>Ga0214180_1000112_pt1 | contig 32616 bp, 30 predicted proteins | sample TroBogEpilimnion_22_FD_153018 | JGI IMG/M metagenome (GOLD analysis project Ga0214180, IMG submission 153018) | Freshwater microbial communities from Trout Bog Lake, WI - 16OCT2007 epilimnion | ecosystem: Environmental > Aquatic > Freshwater > Lake > Epilimnion/Euphotic zone | place: Trout Bog... | reverse complement strand
GCGGACGAGCCGCACGTCGGTGCCCAGGGCGTGCACCATTTCCGCGTTCTGGGAGGTCGCGCGTATCAGCAGGCCGAGGCGGGTGCGTTCCAGGAATTGCCAGATAACCAGCGCCGTGACGATGCCGGCGCCGGCCAGGAACAGGCGGTAGATGGGAAATGGCTCATCCAGGATGAAGACGATGCCGGAGAGGGATTTCGGCATTTCGACCTGGAGCGCGGCGACGCCCCAGAGCAGGCGAATCGCCTCCCCCATCATCAGCGTCAGGCCGAAGGTGACCATCAGGAAGGAATGCCCGTCGCGGCCGTAGAGGCGGCGGAGGATCCCCATCTCGAACGCCGCGCCGAAGCCGCCGACCAGGATCGGGGCAGCGATCAGCGCGCCCCAGAAGCTGCCGGTGACATAGACCGCCGACCAGCCGACGTATGCGCCGAGCATGAAGAAGGCGCCGTGGGCGAAGTTGACGATGCGCATGATGCCGAAAATCAGCGTCAGGCCGCAGCCGAGGAAGAACAGGAGTGCGGCCTGCGACAAGGCGTTCAGGCACTGGGTGACCAGGAATGCGAGGAAGTCCATCAGCTGTCGAACGTCATCTGCCGGCACGCGGGTGTCACCTGATCGCCGGGGAAGGTCGTCACGATCTCCGGAACGGGGAATTTGGCGCCGTCTTTCTTCACCACCTTCACGATGTAGCCGCCTTGCACCGCCTGATGGTCGCAGGCGCGCATCGCCACGGGGCCTTTGATGCTGTCGATCTTCGCCGTTTCCAGCGCCGGGCGCAGCTTGTCGGCGTCGATGCTTTTCGCTTCCTCGATCCCGGCCTGGAGCATTTTGCAGGCTTGGTACTGCTCACCCTCGAACACATCCGGCAGGGCGTTATATTCCCGTTGCCACGCCGCCACGAAAGCGTTATTCTTGGGGTTGTCGATCGTCGCCACGTAGCGCGTCGATCCCGCCAATCCGATCGCGGCGTCGCCTACGGCGTGGATCGAGTTTAAATCTACAATCGAAGTGATCAGTTGCACCTTGTCCTGTAGCCGGTAATCGCGGGCCTGCGACAGGAACGCGGCATTGTCGTCGCCTTGCAGCACCAGGAAGCAGCCTTCCGCACCGGATTGGCGGATTTTGGTGATGTAGGTGGAAAAATCCTTCGTCCCGATCGGCGAATACACGTCGCCGACGAAGGTCTTGCCGGCGCGCTTCACCTCATCCTGGAAAACCCCGATGCTGTTATGACCCCAGGCGTAATCCATGCCCAACGCGAAAAACTTGCCGAGTTTGCCTTCCCGCAGCCACAACGAAATCACCCGCGTTTCCATCGGGCCCGAAATATTCGCTCGGAAAAAATTCGGCACGAACGACGAACCGGTCAGCCGCCCGTCGCCGTTGTCGGACGACATGAAAATCGCGTTCCATTCCGCGAGTTTCGGCACCACGGCCAGCGCTTCGGACGACAACGTCATGCCGAACAGCAGCTTGCAGCCGTCGCGTTCCACGACATCCTGGGCTTTACGCACGCAGGTGGCGGGGTCGCCGGTGGTGTCCTGCACGATCAATTCGATGGGGCGGCCGAGGATACCGCCCGCGGCATTGGTTTCCTTCGCCCAGAATTCCGCGCCATGACGCATTTGTGTGCCGATTTCGCCGGCTGGGCCAGTCAAAGCGACGGGCATACCGATTTTGATCGGCGTTTCGCCGAGCGCGTGGCGCAGCACGACGGGCGATGCGGCGGCGGCGGTGAGCAGGGTACGGCGGCGCAGTCCGGCCATGGTTGTCATCCTCCCAGAAAACGGCCGTCCGGTTGGTTCCGGACGGCGCTCGCGGTCCTTTTACGCCAATTCGGTGGTTTTGAAATCCGCCGGCACGACGATTTCCAGCATTTCGCAATCCGGCGAATAATCCAGCACCGTGTGCGGAATGCCCGGCGGCTGCAGCCAGCACGACCCGGCGGACATCATCTGCGGGCCATGGCCCTCGAACTCATTCTTGATCCAGCCTTTCAGGACGTAAATCAATTGGAGGTCGACGGAATGCGTGTGCCGCTTGCGCACCTCATCGGTGCACGGCGACAGCAGGCGAATGACGTGCGCCTGACAAAGCCCGTTGCTGCCGGCGGCGATCCCGAGGTCGCGGTACAGCGCGTAAGCGCGCAGCCCGTCGGCCTTGAAATCGGCCTCGTTCAGATGGCTGACGGTAAAGGACTGCGCCGGCTTCTTTCCGGGCGGACGGCCGCGGCGCTTGGCGGGAGCCACCGGTGCGGCGGCTTTTTTGCTCGGGGGACGGCCGCGTTTCGCCGGGGCGGCGACAGCAGCGGCCTTCTTTCCAGGCGGCCGGCCGCGCTTCGCCGGCGCGGCGGCGGCTTTCTTTCCGGGCGGGCGACCGCGTTTCGCCGGAGCAGAAACGGCGGCAGCCTTCTTTCCAGGAGGACGTCCACGTTTCGCCGGAGCAGCGGCGACAGCTGCTTTCTTTCCCGGCGGCCGGCCGCGACGTTTCGCGGGAACCGCCGCGGCGGATTTTTTCGGCGCGGCTTTCTTCGCGGCGGACTTCTTCGCTTCGGTCTCAGCCGCGGCCTTTTTCGGTGCGGGCTTCTTCGCGGCAGCCTTCTTCTTCGCGGGTACTTTTGCCATGACGTTCCTCTGATTTCATCCGAATCGGATTATGGTCCAAGCATTCCGCTTTATTCAAGGGGAGGGAATCAGACTGATTGCCGAAGGACTGCCGACCTCTATTCGGGTCGCGGTCGGCGTCAGCGACCCATTTACCGGATCGATACGAAAGACGGCGATGTCGTCGCTGTCCTGATTGGCGGCGAATATCTGTTCTCCGTCGATATCCAGTGTAAAGAACCGAGGCCGCAGTCCCCCGGTCGGTGTGTATCCGACGAATGTCAGATGCCCGGACCTTTGATCGATCTCGTACTGAACGATGCTGTCCTGCCCCCTATTCGAGACGTAAAGAAATTCGCCGGAGTGCGAAATCGCGATCTCCGCCGTGGTGTTTCGGCCCTGATGACCGCCAGGAATCGTCGTGACGACTTGCGACTCGGTGGCTTCCCCGGTGTCGCTGTTCCAGTGAAAGACGGTGACGGTCGAATCCAGCTCGTTGTTCACATACAGATTGGGCAACGTCTGATGGAATATCGTGTGCCGCGGCGCGGCGCCCCGCTTGGACGCAATGGACCCCTGCGGCGTCGGCGCGATACGCCCGTTTTCGTAGCGGAAGAAGAAAGTCCGGTCGAAACCCTTGTCGGGCACCACCACGAACCGGCAGCTCGGGTCGAAGATAACGGCATGCGGGTGCGATTGCGTCTGATGCACGGGATCGGGACCGGGCGTGCCCTCCAGCGTGAAGGACTGCGCAACCGGGAGGATCCGCCCGTCCGCGGCGATCGGCATGATCGCGACCGCACCGGAGCCGTAATTCGCCACCACCAGATGGCGTTCGGTGGCATCCAGCGCGGAGTCGACCGGATTGGTCCCGCCGCAATCCTCCTGGTTGAGCAGCGTGACGTGGCCGGTTTTGGGATCGATCGCGAACGCGCTGATCAGATTCCGCCCCCCATGCACCGACCACATCCGCGTCCCCGCTCGGTTCAGCGTAAACAACGAGGGGTTTTCCAGCCCGCCAATATTCTGCAAATGCGTCCAGGCACCGCTCGCAGCGTCGATGCGATAGACGTTGATGCCGTTGCCGCGACCATCGCGGTCCGGCGTGGTATAGCCACCGACAAAAGCGAACATGGAATTCCTCCGGGTTTCGGACGTTATAGGACGGGATGCGGCGCCATACCAAGATGCACGGTCATTTTTACCGGTGACCGCTCAACTCCCGAACGTATCCCGCCACTGTTCGATCACTTCCGGCACGCCCTTGCGAATTTCATCCACCGTCAACTGATTGATAGGCTGCGTCGCGAGCGGCGGTACGTCAGGCCGTGGATTGACGCCGATTCGCAACGGTTCCGGCCCGTCGGACGCATTCATCTGCGAGAAATGCGCGCCCAGCAGCCACTCCATGAAAAGGCGCGCGGCGTTGGGGTGCGGGGCGTTGGCGGGAATGGCCGATGGCGCCTGGCACAGCACCAAACCATCCGACGGATGAATGGGCAGAAGCGGATTACCCTTGTCGATCGCCGGATAAACCCCGCTGGCGGATGCCGGCCCGACCAAACATTCGCCCGCCGTTACCAACGTCACCGGGTCGGCGGCGGAACGGCCGATGCGCGGGTTATTTTTCGCCAGTTTCTCGAAGAACTCCCAGCCGTATTTTTTCTTCAACGTCAGCACCAGCGTGCCGGTGCAGCCACTGAACGCCGGATGCCCGAACGCGACCTGTCCTTTCCAGCGGGGATCGAGCAGATCGGTCCAGGCTTTCGGTGCCTCCGCCGCCGGAACTTTCCGCGTGTTGTAGATCATGAAATAGCGGGACACATTGGTGATGTAAGAAAACCCGGGATCGGACAGACGCGCGAAAGCGGGCAGCAGGCCGGCGGCGTTTTCGGGCGTGTATTCGGTCAGCTCGTGACGTTCCTTCAACACCGGCATATGGGAAATATCGGTGGTGCTGAACACATCGCATTGCGGCGTATGGTTTTTGATATCCATCGACAGCCGCTGATACGCGACTTGCCCGGTGGTGCGAATGACCGACACCTTGATCCCCGGATAATCGGCGGTGAAGGCGCGCCCGAAGGCCTCGGCGCGTTCGGCATCCATTTGCGCGGTGTACCAGGTGACGGTCGCCTCCTGCCGCGCAGCCTGTTCCAGTGCCGCCAGATCCGCCCGAGCATCCCGTGGCAGTACGGTCACGGCGCCGAGGGCGCCAAGGCTGAAGACGGTTTGGCGGCGGCCGATCATGGCTTGTCCTGATGCACATAGTTGCGGGTCGCGTACCACACGGCGTAATCCTGATACGTGATCGGCTCGTATTTCGGGGGATTATCGGTGGATTGGCAGGTCGGCAGGCATGCCAGCAGCGTGTCGGGATGCGTATCGAAGAAGAACGGGATCGCATACCGTGCCAATCCCGATACATTCAACGCGCGATGCGGTGTCGACAGGAACCGGTCATTGGTCCAGCGCTTGAGAATGTCGCCGCCGTTCACGGTGAAACAGCCGGGGATCGAGGGCGCATCGAACCACGTCCCGTCCGGCAGCCTTATCGCCAGACCCGGCACGTTGGACGGTGCCAACAGCGTCATGAAGCCGGAATCGGTGTGCGGCGCGATGCTGAATTCGTTTTCGTCGTACGACGCTTTCGGCGGGTAATGCGACAGGCGCTGGATCATGTTCGGCTTGGCGAACATCGCATCGAAATAATCGGGCGGGAGATCCAAGGCGACCGCGTAAATCGGCACCAACCGCTGGCACAGGCGGGTCATCGCGGTCATGTAAGCCAGGACGGTTTCGCGAAATCCGGGCAGATCGGCGGGCCACTGGTTCAGCCCGCGCAGTTTGATCCCGGCGATCACATCCGGGTCTTCCGGCGTGCGTTCGCGACGGAAGAAAATCGCCTCATTCACGCTGGGTTTGGTGTTGTTGTTGACCTTCGACGTGCGCGCGAGGCTGCCGCCGATCGGCATGTAGCCGATATTGTGTTCGTTGATGCGGACTCGCAGCTTCGCTTCCAGCGGCTGCGCGTGAAACCGCCGCGCTTGTTCGAACATCGCGGCGATCAGTTCCTCGGGGACATCGTGCCCGCGCAGATAATAGAACCCGACGTTCTCGAAGGCGTGCCGCAATTGTCCGCCCAGGCGTTCCAACTCCCCAGGCTCGCCCGCCAAATAGCGGGCGACATCCAACATCGGGATCATCGCGGTTACTCCGCCGCTTTGGCCAAATCCTCGTTCTTCCAGGCCTTCAGCACCGGCAGAACTTCCTTGCAGTACAGCAGCAACCCGGATTCCGCGAGGTCGTACGGCGTCCCTCCGAAGCGGAACGATGTCGCGAGTTCGAAGTCGCCGACGATTTTCCGCCGTTCCTCGAACATGCGCAGAATATGATCCGGCGTGCCCCAGACGGCGGCCTGGGTGAAGGCTTTGACGATGCCTTCCATGCCGATTTCCTTCGCCAGCGCGATTTTCTGCGCGTAGGCGTCGTAGCCTTTCACCTGCGCGAAATGATCGCCGAGCAGTTCGTAGTGATAGAAATTGCTTTCGACGAATTTGCCCATGTATTGGATGGCTTTTTCCTCGGCGCCATCCATCGTGGGGGTGCAGACGCAGAAATCGGCCAGCAGCGGCGCGCCGGCTTCCATGCCGTGCATTTCGCGCACCAAAGACCGGTGCTTTTCGATCGCCGGCATGCGCATCGGCCAGGGCCGGTCGGCGAACATCACCATCCGCGCGTTCAGCTTGGCGGCGGAGACCACGGAGTCATCCGACGAGGCCACGGCATAGGTGCGCCCCTTGAACGTACGCGTCGGCCGGGGGCGGATTTCGATGCGGGGCTGGCTGTAGAAGGGACCGTCGCCCTCCATGAAGCCGCTTTCCAGCGCGTCCACGATCATGCGCGCGGATTCGTCGAAGCGTTCGCGGGATTCGTCCATCGTACCGCGGAATGCCTTGAATTCCCGCTGCGCCAGCCCGCGCCCCACACCCAGCCGGAAACGCCCGCCGCTCAGGTGGTCCAGCACGGACACTTGCTCCGCGACCCGCAGCGGATCGTGCCACGGCAGGATGACAGCGGCGGTGCCCAGGCCCACGTTCGGGCAGGCGGCGGCGAGCCAGCTCATGAGCTGCAAATTGTCGGGGCAGAAGGAATAGTCGTTGAAATGGTGCTCCACCGACCAGATCACATCGAAGCCGTTGTCGGCGGCGATGCGCGCGAGTTTCAACTCCTCATCCCAGACCTGGTCGTCCGGCATGTTCGTCCAGCCGTAGCTACAGAACACCAGTTGCATTCCGACTTCCATCGCGCCCTCCTGTTTTCCCGGGTCATCTTACCCCGAGATGACGCGCGGCGCCAAACGTCCTACGCTGGCGTTCTATCGTCCAGAAGAAGGAAACGGACATGGCGATGAAACGCGTGGTGCTCGAAATAGGCATGGGCACCGATATCCGTGGCGCGGATTATACCAAGGCGGCGGTGCGGGCGCTCCGCGATGCGCTGTGGCACAACTCCCTCAGCATCGCCGACGCGGTCGGCCTGCATGTGGACTCGATGTTCGTGGAGGTGCTGATCGGCGTGCCGAAGCCCGATCTGGTGAACAAGGAAGAGGTGCTGGCGCTGCTGCCGCATGGGACAGGCAAGGTGGAGTGCGTGGAAGGCGGGTTGGAAATCCCCAACGACGCCGGCACCGGTTCCACCGTGATCGCCCAGGCCGCGGCGATCGTGCATCTCGACATCGAATAAGGAGCGCCATTATGACACCCAAACGCATCATCCTGGAGCTCGGCACCGGCAACGATCTGCACGGCGGCGATTATACCAAGGCAGCAATCCGAGCGGTGCAGGACGCGCTGCATCACAGCTCGATGACATGGATCCGCGCCTTCGGGGTGGATTCGAAAAAGATGCAGGTGGATGTGACCATCGGCGTGCAGCAGCCGGATAAGGTGAACACCGACGCCGTGAAAGCGACGTTGCCGCACGGCATCGTGACGGTGAAAGCGGTGAAAGGCGGGCTGAACGTACCCGATCCGGAACGCGGCGATATCGCGGTGATCGCCAGCGCGGCGGTTGCCGTGCGGATGGAACTGCCGCAGCAGAAGCCGCGCTAACCCAGGGAAAGGCTGCCGTTTATAAAGCGAACGGCAGCCGCCCTTCCATATATCCGTTCTCGTCGAAATGCTGCTGGCCGGATTTCAGCTTGCCCTGCCGCACATAATCGGCGACGCCGGTGTTTTGGGTCAGGTACCAGCGTTCGTTCACCTTAATGGGGAAGGGCTGCCGGCCCTCGAAATATCCGTCGTTGACGAAGTGTTGCTGCGCCGAAGCGACGATACCCTCTTTGATCGCCTCGGCGATGTCAGGATAGCGTTCCAGATACCAGGCTTCGTCGACTTCGATCCCGACGATCAGGCGGCGGACCAGATTGACAAGATCCTCGTACGTTCCCGAAACCCGCAGTTCCCCTTTGTCGGATGCCATCTCGAGATGCGCCTTCACAGTCTCGAACGGTGGAATGTATTTCATATGCACGTCCCTCCGCACCTCAGCCCATCCGTGACGGCTGCCAGGCTTTCGCATAATTGACAAAAAGCAGAGGCCCAACCCCATCTGCCTCAGCCGTCGCGCCGCACCCTTAACGAGGGTGTGGAACGTGTCAACACCGGATGTTGCCGACACACACCCAATTTATGTTGCCGAACGACAATCGCGATTGTGGGCCGTACCGCGCGAAGGCTGCGATCCTTTCAGCAAGTCTCCTAAACCGAAAACGCCGATTACCTATAGTTGAGATCAGTACGATCGGCGTCCGAACGATATTCGTGTCGGGTCAGGCCGCACAACCGGCGTGCGGCCCAGCCGGATCAACGCCCCTTCCATACCGGCTTGCGCTTCTCCACATACGCGCGAACGCCTTCCACCCGATCCTCGCTGGTGTAGGGGCTGATGCCTTCGTTCAGACGCAGCGCCACCGACATCGGCAGGCCGTTGGCGCGCACCGCGGTTTCCTTCATGCGACGGATGGTGACGGGGGCGTTTTCGCAGATCGCTTCGGCCAGTCGCAGGGCTTCGTTCAGCGCCTCCCCCTTCGGGACCACGCGGTTGACCAGGCCCCAGTGCTTGGCCTGCTCCATGTTGATGTATTCGCCGAGATACAGCATCTCATACGCGATGCCGGAGGGGATCAGCCGGGGCAGGATCACGTTGCCGAAATGGGCGCCTTTGCCGCGTTTGGCCTCCGGCAGACCCATCAGCGCGTGTTCGGCGCCGACGCGCATGTCGCAGGCCAGCGCCAGCTCGCAGCCACCCGCCACCGCCGGGCCGTTCAGCGCGGCGATGGTGGGTTTGAAGGTTTCCAGCACGACCTCGAACACATAGCGTTCGACGCGGGACAGCAGCGGCAGATAGGGTTTGCCGTCCTTATCGGCCTCCGCCCGTGCCTTGAGGTCGGCACCAGCGCAGAAGGCGCGGTCGCCGACAGCGGTCAGGACGATGGCTCGGACGTCGGGGTCGGCGTTGGCATCGACGAATTCCTCGATCAGCCGATTGCTGAGTTCCGGCGACATGGAGTTCATGCGGTGCGGGCGGTTGATCGTCAGGACACGGATATGGCCGCGGTGTTCCCGGATCAGCATGTTGTCTTCGGTCATGGCGTTGCTCTCCTTCGCGGCGTTGGTATCAGCCGTCGGTGTCGTTCGTCCATTCGCGCCACAGCATGATCAGGGCCGCCATGACCGCCGGTCCGAGGAACAGGCCGAGCAGCCCCCAGGTCGCGACGCCGCCGAGGATGCCGAAGAGGACCCACATGAAGGGCAGTTTGGTGGCGCCGCCGATTAGCACCGGCCGCACGAAATGGTCGGCGACGAAGGTGACGATCATGCCGACCGCCAGCACGACGATGGCGGCCATTTGCGCGCCCTGACCGACCAGCAGCAAAGCCGCGAGGCCGAACACCAATGGCGCGCCCAGCGGGATCATCGCCGCCACCGCCGTGATGGCGCCGAGCAGCGCGGGATGCGGCACGCCCGTGGCGACGTAGGCGATGCCGAGCAGGACACCCTCCGCGAGGCCGACCAGCACGAGACCGTCCACCGTCCCGTGGATCGACGCGATAATCTGCCGCCCGACCCGTTCCCCGCTCGGCCCGAAGGCGCGATGGCTGGCGCGTTGCATTTGGGCAACCAGCGCGTCGCCGTCCTTGAACAGGAAGAACAATGTCAGCAGGCTGAAACCGAACAGAATGGCGCGATGCACCAGATTGGCGCCGAGTTGCTTGCTGGCACCGAGCAGTTCGGCGCGATCGACGCGGTGCAGGAGTTCCGCGGCGGAGTCCTTGTCGGCCAGATTTTCGTTCCACCATGCGACGGCTTGGTCGGCCCCAAAGGGCAGATGGGCGAGCCAATCGGGCGCTGGGATGCCGGTGCGCCGGGCGGTTTCGACCCAATCCAGGATGACGTGGGACTCTCGCCCGACGCGCACGGCGGCGATGGCCAGCGGCGCGATGAACACCACCCCGACGATCAGCGTGAAGAGGCTGGGTAACAGCAGATTGTGCTTGCCCGGCGGGCAGTGCCGCTGTGCTCGGTCATATAGCGGCCAGATGGCTATGGCGATGATGCCGGCCCACACCAGGGCGGGAATGAACTCCCGGATTGTCCACAGCCCGAGACCGGTGAGAACGGCCGCCAACGCGACGCGGGCGACGGTGTTCGTGCGTGGGTTGGGATCGGGCATGGTGTCTCCTGCCGGGCTTTCCTGGAGGAGAGGGGTATCATAACCGCACCACGTGCGCGACCTGAGTGACGCGTCATTGAACCCCACCCCGCCCGGCCCTATCCTCCCCTGCAACAAGGAGAGGCGTCCGTGACAACTCCCGCATCAGGCGCGATCGACTGCGACATCCATCCGGCATTGCCGGGCACCCATGTCCTGCTGCCCTATCTGGACGAATATTGGCGCGCGCATGTGAAAATGCGCGGTCTGGACAAGGACAATTACAACGCCGCCGCCTTCCCGGTGAACGCGCCCATAAACTGTCGGCCGGACTGGCGGCCCGCCAAGGGGTTTCCCGGTTCGGATTTCGACACGCTGAAGGCGCAGGCGCTGGACGGGTTCGGGTCGCGCTTCGCGATCTGCAACGTGCTGCACGGCGCCCCGGCCATTTTCAGCGAGGACCTGTCCGCGGCGTTCTGCCGAGCGATCAACGACTGGGTGGCGCGGGAGTGGTTGGATCGGGATTCCAGGTTGCGGGCCTCGATCGTTGTGCCGCAGCACAGCCCGGAACTGGCGGCGAAGGAGATCGAGCGGTGTGCCGCAGATCGCCGCTTCGTGCAGGTGCTGTTGTGGGAAATGGCGGAAATTCCGTTGGGGCGCCGGACGAACTGGCCGATCTATCGCGCGGCGGAGCAGGCGGATTTGCCGATTGGCGTGCATGCCGGCAGTTCCTACCGCCATCCGCCGACCAATCTCGGCTGGCCATCCTATTATCTGGAGGACTACGTGTCGTGGTCGACCGGGTTCGCGGGCGTGCTGAACAGCCTGATTTCCGAGGGGGTTTTCACCGAATTTCCCCGGCTGAAGGTCGTTCTGCTGGAATCCGGTGTGACATGGCTGCCGGCCTGGATGTGGCGCGCGAACAAGACCTGGCGCGCCGTGCGGGCGGAGGTCCCTTGGCTCGACAAATCGCCGGCCGATTACGCGCGGGAACATGTGCGGCTAACCATTCAACCGTTCGATGGGCCGCCGGATCGGACCAAGCTGGCTCGGCTGATCGAGGAGATTAATTGCGAGGACATGCTGATGTTCTCGACGGATTATCCGCATTGGCATTTCGACGGGACGGATGCGCTGCCGGACGGATTGCCGGACCGGTTGGTGCGGAAGATTCTGACGGAGAACGCATTGAAGACGTATGGGCGGTTGGAGGGATAGCCCTCCCAATCTCCCTGTCATCCTCGGCGAAGGCCGAGGACCCACGCCTTTTGCTTGAATTCCTGCGTCAAGGCGTGGGTGGTCCGCCTGCGCTGACCATGACGAGTAGTTAGCGGTCGCGCCCCTAAAATCACCGCGTCATCCAAACATTCGCCATGCGCGGAATGCGGAACGGCGCGAACCCGCCGACATTCGACCGCACGCCCTGCACTTTGGTGAAGGACCCGAACGGAATGGCATAGACCCGTTCCAGCACCAGCTTCTGCATGCGCGCGAATGCGGCCTGGCGGTCGGCCGCCAACGGTTGCTTGTTCATGTCGTTCCAGGCCGCCAGCACATCCGGGTCGTCCACGCCGCCTTTCGGCTTGTAGGTCGAATTCGGTTGCACCAGGAACTGCATCGTCGCCAGCGCGCCCAACGCCGGCTGCGTGCCCCAGCCGGTGAAGTGGAAATTCCAGCCCTCGGTCGTGTTCAGCATCATCTGCACCGATGTCGGCCAATCCACGACCTTCATCTGCGCGTTGATCCCGACCGCTTGCAACTGCTGCTGCATCACCAACGCCGAATTGTACATCGGCGGATAATCCTTGTTGGTCAGCAGGACCACAGGCTCCCCGGCGTAACCGGCCTGCGTCAGGAATTTCTTCGCGGTTTCCGCGTTGTGCTGGTTGTAGGTTTCCTTGCCGGCGTCCGTGTACGTGGGCTGGTTGGGATATTGGAACCCGACGTTCAGCTTGTAATTGCCGTCCGACGCGGCATCCATGATCTCATCCATGTCCAACGCCGCCTGGATCGCTTTGCGGACCAGAACGTTATCCGTCGGTGGGGCGGAGGTATTGGGGTTGGCGATCTGAATCCACCAGTTGTTCAACGGCAGCACGCTGATGGCGGCGTCCTTTTTCAGGTCCGGCAGGGATTTGGTCGGCAGATCCTCCACCCCCTGCAACTCGCCGGTTTTCAGGCCAGCGACGCGGGCACCGGGTTCGGTGACGATACGGAAAGTCACGGTGTTGAGGCAGGCCTGCTTGTAACCGCCGAAGCCGGTGCGGTTTTCGAAGGACGTGTTCGGTTGGTAGCCGTCGAACCGCTTCAGCTTCACGTAGCTGCCTGGGACGGACTCGACCAACTGAAACGGCCCAGTGCCGATCGGCTGCGTCAGCTGCTGCGCTGGCACGTCACGGTTTTCCGCGGGAATGATAACGATGGGGACGCTGAAGGAGCTGAGTGCCTCGATAAAGGTCGGCTGCGCGGCCTTCATATGGATGACGAAGGTCGCGGCGTCCGGGGCATCCCAGCTGGCGACATTGTCCAGGGTGCTGCGCTGGTTGCCCACTTTGGCGTAGCGGTCGAAGGACGCCACGACATCGGCCGATGTCATCGGCTTGCCGTTATGGAATTTCACGCCCTGACGGAGCTTAAAGGTATACGTCAGATGGTCCGCCGCTTCGTCCATCGACGCGGCGAGTTCCAGAATCGGATTGTTGTTGTCGTCCCGCGTCATCAGCGACTCATAGATATTCATCGCGATGTTGCGGGTGGAGATGGTGGACGACGTCATCTGGTCCAGGGTGTTGATGTTCGCCTCCTGCCCGAAGACGAAATCGCCGCCCATGGCGGGGCATTTGAACGGGGCCGCTTGACTGGTCCCTATGGGGGCGGAGGTAGCCACGAGGCCGAGGCCGGCCAGCAGCAGGAATAAGGGGCGTCGCATCGTCGGGCTTCCCTGTGAGGTTCTTTCCCCGACCCTGGTCGCCCCGGGTCCCCGTCGTCAAGCCTGTTCTTGACAGTGGCTCCGTCCAGCGCCCAGCGTCCTGGGATGACCGACAATTCCCCGCAAAAGCGTTCCGCCAGCTACCGTCTGGCGGTCGAAGATACCGACTTCCTGTTGCGCGATGAGATGCGCGACATGCGATTCGCTTTGGAATTCGCCAAGGCCGATTTGGGGATGCGGGATTGGGGCATCCGCTCCACGGTGATCGTGTTCGGCAGCGCTCGGACCCTGCCGGGTTCGCCGCGCTACGAGGCCGCTCGGCAATTCGGGCGCATCGTGTCGGAACGCGGCGGCGCGCTGGCCCCGCACCATCGCTGGCGGGACAACGTGATCGCGACCGGGGGCGGCGGCGGAATCATGGAGGCCGCCAACCGCGGTGCGATGGAGGCCGAGGCCCCGTCCATCGGCTTCAATATCGTTCTGCCGGAGGAGCAGGAGCCGAACGCCTATACGACCCCCGAGCTAACGTTTCTTTTTCATTATTTCGCGATGCGGAAGATGCATATGGCGATGCGGGCGAACGCTCTGGTCGCGTTTCCTGGCGGGTTCGGCACGCTGGACGAGTTGTTCGAGTTTTTGACGCTGGTGCAGACGGGAAAGATGCGACACGTGCCGATCGTGCTGTACGATGAAGCGTATTGGAAGAAAATCGTTTCGTTCGATGCCATGCTCGCCGAGGGCATGATCGGACCGGAGGAGATGGGCCTGTTCGAGTTTGCCGAGACCCCGGACGCGGCGTGGGATGCGCTGGTGCGGCACGGGCTGAAGATGGGGGAGTAGCGTTTAGCCCCCCTCCCCCTCCTGAAACCCTGGCAGGATGAAATCTTTCCACCCGTCCGGCACATGCTTCACCCGCCCGACGGTGTGCATGAACGACGCGAATTCCATCAGCTTCTTCGGTGTCGTCGTCCAGACATTGTCGGCGTCGGCGACAATCGGGACGAATTCCTTCAGGGTATGCGACTCCTTCGCTAATTTCACGTAAATCGCCGCCGCGTCTTCCGGGTGGGCATAGATGAAGGCATTCGCCTCCCGCTGCGCGTCGTAAACGATACGGGCGATTGTTTGACCCTCGGTCCGGTATTTCGGTGCCGCGCCCAGCAGGCCGTTGACGTGCGGTCCACCGAACGTTTCGTAGGATTTCAGAACCCGATGAATGCCGGGGGTCGCCAGTTCGTACACATAATACGGCGACACGGTATAATGGCTGTTCACCTGGGATTTCCCCGACATTACCGCCGCCGCCCCTTCCGGATGCGGCAACGTCAGCGTCAGGGAATCCAACCTTTCGAACTGGTCGTTCCCCCATAGCTTCGCCGCTGCCATCTGCAACACGATCGCCTGGCCAGATATTTTCGCGGTCGGCAGCGCGATGCGGTCCTTATCGGTGAAATCGGCGATGGTTTTCACCGCCGCATTGGTCGTCACCAGCACGAAAGGCTGTAGCTGCACCGCGCCCAACGCCCGTATCTCCCGCGAGGTGCCGACGGTCTTGTCCCACATCGTCACCAGCCCCGGCGCGCCGATGATGCCGAAATCGATGTCGCCGGTCAGCATCGAGTCGATCATCGCCCCTGGCCCGCCCACCACCGGCCATTCCACCTTCAGCGACGGCATGCCCAAACGCGCGGCGTGCTTCTCGACCAGTTTTTCATGCTCCATCACCATCAGCGGCAGGGTGGGCAACCCGTATTGGCGGAGCAGGCGCACAACCGAGGCATCCGAGGCCGATGCTCGCCCGGCCAGAGCCGGCGCGGCCAGCAAACCCAGTCCGAAATCGCGGCGGCGCATGATTGTTCCCTCCGTTCGTTGGCCCCAGGGATACACCCACGCCGGGATTTCGGCTATCGTTGTCCCCAAACAGGGGAAACGCATCATGGCCGCGACCGATACAATGGAAGCCGATTTCGTCATCGTGGGCGCCGGGTCCGCCGGTTGCGTCATGGCGGCGCGTCTGTCGGAGGACCCGAACACCTCCGTCATCCTGCTCGAAGCCGGCGGCAACGACAGCAATATGTGGATCCATATCCCGCTGGGCTTCGGCAAGACCTTCGCCGACAAGCGGGTGAACTGGTGCTACGAAACCGAGCCCGATCCCGGTGCCGGCAACCGCAAAATATTCTGGCCGCGCGGCAAGGTGCTCGGCGGCTCCAGCTCGATCAACGGCATGGTCTATATCCGCGGCCAGCACGAAGATTTCGACATGTGGCGCCAGATGGGCAATACGGGGTGGTCGTCCACCGACGTGCTGCCCTACTTCAAGCGCGCCGAACACCAGACCCGCGGCCCCGATGAATTCCACGCGACCGGCGGGCCGCTGTGCGTGTCCGACGTGCAGGAAGGGCACCCGATCTGCGAGGCGTTTATCAGGGCCTGCAATGAGGCCGGGTACAAGCGCAACGACGACTTCAACGGCAAGGATCAGGACGGGGTCGGCTACCACCAGACCACGATCAACAATGGCCGCCGCTGCTCCACCGCCGTCGGCTACCTGCACCCGGCGATGAAGCGGCCCAATCTGCGGGTCGTCACCCATGCCCTGACGCAAAAGATCGTGTTCGAGGGCAAGCGCGCCACCGGGGTCGCCTTCCGGCAGAAAGGCGTCGATCGCGTCGCTTCGGCACGGCGGGAGGTCATCCTGTGCGCCGGGGCCATCGGGTCGCCGCAGATCCTGCTGCTGTCAGGCGTTGGGCCGCAGGCGCATCTGGCGGAGATGGGCATCCCCGTCGTGCATCATCTGGCGGGCGTGGGGCAGAACCTGCAGGACCACTACTCCGCTGCGATCAAGCTGAAATGCACCCAGCCGATCACGGTGAACGACGTGATGCAGAGCAATCTGCGGAAGCTGAAAACCGGCCTGGATTACCTGTTCTTCCGGCGGGGCGCGCTGGCGGCGATCAGTGCCACGGTGGCGCTGTTCGCGCGCACGCGGCCGGAGCTGGCCTCACCGGACGTGAAGTTCTCCATTTCCACGTTCAGTGCCGACCGGCCGCAGGACGGTCTGCACCCGTGGTCCGGTTTCACGCTGATCGCCTACCAGTTGCGGCCGGAAAGCCGCGGCGAGATCGCGTTGAAGACCCCCAATGCCGCCGACGCCCCGGCGATGCGGCCGAATTATCTGGCGGCCGAGGAAGACCGGCGGGTGATCGTCGCCGGCTTGAAGACCGGGCGGCAGCTTCTGGCCTCCCAGTATATGCGTGGCTACATCGCGTCGGAGTTCAAACCCGGCGACGGCGTGCGGACGGATGAGGAGCTGTTGGAATACGCCCGCAACAACGGCGGCACGGTGTTCCACCCCACCAGCACCTGCAAGATGGGCGTCGATCCGATGGCGGTGGTCGATCCGGAGCTGCGGGTTTACGGCGTGGAAGGGTTGCGGGTCGTGGATGCCTCGGCGATGCCCACCGTGATCTCCGGCAACACCAACGCCGGCACGATTATGATCGCCGAGAAAGCAGCGGACCTGATCCGCGGGAAAGCGCCGCTGGCGATGGCGGCATAGGGGAGAGCGCAATGTCTATCGAAATCATCCCCACCGGCGCCGCCGCGGGGGCGGAAATCCGGGGCGTCGATCTGTCTCAGCCTTTGGACGACGCGACCTTCGCGGCGATCGACGATGCTTACAATAAGCATGGCGTCATCTTCTTCCGCGATCAGCACATCGCGCCGCCGCAGCAGGTGGCGTTCACCCGGCGCTTCGGAGACATCGCGTTCAACATCTTTAGCGAACGCTGGAGCGTCCCCGGCAGCCCGGAGATCGTGGTGGTGTCCAACATCACCCAGGACGGGCAGCCGATCGTCATCAAGCGGGCCGGAGAGAACTGGCACAGCGACATGTGCTACACGGCGCGCCCGCCGCGCGGCACCATGCTGTACGCCCTGGAAATCCCCGATCTGGGCGGGCTGCCGCTGGGCGATACCGAGTTCGCCAGTGCTGCCGTCGCCTGGGACAACCTGCCGGACGCGCTGCGGCATCGGATCGAGGGACGGTATGCGACGTTCGATTTCACCGGCCGCAAGCGCGCCTTCCCGCCCAAGCAGTCGGAGATCGACCGCAACCCGCCGGTGCGCCACCCGATCGTGCGGACCCACCCGCGTACGGGCCGCAAGTGCCTGTATGTCATGCGCGACGATTGCACCGCGATCGACGGGATGGACCAGGCCGAGGCCGATTTGCTGATCGCTGCCCTGGCCGATCATATCGTGAAACCCACGCATATCTATCGGCACCAATGGCGTGTCGGCGATCTTCTGCTGTGGGACAATTGCTCGGTGCAGCATCGCGCGATCCAGGATTACGACATGCCGCTGCGGCGGCTGATGCATCGCACGACGATGGGCGGTTCGGTGCCGGTCTGACCGGCGCGAAAAACTGGCCCGGCTTCCTTGACTCTGGAGGGGCGGATGCTTAGAAGCGTGACCTTCCGCCGCTTCCTCGCCCATTTGGGGGAGTGCGACACCCATTCGACTCAAACCGCAGGCGACCCGAACAGCCCATGGCCAACAATGCATCCGCGCGCAAGCGCATCCGTCAGACCGCGACCCGCACCGAGCGGAACACCGCGCGCAAGTCCCGTATGCGTACCTTCGTGAAGAAGGTCGAAACGGCGATCGCCAGCGGCGACAAGTCCGCTGCCGCCGAAGCGCTGCGCGCCGCGCAGCCGGAGATGCAGCGCGCTGCTGGCAAGGGCGTGACGCATCTGAACACCGTTGCCCGCAAGCTGTCGCGGCTGTCCGCGCGCATCAAGGCGATTGCCACAGCCTGATTGTTTCGGAATTGGGCTTGACCAGCTCGGTGGCTGGCGCATAATCCCCTCCATCGGAGAGAAGGGCAGCCTGAAAAGGCAGTCTGTATCAGACGTTTTACGGGTTGTTTCCAATCTCTAAGGAGATTTGGGGCGGCCCGCGACGCGTCTATGGGACAGTAACAAACGCAAGATCGTTGCGTTTTTATTGCACTCATTGAGCATAAGTCAGTTTTGGGTTACCGCCATCGCGGCGGTGGACTAGAACTTGTTTCACCGGCCAAGCCGGATCGAACAGTCAAAAACGACCGAAACGCCAACGGCGCCTCGGTACTATTGGCTGATCCATGAATGAACAGGGTCGCGGCGCTAAGCTTCACAGTAAATCGCTGATATTCGGGGAGTTTCTGACAATGCCCGCAACCAGGGAGGGGGCGACCGTGGTGTCCCCGCAAGTCGCCGCTCAATGGGCGCATATTCGCGGGCGCCTCCAGTCCGAATTCGGGGATGTCGTTTATCGCACCTGGCTAAGGCCTATGACGCTCGTCGCCGCGGATGGCGAGGAAGTGATCGTCCACCTTCCGTCGCTGTTTCTGCGCGATCATGTCAGCAGCAATTTCGGTGCGCGCCTGAACGCGCTCTGGCAGCAGGAAAATCCCGATATTCGCCGTGTCGATCTGCGCGTCGGCAACGGGGTCGGGCCCATCTCGCAATCCGGAACGGTCCAGGCCGCGCCCGAGGAAATCGTGCCACCCGAACCGCGTCCCGAACCCCCGCCGACGCCCGCGGCGATAGAAGAACCGCAGCCCGGTCGCAGCGAACTGGCCGCGGCGCTCGACCCGCGCTTTACGTTCGATGGTTTTGTCGTTGGAAAACCGAACGAATTCGCCTACGCCTGCGCCAAACGTGTCGCCGAGCAGCCGGCCGCGCAAGGATTTAACCCACTGTTTCTCTATGGCGGCGTCGGGCTGGGCAAAACCCACCTGATGCACGCGATCGCCTGGGAATTGTCGGCCCGCGAAGAAACCGACGGCCGCCCGCCGGTCGCGGTGACGTATATGTCGGCCGAAAAATTCATGTACCGGTTCATCGCCGCCATCCGGTCGCATTCGACCATGGAATTCAAGGAACAGCTGCGCGGCGTCGACGTGTTGATGATCGACGATCTGCAATTCCTGATCGGGAAGGACAACACCCAGGAGGAATTTTTCCACACGTTTAATTATCTCGTGGAAGCCGGCAAACAAATTGTCGTGTCCTCCGACAAATCCCCGTCCGAGCTCGACCTGGAAGCCCGCCTGAAAACACGGCTCGGGTGCGGAATGGTCGCCGATCTGCACACCACGACCTACGAGCTGCGGCTGTCCATCCTCGACGCCAAGGCCAGCCGAGCGGGAACGTCGGTACCGCAGAAGGTGCTGGAATATCTGGCGCATAAAATCACGTCGAACGTGCGGGAACTGGAAGGCGCGTTGAACCGGCTGACCGCACACGCGAATTTGTTCGGGCGGTCGATTACACTCGAAACAACCCAGGAAGTGCTGCACGACCTGCTGAAAGCGCATGACCGCCGCATCACCATCGAAGAAATCCAAAAAAAGGTCTCGGAATATTACGGCCTTCGCGTCACCGATATGACCTCCGCTCGTCGCGCCCGCCAGGTTGCTCGGCCGCGGCAGGTGGCGATGTATCTGGCGAAACAGCTCACCAGCCGCAGCCTGCCGGATATCGGCAAGCGCTTCGGCGACCGCGATCACACAACAGTGATGCACGCGGTCGCGCGGGTGAATGAGCTGATGGCGAAAGACGGCCAGTTCGCCGAGGACGTGGAATTGCTGCGGCGGCTGCTGGAGTCCTGAGGGTAACGCTACCCGATACCATCATGGCGGGCGCAGGCCCGCCACCCACGACTTAGGTAGGAGAGCTTTTAAAGTCGTGGGTGGCAGGCCTCCGCCTGCCATGACGATTTTGGGCGTGACGCGTCGCTTAATCGAAGAACACCAGCACCCGCAGCTCGATGCTCTCGCGTGGCAGCTTGTCGGCCGGGGCGGTCGGGTCCTCGAACGAGGTATGCGGCATGAAGCGGGCGCGGCCGTCGCGTTCAGAGTCGAAGCACTTCAGCAGCAGCGCCTCATCCGTCCGCATCGCCGGGGCGTAGAACCATTGGTGCGCGGGGTTGTAGGTCAGGGCGTAAATCTCGCCCACGCGGTCGCGATAGATCAGATCGTGAGTGACGAAATCCTCGGTCGCGACGGTCGCGGCGTGGCAGAGCGCCAATGGCGCATCCATCAGCGGGCCAGTGATCGGGCGCCACAGGTTCACGATGGCGAAACGGTGTTTCAGCAATTCGTCGGCTTCGGCGCCCATCACATCGCGGACGCGCTGCGGACCGGAGATTTCGGTGTAGTCGCCGTGGATGCGGGCGACGGGCTGGCGCGGGACGCCGGGGGCACGGTCTTCGCCATCCCACACGCGACGGCGGAAGGTGTGATCGAAAATCACCGCGCGCTTGCCGCCGGTCGCTTCCAGGACGGCGCGTTCGGTTTCCGGGTAACAGACGCGTTTCAGCTCGTCTTCGTCGTAGAAATTCCGCTGAGCGGTGGGGCAGTCGATGAGCTCGAAGCCTTCCCGGTCCAGCGACAATTCGCGCGCGACGGGGCGCATGTCGTGGATTGGGACGGTGTGGATTTCGGTCTCGATATTGCTGATGGGCGCACCGGGCTGGGTATAGGTGTAGGAATGCGGCTTTTCCGCCATATGCGCGAGGTAAACGACCGGGCCGTCCACTTTCGGGAGCGTGGCGAGGTTTTGCAGTTGCAGGGACATGAGTTTTCCTCCCGATTGTTCAGCCGCGCGAGGCGAAATCTACGATGGCCGCGTAACCTGTCTCGGTTCCCACCGCCAGCCGGGTCCCGTCCGGGCTCCAGGCCAGCGTGGAAACTGGTCCGTGATCCGGCGGCACGATGGGCAGGATGCGGGACGACGCGATGTCGGCCACGACAACCAGCCCATCGGCGAAGCCGCCGGCCACGATGTCGTTCAGCGGATGACACGCGACCTGATTGCAGATGATGCCGTCGCCGCCGGCGAGTTCCGTGGGCGCCTTGCCCATCGGTCCACCGCCGTGGAACGGCCACAGGACCATCGCATCCGCACCGCTGCTCGCCAGCCATTTGCCGCCTTTGCTGAACGACAGCGCCTGCGTTTTCGCGGGATAACCGCTCATGCGCATGTGCTTCAGTTCCGGCAGGCTCCAGCCGTGCAGGGCGTTTTCCTGCATGGCGGTGACGACGGCTTCGTCCTTGGGGTGCAAAGCGATGCCGGTATGGCTGCCTTTCCATTCCAGCTTGCGCGGGCTGTCCACCTTGGCGGCGATGAACCAGAGCGTGGCGCCGTTGTAGTGCGAGGCACCGATGCGCTTGCCCTTGGCGTCGAACGCCAGACCGGTGACCGAGGACGGGTGCACCAGTTCCTTCAATTTCTGCCCGGCCTGATCGAACACATGCACGACCTTGCCGACGGCCGCGGCAATGACGCCTTTGCCTTTCTCAGCGGCGTGGGTGGCGACCTGCTCCACCCAGCGCATCCCGAATTTCCCGATCGCGGTCACCGACCCGTCGGCGCCAACGCGGTTCAGCGCCCCGTCGTCGCCGCCGGTGACAAAGCCGCTTGGCTGTGCGTCGGCGGCGATGGACAGAATGCCGCCGTCATGGGCCTCTACCGACGTCCATTCCGCCTCGGGGTTCCCCATGGACGCCAGCCGCACGGTGCCATCCCCCAAAGCGAACGCCAAGGTGCGGCCGTCGTTGGAGAAGCGGGCGCCGACGACGAACGCCGAAAATTCGCGCTCGATGCCTTGGGACTCGACCCGGAAACGGGCCTTGGCGGATTGGCTCATGCGGCGGCGCAGCCCTGGAAGCCGCGGCGGAGCTGCGGGCGGTTGAGGTTGCGGCCGATGAACACGATGCGGCTGACGCGCGGTTCGCCCTCTTTCCAGGGCGCGACGAAATCGCCGTCCGCGATCATGTGCACAGCCTGGAAAGCGAAGCGGCGGTCTTCGTTCGCGTAGGACAGGATGCCCTTGGTGCGCAGCAAATCGGGCCCCTTGTCCTGCAGCAGCGCGCCGATCCAGGCGTTGAATTTCTCGGGATCGATCGGCGTGTCGAGTTCGAAGCTCATCGAGGAGATTTCCTCGTTGTGCTCGTGATCGTCGTCTCCGGACAGGAAATCGGGCTGGAAGGCCAGCACGCGATTGAGGTCGAAGGCGCCCTTGTTCAGCACGTCGGTGATCGCGACGGCGGAACGCTGGGTGCGGTGGATGGTGGCGAAGCGGTTGATCTTGCGGATCTGGGCTTCGACGGCTTCAAGTTCCTCGGCCGTCACCAGATCGGTCTTGTTCAGCACGATCACGTCGGCGAAGGCGATCTGGTCCTCGGCTTCGTGGCTGTCTTCCAGTCGGGCCGGCAGGTGCTTGGCGTCCACGACCGTGACGATGGCGTCCAGGCGGGTTTTCGCCTTCACGCCCTCATCCACAAAGAAGGTCTGCGCGACGGGGGCGGGGTTCGCCAGCCCGGTCGTCTCGATGATGATGCCGTCGAACTTGTCGCGGCGCTTCATCAGGCCGCCGACGATGCGGATCAGGTCGCCGCGCACGGTGCAGCAGATGCAGCCGTTGTTCATCTCGAACACTTCCTCATCGGTGTCCACGACAAGGTCGTTGTCCACGCCGAGTTCGCCGAATTCGTTGATCACGACGGCGTATTTCTGGCCGTGGTTCTCGGTCAGGATGCGATTGAGCAGGGTGGTCTTGCCGGCGCCGAGGTAGCCGGTCAGCACCGTCACCGGCACCAGGTCCGTGTTGGTTTCCGCCATGGGGGAACTCCGATCTGTCACTCTGGGGCGTTCATATAGGCGCGTTGCCGCCAATCAACCACCCGCTTGCCCAATCACCCAATGCCGCAGTGCCGCCAGTTGCTCCGCGATCACTGGCAGATCGAACTGCCGCGCCCGCGCCCGGCCCGCATCGGCCATCGCTGCCCTCCGCGTGTCGTCGCGACCCAAAGCGCGCAGCGCCAACGCGATCTCCTCCGGCGTGTCCGGGTCGGCGTAGAGCGCGGCATCGCCCGCGACCTCCCGCAAGCCGCCGCGCGGGGAGCAGACCAAGGCTGCCCCGCTCGCCATCGCTTCCAGCGCCACCAATCCGAACGGTTCCGGCCATCGGCTGGGTACCACGACGATGGCCGCGCGGCCCATCGCCTCCAGGACTTCTGGGTGGTCGCGGTAGCCCGCCATGTTGACGGGTGCGCGTTCGGCCGCCGCGCGAACCGATTGCACGAACGCGGTTTCCGGGCTGTCGGTGCGGAACCGGTCGGCCCCGATCATGGTCGCCGTCCAGCCCGGCAGGTACGGCAGGGCGGCGGCACAGGCCATGACGAACGCATCCGGCCCTTTCTCCGCCACGACGCGGCCCGCGAACAGGATCAGCCGCTGACGCGGGCGGGGTGGCGGCAGTTCGTTCAGGTCCAGACAGTTCGGGAGAATGACCGGGGGGCGGTCGGGTTCCGGCACGTCCTCCATCAGCCGCCCACGCAAATATTCGGACGAGGTCATGACCAGCGCCAGTTTACGGAGCATGGCGCCGCGTTCGGTCGGGGTTTGGGCGCCGCGCATCTCTTGAGGATCGTTGTTCAGGATCAGCGTCACCGGAATATCTGGCAGGCGCGCCGCGATGGCGAGCGCGATTTCCGGGCGGTTATGGACTTCCACCAGCGCCGGGCGGGCACGCCGCAGCAGGCCGGCGACGGCGATGGCGAAGCGGACATTGGTGGGGCCCGGCCACCAGATGGTCGGTTTGACGGGGACGAAATCGATGCCCGGGAACACGGGTCCGTCCTGCACGCCGCCGTAAATCGTGGTGCGGAAACCGGGCGTGCCCACGTAGCGGCGCGCCAGCAGGCCGAGGGCGCCGGTACGCGCGGGGCCGAAACCCTCCCGTGGCGGGAGGACGACGGCAATATGGGGGTCGGCGTGCGATGGCATTGTCCTCGGCTATACAGGGGCGGCTTCCAACCGGCCAGACAGGATTCCGCCATGCCATACCGACGTGCGCTTATGCTTTGCGGCAGTTTGCTGGCCGCCGCCGGTCTGACGACGCTGATGGTCCGTGCTTTGGCGCCGGGCGGGTGGACGGTGGCGAAGGCGGCCATCCTCGGCAGTTTCGCACTGGCGTCGCTGTGGGTCGGGTTTTGCCTGATGCAGGGGGTGGCGGGGTACGTCCTGCTGCTGTGCCGCAAGCCGCCGCCCGAGGCGTATCCTTTGCCGGCAACCCGCATCGCCATCGCGGTGACCGTTCGGAATGAGGATATGGACATCGTGCTGCCGCCTCTCGGCCAGTTGCTGAATGCGTTGGATGCGGTGGGCGCGGGGTCGATGTTCGCGCTGTTCGTGCTGTCCGACAGTTCGGACGCGGCGGCAAGCGCGGAAGAACAGGCGGTTGCCGCTTTCCGGGGTAACGATCCCTCGCGCATCCACTACCGGCGGCGGCGGAACAACGACCGGTTCAAGGCCGGCAATATCATGGAGTTTATGGACCAGCGTGCGGACGGGTTCCCGCTGATGCTGATCCTCGACGCGGACTCGCGCATGTCCGCCCGCGCCGTGCTGCGGTTGGCGGCGGAGATGGAGGCGAACCCGCACCTCGCCATCGTGCAGCATCTGACGGTCGGACTGCCCGCCACCGCGGCGTTTCCCCGGCTGTTCCAGTTCGGCATGCGCGCGGGGATGCGCACCTGGGCGGCGGCGCTGGCGTGGTGGCAGGGGGACGAATGCTGCTACTGGGGCCATAACGCGCTGATCCGCATCGCTCCGTTCCGCGACCATGCCCGCCTGCCGCTGCTGCCGGACGGGCGGCCGATCCTGTCGCACGATCAGGTGGAGGCCGCGCTGCTGGCCGGCGCCGGATGGGGCATAAGGCTGCTGCCGGAGGAAGACGGCTCGTTCGAGGCCAACCCCCCGGCCCTGCCCGAGTTCATGCGGCGGGAATTGCGGTGGCTCGCGGGGAACCTGGAATACCGGCATTTGCTGCGTATGCCGGGGTTGCGAGCGATGGGGCGGTGGCAGCTCGTACAGGCGATCCTGTTGTTCGGATGCACGCCATTTTATCTGGTTATCCTGCTGGCGGCGTCGTTCGCGGCGGCGACCGATCCGGTCTCGCCGTTCCCGGCCATCCCTGTGCTGGCGGTTATGCTGGCGTGGGCGGGTGCGATCTATGCGCCGAAGCTGCTCGGGTACGCCGAGGCATGCCGGCGGATTGGCACCTATGGCGGGATGGGGCGATTCCTGAGCGGGGTGCTAGCGGAGACGGTTTTCACGCTGTTGCTGGATGCTGTCTCGGTCGTCGGCAAAACCGCCACGACGGTGCGGCTGCTGCTGGGAATGCGGCCTGCTTGGCTGCCGCAGAACCGGGGTGATCGCGGTGTCGCTTGGTCCGAAGCCGCCCGGCTGCTGTGGCCGCATACAGCCCTTGGCGTGGTCGCGTTCGCGGGGTTCGCCGCGGCGGGTTGGGGGGCGATGCTGTGGGCGGTGCCTCTGGCGGGCGGTTTGCCGATGGCCATTCCTTTTTGCGTGCTGACGGCCAAGCCATGGTTTGGCACCTGGTTGCGACGGCGGGGCATCGCGGCCATCCCGGAGGAAGTCCTATCGCCCGACCCGGGCCCGTAGCCGCCGTCCCAAACTCTCCGCCAGCACCAGGAACACGACCGCCAATCCGACGGAAACCAACGACAGGCGCGCCGCCGTTCCCTCGCCGCCGGGGCTTTGCAAGGCGCTGTAGATCGCCAGTGGCAGGGTCTGGGTTTCGCCGGGGATATTGGCGGCGAAGGTGATGACGGCGCCGAACTCCCCCAACGCGGCGGCGAAGCCGGTGATGGCGGCGACCAGCACGCCGGGGGCCGCGAGCGGTAGGGTAATCGTCAGAAACCGGTCCCACGGGCGGGCGCCGAGGCTGCGGGCGGCTTGCTCCAGGCCGGGATCGACGGCCTCCAGCGACAGCCGGATGGCGCGCAGCATCAGCGGCAGAATCATGACGCCGCATGCCAAGGAGGCGCCGACGCTGTTGAACACCAGACGGATGCCGAACCAGCTGTGAAGCCAAGCGCCAACCGGCCCGTGCAGGCCGAACAGCAGCAGCAGCAGCCATCCGACGACCACGGGGGGCAGCACCAGCGGCAGATGGGCGACGGTGTCCAAGGCACCCCGGCCGAAGAACCGGCAACGGGACAGGACGAAGGCCAGCAAGAGCGCCAACGGCAAATCCGCCGCCACCGCTCGGGAAGCGACGATCAGGGTCAGGCGGATCGCCTGCCATTCGTCGGGGGTGAAGGTATCGGCGAGAAACATCGCGCCGAACCTAACGGGGCCGCGACGCGCGGTCGAGCGCGGGTTCGGTGGGGTGCCAGCGCCCGTCGCCGCTTCTACGACACCGCCAGTGCCATCAAGGCCAAACATCCTTTCGGCAGATGTGCCTCCTGCCACGTCTCCCCGTCGTCCAGCGTGCCGAATACCTCGCCTTTGCGGGCGGCGGCGTAGACGATCTTGCGGTCGCTCAACGACGGGGCGACGGCCATCATCGTGCTGTGGGCGACCGTTGGAGTGTCGTAGCGTGCCCAGGTTTTGCCGGCGTCCGGGCTGCGCCAGACAGTGCCGGTCGCGCCGATGGCGGACGTGGACAATGTCGCGAACAGCGTGTTCGGGTCGTGCGGGCTGACGCGGATGTCGCGGCCGTAGAAGATCGGGCTGCGCTTGCGCATTTCGAAATCGGTCCAGTGCGCGCCGTGATCCTCGCTGTGGAACAGGCCCATGCGGCAGGCGATCAACGGCATTTCCGGCGCGGCGGCACTGATCGCCAGCGCGTGGCAATCGAGCATCCCCTCGGCGGTGTTGGTGGTGATGGAGGCGCTTTTCAGGTGCGGCTGTTCCGCCAGACGCACCAGATCGTCGCTGCAATCGGTCCAGGTTTCGCCGGCATCGGTGCTGCGCATGACGCCGCGGACTTCCATGGCAGCGAACATTTCCTCGGGACGGGTCGGGTTGAAGCCGAAGCGCATGACGCGGTTGACGAAGCCGCGCATTTCGGCGGCATCCGGCAAGTCGGTGCCGCGCGCCGCATGCCACGTGCCGCCGGCATCCTCGCTGATGAACACGCCAAGCGGAGAGGTGCCGACGTAGAGTTTCGAGGGATTGGCGGGGTGGACCGCGATGGCCCAGACCTGCAGGTCGCGCCGGGGGAAATCCAGTCGCCGCCACGTCGAACCGCTGTCGGTGCTGACATAAGGGCCTTCCTGCGTGCCGGCATAGACCCTGCTGCCGTCATGCGGATCGACGATGATGCAGGGCACGTGGCACTCGGCCGGCAGGCCCTGGGTTATGTGTTCCCATTGGGTACTGCCGGAGTGCAGGCGAAACACGCCGCTGACGGTATCGGGGGGCGAGGACATGTTGGCGCCGCCCGGCCACCGCACCACGCCCGCGTATACATTGCTGCTCATCGCCGGATCCTCCTGAGATCGGTTTGGGGCAAGCCTGCACCAATCCCGGGAGGGCGGGAAGTCCCGTCAGAACGTGTCGTCGGATCCGCCGCCACCGCCGCCGGCATCCCAGCCGCCGCCGCTGTTGTCGGACCAGGAGGAGTCCGTCGCCGCCGGCTGATCCCAGGTGCCGTTGTCGACATAGTCCTGGTTGCCGGCCGGAGCCACGCCGCCCGCGTTATCCCAGGTGCCCTGATCGACGTAATCCTGTTGCGGCGCGGCCCAGGGGCTGCCGCCGCCACCGGCGAAACCGCCGCCCTGGGGATAGCCGCCGCCGAAGCTGTCGCCGCCGTGATGGCCGGAGAACATGCCCATCAGCGCGTTCCCCACGACCAATCCGCCGGCTACGCCCGCCGCTGTGGTCAAGGCCGAGCCCAGAAACCCTCCACCGGGGCGCTGCTGGAACATGCCGGGTTGGTAGCCGGGCGCGTATTGCGGGGGCGGCGGGGCCTGTTGATACATCGGCTGCTGATAGCCCTGTTGCGGCGCTCCGCCGGCGTTCCAGGCCGGACCCGGTTGCGGCGGAGGCGCTTGGGTGCGGCCACCGCCGAACAGGCCGCCGAAAATGCCGCCCGAGGCCGGACGTTGCTGCGCCGCCTGGGCGGCCGCTTGCTGGGCCTGCTGCAATGCTTGTTGTGCCTGCTGCAATTCCCACTCCAGGCGCTGGATGCGGTTCTGCGCCTCCGCCAGTGCATGCTCCTGCACGAAGGCGGTTTGCGTCAGGCGGTAGCGCGCCTCCGGGTATTGTTGGAACAGTGCGTCAATCAGGGCGTCGGCGTCCCGATCCACGGGCGGCAGCGGCGGCTGAGTCGTCGCCGGCACCGATCCGCCGAGGGCCGGCTGCGGCGTGCGCTGCGCCCCGCTGACGCGGGTGATGAACTGGGTGATGATGTCGCGTTCTTCGTTGGTCATGATGGGTCCCCGTGGGTCCTCTGTTATCGACCTGAGTACGCCCCTAAGTGGCGCTTCCGTTCGGCGAATTCAATGACGAAACAGCCCGAGCCGCCGGTCCTCGATCACGGGGCAGCGATCCATGAACACGGCAAGGCCGGCCGCCCGTGCCTTCGCCGCCGCGTCGGCGTCCACGACGCCCAGCTGCATCCAGATGGTTTTGGCGCCGAGCCGGATGGCGGTGTCGATCAGCGGCCCGACATGGGAGGCGTTACGGAAGACGTCCACCATTTCCAGCGGGCCGGCGTCCGCCAGGCTGGCAACGACGGTGCGGCCGTGGATGGTCTGGCCGGCGAGGATGGGATTGACCGGAATCACGTCGAAACCGCGATCCAGCAGGAAGCGCATGACCTCATGCGAGGCGCGCCAGGGTTTCGCGGATGCGCCGACCAGGGCGATCCGCTTGGTCGCGGCGAAGGCGGCGCGGATCGCATCGTCGGTTTGGCCGTCGAGGCTCATGGCGCGATTTCCTCCTCCGGCAACGTTCCGAAGAACTGGCCCCGGCGCAGATAGCCGTTATGGCCGGCGACCTGGACCTTGCACCAATCCGATCCCTTGGCACAGGTTCGGAGGCGTCCGATCACACCCGGCTGCAGGATCGCGACGGCGTCGGCGGTTTCTTTGGGGTCGTCCCGCAGTGTCGCATCGCCGCCTTTGACGATGAAGCTGCGGCGCGAGGTCAGGGTCGCCTGGTTGACCCAGCCTTGGATGTCGTCGGCGTCGCGGATCAGGCGCCAATGTTCGAACTCGCGTTCCACTTTCACCGGCAGATCGGTGCGTTTGTAGACCCAGTCGATACGATACCGCTGACCGGGACCCGCTCGGAGATTGACCTCATTGGACCGGAGCGACTGGAAGCGCGGAAGCGGTCCGGTCTCGGCGGGTTTCTCCGCCTCCGCCGGTTTCGCGGCCGGCGGCGAAGCGGCCGGGACAGGCGCGACGACGGCCGGCGCGACGGGCGCCGTGGGCGGGGTGGGCGGCGCCGGGGCCGGTTTTGCCGGCGGCTTTTGCGCATGCGCCGAGGGTTGCGCGTGAACCACGGGGGTGGGCGCCTTAGCCACCGGCACGCGCGGAGCGGCCTGCGGGGGCTTCGACGGGGCGCTCGGCGGCTGCGGCGGGGGTTGTTGCAAGGTTCCGGATTGTGCCCAGCCCGCCACCGGTGCCGCGGCCAGGAGGGCCAGCAGGACGATCGCGCGAGTCAAAGATGCCATGGGGCGGAATCGCATGCGGAAACCTTTCGCGGCATCGTTATCAGGCCGCGCTTGGGCGGGCAAACCCTGGGGCGATGTCTCACCCCACCATCTTTACCTTCGGCAAATCTTCGGCCCCCAGCGTCTCCCGCGCCAACAATAGCTCCGCCCCGGCATCGAGCGCGTCCCGGTTATCCGCCAGGATCGCGATGGCCCTCGCCAAAGCGGCTTCCAAACGTGCGCGGACGGCAAGATCGATCTCGTGCGCGGTCTGCTCGCTGAACCGCCGGGGTTGCCAGAACGCTCCCGGCTGGCCGAGGAACTGCCCTTGTTCGGTATCCAGCGCCACCGGTCCCAGCGCCTTGTCCATCCCGAACCGCATCACCATCCCGCGCGCGATGTCGGTGGCCTTCGCCAGATCGTCCGAGGCCCCGGTGGAAATATCCTGGCCCAGCAACGTCTCCGCCGCGCGGCCGCCCATCAGGACGGTCATTTTGTCTTCCAGCTCGTGCAGCCCCATCAGGAACCGGTCGTCGGTGGGGCGCTGCATGGTGTAGCCGAGCGCGCCGATACCGCGAGGGATTATGGAGACCTTCTGGATGGGGTCGCTGCCGGGAATGGCCAGCGCCACCAGGGTGTGGCCCATTTCGTGATACGCGACGATGCGGCGTTCCCGCGGGATCAGAATGCGGGATTTCTTTTCCAGGCCGGCGACGATGCGCTCCACCGCCGCGGTGAAATCCGCCATGCCGATGTCGGTGCCGCCGCGCCGCGTCGCGACGACGGCGGCTTCGTTGGCGAGGTTCGCCAGATCGGCGCCGGTGAAGCCGGGGGTCAGGGCGGCGATATCCTCCAGCTTCACGTCGGGGGCCAAGGATAGCTTCTTGGTGTGTATCCCTAGGATTTGCACGCGCCCGCTCTTGTCCGGGCGGTCCACCAGCACCTGCCGGTCGAACCGCCCAGCACGCAGCAGTGCGGGATCCAGAATCTCCGGCCGGTTGGTCGCCGCCAGCACGACAATGGCGGCGGAGCGGTCGAACCCGTCCATCTCCGCCAGGAGCTGGTTCAGCGTCTGCTCCTTCTCGTCCTGCCCGCCCATGGGGCTCGCACCGCGTGCTCGGCCCAGCGCGTCGAGTTCGTCGATGAAGATGATGCAGGGGGCGGAGGTGCGGGCATGCTCGAACAAATCCCGCACGCGGGAGGCGCCGACGCCCACGAACATCTCCACGAATTCGGCGCCGTTGGTGGAGAAGAAGGGGACGCCGGCTTCTCCGGCGACGGCTCGGGCGAGCAGGGTTTTGCCGGTGCCGGGTGGGCCGACCAGCAGGATACCGCGGGGGATGTGGGCGCCGAGGCGGCCGAATTCGTCCGGGCGTTTCAGGAAATCGACGATCTCGTGCAACTCGGCCTTGGCCTCATCCACGCCGGCCACGTCGTCGAACGCGACCTTTATGTCCGTCTCGGGCGCCACCAGCTTGGCCTTGCTGCGGCCCATGGAGAACAGCCCACCCGCCATGCCCCCGGCGCCGCCCATGCCGCGGGAGGCGAACATCCAGATGCCGACGAACAGGATCGGCGGGATGATCCAGGACAACACCGTGGCGACGGCGCCGCCACCGGCCGTGGCGCTGAACTCCACCTTGTGGTCCGACAAAGCCGCCGCCAGATCGCGCGGGACGGAGACTGTGGCGAACTGGGTTTTGCCGTCGGCCATCGCCTCCGTCAGTGTGCCGCGGATGGAATCGCCGCTGACGACAACGGACTTGACCTTGCCGGCATCCAGATAGGCCTGGAACTGGCTGTACGGGATCGGCGCGACATCGCCGATGCCGGACATGAAGGAGACACCCGCCATCATCGCCAACCCGAGCAGGATCATCCAGATGGTAGGGGATATTTTCGGTTTGGGGGCGGCTGCCGGCACTGCATTCTCCCGTGGACGCGGGTGGGCAATAGCACCTCTGGGCCGGATTGGGGCATAAAGATGCCATGCGGACCAGCGGCCTGTTCGACATTCAGATCAATGGATACGCCGGGGTGGATTTCAACGATGCCGCCCTGACGCCGGATGCGCTCGACCACGCGCTGCATGCGATGCTGCGGTCGGGTGTGACGGCGTGTTTGCCGACGCTGATCACGGCGCCGGAGGACGTACTGGCGGCGCGGTTCGCGGCGCTGGACGACGCGGTGGCGCGCAGCCGGCTGGGGCCGGCGATGGTGCCGGGGTATCATCTGGAGGGGCCGTTTCTGAACCCGGCGCCGGGCTATGCCGGGTGTCACCCGGCGGCGGCGATGGTGTTGCCGGACGCGGGGCTGGTGCAACGTTTGGCGGCCGGTTTGCGCCGCCCGATCCTACTGCTGACGCTGGCGCCGGAGCGCCACGGTTCGGCGGCGTTGATCGCCTGGGCGCGGTCGGTGGGGATCGTGACCGCGATGGGCCACTCCGCCGCCAGTGCCGCCGATGTCGCCCGCGCCGCCGCGGCCGGGGTGCGGTTGAGTACGCATTTGGGCAACGCTCTGCCCCAGCCGCAGCCGAAATTTGTTAATCCGCTGATGGCGCAGCTGGCCGAGGATCGCCTGCACGCCAGCTTCATCGCCGACGGCATCCATGTTCCTCCGGCCGCGCTGAAGGTGATGCTGCGCGCCAAGAGCCTGGAACGGAGTATTCTGGTCACCGACGCCACGGCCGGGGCCGCCGCTCAGCCGGGAATTTACGGGTTCGCGGGCATGCGGATCGAACGCGGTGCGGATGGGTCGGTGCGGGAACCCGGGAGTCCGGTTTTGGCGGGATCGGCGTTGTGTCTGGATCAGGCGGTGCGGAATGTCGTGGACTGG
>Ga0214180_1000108_pt1 | contig 33229 bp, 39 predicted proteins | sample TroBogEpilimnion_22_FD_153018 | JGI IMG/M metagenome (GOLD analysis project Ga0214180, IMG submission 153018) | Freshwater microbial communities from Trout Bog Lake, WI - 16OCT2007 epilimnion | ecosystem: Environmental > Aquatic > Freshwater > Lake > Epilimnion/Euphotic zone | place: Trout Bog... | reverse complement strand
GTTGGCGGACCTGCAGCATTCGTGAATGCGGTAATGGATGCGCTCAAGGATCGCGGCGTTCGTAACGTTGATATGCCACTTATGCCTAACCGAATCTATGAAGCTCTCACTACTGGTAAGGATGTTTACGGCATGCCTCCAGTTCGGAGCGGTGACTAACTCACATGTCACAGAAGGCTGTAGAAGGTACTGGCGTCATGGAGCGCGCAGTTGAACTGACAAAAAGAGGCGAATCTTTTGTCATGGCAACTGTCGTATGGCGCCAGGGACCTTCATCTGGCCAGAGTGGTTCACGTGCCATTGTCACCGAAGATGGCGAGCTTTATGGATGGATTGGCGGTGCATGTGCCGAACCAGTCTTGATTCGTGAAGCAAAGCAGGTACTCAAAGAGGGTAAGGCAAAGCTGTTGTGGCTTGGTCAAGAGAAAGATCTCGCTGGGATGCATGTTCCTGAAGGTGTCTACACAGTTCCCATGAACTGTCAGAGCGAGGGAGCGCTGCAGATTTATGTCGAGCCAGTGCAATCATCACCGCATGTGACTGTAGTCGGTCGCTCACCTATGGCGCTTACCTTGACCTCGCTCCTCAGTGCACTTGATTGGCGCGCAGAGCTCGTTGATCTTGCCGACTTTGAGAGCTCCATGGTCGATCACTCAAGTATCGTCGTTGTCGCCACGCAAGGCCATGGCGATGAAGATGCAGTAGAGATCGCGCTACCAAAGCACCCCACCTATTTGGGAGTAGTCGCTTCGCGCAAACGCGGTGAGAGCGTCTTGGCTTACCTTCGCGATCGTTCATTCTCGCAAGTAGATCTCGATCGGATCACTCTTCCCGCTGGTCTTGACCTTGGTCATACCTCTCACCGTGAAATGGCCGTCTCAATTCTTGCGCAGTTAGTTCAACTGCGCGCTGCCGGTCACTTCTCGCAGCGCAAAACTTCGCAACAGAGCCACTCGCGAATCGATCTACCGCTACTTGAGCCAGAATCTGTGATTGATCTGGTCTGTGGAATGACCGTAGAAGCAGTAGCTGCGAATCGTCCATTTACCTACGAAGGCGTTACGTATTACTTCTGCGCACCAGGATGTCGCGCAACATTTGAAAAAGATCCAACCTCGTTTATCAACCAGGAGGCAAAATGCTAATCTCACAAACGATCGAAGTTGATCAGCCGATAGATGCGGTCTGGAAATTTTTCGATGATGTCCCGCAGGTTGCTGCCTGTATTCCTGGCGCAGACCTGACAAACAAGATCGCAGAAGATCACTACGAGGGAGATGTCGTTATCTCGGCTGGTCCAGTCAAACTCGAGTTTGCTGGCGCAGCCAAGGTAACTAGCCGCGATAACGCGAAAAAAGTGATCACGATCGAGGCATCAGGCGCAGATCGCAAGGGTCGCGGCGAGGCACAAGCACTCTTAACAGCAGCGCTCAGCGCAGCAGGTGCTGGAACCCAGATCAAGATCTCACTCGATCTGACTATCTCAGGCGCAGCTGCTCAATTCGGTCGCGGACTTGTCTCCGATGTGACCGCAGTGCTGGTCGGACAGACTGCTACCAGCATGAAGGCGCGCATGAAGGCGATTTCAATGGGACTCGACCCTAACTCTGTAGGCGGTCCAAAAGCTGCAAGCGGAATTCAGATTGGTATCAACGTAGCCAAGCGCGCAGTCGGACGTGTCTACTCACGTTTGATCATGCCTTACGAACCTGTCCCACGTCGTTAAAAGATTTATTGAGATTATTAGAGAGAATGAGAGGGTAAAAGATGAGTTTATGGGGAATCGGTAATCTGGTTCTATTAATTGTCATCGTTCCAGTTCTTCTTGCGCTGCTCAGTGCAGTACTTGGACCACTTGAGCGAATTCGTGGAGCAGCAGATGATGCGCTCGCGGGTGGCGTAGCGCTGATCGGTGAGCTCAACACAACACCTGATCTTCTCAAGACGACAGATGCAGTTATCGCAGATGTTGCAAATGGCGCTGTCCGTTATGCCGGTCCAGTTTCGAAGTTGTTGGGATAAGGGAGAGTAGAGATGCCACAAGAAGCAGTATTTACCTTGTACCTTTCGGTACTCATTATTACCGCGGCAGCGATTGGTCTGATCCGCGTCATCCTTCACCTACGCGCAGTAGTTGGAGCGCTTGATGCGCTTGAAGGCGGGGTAGCGGTGATCGTTGCGAAGACTGCAACTGTCACACCGGTCGTCAATTCGGTGAACGCAAGTCTCAAGCCAGTACGCGACTTCGCGGAATCGATCTAGGGGGTCTGATATGAATTTCACAGGTCATAGCGGTTGGCTTCTGGGTTACATCATCGGAACGGTTGTCGTTCTCGTAGTTGTCGCCCTCGTCGTACCTATCCTGCTCTTGGCTCATCGTATTGGTGGTCAGGCTCGCAGTATCAACGCTGGTCTAGAGCAAGCAGTGGTCAATACTTCAGGCTTGAAAGGCTTGAACACCACCATCGCATATGCCACAGCGATCGTTGCCGGACTTAATCGCGGACGCAAGAAGTTGGGAGGCTGAAGAAATGTCATCACAAGTTCATACACTCTGGCTCGTCGCAGACATCCTCGGAGCGGTAGTAGTAGTTGCGGTCGCAGCACTGCTAACAATCTTGGTGCTGCTCGTGCGTATCATTGATAAGCGCGTAGCTCAGATTAAATCTACCCTCGCTGCAGCAAAGGAAAATACTGCCGATACACATCTGATCGATGTAACAGCAGCAGGAGTCGATGCAGTTCTTGCCGAAGGCTTGGAACACCACTTGTTCCTCGGCCGTGTACTAGAGAAGGTGCGTTCATGAAGGGTCTACAAATTTTCAGCGTAATCGATATCGTTGCGCTGATCGCAGGTCTTGCTATCTATCTCTTCATTGTCGGTCGTCAGCTCAAGAGCGTGGCCGATAAGCTCGAAGAGGCAGCGGACTTGGTCTGGGAGATCAAGAAAGATGCCGACATTATTGAGCCAGGTCTTAATCGAATCAACACCACTGGCGATGTAGTTGCAGGTGCGCTTCCACTGCTTTATAGCTTTGCAGAGGGAATTGTTCGCGGTGCCACCTACGATCAGAACCCAGAGCCAACTGAACACGAACGCAAGCCAAACTTCCCGGCAATGGGCACACGTCGTTCACGCCTCTTTGAGGGTGTAGGAGCAAAGATCGACTAATTCTCCCTGCTTTCAGGAGATTGAGTCAGAGCGCGTTATTGCGCCGGGCGATTGTTAGGATCGCGTGAAGTTTGAAGTGGATCGGTGAATGCATTTGAGTATTCACCGATCCATTCGTCATTCCAGACCTGTTCAAATACTTCATCGTTGCAGCTAGGTTGGTAGACCGCTAGCAGTTCACCCACCACTTGTTCGCGGTGTCTGGCAGTGCCACCTAAGATTTCATACCAGCAGATATGCAAGTTGTATTTATTTCCAGCGCGAGCAATCCACTTAGGTGAACGCGGGTGTTTAAAAGGGAAGCCAACCGATCGCAGATCATCGCTCTGGTCGACATAAATAATGGAGAACTCTTGTGGCTTATTCTCGGGATCATTCAGACACATGATGGCGTAGACCGCAGCGATCTGCGGGGGAGTCCAGCCCGCAAGCGCACGCGGCCCCTCGAAGGGGTATCCAGCTAGTGAGCCCAAACGAATCATGGTTTAGTTTTCGCCAGGATTTTCCATCAAGAATCGCTCAGATTCTTCAAAGATCTGTTCCCATTCCTCATCTTCGGTTGTGGTCTCTGCTTTAAGCACAGGCCAGTTAGGAAGGCCAGCAACTTTGACTGCTTCCTCAAAGATTTCTAGCGAGCGATCTACCGCAATATCTGAATTGGGAGCATCGACCAAAATCTGGGCGCCGTAGGCAAATGTTCCCGCTCCTGATGCAATTCCACTGTGGATGGCAATGGCATCAGCGAGAGCTACTACTTCTTCCAGCGTAATGACGCGATCGCCTTCGGCAGTCAGACAGACACTAAATTGCATAGCGAGATCCTTTTCTTAACGCAGCGTTGCGAAGTTACGACTGAATTCTTCCAGACTCTTGAGATTATGTCCTGACACAATCTGGTCGATAAATGGCGCAGCAACCATCATTCCCATTGAATTTGGGATGAAGTCAGGCAGATCGCCTTTGTGCGGGTTCATCCAGACAATTCGGTGCGCAATTCGTGAGAGGTCTTCCATCGACTTTGCCAAAATCGCAGGGTCACCGCGATCGAGCCCATCGGAGCAGATAATGACTATCGCACCACGTCCAGTTCTGGTGCGTCCCCAATCTTTGATAAAGCGTGTGATGCTATCTCCGATACGCGTTCCGCCGTCCCAGTCCATGACTTCTGTGCCAGCTTCTTCCATGGCCTGATCTGGATTGCGCTTGCTCAAGATTTTGGTGATGCGGGTCAGTCGAGTTCCAAAACAGAAGACTTCGACTTTCTGGTTGGCGCGGCGCGCTGAGTAAGCCATCTGCAAGAGATTTCTTGAGTAGTCCGCCATAGAACCGGAGACATCAAGAATAAAAATAATCGGACGAAGCTTTTCTTTACGTGCCTTGAAAAATAGTTCTCCAAATTCTCCATGAGTGCGCATGGTCTCTCGGACCATCGCTCGCATATCAAGTTGGGTGCTGTGAGCAACTCGTTGATTTCGTCTGGTGCGACGAATAGGAGGTCGTACTTTTAAGGTAGCGATCATTTTGCGAAGCGATGCCAGCTCAGCCGGCGTGCACTCTGAGAATGCCTTATTCCGGTAGATATCATTGACTGCAGCAACCAGGCCCATCTTGGACTCTTCTTCACCATCACCAGGTTCACCCGGTTCGACGTTAGGGACTTCTAGGGTTGCAGTAGTGCTTACTGATGCTTTTATCTTTTTCTTGCGAGCATCTGTTTCATCTTCTCGGATATCAAGAAAGAACTCTTGAAATATCTTGTTGTAGATCTCGATATTCTCACGGCGCCGAACCAAGGTGGTACGACCGCCCCAATAAATATCCATCGCGTCACCAGGATTAAGTTCTGCTGCAGCTTTGCAAAAAGAGATTACGTCGTCGGAGCCAATGACAAGCCCTGCTGCTCGTAGTTCTTGAGCAAACTCGACAAAAAGCTCATCAAAGCCACCAAGAATCGGGCTAGCTAGAGACATGAGACTTACAGTCCTGTGACGATCTCCGCGATATTGCTATGGGCAAACTCAAGATCATCGCGGCCCTTAATTACAGCGCCCAAGGTTTGTTCGGCGTTATCAATGGTGAGTTCATCTGCACCGATCGCATCAAGTGATCGAACCCAGTCGATTGTTTCTGCCACACCTGGAGATTTCTCCAAGTCCATGCCGCGTAAGGTATTGACGGCAGCGACAACTTTTTCGGCAAGCGCCTGACTAATTCCTGGGATCCGTGATTGCACAATCTCTAATTCTTGCGCTGCAGCTGGGAATCCAATCCAGTTGTAGAGGCAACGACGTTTGAGGGCGTCATGAAGTTCGCGCGTACGGTTCGAGGTCAGAATCACTATCGGCCTGGAAGCAGCTTTTACCGTGCCGATTTCTGGGATGGAGATTTGAAAGTCAGAGAGAATTTCCAAGAGAAATGCTTCGAATTCATCATCTGCACGATCTACCTCATCGATCAGAAGAACCGATTGATCGCCTGCACGGATTGCTTGAAGCAACGGCCGCTCGATCAAAAATTTTGGACCGAATAACTCATCTACCGAACTCTCGCCTTGTGAGGCACCAGACATAGCTCTGATTTGGAGCATCTGCCGGGCGTAATCCCATTCATAGAGCGCCTGGTTGGTGTCGATTCCTTCATAGCATTGAAGTCTGATCAGGCTGCGACCGAAGAGTGTGGCAACAGTCTTTGCCAATTCAGTTTTGCCAACTCCGACTTCACCTTCGAGCAAGATTGGGCGGCCAAGTTTGATCGAGATGTAGAGCGATGTTGCCAGTCCGCGATCTGCGATGTAGCCAAGGGCGGCAAGCTCGTCGGTAAGTTTCTCGACAGTTAAGTCGTCAAATGAATTGGAGAGTGGCATTTACTTCTGTGAGTTGCCCAGAAGAAGGTCATTGATTGAATTGCCGGCGCCGCCAGCAAGCTTGCCTTCGCGCTCAAGAGTTTGGCGCCATGCGGTCTTGAGATCAAGGCCTTGCTCAGAGAAACCCTCGAAGGTTACTTCCTTCATGTTCTTGCAAATGCGATTGGGATTGCACTCTTCATCGAGTTCTTCTAGGGCACCCTCTTGGGATTGCCAAATAGAAGCAAGAGCCAGACGTGCTTGGTTGCTCTCTTCTGACATGAGATCCTCCTAATATTTCTGTAATTGAAAGCATAGCAGCGGCAATTTTTCGCGCTACTTAAGATTCTCAGGCAATTGTTACGAGCAGGCGCTGCTTCTGAGCCGCTCACTCAGGCGATCGTTATCCTTTGAGTTTGCATGAAAGGCTCGCTGGCTCAAAGATAAAGCCATGAAAATCGCTCGGATCGGAGCACTCTGTGCGGCCGTTGTGGCGGCAGGCTCCCTACTCTCCCCGGTAGCCCATGCTGATGGCACCCAGACCGTTACCGTCTTTGCTGCCAGTAGCCTCACCAAGGCCTATACCTCACTGGCGCAGAAATTTGAGAGCGCTTTTCCCGCGGTCACGATCAAGATCTCCTATGGCTCATCGACCACCCTTGCCACCCAAATCAACTCCGGCGCACCTGCCGATATCTTTGCCTCGGCGGATATCCCAGATATGTCGGCCGTTGCCTCCACTTTTCCTGCTCCGCTCAACTATTTAGTCAATCAAGTGGTAATCGCCGTTCCAAAAAGCTCGCACATTATGAGTGAATCTGGCCTCAATGGTTCAGTGGCTTGGTTGCAGTGTGGTCATACAGTGCCATGCGGAATTGCTGCCGATGCTGCCCTTAAGAGCGATGGGATTGTGACCAGTTCTCCCGTCTCGTTGGAGAGTTCTGATGCAAATGCGCTCGCCAAATTGCTCGCCGGTTCGGTTGATGCAGCGTTGGTCTATAAGACAGATGTCATTGCTAATCCCACAAAACTGCGCGCGATCCCATTTAAAGATGTAGCTGCGGCCTCAACCCAATATGAATTAGCACTCAGCAATTCATCGGTCACTACCAAGAACCACTGGGCACACACCTTCTTCACTTACCTCAATAGTCATGATGCGAGAAAATTTCTGGCAGCAAGCGGATTTGTGTTGAGCAACTAATACACTGATCGGGTGAAATCAGAGATAAAGCAAGCAAGGCGATCGCGGAAAGTAGATCTGCTTTCACTGATCCTTGCATGGTGTGCAATTCTCTTTATCGCTACACCATGTCTTGCACTCGTGATTAAAGTTCCGTGGTCACATTTCTTTTCTCGCGTGAGCCTTGATGGCTCGATGGCGGCAGTCAGACTCACTCTCTGGACATCGACTCTTGCTGCACTCATCTGCTTACTCTTGGGAGTACCGCTAGGTTGGTGGCTGAGTCGCAGTAGCGATCGGATCACGCGCTTTGTTCGCCCCGTTGTGCTTGCTCCGATTGCACTCCCACCTACAGTTGCTGGCTTAGCGCTGTTGGGATTGCTTGACCGTCATGGTCTACTCGGTGAATGGATCTACCGAGAGTTTGACTGGCAATTGCCGTTCACTACTTGGGCAGTTATTTACACGGGTGTATTCGTCGGTCTGCCATTTCTTGTACTCATCACCGAATCAAATTTTAGGCAGCTACCACGGGAGATCGAAGATGCCGCGGTCATTGATCGCGCGAGCAACTTTCACATCTTGCGCTCTATAGCTATTCCGCAGGCTCGAAATGGAGTCATTACTGGCTTTGTGTTGGCATGGGCTCGAATTCTGGGGGAGTTCGGCGCAACAATGATGTTTGCAGGCTCCTTGCCTGGTACCACCCAGACGTGGACGATGCAGATCTATCAGGAGCTCGATGTCAGCCCATCGACCGCATACTCGCTGAGCGTGCTATTAGTTGGAATCGCTATGGCGATCATTGTTTTGTTGCGCAGGCCGCTGCGCGAAGCCTTCCGCTAGTGATTTTTGCGCATTCCATTACGATTGTTCCATGAGCGATGCGCTAACCCATATCAATGCCAAGGGCGAGGCCCACATGGTTGATGTCTCCGATCGAGATGTCACCGTTCGTACTGCGCTAGCAACTGGAAAAGTTCTGCTTTCGCCAAAAGTACTTGCGTTGATCGCAGATGGAACTGCCCCCAAAGGGGATGTGCTTGCCACGGCTCGAATCGCCGGAATATTAGGCGCGAAAAAAACTCCAGAACTCATCCCGCTCTGTCATCCACTTGCAATTTCAAAGATCACCGTTGACTGCGATGTAGCGCAAGACGGTGTAAAAATCTCTGCCTTTGTGAAGATTGCAGATAAGACTGGGGTAGAGATGGAGGCGCTCACCGCAGTCTCAATCGCTGCATTGACCATCATTGATATGGTCAAAGCTCTCGATCCGCATGCAAGCATTGTGGATGTTCGCGTCGAAGAAAAAGATGGTGGACGCAGTGGAGCGTGGAAGCGTTGACTCGCACCGCATTAGTTATCACTGCAAGCAATCGTGCCTCAGCTGGCGTTTATGAGGATCGCTCCGGCCAAATATTGTTTGATGGGCTAACAAATCTTGGCTATGAAATTGTTCGAAAACTTGTTTTACCCGATGAGATAGAGCAGATCTCTGCTGCGATTGCTGCAGGAATTTCGGATGAGATCTCGTTAATAGTCACTACTGGCGGAACGGGAATATCTCCGCTGGACATCACACCAGAAGCAACCGCGCCATTAATCCAGAAAGCGCTTCCCGGGGTGAGTGAAGCGCTGCGCGCTTACGCTCGCGAAAAGGTTCCGACCACAGACCTTTCACGCGGTCTGGCAGGAGTAGCCAATAAAAGTTTCATAATCAATCTGCCTGGATCACCAGGTGGGGCAAAAGATGGCCTCGTTATCATCGAACGGTTGGCATCCCACATTCACGATCAAATCGACGGCCATGATCACAGCGCAAGTAACTGACGCGGCGATAGACCTGGCCACTTTGCAGAGCGCGGTGGCAAGCCAAGAGGCGGGTGCGACGGTCATTTTTAGCGGCGATGTCCGTAACCACGATGGCGGTAAATCAGTCGTGTCTCTGACCTATGAAGTGCACCCATCGGCGCAAACGGTCATTGAAGAGATCACTGCTCGAATTGCAGCCAAGCACGAGATTCTGCACGTGGCTGCAGTACATCGGTATGGCCCAATTCCAATCGGCGAGAGCGCGTTCACGGTGGTAGTGTCGGCGCAGCATCGTGGCCCAGCTTTTGCTGCATGCCAAGAGATTGTTGATGTAGTTAAAGCCGAACTGCCGATCTGGAAATATCAAGTTTTTTCAGATGGCTCAGATGAATGGGTAAATAGCGCATGAGTTCTCTGATTGACTCCTACGGGCGCGTTCACCGTGACCTAAGAGTCTCTTTGACTGACCGTTGTTCTTTGCGCTGCACATATTGCATGCCCCATGACTTCGCGGCTTGGTTGCCGAGCGAAGATCTCCTCACGACCGATGAACTCATTCGCATTATTGAAGCGGCGGTAAGTCAGGGTATTGAAGAGATTCGACTCACTGGTGGTGAGCCATTGCTCCGTCCGGACATTGTAGAAATTGTTAGCCGTATCAATCAGATCTCGCAGCCACCTAAGCTTTCTATGACAACAAACGGACTTGCTTTGGCAAAACTTGCCCAGCCACTTGTCGATGCTGGACTTGAGCGAATAAATATCTCCCTCGACACCTTGCAACGAGAACGCTTTAAAACTTTGACCTTCCGCGATCGCATTCATGACGTATTTGAGGGCATTGCGGCAGCCAAAGCCGCTGGTCTTACCCCAGTAAAAATTAACTCCGTATTGATGCGTGGTATCAATGATGACGAAGCGTTAGATCTCCTTGATTGGGCACTGGCAGAAGGCGTTAATTTAAGATTTATCGAGCAGATGCCACTTGATGCGGGCGGTTTGTGGAGTAGAAAAGACCTCATTACCGCAGATGAAATCTTTACCCAACTCTCAAGCAAGTACTCACTCACACCCGTAGAAAATCGCGGATCGGCTCCGGCTGAAGAGTTTTATATTGATGGTTCAGATGCAACCGTGGGAATTATCGGCAGCGTTACTCGTTCATTTTGTGGTTCGTGCGATCGAGTTCGGCTGACATCAGATGGTCAGATTCGTAATTGCCTATTCTCGATGAGCGAGACTGATTTACGCTCAATTGTGCGAAATAGCGAGTTAAGCGAAGCAGAGAGAGATGACAGGTTGCACGCTGCTTTTGTCAGTACCGTTGCGGCCAAGTTGCCGGGACATGGAATTAACGAACCGAATTTCATACAACCGGTTCGACCTATGTCGGCAATTGGTGGCTAGTAGCCGCTAGCCTCCGGCAAAGCGAGGCAAAATATCGACGTTATCTGCACTTGTCAGCGTGGAGTCCAAATCTTTGCAAGCCACGCCATTTAATAGGTATGAACATCCTGGTAGCACTGGTCCTAGTGCAGGGTAGGAGTGCTCAAGATTTTTGACCAGCGATGAGAGCGTGCTGCCATCAATCTCTGCACGGGATACGCCAGCCGCCGCACGGGCAGCTGCGTAAAAGGTAACGTGAGGCATGGCGATCAGAATACTGGGTTTTACTCCCTAAGATCTATCCTGTGAGCGACTCAAGATCAACGTTTTCATCGCTGCGCCATCGAAATTTCAGGCTCTATTTCTTCACCCAGCTCATCTCCAATTCTGGAAACTGGCTAACAAACGTTGCACTCACTCTTTTAGTCCTTAAATTAGTCGGCACAGGTGTATCTGTTGGTCTACTGGTGGCGTGCCAGTATGGTCCGATCTTTTTTCTCACCGCTTGGGGCGGAGCAATCTCTGATCGAGTGGATAAGCGCAAGGGGTTGCTGCTCACACAAACGTTAGAGATGTCGCAGTCCTGCGCGCTGGCGATTCTGGCCTTCATGCATCACCCAGCCCTCAATGCAATTTATCTTGTCGCGCTTTGTGGGGGAGTTTTGCTGGCGTTTGATAATCCGCTACGTCGCTCCTTTGTTTCCGAGATGGTTGGCCCGGATGACATCCCTAATGCGGTAATAATGTATAGCGCCATTGTGAATTTTTCTCGAGTGGTAGGACCTCTGATTGCTGGCTTGCTCGCGCAAACGGTTGGTTATGGGTGGTGCTTTACTGTCGATGCGATCTCGTATGCATTTGTTATCGCAGGAATTGCAGTGATGCGGCCAGCAGATTTATTTCGCACCCCGTCAAGCAAATCTCGCAAAGGAGCTATTCGTGAGGGAATTCGATATATCGCAGGCCAGCGCGCACTTTTGATTACATTCGCAATTCTGGCGATTATTGGAATTTTTTCCTATAACTTCACGGTTACATTCCCGCTCTTCACGAAAGATGCCTTACACCGCTCGCCCCATATTTTTACGGAGATTTATGCGATTTATGGTTTAGGTTCTATTGCCAGCGTTTGGCTTGCCGCAAAACGGCAGTTGGTAAAGCTGCGAGATATCGTGCTTGGTTCATTCGCGCTAGGAGTCTCCATACTGTTTCTCGGACTCAGTCGTACCCTCTGGCTGGCGCTGATTGCCGCTTTTCTCGTTGGAGTAAGTTCAATGCTGGTCACTACCGCAGCTACAACTTTCATTCAGGTAGAAGCAGATTCGGCACTAAGAGGTCGAGTTCTCTCACTCCAGATGGTGGTCGTTGTTGGATCGGTGCCGATTGGAGGTCCGCTGATGGGATGGGTGGCCGATCACCATGGCGGTCGCGCACCATTGATTATCGGCGGCATTGCAGCGCTCGTTGCAGGTATTTTAGGAAAATTTCTTAATCGCTCCGCCAAGCAGGATTAAACTAGATACATGATTATCGATGTTTGGGCCGATGTGGTCTGTCCGTGGTGTTTCATCGGGAAGCGAAGGCTAGAAAAGGCTCTTTCAACATTTGAACATAAAGATAAAGTCACCGTGCGCCACCGGGCATTTCAACTTGATCCCCATGCAAAAGAGGTTTTGCCAACGCAAGAACTCTTGGCTAAGAAATACAACGCCAGCCCCGAGCAGGTTGTGCAGATGCAGGCGAATGTCTGCGTTGTAGCGGATGGTGAAGGTCTGTGTTATGAATTGAGTGAGACTCTATCCGGAAACACTATGGATGCGCACCGTTTGCTGCTGTGGGCAGCGACAATCGGAAAGCAAGATGAGCTACTTGAAGCGCTCTTTACTTCTTACTTTGAAAAGTCTCGACCTATTTTCTCTCATTCAGATCTCGTTGCAATCGCACTGACTATCGGGATAGATGCTGATGTGGCTGATGACTTACTTCGCTCCGATCGATTCACGGAGGAAGTGATTGCTGATCGCAATCTCGCTTCTCAGCTCGGCGCTAATGGAGTGCCATTTTTTGTCATGGACATGAGATACGGCATCTCAGGAGCGCAGCCGCTTGAGGCTTTCGAACAGACGCTCGCGCAAGCTTGGGAAGATTATCAAGCTCAACTCCAGTAGCCTGTAGCCATGAGCAATAAAATCGCGGTCGTCACAGGTGCAAGCAGCGGAATTGGGGCAGCAACAGCCGTCGCGTTAGCAGCGGATGGATTCACTGTAGTTGCGGGTGCAAGAAGGCTTGATCGTTTGCAGGAATTAGCTTCTGCGCATGCCAACATCATTGCTTGCGAACTCGACATCACAGACCAACGTTCGATCGACTCGTTTATTGCCGGGCTACCTGAAAAAGAGATAGCTGTTCTAGTAAACAATGCTGGAGGGGCATTCGATGCGCTCTCAGTTGAGAACTCTGATCCAGCAGTGTGGAGCAAAACATATGAGGTTAATGTTGTAGGTACTGTTCGCATGGTCAAGGCATGTTTGCCACTTCTCAAAGCAGGAGTTGGGAATGCGAATAAGTCCGACGGGCATATTGTGATTGTTACTTCGACCGCAGCTTATGCAGCCTATGAAAATGGCGGCAGTTATGTCGCAGCAAAAGCAGCAGAACTCTCACTTGCAAGAACCCTACGACTCGAGCTCAACGGACTACCGATTCGTATCACTGAAATTGCGCCAGGAATGGTCAAGACCGAAGAATTTGCCAAGGTGCGATTTGATGGTGATGCCACCAAGGCAGCTAAAGTGTATGAAGGTGTTGCCGAGCCGCTACGCGCAGAAGATATTGCAGAATCGATTCGCTGGTCGGTCTCACTTCCGCCACACGTCAACATTGATTCAATGGTGATTAGGCCGCTTGCGCAAGCCGCTAATCACAAAGTACATAGATCGTTATAACGAACTCACTTCCTTAATAATAAGGTCGAGATACCAAGGCTGGGTGGCTGAGGCTGGTTGTAATTGTGCCTCATATTTTTTAGAAGCAACGGCGAGCAATTCATCTGGGGTTTTGGGTGCTCTGGCCTCAAGTAGCAGTTTGGTGAGCTCGCCACGATATTTCTTAGACATATGCGTGATCACCGAACGTTTGCCATTTTTCTCTTGGAAGACCCGCACGGCGACTCTCTTCTGCGGTGCTGGCTGCCAGACACCGGCATAGGTAGATGAGCGGCAATCAACGATCAAATCAGTTTTGATCGCATCAAGTATGCGCGTGAGTTCTGATTTCCACGTTGAGGTTCTTATTTTCGCCGAGTAGCTGACAATCGGATCAAGCGGGGCAAGTACGCCATACAGGGCTGAGATGATGATGACCTGATCGTTCGCTCGCTTTTTCGCGCTCTCACTCAGACTTTGCCAATCGAGCGCTTGGTATAAAACGCCGGAGTACACCTCGATTGCAGGGCTAGCAACTTCATCAAAAAGTGAAGGATTGTATGAATTGATCGCTTCGGTGCGAAGGGCACGTAGCTCGGAAGGAAAGAGCAGTCGCTCTAAGGATAATTTTTCACTGCCGTCTGCCTGATTTTTGCCCTCACTCGGGGGTAGCAGGATCAGCATGAGGATAGGGTAGTGCCATGAGCGATCTCTATCTGGATCCACTTGGAAGCGCAGAGTTAGCAGCACGCACGCTGGCCACACTCACTGGTAAAAGTTCTCATGATGTTGCCCTCGTTATGGGATCAGGGTGGATAGGCGCTGCAGATGCGCTCGGCACCCCTACCCACGAATTTCTGGCAACAGAACTTCCTGGATTTTTAGCGCCAACCGTGGCGGGGCATGGTGGTTTGATCCGTTCTTACACCCTGGCTGGCGCAGTCGGAACGATCAACGCTTTAGTTTTTCTTGGTCGCACACATTTGTATGAAGGCAAGGGCATCGAACCAGTCGTTCACGGAGTCCGTACTGCTGTCAAAGCCGGCTGCAAATCCATTGTGTTAACGAATGCGTGCGGTGGAATCAATCGTGAATATCGCGTTGGTCAGCCAGTTTTGATCCGTGATCACATCTCGCTTACCGGAGTAAGCCCTCTTATTGGTGCCGACTTCGTTGACCTGACTGATTTATATAGCAAGCGAATTCGCGCCATTCTCCGCGAAGAAGATCCAACCCTGGCCGAAGGTGTTTATGTGCACTGGCGTGGACCGTCGTATGAGACTCCAGCTGAAATTAATTTCATGCGCACAATTGGCGCTGATCTTGTTGGCATGTCGACTGTTCCAGAAGCTATTGCTGCTCATGCACTAGGTGCAGAGGTCGTTGCGATTTCGCTCGTAACAAATGCTGCTGCTGGGGTCACTGGTGAAAAACTTAGTCACGAAGAAGTAATGGCTGCAGGTAAAGCAGCAGCCGGCACAATGGGTGAACTGCTGCGCAAGGTGTTGCACAAAATATGATCGAGCCATCTCTTCGAGCTGAAGTAGAAGCGTGGATCGAGCACGATCCAGACCCAGATACTGCTGCCACTTTGCGATCATGGTTAGCGCAAGAGAATGAATCTGAACTTAAGTCAGCCTTCTCTGGTTTCTTAGAATTCGGTACCGCTGGTTTGCGTGGACCGATTGGGCCAGGACCTTCGCGTATGAATCGTGCTGTGGTTTCTCGTACTGCTGCAGGTATTGCTTCCTACATGAAGCAACGAGGCATGAGTTCAGTAGTCATTGGCCGAGATGCGCGCCATGGTTCAGAGAGCTTCACACAAGAGAGTGCCGAAATTTTTTCAGGTGCAGGGTTAAAGGTTTATGTACTGCCTCGCCCTTTGCCAACTCCGGTATTGGCATATGCGGTCAGGTATCTCCAAGCAGACGTTGGAGTTATGGTCACCGCGAGCCATAATCCACCTCAAGATAATGGCTACAAGGTTTATATTGGCGGCAGCGCCGATGGCGTCAATTACAACGGCTCGCAGATAGTCTCTCCGACGGATGAGTTGATCTCAGAAGAAATTGCTGTCGTGAGCCACCCATTGCCACGCGGTAACTCGTGGATCGACCTTGATGATGCCGTCTTCAATGAGTACGTAGCTCGCACTGCGGCAATAGTGAAACCATTTAATAAAGTCTTCCCATCCCGTGTTGTCTACACCGCGATGCACGGTGTTGGCGCAGAGTCAGTGCAGGCAGTTTTCCGTGCTGCGGGTTATCCAGATCCAATCTTGGTGAGCGCACAAACTGCTCCAGACCCTGACTTTCCTACGGTGGCATTCCCTAATCCCGAAGAGCCTGGCGCAATCGACTTGTCCCTTGCACAAGCACGCGAGAGCCATGCGGATATCGTGATAGCTAATGATCCAGATGCTGATCGGTGTGCTGCAGCAATTAAGGATGCCAAAGGCAATTGGCGAATGTTGCATGGCGATGAGATCGGTGCGATTTTTGGGCAATACCTTGCGACGACAATGGGCGAAAAACTGCAAGATAAAGTGTTTGCGAATTCGATCGTCTCCTCATCACTTCTTCGAAAAATTGCTCACCGACATGGAATATCTTTCCAAGAGACGCTGACTGGTTTTAAATGGCTAGCAAAAATTGAAAATTTAGCTTTTGGTTATGAAGAAGCAATTGGTTACTGCGTAGATCCAACTACCGCAAATGACAAAGATGGCGTCAGCGCGGCGCTCTTACTTGCGCACATCACGGGGGATCTGAAGAATCAGGCAATCACTCTGCATGAATACCTCGATTCGATCTGGGAGCAATACGGATATTTCCGCACCGAGCAGATTTCAATTCGGGTGAGCGACACCAACATGATCAAAGATGCGCTCACAAAAATTCGCACCGATACCCCAGATGCAATTGCGGGCTATACGGTCATTAAATTTGATGATTTAGAACGTCCACAAGATGGGCTGCCACCTACCAATGGTGTGCGCTTTTTCTTAAGCGGTGACATTCGCATCATCATTCGCCCAAGTGGCACCGAGCCAAAAGTGAAGTGCTATATAGAAGTGGCTACTCCAAGCGGCTCACACTCAGATCGACAAATTGCTGAAGCCGCAGTGAGCCGACTCAAACCCGAACTTACTGCGATGCTGAGCCAAAGCGAGCCACAAACTCTTCGAGCATTGCTTGCGTCCCACTTGCACCGGAGCGAGTCACACCAGCATCCATAAAGGCAAGCAGCGCGTCAAGCGTCTTAACGCCTCCTGCGCTCTTTACATGAACACTTGGTGAGACACTAGCCCTCATCAATTTCACATCATCAAGGGTGGCTCCGGTGGGTGCAAAGCCCGTGGAAGTTTTCACGTAATGGCCACCGGCAGCTTCGACTAACGCACACGCCTTCACAATCTCCTCTTTGGTGAGATACGCATTTTCTAGAATCACTTTGACATGGTGTGGGGAGGCTGCTTGTACTACCGCAGCAATTTCATCTTGGACTTCTTGGTAAAGCCCCGACTTCATCCAACCTATGTTGATCACCATATCAATTTCAACAGCTCCGTTGGCAATCGCGTCTTTGGTCTCAAAGACCTTGGTAGCCGTCGTGCTGCCGCCATGTGGGAAACCAACTACGGTACCGACCAGAACATCACTGCCTGCAAGTTCTCTGGCGCAGAGTGAAATATCAGCTGGTTTGCAACAGACCGAGGCAACATCAAACTTCTTTGCCACTGCGCACCCAGCAATTACTTCTGCTTGAGTCATCTCTGGTCGCAACAGTGCATGATCGATTGTCTTGGCAACCTGGCGCAGGGTGTATTTGCTTGTCTCGGGCATGATGATCCTTTACTTCGCAGCGAGCTGCGCATAACGTGGTTTAACAACTTCTTCAATGATTTTAAGTCGCTCATCAAAAGGAATAAATGCACTTTTGAGCGCATTCACAGTTACGCGCTGCAGATCTGTGAGAGTCCAGTCAGCGGCCTCCACCATATGTGCCATCTCATTGCTCATGCTGGTTCTGCTCATGAGGCGGTTATCGGTATTGATGGTGACTCGAAACCGTAATTTTTCTAGGGTCGTGATCGGGTGCGTTGCGTAGTCCTTTGCAGCTCCGGTCTGAAGATTCGATGTCGGGCAGAGTTCCAATGGAATGCGGCGATCGCGGACATATGCGGCTAAACGTCCTAGCTTGGGGGTCGGACCGCTGAAGTCAATGTCTTCGACGATTCGCACGCCATGGCCGATGCGATCTGTACCGCAGAGTTGAATTGCCTGCCAGATTGAAGCCGGTCCATATGCCTCTCCCGCGTGAATCGTGAAGTGCGCATTCTGCTCACGTAAGTAGTCAAAGGCTGACAAGTAGTTCTTGGCAGGAAATCCATCTTCCGGCCCTGCAATATCGAAGCCAACCACATGTCGATCTCTAAACTCGACAACTTTATGCGCAACTTCATCTGCAAAATCATTCTGCCTCAGCGCACAGAGAATCTGCTCTACTCGAATGTTTAAGCCTTCGCTACGCGCTAGTTCTGTGCCTTCGGCGAAACCTTGTGTAGTTGCTTCTATGACCTGATCGAGAGTGAGTCCACCTTGGGTAAATAGCTCTGGTGCGCCTCGAACTTCTGCGTAGACCACGCCATCACGTGCCAGATCAATTGCTGCTTCGCGAGCAATGCGCACGATAGCCTCATGGGTTTGCATGACTGCGATAGTGTGATCGAAAGTCTCTAGGTAGCGTTCAAGTGAGCCAGAATTGCACGCTTCTTCAAACCACTGCGCCAATTTTTCAGGATCGTGAGTAGGTAGTTTGGTATATCCAATCTCTTGTGCAAGTTCGATGATTGTCGACGGACGTAATCCACCGTCAAGATGGTCATGGAGCACAGCTTTAGGGGCGGCCTTTATTTGCTCAAGAGTGGGTTTGGAAGTAAATGACATTTTTTTTAATCCGGTTCTTCTATCCGATGATTTTTTCAAGTATGAGTGGGAGGCGTTCAACTTTCTCACCGGTGTTGCTGATTCGAACCGAGTGAGCGAGTGCTTCGATCGCTCGAGGAAATCTCTCTGGCTCGTCGGTGTGAAGTGTGAAGAGAAGTTGGCCAGCGACTACTCGCTCACCTGGCTTAGCATGAATTTCAATGCCTGCACCGAATTGGACAGATTCACCGAGACGCTCTCGACCTGCACCTAAGCGCCAAGCGCTGACTCCAACGGCAAGCGCGTTCATCTCCACTATCTCGCCACTATCGTGCGCAACGATCTGCTGTTGTTCTTTGGCAACCGGAAGTGGTGCGCTCGGATCTCCACCTTGTGCCACAATCATCGCTCGCCACGAATCCATCGCTGCGCCATTTGCAAGGGCATCTGCCGGGTCATGGAGTGGTCTGATGCCAGCTGCATCGAGCATTTCACGAGCAAGGGTGATAGTCAGTTCAACAACATCTGCTGGTCCTCCACCTGCAAGCACTTCGATAGATTCACGAACTTCAAGTGCATTGCCGGCTGTTAAGCCAAGGGGTACATCCATGGCGGTTACCAAGGCTCGAGTGTTGACTCCCGCGCGCTTACCAAGTTCCACCATTACTCGCGCAAGCTCACGGGCTTGTGTGGGTTCACTCATAAATGCACCGTTACCGGTCTTCACATCGAGTACCAGTGCGCTGGTGCCTTCTGCAATTTTCTTGCTCATAATGCTCGAAGCAATTAATGGAATTGCTTCCACGGTTGATGTGACATCGCGAAGCGCATAGAGCTTTTTATCTGCAGGCGCCAAGCCCGGACCCGCCGCGCAGATCACGGCGCCACATTGCTCAATAACTTTGAGCATCTCGCTGTTTGTGAGTGATGCACGCCAACCTGGAATTGACTCTAATTTGTCTAGCGTGCCGCCGGTATGGCCGAGTCCGCGACCAGAGAGTTGAGGAACAGCGCCACCGCATGCCGCAACCAGTGGTGCAAGTGGGAGAGTGATCTTGTCTCCTACTCCACCTGTGGAATGTTTATCTACGGTTGGTCGGGTCAGCATTGACCAATCCATCCGCTCACCGCTTTTGATCATTGCATCGGTCCAGCGTGAAATCTCGCGCATATTCATGCCGTTGAGAAGAATCGCCATCAAAAGGGCAGACATCTGTTCATCGGCAACCGCACCACGAGTGTAAGCATCGATTACCCAATCAATTTGTGGGTCGGTTAACTCGTGCTTGTCTCGCTTGGCGGCAATGATTTCAACCGCTGCAAATAGTTCACTCATGCGAGATCACGCGGTCCAAAAGCCCACGGTAGAAGCGCGCCTAGCGTGCTCACACCATCTGAAGTCATGACCTGCAACTCGCCGCCACCGTGTTCAAAGAGAAGTTGGCGACAACGCCCGCACGGAGCTAAGTAGGCACCTTGTGAGTCAACGCAAGCAAAAGCAATAAGTCGACCACCCCCGGTAGTAATAAGTTCTGAGATCAAACCGCATTCAGCGCAGAGTGTTAAACCGTAGCTCGCATTTTCTACGTTGCATCCAGCAACAATTCGACCATCGTCAACAAGGGCCGCTGCCCCGACTGGGAAGTGAGAGTAAGGAGAATACGCGCGCTGCATTACTGCTTGTGCCTTTGAGGTCAAAAGCGCCCAATTAACAGTCAGGCTATTCACGCTCCACCGCCTCGTTTGTATGGCGCTCCATCTGCAGCTGGTGCTCGAACGCGACCAACAAAGCCGCTAACCGCGATAATCGTGGCGATATAAGGAACCATGAGCATGAACTCACTCGGTATTGGAGTTCCGGTGATTGATAAAACTCCTTGCAGATTATCTGCGAAACCGAAAAGGAGGGATGCTCCAACTGCGCCCCATGGACTCCAACGTCCAAAGATCATGGCAGCAAGTGCGATAAATCCTTGACCTGCAGTCATTTCCTTTCCGAAGGATCCGACGGCACCTACAGTGAAATATGCGCCACCAAAACCAGCAATTAAGCCGGCACTGAGGACATTTGTGAAACGCAATCTGTTCACATTAATTCCTACGCTATCGGCAGCGGTTGGATGTTCACCAACAGCTCTGGTGCGAAGTCCCCACTTGGTTTTAAAGAGTGAGAGATGAATAAAGATAACAGCCAAGTACATGATGTAAACGATGATCGTTTGATCAAAGAAAATTGGCCCAAGAATTGGAATCTTCCAGAGCACCGGAATCTTCAAAGGTTGCAAAGTCGGGCCTGAGTTCCATGTGTTTTGGTAAGGAATGAGTAGACGCTTATATAGAAAGTCGGTAATTCCATATACCAATACATTGAGTACAAAGCCCAGGATGATCTGATCGATCGAATATTTCAGCGCGAAGAGGGCAAGAAGGAATGAGATTAAAGCTCCTGCAAACGGTGCTACTAGCAGTCCCCATGTTGTGCTGTGCGTGAGGCTGGCGATAACGCCTGATGCAAAGGCTCCGGCTAATAACTCGCCTTCGATTGCAACATTCACTACGCCTGATCGTTCGCTCATAACACCAGCCATTGAGCCAAAGATCAGCGGCACTGAGAGTAGTAGCGCTCCCTGGAGCAAGCCGGTGAACGGGATGAATTTTCCAGCAGCTGCCCACGATAAAAAGCTCATGAGAAGTCCAGTGCTTGTTATGGCACTAGCCAATCGAATAGTTTTTCCAGCTTTAAATTGGAAGTAGGCAAGTGCGGTTGCAAGGATTGCAATTGCAGCGAAGAGTTGGGAGGCGCTCTTTGAGGCTATCACCCACTGGTGAATCAAGATCCACTCATTTTCAAGGACAAAGCCGTACGTAACTTTCTGTCCTGATGCAGGCATCAATCCAAACCCGATAAAGGCAAATACGGAGAGTACTGCCATTGTGTATACGCCACGTCGGCGACGTAATTCTGGCGCGGTGAGGTTCTTCATTTCGCGGCTAGCCATTATCCGTTCCACCCTTTCGATACGAGGCCGCCAGTAGTTTTGAGGTTTTTGAGTCGGAAGATCGACTTCACAACATCTGGAGCTGCGATGAAGAGAACAACGAGAGCTTGGATGACAAGAACGATATCGATCGGTGTATTTGTTTTAGCCTGCATCGCAGATGCTCCAGCACCGAGCGCTCCAAAGAGCAATGAAGCAAGTACCGTGCCAAGAGGTTTAGCTCTACCAAGCAGCGCGACCGTGATGGCGTCGAATCCGAAATTACCCGCCACACCTGAAGTGAGTTGGAAGTTATCTCCTAGTACATGCACAGCACCAGCTAATCCGGCAAGCGCACCAGAGATTGCCATGGCCGAAGTCAAGACAAAAGGAACTGAAATTCCCGCAGTGCGAGAGGCGAAGGTATTGGCACCTGCTGCACGGAATTTAAATCCGATCGTAGTTCGATTGAGCAGCCACCAGACAAAACCAGCTGCAGCGAAGGCAACAAGAATTCCAGCGTTAACGCGGAAATTACTGCCAGCCAATAGTGGAAGTCGTGCGGAAGTAGCCACCGGGGGAGCAATAGGATCGTTACGTCCAGGGATCAAGAATGCGGTCGTACCTAATAGCCATTCCAAGAAGTAAAGTGCAATGTAGTTGAGCATGATCGTCACAATTACTTCGTGCGCACCTGTGCGCGCCTTCAGTAGTCCGACAATCCCACCCCAGATGCTTCCAAAAATTATGCCTACGAGTGCGGCGATAACGAGATGCATTCCAATTGGCATATGGAAATGAAAACCGATGTAGGAAGCGCCAATTGCGCCAAAAATAAATTGACCCTGAGCTCCAATATTAAAGAGGCCTGCTCTAAATGCTAATGCGACGCTCAAGCCAGCAAGAATGAGCGGAGCGGCACCAACCAACGTTTCCGAAAGGGGATAGAGCGATAAGTACCACTGGTGTGGCTTTGCGAGTCCAGGATCGTAGACCGAACCTTGGAAGAGAGCGAGGTAAGCATTTCCAGCAGAAGCACCTGCTGCCTTGAGAAATGCAAGGGGGTGAGAGGCTTTGTGCAGCACATCTGAATCCGAGAGACTGATGAGCAGTCCTCCGAAAAACATTGAGAGCGCGAAAGCCAGGGCAGGGAGAATTAAGGCACGCAGCGAAAACTTCTTAAGCATGAACAACTCCCGCCATTAGTAGGCCTAGTTCTTGCGGGGTAACATTGCTTGACACAATTGCCAAGATTTCACCTCGATACATAACAGCGATTCGATCTGCTAACGCCAGTACCTCATCTAACTCTGTGCTGAAAAGTAAAACCGCCTTGCCCTTATCTCGCTCGGCAAGAATGCGTTCATGAACAAACTCGATAGAACCTACATCGAGTCCACGAGTAGGTTGCGAGGCCACAATCAGTTTGACTGGACGTGAGAGTTCGCGAGCAAGAACAACTTTCTGCTTATTTCCACCCGATAGAGAAGAGATTGGGTCGGCAACTGACTGTAGGCGCACGTCAAACTCTTTGGCATCTGCTAGTGCTTGAGTGTTAACAATCTGAGGATAAAGTGAGATTCCCTTTGCGTAAGGCGCTGAATCATGTCGATCGAGAATAAAGTTCTCTGCAATGGAAAAGGAAGAGATCAAGCCATCTAGCTCACGAGATTCTGGAACGAAAGCGATCCCTGCGCGCAAGGACTCTTTTACGCTTTGCCCCACCAACTGCGAACCATCTAACTGGATGGATCCCTCAACATATTCCTCGAGATTGATCATTGCGGCTGCCAGCTCTGATTGGCCATTGCCTTGCACTCCTGCGATCGCCAAAACTTCTCCAGCACGCACCTCAAATGAAATATCTTTGACGATATCTCGACCTGCATCATCTTTGATTGTCAGATTGTTTACGGCTAGCACTACATCACCCACGGAATGCTCTGATTTGTTGGGATTAAGGATGACTGGCCTTCCCACCATAAGCGAGGCAAGCTCTTCTTGAGAAGCACTCGGGAGCGCAGAACCAACAACTTTTCCGCGTCGGATAATGGTGATCTTGTCTGCTACTAATTTCACTTCGCGTAATTTGTGGGTAATAAAAATTATCGAGGTGCCCTTTTCTGCAAGTTTCTGCATGATTTTAAGGAGCTCATCGGTTTCCTGTGGCGTGAGGACAGCGGTTGGTTCATCTAGAATCAAAACTTGTGCATCATAAATAAGCGCACGAATAATCTCAACGCGTTGCTGCACTCCGACTGGTAGATTTTCGACGAGATCATCTGGATTTACTTCAAACCCAAACTCATCTGAGACTCTTTTAATTTCAGTACGGATATATTCAAGGTCGAGTGTGCCATTGCGCTTTGTTTTTTCATGGCCCAATACGATGTTTTCGGCAACAGTAAAGACTGGGACGAGCATGAAATGTTGGTGAACCATTCCAATACCTGCTGCCAGCGCGTCGCTTGGCTCCTGAATTTTTTGAGGCACTTCGTTAACAATGATTTCACCGCTATCCGGTTGCAGTAGGCCATAAACAATATTCATAAGCGTCGATTTACCGGCGCCATTTTCTCCTAGGATCGCGTGAATTTCACCGCGCTCTACTCGCAGATCGATCGAATCATTAGCTACAAGGGCGCCAAAAGTCTTGGTTATCCCGCGTAATTCGAGTGACACTAATTCCTCATCCCGTCCATCTTCAGATGCTGTGCGATTTAAAAAACCGAGAGAGTGAGTGACTCACTCTCTCGGTTCTCACTTTTTAGTTAAGCCAGTTTCGACAAATTAATCACAAAATAATCAATGAGTGATTAGTTTGCAGAGACTGTTCCTGCGGCAATTGCCTTACCAAGCGCACGAACGGCGTTCTGGAGCGAACCAGGAACCTTTGCTGCTAGTGCGTGGTATCCAGCAAGACCGGTTCCGCCGTTAGCAAGCGTTCCAACATATTGAGTGTTGTTGAACTTACCCGCAGCTTGATCCTTGATGGTTGCTGCTACTGAAGCCCCAACACCCTTAAGTGCAGAGTTCAAGAAGACGCTACCAAGGTTTGCGTATTGGCCATAAGCATCTGAGTCAACGCCAATGACAACTGACTTGTGTGATGCAGCGGAGTTTTGTGCTGTCGCTAGCTCAAGACCACCGGCAACCGGGAAGATGACATCTGCGCCCTGTTGCTCAAAGTTCTTTGAGATCTGAAGCGCCTTGTTCTGGCTAGAGAAGTCGCCTACAAAGACGCCGCTCTTTGGATCTGCTGGATCCCAACCAAGAACCTTGATGGTTTTCTTGTTCATCTTTGCATAGTAGGCAGCGCCTTTTGCAAATCCATCCATGTAGATGGTGACTGGTGGGATGTTGATTCCGCCATACGTTGCAACTGTTCCGGTCTTTGAGAAACCAGCTGCAAGGTAACCAGCTTCGAAAGCTGATTGGTTTGTTGCGAATGTAAGTCCGCGGAGGTTAGGTAGCGCCTTGCCATTCACAAGTCCTGGGTCATCAACTTGTGCGAAGTTAATTGTTGGGTTCTTTTGAGCCGCTGCATCAATTGCAGGAGTGATCAAGAATCCAACTCCGATGATGAGATTGCACTTGTTGTTGACAAGTGAGTTGACCTCACCCGTGTAATCAGGGTTGTTCGCATCGGCAACGACGTATGAGACATTGGCGATTGACTTTACGCTCTGTGCGCCAGCCCATGCTGATGCGTTAAATGAGTGATCATCGATACCACCGGTATCAAGAGCGAGACATACTTTTGGCATTGCAGCTTGCGATGCGGGCGCAAGTGCGAGACCAGCAAAGGCGAGGGTTGCCGCTGCAACTACGCCGGTAACTTTGAGAGACTTCTTCAAGTTTCCTCCAGGTATCTAGTTTTCCAACCACGACCTGCCCGCAATGAGCGCTGCCATTGGTTGAAGATTTGAGTGCCCTCAACCTACTCAAAAAGCCCTCCTTAGCGACAGCCCAGAGACTATGGAACTGGTTACAACTTGATCACAACCTCAAGTAGGAGTTCAGGGTTTTTGGGCAACACACCGAAAAAATGGTTGAAAGTTAAATTACTGATTGGCACAATTGTGAGTGTCACCACTCGCGGCAGAAGGTCTGCGCGAGCTTCTTCACATAACCATGATTGGAATCGCTATGAGCGCAGTACTTGTGATCGCACGTATTGTCTTTTCACTTCTCTTCCTACTTTCAGGGGTAAACCACTTTGCCAAGTTGGAAGCTATGACCGGCTATGCAAAGTACAAGAAGTTGCCAGCTGCAAAACTTGGCGTACTTCTCAGTGGCGCCATGTTGGTGCTTGGATCACTTTCTATCATCACTGGTTACTTGGCTGACCTCGGTGCGCTTCTTATCGCAATTTTCTGTGTCCTTGCTGCATTTATCTTCCATGGCTTCTGGGCTGAATCCGAAGGCGCGAGCAAGCAGAGCGAGTTCATCAACTTCTTCAAAGATCTCTCACTTGCTGGCGCAGCGGTGATCGTCTTTGGATATATTCATTTCATCGCCCAACTCAATAAGGCCATGAGCCCAATGGGTGCAACGGTGACCGATGGAATCCTTAAGGGATTTGGATGGGTCATTTCAAAGGGCCATATTGCGCTCTGGAAGTAAGCAGTAAGTAATCACGATATAGATTCAAGGTATACAAAAATCCCCCGGAAGTTTCTTCCGGGGGATTTTTGCGTCGCAAGGAGAAACTGTTTATTTAAGAGTGCTGGCCAGGCCGATGTTGATCACGAGCAAGAGCAGCATGGTCCACCATTGTGATGTTGCAAGTTTTTCTTTCTTCTCGTTTTGAAAGGCAATCACGAGAATAGCAATCAAAAATACTAATTTGACGGCGATTGTTCCCATATTAAGAACCCCGTAATGAGTTGGATCGCTTTTATGGAGTGATGGATGAATCGCAACCATGACAATTCCCGCTACAAGCGCGGTGAGTGAAGCATGAATAAAGCCCTTTGGGACTCGCTTTTCTGCCTTGCCAGCTTGGCGCAAGAGCAAGAGCGCCATAGCGATGACGCAGAGAATATGTAGAACCATGAAAATGCCTTGAGTAAGTTTCATGACCTAAGGCTACCGAGAGATCGGGCTCGAATCGCGGAGCCGTTGCTGCTGTTCTACAGTGAGATCGTGATGGTTGGCCTAGGTAATCGAGTGAGTATTCGAAACCGGATGGCTAATCGCTTTCGCCAGATCGTTTCTGGCAGCCCCGATGGCCGGCCCGATTGGGTCAAGCTCATCGCAGCCGGATCTGGACCAGGACTATTTGGCCCAGAGAGCGCTGTCTGGCAGGTGCATGGCTGTATTGCAACGTTAGTTGGGGGAGTGCGAGCGCTTCTCTTGCAGGCAACTCATCCCGCCGCTCTCACTGGCGTAAGCCAGCACTCTCGTTACGAAAGTGATCCCCTTGGTCGTTTGGCTGGCACTGCGCGCTGGCTCACGATAACGACCTTCGGTTCGACGGAAGCGATAGCGAAGGAAGCTGCGCGTGTAAATGCCATGCATCAAAAAGTTGCTGGCACCTACACAACTTCCGATGGAAAAGCTGCTGGCTATCAAGCGAGTGATCCAAGATTCTTGCTCTGGGTGCATTGCGCATTCACCGACTCTTTTCTGACTGCGCACCTGGCTTATGGCTATCCGATCGATAACGGCGCCGACGCATATGTTCGAGAGTGGAGTCAGAGCGCAATTGGTCTCGGCTTGAACGATGCACCGAAGAGTGTTGCCGAGCTTAAAGCGACAATGGATCAGTTTTTACGAGAAGATCTTGGAGCGCGCGAAGCGACGGCAGATGTTGTGAAGTTTATTTTGAAGCCGCCGTTGGGAGCGGGTCCGCTTCTTTTTTATAAAGTATTAGTAAATGGTGCAATCTTCACTCTCACACCCGAACAGCGTGAAATTTTAGGCGTGAAGAAAGTTTCTCGGCTTTGGCATTGGCTCTGCTCCAAAGTTCTTCACCTTTTAAGTTGGACCCTCGGAGCCGAGTCACCAAGTCAAGAGGTGGCGCGCGAGCGAATCGCGAGAACTGCTTAATAGCGTGAAAATAATGATCTACCTTTTAGGCAGAATAGAAACGCCCCAAGAAATCTTCTTTAAAGTCAAAGAAATTCCCATCCAGTATTGATTGGCGCATTCGCTCGACAAGTCGAACTATGTAGCGCTCATTATGAATAGTGGCCAATGTTGCGGCAGACATCTCTTTTGCACGGAAGAGGTGACTGACGTAAGCCGCGGTGTAGTTCGTGCAGGTATAGCAATCACAATTGGCATCGATTGGGGAGAAGTCCCTTGCGTAACGAGTGTTGGTCAGATTTACCCGCCCGCTATCTGTGAAAACAGCGCTGGTGCGAGCTTGGCGTGATGGTGCAACGCAGTCAAAGGTGTCGGCGCCATTTTCTACTCCCACAAATAAATCATCCGGCTCGCCGATGCCGAGAAGATGGCGCGGTTTGTTGCGAGGCAACTCTTCGCACATCCATCCGACAATCGTTCCGAGTTCGGCTTTATCGAGTGCACCTCCCAATCCAAATCCATCAAAGGTAACTCCATCTTCATCTAATGCACCAAGATCGCCTGCTGCTTTACGTCGCAAATCTTCGTACTGCGCCCCCTGTAGAACTCCAAAGAGCGCTTGGTATGGCCGGTGAGATCGTTCTGCGGTAAGTCGACCGTGTTCGACCAAGCAACGCTTGGCCCAGAGTCGTGTGCGTTCGAGTGAGCGCTCTTGATAACTGCGAGTGTTGTGCAACGTCGTGCATTCATCGAAAGCAAAGATGATGTCGGCACCGAGTTGGTGTTGCACCTGCATCGACACTTCCGGAGTAAAACGGTGCATCGAACCGTCGAGGTGGGATTTAAAAGTCACGCCATCGTCATCAACGTGGGCAAGTCGATCTTTGCCATCCGCGATTACTTCGTCGGAGCGGAATGTTTGAGTGTCCATGGCAATTACTTTTTTGAAGCCGACTCCAAGTGAGAGAACCTGAAAGCCGCCGCTGTCAGTGAAAGTAGGCCCACTCCAATTCATAAAGGAGCCCACTCCGCCTGCCTCATCTACGATCTCGGGCCCCGGTTGCAGATAAAGGTGGTAGGCGTTGGCCAAAATGGCCTGGGCCCCGAGATCCTTCATGGACTCGGGTAGGACAGATTTAACAGTGGCTTTGGTGCCCACCGGAATAAAAGCTGGCGTCTTGATTACTCCATGAGGGGTGGAAATTTCTCCTGCTCGCCCCAAAAGTGGCCCAGATTTGCCACCTACACTCGATTTTTCGAGGCTTCCACGCTCAGTGAAGGTGAAATCCCGGGGTGAAGGGCTGGTCATGTGCCAACTCTAACGGGCTCTAATGGGAATCTGAGCGCCAAGGAGAAGTCAGCTCCCTATTGATAAGAATGCGACAAATGGGGCAAGATGAACCCACTTGGTAACCCTTACGTCACCATCTGTTCATATTTGACCCAAGCCCCACCGGGTCATCAATAGTCACAGGTGGCGACTTACCTACAAAGGAGAAGAGATGAAGGCACGTTTTAATACGCGCTCGGCAGTTGCTCTGGCTTCAGCAGTTGCGCTCGCAGCGGTTGGAACTCTGGCAGCAGCTCCAGCAAACGCGGATACACGCGATACCGCGATTGTTGTTGAGAGCAACACATTCACATCGTTTAACAATGCAACTCCAGATAACAACATCGTCATCAACGGCGACGTCGGATACCTCACAAGTGCACCTTTCTGGTACTACAACGACAAGCTACAAATCGTTCCTAACCCAGTACTTGGTTCTTACAAGATCACCAAGAATGCACCTGGTGACTTCGAAGTTACTTACACAGTAGCTCCAGGTCGCGTCTGGTCTGATGGTGTTCCAATCACTGCGATTGACATCCTTCCTTACCACCTCGAGTCAAGCTCTGCTTACTTCAAGAATGCAGGTCTACCTGACCCAACAACAGCAGACTCACCTGTATGGAATGCTCTTAACTACGGTGGCGTTTACGATCAATACATCGTTGGCACACCAACACTGAGCGCAGACCACATGAGCGCAACATTCAAGTACAGCACCGCTATTCCAGATCCAATTTTGAACGGACCTTCTGGCGTATTCCCAACACACGTGCTTGAGCTTCTTGCTGCTGGCTCAAAGACACTTCCAACAGTTGCTGCTGGTACAGCTGCTTCTGAGAAGTTCCTCTCTGATTTCACTTCAGCAAATGCATCAGCTATCAAGGCCATGGGTGCAGTTTTCAACACTGGCTTCGATGCAACGACATTCAACAGCTCCAGCAACCCACTTATTACAGTGGGTAACGGTGCTTACACAGTTCAATCAATCGATAGCAACCAGATCAAGATGGTCGCAAACCCTAAGTACAACTCAGGTCCAGCACTATCTGGCATCACAACAATGGTAATCAAGCAGGGTATTGCTGATGGTTCACCATCTGCTCAAGCTCTCGCAAACAAGGACATCGATGTTTACCAGGGTCAACCAACAGCTGACACAGTGGCACAACTCCACGCAATCAGCGGTGTAAACGTTGTTACCAGCCCATCACTTGCTTATGAGCACATCGAGCTTCGCGTCGGATCTTCCGATGGAACTCCTTACAACGGCCCATTTGCTATGTCAGGCGGACAGAAGGCAGCAGATCTGCGTAAGGCATTCTTGCTCGCTTACCCACGTGAAGACATCGTCAACAAGTTGATCAAGCCAATTAACCCAAGCGCTGTAGTTCTCGGATCTACTTGGACACTTCCAGGAAATCCAAGCTACAACACAGTTGCAGCAGGCAATAAGTCTTCTGTTTACTCTGCAGGAACTCAAGCACAACGTACTGCTCAAGCTCTTGCCTTGGTAAAGAAGTGGTATCCATCAGCTGGAAACGGCAACACACCAATCTCTATCAACTTGCTATGGGGATCTCCAGGAAATACTCGCCGTGCATCTGAGGCAGCGTTGATCATTGCTGCTGAAGCACAGGCTGGTTTCAAGGTAACAGCTCCAGCAACTGCTGGTTGGGGTGGAAAGCTAGCGAGCTCGAACTACGATGCTCACTTCTTCATCTTCGATCAGACTGCTGTTCCACAGGATGCGCAAGCATGCGGAACGTTCCAGACAAGTGGCGGATCTAACTACACCGGCTACTCAAATGCCAAGGTTGACGCTGACTGTAAGCAACTTCAAGCTAAGACATTGCCTGCTTCATCAGTGCAGCGTCTACAAGTTGATGCTGAACGTCAGATCAACTCAGATGCCTTCTTCCTTGGTATCTTCCAGAATCCAAACGTGACTGCATACACAACTTCGCTTCAAGGCGTTGTTCCTGCGCCACTATCTCCATCATTGTTCTGGAACTTCTGGACCTGGCACTTCTAAGCAGTAGTACGTCATTAAGAGAGGCAGTTACACGCTCTTAATCCCGTATAAGTAGTGATCGATTCACTAGAATCGATCTACGTTCGACAGTGGTGGTACTGATTGATTTCAGTACCACCACTTTTTAAAGTAAAGATTCTTTTATTATCTGACAGACAGATAAGTCCGTTGAGGAGGCACAAAGAAGTGTTGGCCTATATTGGTCGTCGCATCAGTATTCTGATTGTGATTTTGTTTGGCTCGAGTTTTATTCTTTACAACCTCGCTGCCATCTCAGGTGACCCCCTTGAAGGACTTCGCGGCAGTACTGACCCGAAGGTAAAAGTTGAAGTTCAAGCCCTCATTCACCAGCTTCAACTCAACGTGCCACCTCCTGCTCGATATTTCATCTGGCTCAAGCACTTACTTACCGGAGATCTCGGTTTAACACGAAGCAGAAACCCAGTCTCCACGGAATTGGCACAGGCTATTCCCATCACTATTCGGCTGATTTTTATGGCCACTTTGATCGCCGTCCTGCTTGGAATCGGTCTTGGCATTGTCTCGGCGCTTCGTCAGTATTCACGTTTTGACTACGCGATGACCTTTGTCTCGTTCTTGCTTTACTCGCTGCCAATCTTCTGGGTTGCTGTGCTTCTTAAGCAATATTTGGCTATTAGCTTTAATAACTTCTTGGGGACCGCGACTATCGCACCATGGTGGATAGTTGGATTCTCGATCGTCAGTGGCTTCTTCTGGGCTGCCGTTATTAGTGGCGATAGAAAGCGAGTTCTCTCAATTTTTGGGATCGCGGCCCTGGCCACAGGAACTGTTCTCACCTTCCTTTCGTTGACCAAATGGTTTGCTCACCCAGGCTTGGGTCCGATTGTGGTAGCCATGATGGGCGTTGGCGTTGCTTACGGTGTGACATTTTTGTCCACCGGTCTTGGCAACAAAGCTGCGCGAAATGCTGCCCTTGCAGTTGTCGGCCTCACGATTATTTTTTATTTCCCTACCCAGTATTTCTTTAACAAATTCCCTGGGCCTCTCACCGTATTCCTATTTGCTTGCGTAGCAATCGGTCTGGCAGTTGGAGCGGGTTATTACTTCGCAAAAGAGGATCGCCGCCCAGTTATTCGCACCAGCGTAATTACCTCAATCGTTATGGGTGTCATTGTCCTCATCGACAAACTGATGAAGACGTGGGTCCCGTATATCAATACCGATGCAGTAAATAACCGTCCGATCCCAACGATCGGTGAGTCGAATTCGCTTTTGGCGCCAGGACATTTCTGGTTCTCTTTGCTAGATATATTGCTTCACGTCTTCTTGCCGACAATTGCACTGACATTGATCTCTTTCGCTGGCTATGTCCGCTACTCACGCGGTACTTTGCTTGAGGTAATGAACCAGGATTACATTCGCACGGCTCGAGCTAAGGGCTTGACCGAGCGAACTGTGATCATGCGCCACGCATTTAGAAATACTTTAATTCCGCTTACCACTATTGTCGTTGTGGATTTTGCCGGAATCATTGGTGGTGCGATTATTACTGAGCGAGTCTTCGGCTGGCAGGGCATGGGAACGCTTTTCAATAATGCAATTACAAACTTTGATCTCACACTGCTGATGGGTGTCTTCTTTGTCACCTCCAGCTTGGCAGTTCTGGCTAACTTAGTCGCAGATCTGTTGTATTCCTACTTAGATCCTCGAATTCGGGTGGTAAGCAAATGAGTATCTTGAGCCGCTTTAAAAGATCAGAGTCGGTCGATTCCGATTCGTCACAAGTTGATATTTTCAACAAAGAGACCGAAGGTCTTAGCCAAGGACAAATTGTGTTGCGCCGCTTTTTGCGTCACCGCGGTGCGATCATCTCGCTGGCGGTTCTTAGCAGTCTCTTAATCTTCGTATTTTCGGCGCTCGACTTTAAACTCGGGCCGCTGAAATATCACGGTTGGTGGAAATACAACTACACCGAACAACCAGATTTGCGCACCCAAGGATGTCCTAGATACTTAGCGGGTTGTCCAACGCTAAGTCTTAACCCATTATCAAAATCTTTCGGGTTGGGAGACCATCCATTTGGGCAAGATGACATCGGTCGAGATTATTTTGCTCTAGTCATGCGCGGAGCGCAGCGTTCGATCTTGGTTATGTTCATTATTGGTGCCGTAGCTGGATTGATTGGCACTGTGATCGGAGCGCTCTCTGGCTTCTATCGTGGCACCCTTGATGCAGTGTTGATGCGTTTTACTGACTTCATCATCACTATCCCAACCATCATTATCGGTTCGGTTATTGGTTTTCACTTCGGAAACCTAGGTGCAACTTTCTTGGCGGTTTACCTTGGCCTCTTTACCTGGACCGGGCTTTCACGCCTTGTCCGTGGTGAATTTCTCTCGCTACGCGAACGTGAATTCGTAGATGCCGCTCGAGTTGCTGGCGCGAGTGATCGCCGCATCATTTTCAAACATATTCTGCCTAATGCTGTTGGTGTCATCATCGTTTCAGTGACATTGATTATGTCTGGCGCGATCCTTCTTGAAACCGGATTGAGTTATCTCGGTTTTGGTGTGGTGGCTCCCGACGTCTCACTTGGTCTTTTGATTAGCCAGTACCAAGAC
>Ga0214180_1000106_pt1 | contig 33764 bp, 32 predicted proteins | sample TroBogEpilimnion_22_FD_153018 | JGI IMG/M metagenome (GOLD analysis project Ga0214180, IMG submission 153018) | Freshwater microbial communities from Trout Bog Lake, WI - 16OCT2007 epilimnion | ecosystem: Environmental > Aquatic > Freshwater > Lake > Epilimnion/Euphotic zone | place: Trout Bog... | reverse complement strand
CTCCAGGTGTAATGAGTCGCATAGTTTCTGGGTGACGTTCGATCAATGCCCGCGCAGTAACCATCTCTGAGACAAAAAGTCCCGCGCCTTGTTCGCGACAGAGCGTTCTAAAAGCAGAGTTGGTAATTCCAGCCATTGGTGCGAGGACAACAGGTGTCTGTAGTAACACTTCATTATTCAGAAATTGACCATTTGCGATCGGAAGTCGCAGCGGCGTAATTTCACGAAGTGCACTCATGGTAAAGGATTCGGCAATATCTGAAGCTCGAGATTTAGCAACCAAGAAGTTTCGGTGCCAACCAAGCATTCACTTGATCTAGACCAATACGCTCTTGCGCCATTGTGTCACGATGACGGATAGTCACTGCATTGTCTTCGAGAGTTTCAAAGTCAACAGTGATGCAATATGGCGTACCAACCTCATCTTGACGGCGATAACGGCGGCCAATTGCGCCAGCATCATCGAAGTCAACAGACCAATTTTTACGGAGTTCAGTAGCAAGATCTCGAGCCTTTGGCGAGAGATCGGCGTTACGAGAGAGCGGAAGTACTGCCACCTTGATTGGAGCCAGGCGGTAATCCAGCTTCATCACAGCACGCTTTTCCATCTCACCCTTCGCATTTGGAGCTTCATCTTCTGTAAATGCATCCATCATGAAGGTTAGGGTGCAGCGATCGACACCAGCAGCGGGTTCGATGACAAACGGTGTCCAGCGCTCGTTCTTCTCTTGATCAAACCAAGAGAGATCTTTGCCCGAAGCGGCGCTGTGTGCCTTGAGGTCGAAATCAGTGCGTGAAGCAATGCCTTCGAGCTCTCCCCACTCGGTGCCATTGAATTCAAATTTGTACTCAATATCAACAGTGCGCTTTGAGTAGTGTGACAACTTCTCTTTAGGGTGCTCAAAGAGTCGTAGACGATCAGGATTAATTCCTAGATCCTTGTACCACTGCAAGCGAGTATCGATCCAGTATTGATGCCAATCCTCATCTGTACCCGGAACAACAAAGAATTCCATCTCCATCTGTTCAAATTCGCGTGTGCGGAAAATGAAGTTTCCAGGGGTAATTTCATTGCGGAAAGATTTACCTATCTGGCCAATACCAAACGGCGGCTTCTTGCGCGATGTAGTAGCAACATTGTCGAAGTTGATGAAGATTCCTTGAGCAGTCTCAGGTCGTAGGTATGCAAGACCTGATTCATCTTCAACAGCGCCTAGGAAAGTTTTGAGCAGTCCCGAAAACTGGCGCGGTGTGGTGAATTTGCCCTTGTTGCCGCAATTTGGGCAACCAATCTCTTCCATCGATGTTGCAGCGCGACCATGTTTAGCTTCGAATGCCTCTTCTAAGTGGTCCGCGCGATAACGCTTGTGACACTCCGTGCACTCGGTTAATGGATCGGTAAAAGTTTCTACGTGGCCAGATGCTTGCCACACTTCACGAGCAAGAATGACGCTCGAGTCAATGCCGACCACGTCCTCGCGGCCTTGAACCATGGTCTTCCACCATTGGCGCTTCACGTTGTTCTTGAGTTCAACTCCAAGAGGGCCGTAATCCCAGGCGGCACGCAATCCGCCATAAATCTCCGATGAGGGATAAACAAAGCCTCTACGTTTTGCAAGGCTAACGATTGTTTCAAGTCTATCTGCGGCCACGGCTATCTCCTTTTGTCCGGCTGGCTGTCGGCTTTCCTTCTTGCGGGTCGCAAGGATGCACAGTTTACTACGCGCCGTTCCTACTGGCGCTCCACATAGTTACGCGCCGTTCCTACTGGCGCTCCACATAGTTACGCGCCGCCAGCCACCACGGCCCACATGATCAAAACCCCCACAATCGTCGCCACCAATGTCCATTTGGATGGATGACGCGAGTGAGCTTCGGGCAAAATATGTGAGGTTGCTATATAGATCACAAAGCCAGCAAAGAGCGCTAGGTAGAGCGCGATCCAATTATTTCCGAAAGCTACGTATGAGCCGACTGCGGCACCACCTACTCTGCCAATAGCATCGACGACAAGTAGGCCACTGGCACGCTTGGTCCACATATGCTCTTTAATTAGAAATGTCACAGTATTGAGACCATCGCTAAAAGCATGAACAACGATGGCTGCAAAGACAGCAAGACCGAGTGAACTACTGACTCGAAAAGCTGCCCCAACTCCAAGACCATCTGCAAAAACGTGACCACCCATGGCCAGCGCTGCTAGTGAACCCGCGTAATGCTTATGGTGATGATCATCGGCCGTTCCATAATGCGACTCGTGCGGCTCGTGGGTCGCAAATAAGCGCTCTACCAAATGCAAGATGAGAAAACCAAGGACGATCGCCAAAGCAACACTTCGAACTCCGCCAAATGATGTGGTGTTGTCGGTGAACACTGATGGGATTAAGTCGAAGAAAACTAAACCCAACATCAGCCCAGCCGCTAAGCCCAAGATGATATGGGTTCTATCTTTGATCTTGAGCGCGAGAACTCCTCCACACGACGTCGAAAGCGACGTCAGTAGCGCCAGAAGGAGTGCTTTATGCATTTGACTAGTCTAGTTGACGTCCACAACTATCTGATGCCACCCGCTTGCACCGTTTGGTGCTACATCGGCGATTGTCTGAGGTTGGATGGAACCACTCTTATCAATCGCTCGAACTGTGATCTTTTTCTGCCCTGGGGTGGGGCTCCAAGGGAGCCACCATTGGCGCCAGCTTGTGCCAGATAACTCTGGACCCAATTGCGCATCCATCCATGGCTCGCCGTTAATTTGAAGTTGTACTCCTGAAATTCCTGCATCCGGAGCCCAAGCAACTCCAGCTATATATGTTGGCTCGCTTTTAACACCAGCACCATCTTGGGGAGTATCAATGCGCGATTCCATTTTGATTGGACCAAGTTGCGACCACCCACGCGAAATCCAGAAACCTTGCTGCTGTGCAAATTTTGTGAGCTCAATTTTTGTTACCCATTTTGTTGCTGATACATATCCATAGAGACCCGGAACGATTACGCGAGCTGGGTAGCCATGCTTCACCGGAAGTGTCTGGCCATTCATTCCCACTGCAATCATGGCGCCACGACCATCAAGAGCACTGAGTGGAAATCCCGCAGCGAAACCATCGTCTGATGAACTGAGAATTTGATCAGCGCCGGAAAGCGGCTTGGCTTCACGAATCAGATCATCTAGTCGGCAACCAAGCCAGCGCGCGTTGCCAATCAGTGGTCCTCCAACTGGATTAGAGACGCATGACATCGTGTCATCTAATTCAAAGAGTGGTCGACTCAAGAGCTCCTGATAAGTAAGAATTATTGGATTGCTGACCATTCCGGTAATAGATAAGCGCCACTGTTCTGGATCAATCTCTGGGGCATTGATTGCGGTGTCAATCTGATAGAAATTTGCATTATCGGTAATTAATGATGAAAGTCCTGGTATCCCAGTAGCAGGATCTGCTGGTAGTGCGGGAAGCGGGGTTGTTGCTTTTGGTAGCGGTATTGCCAACCGTTTGATGGCGTTAAGGGTTCGTGTTTTTACTCCCTGCCCAGTTATCAGCATAAATGCACCAAGCCCCAAGGCGCTTCCACCCAAAGCGAGAGCTTGCCTTCGAGAAACTTCAGGGAGTGCTGCGGATACTTCTTCATTCGTATCAACAATTTCACGATCATGTTTTCGTTGCGCAAAAAATTTCATCGCCAAGAGCGCACTTGCACCGCTAACCAACCAAGGTATTACAGCAAAAACACTTGAGTGTGGTCTTGCGAGCGTGGTGGCAGATCCACATACAGTCTCGATACCTACGACGTAAAAAGCAATCTGCTTCTTGCCTGCTAGCCAATACTTGCCTGCAATGGCGCCAGCAGCTACCGCAGCGATCAGAATGATTGCTACCAAGTACCCTTTATCGTGATCTCCGAAGAGCGATATTGCTAGCGACTCTCCCCAATGCGGAATAACGCTGATGATCCAGCTGCCAAGAGAGTCCACTGGTGTGTGCCAAGCAGAGTGGAGGTTAGAGGCAATTTCTCCCGCAAAAATTCCTACAAGTATTGCTATCGCACCTAAAACCATCGTAACTCCTTCTGAGCTTTTCGTGGCCTATATCGAAACTCTAGGTCGGCGCTAACATCCTAGAAGATTCCTTTTTTCTACGCTTTTCCAAACCTGCGTTCACGCTCGTTATAAATCTCGATTGCGCGCCAGAGCGTGCTTCTATCCACATCAGGCCAGAGCACATCCATAAATACCATCTCGGCGTAGACCGATTGCCACGGTAAGAAATTTGAGGTTCGCTGCTCACCAGATGTGCGCAAGAACATATCAACATCGCTCATCTTGGGGCTGTAGAGATATTTCTGGATCAACTTTTCAGAGATGGACTCTGGCGATATCTTCTTTGCGGCGACATCATGAGCAATCGATTTCATCGCATCCGCTAATTCTGCTCTACCACCATAATTCACGCACATATTGAGCGTCATGACAGTATTTCTTTTGGTGAGCTCTTGCGCTTCTTCTAGCTCATCGATCACAGACTTCCAGAGACGACCGGGCTTACCAACCCAGCGCACTTTCACGCCTAGATCGTTCATCTCATCTCGTCTACGGCGCAAGACATCGCGATTAAAACCTAAGAGGAATTTCACTTCTTCCGGCGAGCGGCGCCAATTCTCGGTACTAAATGCATATGCGCTTAGCTCCTTCACTCCAATAGCAATGGCACCGTGGACTACATCCAAGAGTGCTTTTTCACCCGCTTCATGACCAGCGGTTCGCGGTAAGCCACGTTGCTTGGCCCAACGACCATTTCCATCCATAACCACTGCAATATGGTTAGGCACGCTCTTCACTTTAGGCGGCTTGGCTGCCTTTGGGTTCTTAGGAAGTGAAGCCATGCTCATATTCTTTCAACCAACGGCAAGCTACGTAAACCGCGCTCTAGATGCCACTGCAAATATGCGGCTATCAAACCAGATGCCTCACGCCGATAACGAGTTTCACTAGCCGTAGCTGACTCCCACTCTCCGCTCAAGAGATCTTGCATTAACACAAGGGTCTCCTGATGTGGAGTAGGTGCGGCAGATGGCTTGCAGGAGAGACAGACCGATCCACCTCCTACAAGTGAAAAGAAACGATGAGGACCAGGGGCATCACAGACCGAACAGTCACGTAGCGATGGCGCGTATCCAGCCACGGCGAGTGAGCGCAACAAATATGCATCAAGGATGAGTGAGGCATCATAGGTTTCGTGAGCGAGTGCTTTGAGTGCACCGACCAACAAGAGGTATTGCTGCAACGAAGGTTCGTGCTCTTGCGCAGTAAAACGCTCTGCCGCCTCTAACAGGGCAGATGCCACGGTCCAGCGCTGATAGTCCAGAGACAAGGTGTCGCCAAAGTTTTCAATACCAACTGCTTGAGTAACGGTCTCAAAAGTTCTTCCAGAGTAGAGCTGCAGATCAACATGGGAAGCTGGCTCTAGTCGTGCGCCCCAACGGGACTTTGTTCGACGCACACCCTTAGCAACAGCTTTTATCCGCCCGTGTTCGCGAGTAAGCAAAGTGATGATTCGATCTGCTTCCCCTAGTTTCTGGGTACGCAGCACCACCGCTTGGTCACGATAGGTGGAAGACATGAGGCGACCGTATCGTTATTTACGCGCGTAAAGCTCGATTTACCGCCGACACCACGGCTTTAAGTGATGCCGTAGTAGTACTTGAGTCGATTCCAACGCCCCAATAGGTCGCACCGCCAACTTCACACTCGAGATAAGCAGCCGCTTTCGCATCGCCACCGGCAGAAAGGGCATGCTCGTAATAATCCAAGACTCGCACCGTAGTCTGCTCTAAATATTTATTGAGAACGTCTACAAAAGCTGCGATTGGACCATTGCCGGTCCCGACGAGAGCTTGGAGATTTCCGTGATCGAGAAGTTCAACCGTGAGCTTCACATCCTCATCCATATGAGAGCTCTGTGAGAGTCCGGCTAGGGTGAAACGACCCCAACTCTTTTTCGTTGAAGGCAGATACTCGTCTTCAAAAATATTCCACAACTCGGCTGGGCTTACTTCCCCGCCTTCTGAATCTGTCTTGCTCTGCACAACTTGAGAGAATTCAATTTGCAGGCGACGAGGGAGGTCTAAGTGATGTTCATTCTTCATCAAGTAGGCGACGCCACCCTTGCCTGACTGCGAATTAACGCGAATAACTGCTTCATAAGACCGACCGATATCTTTTGGATCGATAGGCAGATAAGGAACAGCCCAGAACTGTTCATCAATGCTCACTCCAGCCTTAGCAGCATCGCGCTCCATATGCTCGAGACCTTTTTTAATTGCATCTTGATGGCTTCCTGAAAACGCTGTGAAGACGAGATCGCCACCGTAAGGATGGCGCTCTGGGACGCGTAATTGATTGCAGTACTCAACGGTTCGGCGAATCTCATCGATATTGCTGAAATCGATATGTGGATCAATTCCATGGCTAAAGAGATTAAGGCCAAGGGTTACCAAACAGACATTTCCTGTGCGCTCTCCATTTCCAAAGAGCGTGCCTTCGATGCGGTCAGCTCCAGCCAAATAGGCTAACTCTGCAGCAGCAACTCCTGTTCCGCGGTCATTATGTGGGTGAAGTGAAAGCACAATCGAATCGCGATACTTCAAGTGACGATGCATCCACTCAATCGAATCTGCATAAACATTTGGTGATGCCATCTCAACTGTTGCAGGCAAATTGATGATCGTCTTGTGTTCTGGTGTTGGCTGCCAGACATCGTTGACCGCATCACAGACCTCTTTGGCGTAATCGAGTTCGGTGCCAGTGTAAGACTCTGGACTATATTCAAAAAATACTTTAGTTCCTGGAACAGTTGACACCATCTCTTTGCAGAGCTTGGCACCTTCAACCGCAATTGCTTTGATCCCCTCTTTATCCTGGCCAAAGACGACACGACGTTGCAGAGTTGAAGTCGAGTTGTAAAGATGCACGACTGCTTGCTTGGAACCTTTGATAGCTTCAAAGGTTCGCTTGATCAACGGTTCGCGTGCTTGCGTTAAGACTTGAATAACAACATCATCAGGAATGAGATTTTCCTCGATGATTTTGCGGACGAAGTCAAAATCTGTCTGCGACGCAGATGGAAAACCCACTTCGATCTCTTTGTAACCCATCTTCACCAAAAGTTGGAACATGGTCAGTTTGCGGTGTGGATCCATCGGATCAATCAGCGCTTGGTTGCCATCGCGAAGATCTACTGAACACCATTGCGGTGCACGCGTGATGCGCTTGGTTGGCCAGGTGCGATCAGTGAGATCTACGGGAATAAACGGCGCATAGCGACCAATTGGCATTGAAGATGGTTGTTGCTGTGGGAAAGACATGAAATGCTCCTTACTCAATTCGCGGATTTGGTTGTTAACCGGCAACACCAAACCCCGCGACAGGAGGACCGGTTAGTTGGCCCCGCCGCGGCAGCGAAGGAGGAGGCTGCGCAAAGTCATGTCAGAAGCCTACAACCGCGCTATAGAACGGGCAAATAGCGATCAAGCTCGAAGGCTGAGACTTGCTTGCGATACTCATTCCATTCAGCGCGCTTATTCAAGAGGACGTACTCAAAGACATCTTCCCCGAGGGTCGCGCGGACAAGTTCGGAGCCAGCCATGGCATCGATAGCCTCATCGAGGTTAGTTGGCAGAGCAATCGGATCGATCTCCGGCGTCAGTTCGTAGCCATCCTCAATACCTTTGAGACCTGCAGCGACAATGACCGCAAATGCAAGGTACGGATTGCAGGCAGAATCTGGCGAGCGCACTTCAACGCGAGTGGAGTTGTCCTTCATCGGTTTATATGCGGGAATTCGAACGAGGGATGAGCGGTCGTTGTGGCCCCACGTGGCAAAAGCTGGTGCTTCTCCCCCACCATTGATTCGCTTGTATGAATTGACCCACTGATTGGTAATAGCGGTGAACTCAGGAGCGTGGCGCAGTATGCCTGCAACGAAGGATCGGCCAACCTGCGAGAGTTGATATTCCGCACCTTCTTGATGGAACGCATTCTCCTCGCCTTTAAAAAGTGAGAAGTGGGTGTGCATTCCACTGCCTGGATGATCAGTAAATGGCTTAGGCATAAAAGATGCAAAGAAACCTTGATCGAGAGCCACCTCTTTCACAACGTGGCGAAATGTCATGATGTTATCGGCGGTTGTCAGCGCATCGGCATATCGCAGATCGATCTCTTGCTGACCGGGACCGCCTTCATGATGCGAGAACTCAACACTGATACCCATCGCTTCTAGCATGGTGATTGCCTGACGACGGAAATCATGACCGACCGGCGATGGGGTGTGATCAAAGTAGCCACCGCGATCCACCGGCACAGGAGCTACTCCTGGGGCTGGTGGATCTTTAAATAAAAAGAATTCAATTTCGGGGTGGGTGTAACAGGTGTATCCAAAATCGGCTGCTTTTTGCAACGTACGCTTCAAAACGTAACGTGGATCTGAGTGCGATGGGCTTCCATCTGGCATAGTGATATCGCAGAACATCTTCGCTGCTCCAGGCGCAGTCGTGCGCCATGGAAGAATCGTGAAAGTTGACGCATCTGGCTTTGCCAACATATCCGACTCGGTGACACGTGCAAAACCTTCAATGGCAGAGCCATCAAAGCCAATGCCTTCAGCAAATGCGTTATCAAGTTCGGCCGGCGCGATTGCCACCGACTTCAAATAACCCAAGACGTCAGTGAACCAGAGTCGGACGAATCGAATTCCGCGCTCTTCTAAGGTTCGAAGTACAAAATCTTCCTGACGACTCATCTCTTCGCTCATAGAGGCTATCTTGCCCAGAGCGTGTTACAGATGTGTTAATTGACTAGATTTTGCCCGCTAGAGCCCATGTGCACTGGCAACCGCTGCATAGGTGATCTGGCCATTGTGAACATTGAGCCCAGCACCGAGCGCTGGGTCATCGGCAATCGCCTTCTCCCAGCCCTTATTAGCTATCGCCAAGGCATACTTGAAGGTCGCATTTGCTAGCGCGTACGTGGATGTCGCAGGAACGGCTCCTGGCATATTTGCCACGCAGTAATAGAGCGAGTTGTGGACTGCGAAGGTTGGGTCGCCGTGTGTAGTTGGGTGCGAGCCTTCAAAACATCCGCCTTGATCGATCGCAACATCGACCAATACTGAGCCTGGTTGCATCTTTGCCACCAACTCTTTAGTGACAAGCTTGGGAGCTTTCGCGCCAGGCACTAGGACCGCGCCAATCACCAAATCTGCGCTGATGCATTGCTGCTCAATCTCGTAAGCAGATGAAGCCAGAGTTTTTACCTGACCGTGAAAGAGGTGATCGATCTCCGCCAACCGTTCAAGGTTGAGGTCCAAAATAGTGACATCAGCGTGCATTCCATGCGCGATAGTTGCGGCGGCAACTCCGACTACTCCGCCGCCAAGAACAACTACCTTGCCTGGCTTAACTCCTGGGACGCCTGGTAGCAAAACTCCACGACCGCCATGAGGACGTTGCAATGCAGCAGCGCCAACTTGGATTGACATTCGACCTGCAACTTCCGACATAGGAGCCAAGAGTGGTAGGTGACGATTCACTTCCACGGTCTCATAAGCAATCGCGGTAACGCCGTGCTCCATCAAAGCAAGAGTGAGATCACGATCGGCAGCCAAATGTAAGTAGGTGAAGAGGATCTGCCCTTTTCGCATTTTTGAATACTCTGATGAGATTGGTTCCTTTACCTTCATAATCATCTCTGATCGCTGCCAGATTTCATCCGCGCTTGCGACTATCTGCGCGCCTGCTGCGAGATATTGCTCATCGGAAATAGCAGAACCCAATCCCGCCCCGGCTTCTACTAAGACTGTATGCGAAGCAGCCAACGCGTGCACGCCAGAAGGAGTGAGTGCGACTCGGGATTCATTATTTTTAATCTCTTTAAGGCAACCAATAATCATGCTTTTATGCTACTCCTCGCCCATTACTCGGCGAAGAGGCTCGCGCAGATTTTAGGATGAAGCTCTTCACGCATTGCAGTGAAACTTGATGGCGGCCATCCTGCCGCAAACGTTCGACGCAGCAACTTTGCCATCGGGTACTTCTGATCGTCTTCAAAAGCTCGATCAAGGGCTCGCTGTGCTAGCGCACCTTCTCCGCGCTCATATGATGCAGTAGCGAAAATGACGGCCACTGCTGCAACATAGCCTTTGGGAGCGATCCGTAAAATCCAGCGCCACATCGCCCATAGTATTTGTGCGCTCTCTGGCGTGGTTAACCCCATCGCGTAATCGCGTACTTGCAGATCATTAAGTCTTGTAAGCACCAGAGCAATCAAATTTCGATCCGTCGACATTCCATCTCGGTCATACGTTTCACAGAGGCGATCAATTGCCTGCGCCCCTTCTCGCTGTAGTAGTTTTACATCTGAAGGCTCCAGCTCTTCATAGTCAATCAGATCAATTGTTTTCAGCGCAGCGATGAGTGTGCGATCTCGAGGCATAGCTGCGATCGACTCTTTCATATCGAGCACACTTGGGAAAGGCAATGGCCTGCCAAGGGCGATCTGTTCGGCTGTAATCCGTGAGTCAACGATAGGTGGAATGAGACTTCCTTCAGGAGGACAACAATTCAGATCGGCGCAGAGAATTGATCGAAAACGCGCGCCGCGAACTTCGATTGCTTCTTTAATCTCTATCCCTTGTTCTGCAATCGCGTGCGTGTAAGGAGTGAGTGACTCCTCTACTTCAAAGAGTTCGGCTGGTAAATAACCCACCACAATTGCTGCTTCCGCCTTCTCGCGACGAACATAGGATGCTAATTGCACCGCTCTGGCTGCTATCTCGGCGTGATCCTGTGATGGAAAATCCACTCGCATTGCCATTCCGATACTCCCCTCTTTAATGGCAATCACAACGAGTGAATCTGTAGGGTGATAGCCCACCAAGAAAGGAACAGCGGCAAGAAGGTCATGTGGTGTCGATAGCGTGGTTGAATTCATGGCTTAACAATCGCGCGCAGAATTGTGATGATAATGATGGCCGTTATTGAGATGTGCATAAGTTCACCCTGTGTAGTTAGTTGGACCGGGAGAAACAGTTATCTCGGCTGAGACATTCTGAACGATCGCTCCACCTAAAACTGGCAGAACACTTCCTTGGGCAGCCCAGGTTCCAGCCCACGAAATCGCAAGAGATGCTGTGTATTGACCAGGTTGGGCATAGGTGTGCACAACCGTTTTATTGGGATACGGACCCCCAGGATTGCTTACCGTGAGCCCTGTTCCATCTCCGAAATTCCAGCTAAACGATGGCTGCAGGGCAACGGTTACCCCAATTCCCAAAATCGAGGTGATAACGGAGAAGATCGTTCCGGCATCACTCCAAAAATAAACAGGAACTCCCGACAAAGGATTGGCGACTGGTTGATAAAGCAGATGATTGCCCGGCAAGAGCTGAGTGATCTGATCTGAAAGATTGACCGCCGTTGTAGTGATCGCCGCAATTGTGCTGCTCTTCTTTTTGGCGACTTGAGTGAGAACTTTTGGCTTGTAGGTGTACTTAGGTGCGACCCTCGGGACGTAAGGCTTTGGAGCGTAAGGAATCCACGTAACAGGTTTTGGGTGTGGGCGCGCAACTGGAATTCGCTTCACAACCGGTCTCGGTGCGTGCGTGGGCTTTGGGTGCGCAGGAGTACTTGTGCTTCCCGGAGTATTTTGGTTTGCCGTAATCACGATCTGATGTGTGGTGGGATCGGTATAGACACTTACACAGGGACCACCGTTGCAACTTGTAGCCATGACAAGCGCAGCCATTGCTAGATGTGAACCAAAAACAGGCAACGCCACAAACATGTAGCCACCCTAGGTATCTCACACCTGCACGGCAGTGGCACGCCGTGAATCTGTGGATGTAGCGCAATTGTGGATAAAGATGACACGCTAGTTCCATGAGCGCGCGTGATGGTGATGGCTGGATCCAGTGTCAGTGTGGCAGTCGCCATTGGGGACTCCATGGCGCGGCTGGGCTCTTACTTGTTCGCGATCAAAAAATATTGCTCCAACATCGCGCCCCATGGGTTCATAACGGTGATACCTGGGGCATTCCAGGTGGCGCGAAAGATTCACATGAGAGCGTTTTAGAGGGCGCAACTCGCGAAGCGAGGGAAGAGATCGGAATATTCCCAGCCACATTCACTCCCGTACATATTCACACAGATGATCATGGCGATTGGCGTTACGACACAATCATCGCGCGCGCACACGAGGATTTAATTCCGCATGAACTCAACGATGAATCACAAGAAGTCGAGTGGGTTGAAGTAGCGCAAGTCAATCAGCGCACGCTACATCCTGCATTTGCAAAACACTGGCCCGCTTTATACGGGCTTTTATACCAACTCGGTCTGTTATTTACCTCACCCAACAGTGCATAGATAAAAGTCCATTAATAACCATACATAATTAAAAGTGCATAGAACGAGTTATCGACCTTCTTGGGTGTATTGGGCATCTAGTCGCTTAAGAGACTCTTTGACGACGCTGCCATCACTTGTGCGATAGAACGGTGGCATGGAATTGAGGAGCGTTGAGCCGTAGCGCTTGGTAACTATTCGTGAGTCCAAAATGGCAACTACTCCCCGATCGTCTATTGACCGAATTAATCGACCAGTACCCTGGGCTAATAAGAGCGCAGCTCTGGGCAGAGAGACCTGCATAAAACCGCTGCCGCCGGCTTGATCTGCTTCCGCGGAGCGAGCCGCCATAACGGGTTCATCGGGACGTGGAAATGGAATCCGATCAATGACAACAAGCGTGCAGGCACTTCCCGGAACATCTATTCCCTGCCAGAGCGAGATTGTGCCGAGCAATATTGAGCGAGGATCTTTTGCGAAGCGATCGACCAATGGACCAACCGAATCACCGCGACGTTGGGTGATTATCGGCAGGTGTAGCTCAGCCAATACCTTGCGCAGATGCTCATCAGCAAGTTCCACACCACGCCATGACGAGAAGAGTGCGAGTGTGCGTCCACCTGCAGCTTCAGCTAACTCCCCTAGTTCTGTGAGTGCATCAAAGCCAGGGCCATCACGTCCTGGCTCTTGTAAGTGGCGCGGCAGATACAACATTCCCTGAGATCCAAAATCAAAGGGCGAACCGACATCATGCATCACTACATTTGCTGGATCGACCTCATCGCTCTCATAAAGCGAAGCATCGTGAGTGTCCGCCTCGCTTCCCACTATAAAACCTATTTGACGCGCAACTGCATCAAATGATTTCCCAATTGTCAGCGTCGCTGAAGTGGCAATGACTGGACTCTTTGCCAGTAAGTTATCGCGAAGGACATGCGAGACCGAAAGCGGCGCTAGATAGAGTGTGGAGAAGTTTGGTTCAAACCACATCACTTGACCTTTGGCAGGTTTCAACATTTTTGTCACAATTGTAGAAATCTCTTGAGTTGCGCCTTTAACGCGCGCACGTTGAGCCATAAGGTCTGGATCAATCACCTCGCTATCCGCTTGAATCTGCGCCAAAACCGCGGCGGCAGCTTCCTTTACTTTGCGAACTGGTGCCTCTAGTTGTCCGGGAAGTGCTGCAAGCCGGCCACCGTTCGTGGGATCACTACGTACATCGCGTGCGAAATCCGCAATCGCTTCGGCAACTTCATCTGCAGCTTTTTTAAAGGCGGCAGTTGCTTTACTAGCAAGGTGTTTGTGAGCCATGTTCGCGGCTCGCTCTACTCCCCCTGCGGTGAGCTCTTCTGTGACGGCCTGCGTGGTGCGATCCATAAACTCATGAGCTTCATCAAGGATGACCGCATCACGTTCAGGCAAGATGGGATGGGAGTCAACAATCTCGATTGCCAGAAGAGTGTGGTTAGTAACCACGACATCAGCAGTTTGAGCCTTTGCCTTTGCATTTGCCGAAAAACATTGCGATCCAAACGTGCATTCATCTTTACCGATGCACTCCCGGCCTGAGACGGAATTTGCATACCAGACTCGACGGTCGACATCGGGGGCATCATCTCGATCACCGCTAGCACCAGGGGTTTGAGCCCATGCGCGAAGTCGCTTTTGATCCTTCTCTAGCGTTCCGATCTCCATCAGAATTTCGCCATCGGGATCTTGCTCTGCGCCATTCATTTTCTGGAGGCAGAGATAGTTTCCAACTCCTTTATAGACTGCGAAACTCAATTCGCGTCCGAGTTCTTTTTCGAGAGCTGGTTGAATACGTGGCAGATCGCGTTCCACCAATTGGCGTTGGAGCGCCAAGGTTGCGGTGGCCACCAGAACTTTCTTGCCGTGAACGAGGGCTGGCACTAGATACGCAAGTGATTTTCCAGTACCTGTTCCTGCTTGCACCAAGAGGTGATGTCTATCGGTCAACGCATTGGCAACCGCTTCGGCCATAGCAATCTGACCTTCGCGAGGCTGACCGCCTATGGATTCCACTGCAGCATCAAGAGCCTGGCGAACTTTCTTATTGACCGCACTCTTATCGCTGTTCATCAGATAACCTTATCGAGAATTTTCTTTATGCTTGTAAACGCACACACAATGGAGAGAGTGTGAAGAATAAAAAAGGGCCTCGGTGATATTCCGAGGCCCTTTTTATTGTTAATTATTGCTGCTCATTATTGCTTACAACGAATCATGAACATCCGGATGTGTTACCACAACCTTCGCAGACGAAGCAGGATCCAGCCATGCGCATCTTCACTCCGCAGGTCATGCAGAGCGGCGCATCGGATGACTGTCCACTCATCTTTTCAAAGAGCTCCATCGAAGAACCAACGCCAGCGGTGCTGTTATCTACTGGCTTTGCCTCGATAGTGACTGCTTGTGGTGCGCTAGCTGCTTTCGCAACTGGTGCTACGGGAGCAACCGGAGCGCTCACTGCATCTTGCGTGTATTCACCTGTCTCCAAAGCACGAGCGCGCTCTGTAGCGGTATAGAGACCCATTGCACTGCGAGTCTCAAATGGTAGGTAATCGAGCGCCAAACGACGGAAGATGTAATCCATCATCGACTGAGCGATGCGGATATCTGCGTCATCTGTCATACCTGAAGGCTCGAAGCGAAGGTTGGTGAACTTCTCAACGAAAGTCTCTAGTGGTACGCCGTATTGCAAACCAATTGATACTGCAATCGAGAAGGCATCCATCACACCAGCAAGAGTTGATCCTTGCTTACCGAGCTTCAAGAAGACCTCGCCTAGAGCACCATCTGCATAAGCGCCAGCGGTCATGTAGCCCTCTGCGCCGCCTACTGAGAAGGAGGTGGTCATTGATGGACGTGACTTTGGTAGACGCTTACGTGTTGCAACCGCTGGACCAGCAGCCGCTACATTGGAGTCGGTTCCCTTGTTCTCGCCCTTGCCATCTGACAAAGGTTGTCCAACCTTGCAATTGTCGCGATAAACAGCGAGCGCCTTAAGGCCAAGCTTCCAGCCCTGGTAGTAGACCTCTTCGATCTCTTCGACAGTTGCATCTGAAGGAAGGTTAACTGTCTTTGAGATTGCGCCAGAGAGGAATGGTTGGCATGCAGCCATCATATGTACGTGGCCCATTGCGCTAATTGAGCGGATACCCATTGCGCAATCGAATACATCGTAATGCTCTGTCTTGAGGCCAGGTGCATCGATGACATGTCCGTTTGCAGCGATGTACTCAACGATCGCCTCAACGGTCTCTTCGGTGTAGCCAAGTTTGCGAAGTGCAACCGGGATTGTCTGGTTAACGATCTGCATTGAACCGCCACCGACGAGCTTCTTGAACTTTACGAGTGCAAGATCTGGCTCAATACCCGTGGTGTCGCAATCCATCATCAGGCCGATTGTTCCTGTTGGTGCAAGAACAGATGCTTGAGCATTGCGCCAGCCGTTCTTTGTACCAATCTCAAGGCACTTAGCCCACTCTGCGTTCGCCACAGACCAGACATCAGCATCCAGTGTGGTTACAGAACGAGCAGAGGCAGATGCATTCGTGTGCTTCTGCATTACGCGAGTGTGAGCAGCCGCGTTACGTGCATAGCCTGCGTATGGACCAACGATGCCAGCGAGTTCTGCTGAACGACGATATGAGGTTCCGGTCATCAACGATGTGATCGCACCAGCGAGCTGACGACCGCCATCTGAATCGTATGCAAGACCTGATGCCATCAAGAGTGCGCCGAGGTTTGCAAAGCCAATACCGAGCTGACGGTAGTTGCGAGTTGTCTCTCCAATTGGCTCAGTTGGGAAATCAGCGAAGCAGATCGAGATATCCATCGCAGTAATGATGAGCTCAGTTGCTTTGACAAAATTCTTGGCATCAAATGATCCGTTGCTCTGAAGGAACTTGAGCAAGTTAAGTGATGCAAGGTTGCATGATGAGTTATCTAGTGACATGTACTCAGAGCAAGGGTTTGATGCGTTAATGCGACCTGTCTCTGGGTTGGTATGCCAATCGTTGATGGTGTCGTCATATTGGATTCCAGGATCCGCACATGCCCACGCAGCCTCTGCCATCTTGCGGAAAAGTTTACGAGCTTCGACGGTCTCGATAACTTCGCCAGTTGCGCGTGCGACGAGACCGAACTCTTCTCCACCTTCATAGGCACGCATGAACTTATCTGAGACGCGAACAGAGTTGTTGGCATTCTGATATTGGACAGAGATGATGTCTTTGCCGCCGAGATCCATATCGAATCCAGCATCGCGAAGTGCGCGAATCTTGTCTTCTTCGCGAACCTTTGTCTCAATGAACTCTTCGATATCTGGATGATCGACATCAAGAACTACCATCTTTGCAGCGCGACGAGTTGCGCCACCTGACTTGATTGTTCCTGCTGAAGCATCGGCGCCACGCATGAAGGAGACAGGTCCAGATGCGGTTCCGCCAGACTTGAGAAGCTCCTTTGAAGAACGGATACGAGAAAGGTTAAGTCCTGCTCCCGAACCGCCTTTGAAGATCATTCCTTCTTCGCGATACCAGTTAAGAATTGAATCCATTGTGTCATCAACAGACAAGATAAAGCATGCGCTTACTTGCTGTGGTGCGTTTGTTCCAACGTTGAACCAGACTGGAGAGTTGAAGGAGAATACCTGGTGGAGAAGCATCCAGGTAAGTTCATGTTCAAATACTTCAGCATCAGCATCAGTTGCGAAGTATCCGAATTCCTTACCAGCCTTTGTATAGGTCAAAACAACGCGGTCGATAACTTGCTTGAGAGACCACTCGCGGTTGTCGTGCCCCACAGCACCGCGGAAATACTTAGTCGTAACGATTGTCGATGCATTCACTGACCAGAAATCTGGGTATTCAACACCCTTTTGTTCGAAGATAACTTCTCCGGACTTCCAGTTGGTCTGAACAACATCGCGACGTTCCCATGTCACTTCGTCGTATGGGTGGGTGCCCGCAGTTGTATAGATGCGGTCGATGGTGAGGCCCTTACCCACGGTCTTCTTTGATGAGCCCTCTGACTTAGTTGAGCCAGCAGAGCGGTCGACGATAGACATTCGTATTTCTCCTTATATAGATGCTGATTAATTGTTACGAGCTGCGACAGCTGGGGCGGCTGTTTCTTGCGATGTACTGCTACTTTCATTGCTTTCAGAATTACGTGAAGGTGCGGCGCGGAGAAGTGCGATCTCACCTTCAAAATCTTCTAGCGATGTGAAGTTGCGATAGACAGATGCATATCGAAGATATGCGACTTCATCGAGCTCGCGGAGTGGAGCAAGAATTGCCATTCCCACTTCGTGTGCTTCGACTTCGGCTTGTCCATCTGCGCGAAGAGTCTCTTCTACGCGTTGGGCGAGAAGAGCAAAGTCATCATCATTAATTGGGCGACCCTGGCATGCCTTACGGACGCCAGTGATGACCTTTTCACGGCTAAATGGCTCTGTTGCTCCAGAACGCTTAATGATCAGAAGTACTGAGGTTTCAGAAGTCGTGAAGCGACGTGAACACGAGGTGCACTCACGACGGCGACGGATGAGAGTGCCTTCTTCTGCGGGACGCGAATCGACGACCCGAGAGTCATCGTGGCGACAGAATGGGCAGATCATCGTAAAAACTCCTTATTTCCCAAGAATTCTCTGTGGAGACTGGACACTAGCGGAAAAACACTCCATCTGGAAGAAAAACCACAACTTATGGACATGTTTTGCGGTTTTACCCCTAGATGTTGTGTTAACTGTACATTGAGAGTTGAGGGTTTCCCTGATTTCTCTCGGCGTGTCGCCTAGGGTAAAGATGAATTCTTCTCAAAAGGTGCTGCTCTCTAGCGCTGATCAGTTATTGACGATCAGTTATCGAGTAGGAACCCAGAGGCGAGTACCCGCGGTGAGATCAGGGCCTTGTAGATCATTGGCCGTGACGATCGCATCCTCGACGGAAGAGATTGAGCGATCGCCGGCGACCATCGATGCGAGCGACCAGAGGGTCTCTCCTGGAGCCACAACAACTTTTACATAACCTGTTGATGCTGGAGTTGCATCAACAGCTTTTTCAGAAGCATTACCAACAGCGCTAAAACCAGCGCCAATCACTACTAATAGCGATGCGACTGCTGTTGCACGAACTACGTTACGTCCGCGACGTGTAAGTTTTGTTGCCATCTTCTTTGCTCCTTCTATAACCAGCTACTGTGTTTTCACCCAGTAGCACCTGATGTTCGAGGGGATTCGAACATCTGTTCTATAGATAAAGATAGAGCACCCCACTGACATTGGCAACATTTTTTCGAACAAGTGTTCGACTTTTCCCAAGAATTCATCTACCCTTAGGGCATGAGTAAAAAGGAGACCTCAACCAAGCCAGCCATCTCGCTCGAGGAAGCTGAGCCAACAGAGAGCGGGCTAACCAGCCGCCAAGAGCTGATTTTGAACGTGATCAAAGAGGCAATCGCCACCCAGGGGTACCCGCCATCCATGCGTGAGATCGGTGCTGCAGCTGGCCTGGCCTCTCCCGCCTCGGTGAGCTACCAGATTGACGCCCTGATCGAAAAGGGATTTATCCGTAAGGACGCCGCCAAAGGCAGAGCTTTTGAGATCGTTGAGCAGGAAGAGGCGATTAAGCCAGAGAAGACCGTCAATATCCCTCTCGTTGGACGCATTGCCGCTGGTGGCCCTATCACCGCTGAGCAACATATCGAGGAGGTCTATCCCCTCCCAGAATCCTTGGTAGGCAAGGGCGAACTCTTCTTACTCAAAGTAGTCGGCGACTCCATGATCGATCTAGCAATCTGTGATGGAGATTTTGTTGTGATTCGCTCGCAGAAGACAGCAGAAAAAGGCGAGATCGTCGCTGCGATGATTGATGGCGAAGCCACCGTAAAGACCCTCTCCAAAAAAGACGGTCACATCTGGCTCCTACCCGCTAATGACAACTACGCACCAATCGATGGAGACAATGCCGAGATCTTAGGCAAGGTCACTGCGGTTCTTCGCTCAGTTCGTTAACTTCTTCGTTAATCACAGCGTTAATGCCAACCTTTTACGCAATCTGCGCGGATGTCTTTGAGCAACGAAATTATAAAGAGGAGTTCGATCTCCCCGATGCCAACTCAGCACTAGAAGCAATAATCAAGACTCTACCCGACGACTGGGAGGGGTCAATCGAGATTCGCGATCCAAAAACTTTGAGCGATCGAAAATTCCCACTGATAGATTTCTGGCGAACACCGATTAAGAAGTAGGCAACGCCTAATCATCGGGCAGCCTTAGACTTTTGCCATGGCAACAGTGAATTGGGCTAATCAGCCAGAGGATCATGACTACCCCGCTGCGGCTTCTTACCTGTCGCTCCTTGCACCAACAGAGACTGTGGATCGAGTGATTAGTGCACTTCAAGCTGCACCTGTGGTGACATTCAAGGCGAAAGATGTTGTGCGGGCAGCCCATCTGCCTATGCTCAAAGCAGATAATTTTCATGTTGATCGCGATCTGAAGAAGATTAAGGATGGCAAGGCCCTATCACCAATACTTCTCGTGCGTGGCTCTGGTGAAAACGGAACACACCTTGTAATCGCCGATGGGTACCACCGCACGTGTGCTGTGTATTGCAATAGTGAAGACGATGATATCCACGCCAAGATTGTTGATTGGGCTTAAATTTAAACAAGCAAGACTTTATCCACTCACACGCCTATAACCTAGCGTGTATTGGATCCACTCCTACCACTCTTCATTCATGGGCGATTGGGTACATTTGTGGATAGCAGTACTTCATATTCCGCACCAAACTAGGGTAAAAGTCCAACTTAAGCACGGTGTTGATGTTGAAGAGCTAAAGCTGGTTTTACTCTGCAATAGGCGATTAATGGGTAAACAAATAAGTTCGATCAAACATGGACTGCGGTGGGAAGTTCGTTATATATCCCCAGCAGATATTCACTACAAAATCTTGCTGAAATATATTGGCGATGATGTTTACATTTTGAGAACAGCGATTTCATCTTCACAAGGGATCAATAATGGGTAATACTTCACGTATGAAAAATCATGGTGAATTCGAAGTTTCAGGAGCCAAGGTAACCTCTTCTGACGACACATATTCGCTCGTTGACATCAAGGCCTATAAGGCAGAAGAAGATGTGATTCAAGAATTAATGTCTGAGGAGTCGGTGTCTCGCGAAGAAGCGCTGACAATGATCGAACAGATCCGTTCCTGGTCTAAAGCCCCAACCGCTTAATTTCCACGGCTAAAAATACATCTGTGTTGACGGATAACCCCTACCTAGCGAGCCTAAGTGGCAAGCCAGCTATCTCGATCGAAATGGTCTGCCTGGGTAATATCTGCCGCTCCCCTTTGGCCGCCGCAGTTTTGCACACCAAAACTTTGGCGATGCGTTCGCCAGTATTTACGGTATCGAGCAGCGGAACCTCGAACTATCACATTGGCGAAGGTGCCCATAAGCTATCTGTAAACACATGGCAGAACGCAGGGTATGAATACGACCATACGGCCAGGCAATTTTCTCGTAAGTCATTTGCAGAGCAGGATTTAATACTTGCTATGGACCTCACAAATCGAGCCGTGATTCTCAACGCAGCTCACAGCGAAGAAGAGCGAGCCAAAGTATTTATGTTGCGACAGTTCGATCCCGTGCTTTCACATATCAACCCAACCTCACGAGAAGGTGAATTGCTACAGGTGCCAGACCCGTGGGGCGAACCAATTGATTCCTACGAAAATGTGCTGGCAATGGTGGAACGTGCAGTAGACGGATTGCTTGCCCGCCTCACGCCACATGAATCGGGAAGCGCTTAATAAATTGCTTATGCGCAAATGCAGCGGCGACTAAAATTGCAACTCCAATGGTCAATGGTGTCCAGAGGAATGACCAGCTTTCATGATCGCTCACCATGGCAATTGGAAGTGCCACAGCTGGTGGATGAAGCGTGTGCATGATTTCCATAACTAAAACTGTGATTCCAGCTGATGCCGCCAGAGTCCAGATATTCGCTCCAAAGAGTTTGTAAAGTGCAATCGCGCTCATGGATCCCGCGATATAGCCGCCCACTATATTTTTAGTTCGCACAAACGGACTACGTGTCACAGAAAAAATCAGCATAAGTGTTGCTGCAAATGGTGCAATCAGGAGTGGGTGCTTACTGAGATCGCCTAAATATTTCAAAAGCGCGATCACAGCGCTTACCAAGACTGCAGCCAGAGTGATGCTCTGCCATCTATTGAGTTGATATTTCACCACCGTACTCACATGGTCATTATCCGCTTCGCAATCGGGATTTAGAGGTCCCGCCACTGTGTTTTGAGACTCTAGAATATGGGCATGACTCACCAACACCGCCCTTGGGGATATTCCAACTCCGTAGCTGGCCAGACCCCGGAATGGGATCTGCACGAAGATACATTGGCGGTGCGCGCGGGAGTCGCACGATCAGGATTCGGTGAGACCGGTGAAGCGATGTATCTCACTAGCGGCTTCACCTACGACAGTGCTGAACAAGCCGTTCATGCATTCACTGACGAAGTGGACCACTACGTCTACGGTCGCTTTGCCAACCCAACCGTGACAATGTTCGAGCAGCGTTTGGCCGCGATCGAAGGCGCTCCCCTATGTGTAGGTACTGGCTCTGGAATGTCAGCAATGTTCGCATCGGTTGCCTGCCTAGTTTCACAAGGCGATCACATCGTCGCTGCAGCCTCAATGTTTAGTTCTTGTTGGGTGGTACTCGCTGAAATTTTGCCAAAGTGGGGTGTCACAGTTGAGTTTGTCGAAGGAAATGACCCAGATCTCTGGGCTGCTGCGTTCAACAAGCCAACAAAATTAGTCTTTATCGAAACGCCTTCAAATCCCATGCTCCACATCGTTGATATTCAGATGGTCTCAGAGCTTGCTCACAAAGTTGGCGCAACCGTGATTGTAGACAACGTCATGGCGTCACCCATTATGCAAAAGCCACTCCAGCTTGGCGCAGATGTGGTCATGTACTCCACTACAAAACATATCGATGGTCAAGGACGAGTACTTGGTGGCGCAATTTTGGGCAGCGAGGATTACATTAAAAATCATCTCAATCCATTTATTCGCCACACCGGTCCTACGTTAAGCGCATTTAATGCGTGGGTACTGGTGAAATCACTTGAGACGCTCTCGATGCGTGTGGTCCGCATGAACGAAAATGCACTCGCCGTCGCCGAGTTCCTAGAGACGGTGCCGAGCGTGACTAGCGTGAATTATCCATTCTTGCCTTCTCATCCGTCTTACGACCTCGCTAAAAGTCAGATGGGTGGCGGCGGCTCCACGCTCTCCTTCGAAGTTGCTGGTGGGCAAGAACAGCTATTTAAAGTCATGAACGCGCTTCGAGTGATTGATATCTCCAACAACCTAGGCGATAGCAAATCGCTCATCACCCATCCATTCTCGACAACACATCGCAGACTCGATGAAAAGCTCAAGGCATCGATGGGCATTACTCAATCTCTTGCCCGACTATCGCTCGGCCTAGAACACTCGAGTGACTTGATCAAGGATCTTGAACAAGCCTTTAAAGGGCTTTAGAGGGCTTTAGAGGGCTTTAGAGGGCTTTAGAGGGCTTTAGAGGCTAGCCATAATCCGATCAATACCTTCAGTGAGAACTTCCAAGCTCGTTGCGAAATTCAGACGAATAAACTGCTCAGAATTTCCGCCGAATACACCGCCTGAAGATACCGCGACTTTGCCTCTCTCAAGAAGCGTTGCCGCTGGATTTTCACCCAAGTTATAAGCGCTCAGATCAATCCACGCCAAATAGGAACAATCTGGAACCCGATAACCAGCTTCCGGAAGTTTGGCTGCAAGTTGCAACGCTACGGCCTTACGATTGCGATCAAGGGTCTGCATCGCACTATCGAGCCAGTCGGTGCAGGTATACGCCACCGCGGCTGCACGCGCCCCTAAATGTGAAGCGCGAAACTTTACAGAAAATGGCATCTGGTCAGCCAACGCCTTCATCTTTGGATGAGCAGTCACAATCTGCGCACACTTGAGTCCTGCTAAATTCCATGACTTGCTCGCAGAAGTAACACAGATGCCAACTTCCTTAGCTGTTTCACTTGCAGCAAGGAATGGAGTGAAAGGATGTTCAGCAAAACTAAGCGGTGCATGAATTTCATCGCTCGCGACTATCACGCCATAACGTTTTGCTAACTCGGCAATCTGTTCCAGTTCTTCGCGAGAAAAGACTGTACCAATTGGGTTATGCGGATTACAGAGGTAATGAAGTTTTACCCCGGCCTTGTATCCAGCTTCAATACCGGCTAAATCCAAGGTGTAGTGCAGACCATTTTTTATCAGTGGCACATCGTATTCACGGCACTTGAGTTCTGCGATCCAGTTCGTTTTCATATTGAAATAAAGCGGGGTATGAATCATGATCAAATCCCCAGGGACCACCACCTGGCGGCTAACTTCAATCATGCCCACTCCGACATCGGTGCAGATATAGAACTGCTCTGGATCAACTTCCCAGCCCCATGCCGCCTTAGAATAATTCGAAAAGCTCTGAGCCAGATCTTTACTGGCTCCGATATAGCCAGTGTCAGAGTTCTTAATCATCTCGATTAGAACATCCGCGATCGGCTGAGCCAGTTCAAAATCCATCTCGGCTACAGGCATTGGCAGAATCTCGGGTGGGAAACCGCTCCATTTTTCGCTGGTTCGCTTACGTAGCGCAGCTAGCGGAGCGCCATCTACAGGGTGCTCTCGATAAAAATTGTGATCAAATCGCATATCGCCATCCTAGAGGGTGGCCTTCTTGAATACTCTCACTCAAAAGAGCAAAATAAAGGTATGTCGAGCAAGTCAATCGCCATCGATATTCTGAGCCAGGCTGGTATTCCTCTCAATAGTTCAGAGCCATGGTCTATTCATATCCACAATGAACGATTCTGGGACCGAGTCATCTCGCAGAAGCAACTGGGCCTAGCCGAAAGCTATATGGATGGCTGGTGGGATTGCGAAGCGATAGATGTCATGCTGACCAAACTTTTAACAATAAATGTCTTAGATATTTTAAAGCCCTCACCTGCCCTTGCATTCCACGTCGCTCAATCAATTCTGCGAAATAATCAAACCAAAAAACGTGCTTCATCGAATGCAAAACATCACTACAACATTGGTAACGATCTCTACATCCGAATGCTTGATAAGAACATGGCTTATTCCTGCGGTTATTGGGCGAAGGCAAAAACCTTGGATGAGGCTCAGGAAGCTAAATTTGATCTCATTGCTCGAAAGTTGCACCTTGAGCCAGGAATGCGCCTGCTTGATATCGGCAGCGGTTGGGGCGGCTTCCTGAGATATGTCACAAAAAAATATAAAGTGAGCGCGGTTGGAATCTCACCCGCCGACAATCAGATAGAGCTAGCACGAGTCAACTCACAGGGTTACGACATTGAATTTATCCAGCAGGATTATCGCGACCTGACTGGAACATTCGATCGGATTACCTCGATAGGTATGATGGAGCACGTCGGACCGAAGAACTACAGCGCCTTTTTCGCAAAGTGCGACGAGCTACTCTCCCCCGACGGAATGATGTTGCATCACACCATCGCTTCTAACGTCACAAAGCGGGTGACCGACCCATTCTTTGATCGATATATCTTCCCTGGTGGTGTCTTGCCGTCGCTTGCGCAAATTGCCCGAGCTTCGGAAAAGAAGTTCATTATTGAGGATGTCCACAACTTCGGACCGGATTACGACAAGACTCTGATGCACTGGTACGTCAACATCAATAATGTTTGGGATGAAATACCTCAATACGACGAGCGCTTTAGAAGAATGTGGAACTACTACCTGCTTGCCTCAGCAGCGGGTTTTCGATCTGGGGATTTACAGCTGCTCCAGAATGTTTTTCATCGCAAAGGCGTACGCGAAACCTACGTCACTGCGCGCTAAGCAGCCTGGCTACTCCCGCTTTTTGCGGATAGCTGTTGTAAAGCGAGGACGTCCGGTGAGGTCATTGAGGTTTTTAATATCGATGAAATCAGACTCGAGCGCGTTAGCCATCGCCTCGCTCTGAGACTCGTGGTGCTCGATAGCGACATAACCACCGCATTTGAGCAAACGTGCGCTTGCTTCAATGAAATGACGGGGAATCTCCATGCCATCGCCGGCGCCACCAAAGAGTGCTTCTGCGGGCTCGAAACGCACATTGATCGGCAAGATCTGCATCTTGGGAATATATGGCGGATTGGCAACGACCACGTCAAAACGTTCGCCTTCGCAAGCTGTAGCAACATCGCCTAAGACAGTCTTAACTTTGGCGCCAGTTGCAATCACATTGGCCTGCAACCACTCAAAGGCTTCTGGCGATTTTTCTACCGCCGTCACATGGACATCCTTGCCGCACTCTTCAGTAGCAAGGGAGATAGCAACACATCCAGATCCCGAACCAAGATCAACAATCTCCACAGGCTTGATCAATGTTGCTTGATCAAGCGCAGTTATATGCACTTTTGCAAGTTCCACCAGGCTTTCCGTCTCTGGACGCGGAATCAGCACTCCCGGCCCTACTTTGAGGTTGAGATAGCGAAATGGGGCGCTACCAATGATGTACTGGGTTGGCTCACCATTTTGGCGACGCAAAACCAGTCGACGCAGTTCGCGATCGAGCTCGCGAGTCTGATCCTCATCTAATTTCATGAGCGTGAGCTGAACTTCACCCTTGTTGCACTGCAATAAATGCGCGAGCAAGAGATCGGCATCTACAGTCGGAATATCTTGGGCCTTGAAATAATCTTTCGTTACTTGCAGCAAATCCTTACGAATCATTAGTGATCGCTACTCGCTAACTTGGCAGCCTTATCTGCCTCAAGGAGGGCGTTAATTACATCATCGAGCTCGCCATTAAGTACAGCATCCAGATTATTCGCTTTGAAATTGACGCGATGATCGCTCAAACGATTCTCTGGAAAATTGTAGGTACGAATTCGCTCTGAACGATCTACCGATTTCACTTGAGCGTTGCGAGCCTCCGAAGCAATTCTGTCTGCTTCTTCTTGGGCTGCAGCCAACATACGTGCGCGCAAGATACGCATCGCCGATTCCTTATTTTGCAGCTGTGATTTTTCGTTTTGGCACGAAACCACTATGCCAGTTGGAATATGGGTAATTCGCACGGCCGAGTCGGTGGTGTTAACCGACTGACCGCCTGGTCCTGAGGAGCGATAGACATCGATCCGCAGGTCTTGCTGACGAATCTCGACATCGACTTCATCGGCTTCAGCCAAAATCAGCACTCCTGCGGCTGATGTATGGATGCGACCCTGAGATTCAGTCTCTGGCACTCGCTGTACGCGATGCACCCCACCTTCGAATTTCAATTTCGCGTAAGGAGTTTGTCCGGGCTCGACTGCACCTTTGGACTTAATCGCCATCGAAATATCTTTGTAGCCACCCATCTCGGAATCTGTGGCATCAATGATTTCGGTCTTCCAACCGTTTTTCTCTGCATAACGTTGATACATGCGCAGTAGATCGCCTGCGAAGAGCGCAGATTCATCACCGCCGACTCCGGCTTTGATCTCCATGATGACATCGCGATCATCGTTGGGGTCGCGAGGCAAGAGAAGTTCTTCCAGCCTCTCCTCCGCGGTGGCGAGCGTTGACTCCAAGAGTGGAATCTCTGCTGCAAAACTTGGATCTTCCGCAGCCATTTCGCGTCCTGCTGCCAAATCTTCAGATGCGCTCTTCCATGCACGATAACCTGCAATAACGGGTCCAAGTTGGGCATATCGCTTGCCGAGCTGGCGAGCTTTGCCTTGGTCGTTGTGAATAGAAGGATCGGCTAAATCGGCTTCGAGCGCGATGTATTCATCGAGCAGTTCGTGCACGTTACCGAACTTGTCGTGCGCCTCTGTCATGATCACTCCCTAGATAACAAACTTTCTGCCATTAAATTTTCCCAATAAAAAAGACCGCGGGCGCCCACACAGAGTGGGACGCAACTCGCGGTCTTTTAAGAAAGCTACTTAGCTTCGGTTGCCTTACCAAAACGCTTTTCGAACGCTGCAACACGGCCGCCAGTATCCAAAATACGTTGCTTGCCGGTGTAGAAAGGATGGCACTCTGAGCAGACTTCAACATAGATTGAGCCAGATGGCTTTGTTGAACGAGTCTGGAAAACTTTTCCGCAACCACATGTAACGGTGGTCTCGATATATTCTGGGTGAATCTCTGGCTTCATTCTCTTACCGATCTTTTGGGTTAACAGCGTGGGACTGCTAACAAAACGTACTGGGTCGGAAATCCCGTGAACCAGTGTCTGAATATTACCCTAGTTTTTTAGCCCCCTCAGTGGGTTCTAAATAGGGGCTAGTGAGCGCCTAATAGCGGTTAGTAGCGCTTAATTGCCATTCACAGAGGATGAACCCGCTTCGGCCTCGTTGATCGTGGTCTTCTGGATCTGCATCAAGAATTCTACGTTTGACTTGGTGCCCTTCATCTTCTCAAGCAGTAGCTCGAGGGCTTGCTGAGATTCCAGCGCGTGCAAGACACGACGCAGACGCCAAACAATGTTGAGCTCCTCTTTACCCATCAAAATCTCTTCCTTACGGGTACCAGATGCATCGACATCAACCGCTGGGAAAATTCGCTTATCCGCAAAGCGGCGATCAAGTTTGAGCTCCATATTTCCGGTGCCCTTGAACTCTTCGAAAATCACTTCATCCATCTTGGAGCCGGTCTCAACAAGAGCGGTTGCAAGGATGGTGAGGGATCCACCGTTCTCAATATTACGTGCCGCACCGAAGAACTTCTTTGGTGGGTACAAAGCTGCGGAGTCCACGCCACCAGAGAGGATACGTCCGGATGCTGGTGCTGCAATGTTATAAGCGCGTCCCAAGCGAGTAATTGAATCAAGCAAAACGACAACATCGTGGCCCATTTCGACCAGACGCTTTGCGCGCTCGATTGCGAGCTCGGCAACACTGGTGTGATCATCTGCTGGACGATCGAAGGTAGAAGCGATCACTTCTCCTTTTACGCTCCGTTGCATATCGGTCACTTCTTCAGGGCGCTCATCGACGAGAACTACCATGAGGTGGACTTCAGGATTATTTGTTGTGATTGCGTTCGCGATTGCCTGCAAGACCATGGTCTTACCTGCCTTCGGTGGTGAAACAATCAAACCGCGCTGACCTTTACCGATTGGGGCAACAAGGTCAATAACACGAGTTGTGAGAACATTTGGCAGAGTCTCAAGACGCAAGCGCTCCTGCGGATAAAGCGGAACAAGCTTTGCAAAATCAACGCGATCGCGAGCCGCTTCTGGTTCTAGACCGTTGACAGTGTCGATCTTGACCAGCGCATTGAACTTCTCTTTACGCTCCCCCTCACGAGGTGCACGTACTTGACCGGTGATGACATCACCCTTGCGCAATCCGTAACGACGGATTTGCTGCAGTGATACATAGACATCGTTAGGTCCAGCAAGGTATCCCTGGGTACGAATAAATGCATATGAATCAAGGATGTCGAGCAATCCTCCTACTGGAAGCAGTACATCATCTTCCAAGATTTGGATCTCGCGCTCTTGACGCTCGCCACGTTCTCCGCGATCACGGAAACGAGAGCGATCATTGCGATCACGACGACCATTGCGACCATTACGATCATTTCTGTCGCCACGATCGCCGCCGTTGCGCTCGTTGAAGTCGCGACGTTGTGATTCACTCGATTCACTTCCAGTGTTCGAATCTTTCTCTGGTGCGCTCTCCTCGTTTGAATCGTCATCGGAAGAGTCACGGGATGAGCCCTGATTATTATTCCCCTTGGGAGACTTATTCTTCTTATCGCGCGCCGCCTGGCGTTCTGCGCGACGTGCTTCGCGTTCTAACTTAGCCGCTTCGCGGTTAGCAGCCTGGAGATCTCCGATTGATTGGACGAGGTCGGCTTTGCTCATCTTCGCCGCACCTTCAATTCCAAGTTGGCTGGCTACTTTCTTTAGTTCTGGCAGAAGCATTCCAGCGAGTTCGCCCGCAGCTTTGGCTGGGCGTGTTGTTGTTTCACTCATTATTGGTTTTTATATCCATTTTCTTGTTGGCTCACAGAAAAATCTTGCGTGTGTGAGATTGAAGTCCGAGATAATTGCGCGAAACGAGAATTTCGCTGATTTGGACTAGTGGAAAAATAGCACAGGAAGTGGGCTTATTCCACTCCGGTCCGTGAAATCGCCACGCTCTGAGCCTTAAATCCGCTGGTCGCAGCCGCAATAATCCCCGCAGCCACGCTCTCATCCCCCACATGCAAGGCCAATACAGATGGGCCGGCACCCGAAATAGTTGCTGCGACGCCATCTTTACGAAGCTTCTCCACGAGCGCCATCGAGTGAGGGAAGCCAGCACGACGGTAGTCCTGATGCAAGAAATCTTCCGTGGCAGTAAGTAGCAGGTCAGGACGAGTTGAAAGTGCAACAGAGAGGAGCGCAGCATGCGAAGCATTTCGTGCAGCATCGCGATGAGGAACTGTTTCTGGCAAGAGTTTGCGCGCTTTGGAAGTGGAGAGCGTGTTCTCTGGGATAAACACCACGGCTTTGATCTCACTATTAACCGGGATGCTGATGCTGCGACCAAAGGCAAGACCCATGACTTCTTCCATCCACGCGATTGTGGCACCACCGCGAAGTGCTGCCGCCACGTTATCTGGATGACCTTCGAGTTCTGTTGCTAAAGCCATAATGTCATCATCAGACATATATTCCTCGCCGCCAAGAACAAGTTCGCGCGCAAGCGCTAGTCCACCGACAATTGCAGATGATGAAGACCCAAGTCCGCGTCCATGTGGTGTGACATTGAGAGCGCGAAGCGCAATTCCTTTTGGCTTCTGCCCCATATGTTCAAAACCGCGCATCATCGCTTTGATAACAAGATTATTTTTATCGCGCTTTACTTCTTCAGCACCTTCACCTGTGACGTCAACATCAAATGTCGCATCATCTAAAATTTGTGCAGCATAGCGATCGCGCAGATCCAGAGCGAGAGCGAATGTGTCAAAACCAGGTCCTAAATTGGCGCTACTTGCAGGAACACTGACCTGCGCAATCTGGGCTTTGAAAGTCAGTCGATTAATCGCCATGGCGTGAATCTCTTACTTAAGACCCATGGCCGCCGCCGCAGCGGTGAGGTCAACCGGGATAATTGTTGGCGCAGCTGCGCCATCCAAAATCCAGCCAACATCTTTAAGACCATTGCCTGTCACAGTGATCACGATCTTCTTGCCTTTAGGAAGTTTGCCTTGCGCATGCTTTTTAATAAGTCCCGCGATTCCAGCAGCTGATGACGGTTCCACGAATACACCTTCACGCGCAGCAACTAAACGATACGCACTAAGAATCTCTTCGTCGGTGACGCTATCAATAAGTCCACCGGAGGAGTCGCGAGCATCTACTGCTTGCTCCCATGATGCGGGATTGCCAATGCGAATAGCGGTGGCAATCGTTTCTGGCTCTGAAACTACTTTATTCAAAACAATCGGAGCAGCGCCCGCAGCTTGGAATCCCCACATTTGTGGGAGCTTGGTTGATACGCGATCCTTGTGATACTCCTTGTATCCCTTCCAATATGCCGTGATGTTTCCAGCATTTCCCACAGGAAGTACATGAAGATCAGGGGCATCGCCCAGCAGATCGACCACTTCAAAGGCTGCAGTCTTTTGACCTTCAATACGATATGGGTTTACCGAGTTAACAAGCGCGACAGGGTAATTTTCTGCAAGGTCACGTGCGAGTGTTAGACAATCATCAAAATTTCCATCGACTTGTAAGAGAGTTGCGCCGTGAGCAATCGCTTGTGCGAGCTTACCCATGGCGATTTTGCCTTGAGGCACGAGTACCACGGGTGTCATTCCCGCCTTGGTCGCATACGCAGCAGCCGATGCCGATGTGTTACCGGTAGATGCGCAGATCACTGCCTTGGCACCATCTTCTGCAGCCTTTGAAATCGCCATCGTCATTCCGCGATCTTTAAATGAACCAGTTGGATTAGCGCCTTCTACCTTGAGCCAGATCTCGTTGCCGAGCATCTCTGAAAGTACAGCTGCGTGAACAAGTGGAGTTCCGCCTTCGCGCAATGAGATAATTGGAGTCTTGGCTGAGACTGGTAAACGATCGGCATACTCTTCAATAACTCCACGCCATTGATGAGCACCAGCTGACGGCTTTTTCTTTCCAAAAAGGCTCATGCGATAACTCCTTCGACGCGTATAACGCTAACAACTTTCTGTACCACATCTAGATTGCGCAAGTCTCGGACTGTATTTGCTAGCGCATCTTCTCGCGCAACGTGGGTGAGAACAACAAGCTCGGCATCTGCACCGCGGCCTTCTTGGCGCACAGTCATGATTGAGACATCGTTTTTCGCAACCGTGCTTGCAACCGATGCGAGTACACCTGGTACATCGGCTACATCCATGCGAATTAAGTAGCGAGTGCGACTGACTCCGAGTGGCGCGATATCAAGATCTGCGTAATCGGTCTCAGTGGGTCCAAGAGATCCCTCATTACGATTACGTGCTACGGCTACTAAATCACCAAGAATTGCCGAGGCAGTTGGCGTGCCACCTGCGCCGCGGCCATAAAACATCAACTCTCCTGCTGACTCACACTTCACGAAGACAGCGTTGAAGGATTCGCGAACAGAGGCAAGTGGATGAGTCACGGGAATCATCGTTGGGTGCACTCGAACGGAAATTGTCTCTTCCGAGCTGCCATGCAATTCATTTGCTTCGGCAATAGCCAATAACTTGATGACAAAACCCATGGCTTTAGCTACAGAAACATCGTCTGCTGTAATTTCACGGATGCCTTCGCGATACACATCTTCATCTGTGACCTGAGTGTGGAATGCAAGTCCGGCTAAAATCGCAGCCTTTGCAGCGGCATCAAATCCATCGACATCTGCAGTTGGATCCGCTTCGGCATAGCCAAGCTCTTGGGCTTCGCGCAACGCTTCTTCAAAAGATGCTCCAGCTTCATGCATGCGAGTCAGAATGTAATTTGTCGTTCCGTTGATAATTCCCATCACGCGCTCGACATGGTCACCGACAAGGCTCTCGGCAAGCGGACGCAGAATTGGAATTGCCCCAGCCACTGCCGCTTCGTAATAGAAATCCACATCGGCAAGGTCAGATGCATGGAAAAGTTCTGCGCCATGTTTGGCGAGCAAGGCTTTATTTGCAGTAACGACCGCTTTGCCATTTTCCATGGCTTTAAGGATGAGGGTGCGAGCAGGTTCTACCCCGCCAATCACTTCAATGATGAGATCGATCTCGGGATCATTAACGACTGACTCGGGATCGTCAGTCAGAAGCGACCTGTCGATTCCTGGGCGATCGCTTTTAAGCTCTCGAACTGCAACTTTTGTAATCACCAGACCGACACCAGATCTGGCGGCTAGGTCATCTTGGTTTGCAATCATTAAACGGAAAACTTCAGCGCCAACATGGCCAGCACCGAGCAGACCGACGCGTAGTACGCGATCGTTGCTCATCAGTTCACATCCTCATTCGGGTTCTTGTTCTGGGCAATTACTTGGGTAATTCTGTAAGGGGGTAAGTATCTCAAATATTTAGCTAGATATTGCTAAATATCAAGGGAAAGTAGATCCTCATGGCTCTCGCGTCTGACTATTACGCGTGCTTTTCCATTAAACACGGCTATAACAGCGGGTCTTGGAACGTGGTTGTAGTTACTCGCCATAGATCTGCCATACGCGCCAGTTGCTGGAATTGCTAATAGATCGCCAGCGCCGCAGTCATTAGCCAGTTCAATGGCGCGAATCACGATATCGCCGCTCTCGCAATGCTTTCCAACTACGCGAGTGTTGATCGTCGGTGCCGCACTCTGCCGATTAGCAATAATTGCGTGATATTCGGCATCGTAAAGTGCTGGGCGAATGTTGTCTGACATACCGCCGTCGACCGATACATACCTGCGAATACCTCCCTCTTCCAGGGTGACATCCTTGGTTGTACCGACCGTGTAAAGAGTTGTAGTTGTAGGGCCGACGATAGCTCGGCCGGGTTCAATCGAGATTCTAGGCAGACGTAAGTTGTGCTCAGCACATCCGGTTTTAACGATCTCTGCAAGTTCTTTCATGACGGAAAAAGGATTAAGGCTCGTTTGGCCAGGCAGATAAGCAATTCCATAGCCGCCACCAAGATCGAGTTCTGGCAACTCAACCTTAAATTCATCGCGATAACGAGCGAGCAATCCAATTAATTTTGATGCAGCAGCAGCGAAGCCATCGCTTACAAAGATCTGCGATCCGATATGTGAGTGGAACCCT
>Ga0214180_1000104_pt1 | contig 34287 bp, 34 predicted proteins | sample TroBogEpilimnion_22_FD_153018 | JGI IMG/M metagenome (GOLD analysis project Ga0214180, IMG submission 153018) | Freshwater microbial communities from Trout Bog Lake, WI - 16OCT2007 epilimnion | ecosystem: Environmental > Aquatic > Freshwater > Lake > Epilimnion/Euphotic zone | place: Trout Bog... | reverse complement strand
ACCACCTGAGCTACGCCGCCTGGCGAGCCCTCTGTCGGGATTGAACCGACGACCCCTTCCTTACCATGGAAGTGCTCTACCACTGAGCTAAGAGGGCAACCGTGTCATAAAGACACGGATGGAAATGATAGCCCGAGAACACCAGTCGTTTCCAACCCACCCCGACTACCCTGTATGGCTATGCGAACGAGACTGGTGGATGTGGCCGATGCACCCGCATTGATGGCTATTTATAACCCCGAAGTAATGGAGTCCTCCATTACCTTCGACCTCGTACCGCGCACCCTCGAGGAGCAAGAGGCCTGGATCTTGGAGCACCAGTCTTCGCACCCCTGCCTCGTGGCCGTCAACGAAGAAGACGAAGCCGGGGCCCTGGGGGCCTTTGGCGAGCGCATCCTGGGCTACGCCCTGGTCTCCCCCTTTCGTCCCCGCGCCGCCTACGCCACCACGGTAGAAAACTCCGTGTACGTCCACCGCGAAGGCCGGGGCCGGGGTGTCGGTGAGCTGTTGCTGCGTAATTTGATCACCGCGGCCACCGAATCGGGCTATCACTCGATCATCGCCCGCATCGTCGGCGCCAACGAGGGCAGCATCCGCCTGCACGAAAAAATCGGGTTCACCTTGGTGGGTCGCGAAATCGAGGTTGGTCGCAAGCACGGTCGCTGGCTCGACGTCGTCGAGTACCAGTACGTCGTTCGCTAACGCTCCTGCTCGGCCAGGGCCACTTTCCATTCGGGCCACGACCACTGGGTCCACGAGCCCATTGGCAACAACAACACACCACCGAGCACCGCGAGCGCCAGGGCAATCAACAACGGATTCGCCGCCGCCAGGCCGCTGAGCAGTGACTTTCCACCGGGCAGACCAATGACCGGGCCGATAATGGTCAAGAACAGCAGCCAGAAGTGCTCGCGGCCGCGGTAACTCGCGGCCAACAGCACCAGACTCCACGACAAGTACCAGGGCTGCAGGACCGGTCCGAGAATCACGATCAACAACAGGGCCATCGCGAGTGACCGGACCCAGCCACGTCGTTCAGCGGTGAAGAAGAACCAGGTTGCGAAGGCCAGCGCGATGGACATGGCGATCACGCGAGAGATGGTCAGGTCGTGCGTGAGATCCGTCGCAATCCCGAGATGCGCCAACCACAGGTGCAGCCCCAGACCCACGCCGGTGGCCGGCGCCGCCCAGGAACGGACGTTGCCGTTTGTGAAGAGATTCTGCACCCAACCAAAACCGAAGCCGGCGAGGACGGTCCAAAAGCCCACGACAACAGCCGCCACCGCGGTGGTCACCGAAATTGGCCGCACGCGCTGACGCCAGCTCTCTGGTGAGGGCGTCCAGTTCCAGGCGATAAAGGCCAAACCGAGGGCAGCTGGTGCCTTCACGCAGGCCGCACACGCCGTCGCGATGGTTGCCCACACCAATCGGCGACGCAGTGCGAGCGCGACCCCCAGCACCAGGAGCGCCGTCATCAGTGCGTCATTGTGCGCACCGTTGACCAGTTCAATCAACATCATGGGATTGAGCGCGGCGAGCACGAAGGCCTCGCTGGGGTCACGACGCATGGCTTTGGCGAGCAAGGTGATGGCGTAGCCAATCAGCATGATGGCGGCGAACTCGAGCAGGCGCAGACCCACCAACGTGGCGAGTTGATTGTGGCGCGCAATGCGGTCAATGGTGCCGTCAACCCACAAGAAGGCCGGGCCGTAGGGGGCGGGGGCGTTGCCCCACAGCGGGTCCACCGGCGAGACGTAGGGTCCCGATCCTAAGGTGAAGGGCCCGTAGAGGTACGGGCTCAACCCGTGTGCCGTCATCTCGCCCTGGGCGGCGTAGCTGAAGATGTCGCGACTAAAGAGTGGAGGTGCCACCAGCAGTGGCAGGCTCCAGACGAAAAAGATGCGCCAGAGTTTCTTCATCGTGGCGCCGGGGTGCACGTTCACGATCTGCGCCAACCGCAGCCAGCACCGCATGAGCAGCAAGAGGCCACCGTAGGTGGAGACGATCGAAAGCAGTAACTGCGTTTGGCCGGGGGCCAAGGTTGGCGAGACCGTGGGCTCGCCAAAGAACCACGTCGAGATCATGTTGAGTTTGAAGGGTGAGCCCGGGAAGCATCCCCCCACCAAAATGAGGCACATGGCGATACAGCCAACGAGTGCGGGCTGCCACAAAAAGTCCCAGCCGGCAAAGGGCCCGGGCCGGAATCGACCAAGCGGGGTGTAGCGGTGCTCGAGGAGCGTGACCAGCGACTCAAAGCCGGAGGCCACGTACTCGTAGCCGCGGCGGATGGCGCGCAAGGTTGTTCGCACTCGCTTCACGCTGTCGCCTTTCGCACGAAGTCACCGTAGCCCCCGATTGGTGTCGGGACGTGGACAATCCAGCATCGCTGAATTGTCCGTGGTGGGCCAGGAGGGATTTGAACCCCCGTAGGCAAAGCCGTCTGGTTTACAGCCAGATCCCATTGGCCGCTCGGGCACTGACCCGTCGTCAAGCCTACAACCTCGACGCCACGTGATTCCAACCGGCACCTCGTACAATGAACCCATGCCTACTTTCGACATTGTCTCCGAAATCGATCTGCAGGAAGTCAAGAACGCGGTCGACCAGACCAACCGTGAAGCGGCCACCCGCTTCGACTTTAAGAACACTGACGCCAACGTCGAATTCACCGACAAGGAACTGACCCTGACGGCCAACACCGAGGACCGTGTCCGCGCCCTCTACGACCTGCTGCAGGAGAAGATGGTCAAGCGCAACGTCTCGCTGAAGACGCTCGACCCCGGCAAGATTGAAGCCGCTTCCGGTGGCAGTGGTCGCCAAAAGGTGGCCCTCAAGGCCGGCCTCACCCAGGAACTGGGCAAGAAGATCAACAAGATCATCAAGGACCTGAACTTTAAGGGCGTGAGCTCATCGATTCAGGGCGACCAGGTCCGCGTGACCGGCAAGCAGCGCGACGATCTGCAGCAAGTAATTTCGCACTTCAAGGACCTCGATTTCGAAGTGCCGCTGCAGTTCAACAACTTCCGCGACTAAGCCTGCTCTTCGAGCGTCAAGTGCTCCTCGTAGAGCGCAATTGGTGTGGTGTGGAAGATCTTGTTGAACAACAGGATTTTGAACACCCAAAACACCGCAAAACTCACGAGGTTTACCCCGGCCACCAGCACGGTATTGACCAAGTGGGTGAGGTGGTGGGTGTAGACGATGTGGCGACAGTAGGTGGCACCGAGGAGCGCCACCGCGAGGCCCAGCAGGTTCAGCACCGTAAAAGGCACGACTTCTTTGCGCCAGTGACTCGCGCCCGACTTGCCCCAGGCCCAGCGGCGAGTCAGGTAGTAGGCCGGTGGCATTGCCGACAGGTTGCCAATGGCAGTGGCCCACATTGGTGAGTGCGTGAGGGTCAATCCGTAGACCACGAGGATGACACCTTCAGAAAACAGGGTAGAGATGACGGAGGTGAGGGCAAACCGGATGAGCTTTTTCCCGTTGTGGGTATGCGCCCAGCTCCTGGTCGCCGCGAGACGACTCGTCATCGACGCCTTCGTCACGACTCAGGCGCGCCCAGAGTGTTCTTCGTCACTCAGGTGGGCGTCAATGTCGGCGAGCTTGTTGGTGTGGAAGATCTTGTTGAACACCAGCATCTTCAGCACCCAGAAGATGGCGAAACTAATGAGGTTCACGAAGGCCACGAGACCCGTATCGAAGACGTGCGACCAGTGGTGATTGCGGTGGATGAGGTACTTCGCACCAAAGGCGCCGATGGTGGAAAAAGCAATGCCCGAGAGCGACATTGCCAGGTACGGGATGACTTCCTTACGCCAGTGACTGGAGCCATCCTTCTTCCAGGCCCAGCGTCGGTTCAGGTGATACGAAGGAATAATCGCCAACAAGTTCGCGAACAACGTCGCTGAAACAACACCCTTGATGATGTGGCCGCCGTAGACGATGAAGATGACGGCCTGAGAAAACATCGTCGTGTAGACCGAGCCCAGGGTGTAGCGAATGAGCTTCTTCCCCTCGTGGGACTTCGACCACGAAACGACATCTTGATAACTGCGAGGCATCAGACAACCTTACTCCCCACCCCGCCCCAACTGAGAGTGCGACAATGGGGAGACACCCAGCGAATGAGGACCCATGAATCTCCCCGAACTCTGCGACGACTACCTCGAAGCGACCACCATTTTCTTAGAGGCCGCCGCCGAAGCCCTGGCCACGCCCGACAAACTTGATCGACACAACACCGACGGCTGGTCGGCTCGCCAGGTCATCCACCACGTGGCCGACTCCGAAACCCAGGGCGGCATTCGTCTGCGCCGCCTCCTCGGTGAACCGGCTGGCACTTCGATCGAAGGCTACGACGAGGACGCGTGGAGCCGGAACCCAACACTCGGGTACGAGGAGCTCCCCATCGAACTCTCCATTGCCGTCATTGGAGCCGTCCGTGCAGCCACCCTCGCCGTTCTTCGCCGCCTCGAGCCGGCCGACTTAGCGAAGTGGGGCACCCACTCCGAAGCCGGTCGCTACGACGTGGCGCAGTGGATCGAGATCTATCGTAACCACCCGCGCTATCACGCCCAGCAGTTGCTGGACGCCCTGGCCTCTTAGCCGCGCTGGGACATCGGGACGTAGTCGCGCACCTCGGGACCAACGTAGAGCTGGCGAGGACGGGCGATCTTGGCGTCCTGTGAGAGCAGTTCCTGGAAGTGGGCGAGCCAGCCCGACACGCGAGGAATCGCGAACAAGACAGTGAACATCTCGACAGGGAAGCCCATGGCCTGGTAAATCAGGCCCGAGTAGAAGTCGACGTTCGGGTAGAGGCGACGTGAGATGAAGTAGTCGTCCTTCAACGCAATCTCTTCGAGCTTGAGCGCGATGTCGAGCAGGGGGTTCTTGCCGGTGACGGCGAAGACGTCATATGCCGTCTTCTTGATGATCGTGGCCCGGGGGTCGAAGTTCTTGTAGACGCGGTGACCGAATCCCTGGAGCTTGACTTCACCGCGCTTGACGGCCTCGATGTAGGCCGGCACGTTCTCAATCGAACCAATCTTGGTGAGCATCTTCAGCACTGCTTCGTTGGCACCACCGTGGAGTGGGCCGTAGAGGGCGGCCGTGGCGGCAGCGGTGGCGACGTAGGGGTCACCGTGAGCAGAGCCGACCGTACGCATGGCCGTCGTGCCACAGTTCTGTTCGTGGTCAGCGTGCAAGATGAACAGCACGTCAAGGGCGCGGGCCAGAACGGGGTTGGCCTCGTACTGAGGTTCGGCGACCTTCCACATCATTGACAAGAAGTTCTCGGCGTAGCCCAAGTTGTTGTCGGGGTAGACGAAGGGCATGCCCACCGAGTACCGGTGTGCGGCAGCGGCCAGTGTTGGCATCTTGCCAATCAGGCGCACGACCTGTTGGTGCATCACCTCGGGGTCCTTAATGTCCTTGGCTTCCTTGTAGTACGTGGACAAGGCGGCGATGGAGGAAATGAGCATGCCCATGGGGTGGGCGTCGTAGTTGAAGGCGTCGAGGAAACGCTTGCGCATGTTTTCGTGGATGTACGTGTGGTACGTGATCTCCGTATTCCACGCCTCGCTCTGCTCCTTGGTGGGCAGCTCGCCGTGGTTCAAGAGGTAGGCCACTTCGAGGTACGTGGCCTGCTCGGCCAACTGCTCGATGGGGTAGCCGCGATAGCGCAAGATGCCAGCGTCACCATCGAGGTAGGTGATGGACGACTTGGCCGTAGCCGTGGCCATGAATCCGGGGTCGTAGAACCAGATACCGGGGGCCACCTTGGAGAACTCAGCGGCGGCAATGCCACCGTGCTCAATCGGAATCTCACGGCTTTCGCCAGTCCGATTGTTCGTTACGGTTATGGAGTCGGCCACGATTCCTCTTCTTCTTGCGGGGACTGTCACATCGTAGCGAACAGTCCCGATTTTCACTAGGGGCCACCCCTACGAAGGGGCCACTACGACGTGATAGGTCCTATCAGTGTTTCCGTGGACCGCCGGTGCCCCCGACACGACCAGCGACATGGTGTCATGCTCACCTGGCGCAATTGGGAAATTCATGGGCCCAAAGGCGAGTGCCCCCGAGGCCGCAATGGTGCCGCGAGCCGCGTGCACCTCGACGCGCCCACTGGCCCGTTGCAACGTAACCGTCACGGTCACCGGCTGGGCCACGACGCCCGCGTTCACCACGCTTACGCTCACCCCAAGGGACGTGGACGGGACAATCTCAATCACGCCCGCCACCGATGGGAACGGCACGGGGGCGATGTTGAGTGCGGCAATCGAAACGCCACGGCGCACCTGAAGGTTGGCGTCGCCACCGAGGGCGGCGATGGCACTCGCTTGTGCGCCACCGTTGGTTTGCGTGAAGTAGATCAAGTTCGCAGCGCCGTGCTGCTGAGATCGAGCCACCAAGGTGGCCCACGTGTGGGCGCTGGTGTCCAGCGTCACTTCCGCACTCGTCAAGGAAACGTTTGTCCGTTTGTCGGGTAGCTGGAGTTCGTTGGCCATCTGCGACACAATCGCGTCGTAGGCGCGGGCTCGCGACAGCGCCACGTGCACAAAGACTGGGGCGAGGTTGTCGACCAACGTTGGTCCCGTTAGAACGGCCGCTTGAGCCCGCAGGCTATTGGCCTCGGCGTGCACGGTCGTAATGTCGGCCCAGAGTTGAGCTCGGGACAGCCGAGGCGCGACCGAGAGATCGTGGGCGATCAGCGCACCAATACCGTTCTCCTGCGTAATAACGATGTTGGCTAGAACGGCAAAACTTTTGTTCTCGCTGACGTTGGCGGCGTGGTCATTGTGCGCAGCTCGAGACACATCACGAGCGAAGATCAAGACGAGCAGCGTCACAATGCCGCCCACGAGCATCAATGTCGAGCGGCGGCGGCGCCAGGACCGAGAGAGTGCCATGTCTCTCAGTCTTACTCACTTACAGGGTGAGTTCATCTCCCTCATCGAAGCCAGGCTCCACAATCTCGTCAAGGTCCAAGACTTCAGAGCGGAGTACAAGATTGCTGTCGTTGGGGTCCACGCCCCACTTCTGGTGGTCGAGCGCCGAGACGGCTGGTTCCACGGCGTCGAGTTCCGGGATTGGCTTACTCCCCATACCCACGCCCAACTGTTGCATTCGGCGCGCCGCCGGCACCAGTCGGGACTGCACACTCGAGACGACTTTGTTGTACTGCGTGGTTGCAGCCACGAGTGCCTTGCCCATTGCCTCAATCGGGCTCGCCACGTTGGCGATCAGGTCGGGCAGCTTGGCGGCAGTCAGCAAGATCTGTTCCGCGTTTACCATCTGCTGGAACTCTTGCAAGACCATCTTCGCCGACCACAGCAGTGCCAGCAGGTTCGTGGGACCAGCAATCAAGACGTTCTGCTTGGTCGCAAAGTCGTAGAGCTCGGGGTCGGCGTCAAAGGCCGTGCTCAACGCAGCGTCCGAAGGCACGAAGCACACGGTGAACCGTGGGGTGTAGCTCAGACTCTCCCAGTAGCTCTTCGTGCCCAACGTCTTCACGTGTTGGCGAAGCGCCTTGGCGTGCTCGTCACGCAACCGCTTGATCTCCTCCGGGTCTGACGCACTCATTGAGGCCTCGAAGGCGTCAAAGGGGAACTTGGCGTCAATGACAATCTTCGTGCTGTTGGGCAAGTGCAGCACGCAGTCGGGGCGCTGACGCTGGCCGCTGTCCGCGGTGCCACTGGACTGCAGCTCAAAGTCGATGCCTTCTTGGAGGTCAGAGGCGGCGAGCACGTTGGCCAACTGGACTTCGCCCCAACGGCCACGGGAGTCGCTGCGACCGAGCAACGTGTTCAGTCGGTTGGTGGCCTGCTGGGCCGCCACCTGGGCTTCGAGCAGACGGTCGGCCTGTGACTTGACCTCGTGGAGCGCTTTTTGATGGCCTTCGTCATAGGTGCGCAACTTCTCCTGGTACTGACCAAGAATCTCCTTGATGGGTTCGAGGCGGGTGGCCAGCGTTTCATCACGAGCACCCGCAAGGTCTTCTTGCTGCTTCGAGAAACGGTCCACCGTGCGATCGAGCACGCGCTGCGACGTCGACTCAAAAGTCTTGTCGAGGTTTTCCATCAGTTCGCGGCGTTCACGATCGGCTCGCTCGCGCTCTGTCTCGAGGGCGGCCTCGGCCTTGGCGCGCAACTCGTTCGCAGACGCCAACTGGACGCGCAGCACTTCAGCCGCCGTGTCGGGGGCTGCAGCAGAGCGCTGCTTGCCGATCAAAAAACCAATAAGTACCCCGAGGGCCACACCAATAACCAAACCAATAACGACCACAGACGTCTCCTTGTTGAACTCCCTTCCACAGTAGAAGGGGGCTGTGACACCGCACTATCCTGAACGTATGTACCGACTCTTTCAGCCCAGTGTCGACGACCACGCCAGCACCCCGCTGCCCCCAGAGATGGAGACGCGGGTGGTGCATGTCTTTGCGTTGGTCGGTGAGGCTATTGCCGGTGCCACTCACGCTCTCTTGACCAGCGATCGCGAACTCGCGAAGCGGATTGTCGAAAACGACGAAGTCATTGACGACGAGGTCAACGCCATCGTGGCGTGGGCCGAGGACCAGCTCATGAATAATGCCGAACTGTCGGCCCCGAGTCGCCGGATGCTCTTGACGTTGCTGCGCACCATGCCCGAAGTTGAGCGCAACGGTGACCTCGCGGAACACATCGCTCGCCGTGGTGCTCGCGGCCTCGGTCACGAAATGACGCCGCGCAGCCGCGGACTCGTCGAGCGCATGGGTGAAGTGGCCAGTCAAATTTGGCGCGAAGCGACCGACGTCATCATTGACGGAAAGCTCGAGGCAGTCGGTGCCATAGAAGACGTCGACGACGAACTCGATGACCTGCACGTGTCACTCACCGCCGAACTCACCTCGGGGTCAATGTCCGTTCCCGTCGCCGTCGAACTCGCGCTCCTCGCCCGCTTTTACGAGCGATTCGGTGACCACTGCGTCAATCTGGCTCGTCGCCAGGTCGGCCGCCGCGGTGGCGACTAACGCGCCAGCAACTCGGCGATCTGCACCGCGTTGAGAGCGGCACCCTTGCGCAAGTTGTCGTTGCTCATGAACATCGACAGACCATTGGCGACCGTCTGCGACTGACGGAAGCGCCCGACGAACGTGGGGTCTTCGCCCGCTGACAGACGTGGCGTGGGGAGTTCACTCACCACGACGCCCGGAGCGTCGGCAAGTAGCTCGAGGGCCTGCGCAACGGACAAGGGGCGCGCAAAGCCAGCGGTAATGGACAGTGAGTGACCGGTAAAGACGGGAACGCGAACGCAGGTGGCGTCGACGGCGAGGCCGGGAATTTCGAGAATCTTGCGGCTCTCGTCACGAAGCTTCTGCTCTTCGCCGGTCTCGAGCGAGCCGTCGTCAACGATGGATCCAGCCAGTGGAATGACGTTGTGCGCAATCGATGCGGGGAACTTGGCTCCCGCAGCCATGGAGAATGCATCCCCACGGAACGTCAGTGCACGGATGTCGCCGGCGAGTGACGCTTCAATCTGACCGGCGAGTTCGTCCACGCCGTCACGGCCCGCGCCACTGACCGCCTGATAGGTCGAGACGACCAGCGACGTCAGTTCGGCGAATGCGTGCAGGGGCTTAAGCACCGGCATCGCGGCCATCGTGGTGCAGTTGGGATTCGCCACAATGCCCTTCGGGATTGAGGACAAGGCGTGCGCGTTCACCTCAGCGACCACGAGCGGTACGTCGGGGTCCATGCGCCAGGCCGAGGAGTTGTCAACGACGATGGCACCGGCGGCGGCAATTCGTGGCGCGAGTTCACGCGACGAGGTGGCACCTGACGACATCAGGGCAATGTCGATGCCGGAGAAGTCGGCGGTAGCGGCATCCTCGACAACAATCTGACGGTCACCCCACGACAGCGTCGAGCCGGCCGAACGCGCGGATCCGAAGAAGCGCACCTCGTCGGCGGGAAAGTTGCGCTCGAGCAAAATCGAGCGCATGACGGTTCCTACTTGACCACTGGCCCCAACGACGGCGATACGCATGCGGCCTCCTTAGGCGGCGTCGAGCCCGAAGGCGGTGTGCAAGAAACGAACGGCGTCAGCGACCTTCTCGGCGCGCACCAGGCAGGAAATACGAATTGAACTCGTCGAAATCATCTCGATGTTGATGCCGTTGCTCGACAGCGTCTCGAACATCAACGCGGTCACACCGGGACTTGACTTCATACCGGCACCAATGATGGAGACACGACCAATGGCGTCGTCGGTGGTCACACTGGTGGCCCCGATGGCTTCCTTGACCTCACCGCAGATGGTGGAAGCCTTCTCGAGGTCAGTCAAGGCCACGGTGAAGGAGATGGCGGTCAGGCCGTTGGTGCCCGTGTTCTGGACAATCATGTCGACGTTGACACCAGCGTCCGCCAACGTGCGGAAGAGCTGGGCCGCGATACCGGGACGGTCCGGCACACCGTCAATGGTGATCTTGGCTTCCGAGGTGTCGTCGGTAACGGCGGTGACGATGGCTTCTTCCATAGTGGGGTCCTCCTCCACAATCCAGGTTCCTGGTTCCCAGGTAAAACTTGATCGAACTTGCAGCGGCACACCGTGACGGCGCGCAAACTCCACCGAGCGAAGCATCAGAACACGGCCACCGGTAGCGGCCATTTCCATCATTTCGTCAAAGGAGACTTTGGGGAGTCGGCGGGCCTTGGAGACCACGCGGGGGTCAGCCGAGAACACGCCGGTGACGTCGGTGTAGATCTCACAGGAGTCGGCCTTGAGTGCGGCGGCCAAGGCCACCGCAGTCACGTCCGAGCCACCACGACCCAGCGTGGTGATGTCCTTTTCCGTCGAGATTCCCTGAAAACCAGCGACCACGGGCACGAGGCCGTTGTCGAGGGCTTCACGAATGCGCTCGGGCCGCATCTCCAAAATCTTCGCCTGAGTGTGGCCAGTGTCGGTAATGATGCCGGCCTGCGAACCAGTGAATGAGGCCGAACGGACGCCACGGGCTTCGAGGGCCATGGACACCAAAGCCATGGAAATACGCTCACCAGCGGTCAAGAGCATGTCGAGCTCGCGCGGCGGGCGCGTAGGCGAGACATCATCGGCCAAACGGATGAGATCGTCCGTGAACTTTCCCATTGCTGATACGACCACGACGACCTGGTTACCGGCGGCTCGGGTGCGGGCGACGTGGTCAGCAACCGCGCGAATACGTTCAGCGTCTCCGACGGAGGTGCCACCGAACTTTTGCACAATGAGAGCCATACGTAGGCAGTTTAGTTCGGCGCCGAACCACTACGACGTGCCGACTAATCTCTACATTTATGGCTACTGCAAAGCGTGAACGGCAAAAGGCACTCCGTGCCCAGAAAATCGAACAGATGCAAAAGACTGAGAAGCGAAAGAAGGTCGGCAAGAAGACGCTGATCTACGCCATCGTGCTCGTGCTTCTCGCTGGGTCCGCCATCTGGCTCTTCACTCCATCGAAGCCACAGGTCGTGACCATTCCCACGACGACCACGACCACGACGGCGTCGGGCTCTTCCATGTCGGGCACCAGCATGCCCGGTATGAACATGTCGGCCGTGCCCGGTTTCGCCGCCATCGCGCACCCGCTGCCCGCTGGGACCTGGGGCGTCGCGCCAAAGGTGACGGTGCCGACGACGGCCGCACCCACCGTGGAAGAAGCCGCCAACTTGATCACCGGTTCCGGCCCGAGCATCAAGCTCGGTGACCAGTTCAAGGTCCAGTACATCCTGGCTGACTACGCCTCACACAAGGTCATCCAGTCCTCGTGGCCATCGGGCTTTGCCTGCCTCAAGACCGGCGGAAGTTTCCCCTGCTCACTCACGACCAACAGCCTGATTCCCGGCTGGGTGAAGGGCATGGTCGGCATGAAGGTGGGCGGCCGTCGCGAGCTCATCATTCCACCAGCGCTCGGCTACGGTGCCGCCGGCAATAGTGGCATCCCCGGCAACGACCCGCTGGTCTTCGTCATTGACCTGTTGAAGATCAACTAACTCTCCACCCCGTGGCTTCGGCCACACCAAATAGAAAGTAGGCCCGCCATGAGCGACCTCGTCCCCAACGCCGATGGTTCCAGCGAAAAGCGCCAGAAGTTTGACGCTGCTCCCCCGATGATCATTGATCCATCGAAGAAGTACACCGCCACGATGGTCACCACGCACGGCACCATGGAGATTGAACTCTTCGCCGACAAGGCCCCCGTCACCGTGAACAGCTTCGTGTACCTGTCGCGCTTTCACTACTACGACGGCATTGTCCTGCACCGCATCATTCCCGGCTTCGTGCTGCAAGGTGGCGACCCCACCGGCACCGGTGCTGGTGGCCCTGGCTACAAGTTCCGCGACGAACTCCCTCAGGCCGGTGAGTACAAGCTCGGCTCCTTCGCCATGGCGAACGCTGGTCCGAACACCAACGGTTCACAGTTCTTCATCATCTCGGGGCCAAGCGGCGTGGCGCTACCACCGCTGTACGCGCTCTTCGGTCAGGTCACCACTGGTCTCGACGTCGTTGCCGCTATCGATGCCGTGGGTACCAACTCGGGTCGTCCCACCCAAGAAGTGACCATCGAGTCGGTCACTATCACCGAGGCCTAGAGCTGCGCGGGGGCTCCGGCCCTCGTCACCACAACATCGCCGTCGATGACGCGCCAGGACTCGTCGTACCCAAGTACGGCCGTCGGCGTGAGTTCAACGAACAGCAACTGAGGGCCCACCAACTGTTGTGTGCGCTCTCGTTGCGTCGCCTCCGACGGCATCGCCAGCACAACGTCGTCAAAGCGATTGAGTCCCGTGGTAGGTGCGCCACCACGCGGGTCAATCATCACGGTGCCGAAGACGGAACTCACCGAGCCAATGGCTACCACCGAGGCCTCACACAGGGCGTCACCCACCGGTGAGTTACGCCAAATTGTGCGGGCGTGCAGCGCACTGCCGTCCACGCAGATCACGAATGTGGCTCCACGAATCGCGTCGGCGTTCGACTGATCAAGGGCGGAGCGGCGATCCGTCAGCGCCAGCACCGTGCCGCCACCAAGTGTGTCGACGACAGCCTGCGTCGCACGCTTGGCGTCAATGAATGCGGCAGCGGTCCCCACTATCACCACGTCGTTGGGATCAACCGGCTCATACGCACGCCACGAGGTCAGTGCCTCGAGTGAACCAAGCGCGTAGAACATGGATCAGCGCGGTGGCTGGAACCAGCGACGAGAGAAACGCCACAGTGGCGTGGTGTCGACCACAACCTCGGCCTCAGTACGACGCTGCAGCGCGAAGTAGGCCGCGGTAACCACCGCGATCTCTTCGGGCGTCGCCGTTGTTCGAGGGGCCAGGTTGCTCACAGTGGAATGTTGCCGTGCTTGCGCTTCGCCGGTTCGTCGCGCTTGGAGCGCAGCAAGTTGAGCGAGGTCGCCAGAATCTGTCGCGTCTGAGCGGGGTCAATAACGTCATCGACAAAGCCACGCTCGGCCGCGATGAAGGGGTTGGCATAGTTGGCCTGGTAGTCGGCCACCAGCTCACTGCGCAGCGCCGCCGGGTCTTCAGCCTGTTCGATGTCGTGGCGGTGCACAATCTCCACGGCACCAGCAGCACTCATCACGGCCAGCTCGGCGGTCGGCCACGCGAAGGCGAAGTCAGCACCAATGCTCTTGGAGTTCATGACGACGTAGGCCGCACCGTAGGCCTTGCGGGTAATGATTGACAGACGCGGAACGGTGGCCTCACAGAAGGCGTAGAGCAACTTGGCGCCGTGGCGAATCATGCCGTTGTGCTCCTGGTCAACGCCGGGCATGAAGCCCGCGACGTCAACGAACGTCACCAGCGGAATGTTGAAGGCGTCGCAGGTGCGCACAAATCGCGCGGCCTTGTCACTGGCGTCGATGTCCAAGACACCGGCCTTGACGTTGGGCTGGTTCGCCACCACTCCCACCGTGAAGCCATCAATACGACCAAAGCCACAGATAATCTGCGGGGCGAAGGTCGCGTGGACCTCCATGAACTCACCGTCGTCAACGACCGTGGTGATGACCTTCTTCATGTCGTAGGGCAGGTCGGGCGACACTGGCAACACCTCACGCAGTGATTCGCAGAGGCGGTCACTCGGGTCGGCACTCAAAATACGGGGGGCCTCTTCGAGGTTGTTCGACGGCAAGTACGAGAGCAGGTAGCGCACCTCATCGAGCGCCGAGCGCTCGTCGGGGAACACGAAGCCGGCTGCGCCGGACTTGGTGGCGTGCGTCATCGCACCCGCCAGCTCTTCCAGGGTTACGTCCTCACCCGTGACCGCCTTGACGACGTCGGGGCCGGTGATGAACATGTGCGAGGAGTCCTTCACCATGAAAACGAAGTCAGTCATGGCCGGTGAGTAGACCGCTCCACCGGCGGTGGGGCCGAGGATCACTGAGACCTGGGGCACAACGCCACTGGCGGCCGCGTTGCGACGGAAGATGCCACCGTAGGCGTTTAGTCCGGCAACACCCTCTTGAATGCGGGCACCGCCGCCGTCATTGAGGCTGATAAGCGGCAGGCCCATCGAAAGAGCCAAGTCCTGAATCTTATGAATCTTCTCGCCGTGGGTCTCACCGAGCGATCCGCCGAAGACTGTGAAGTCCTGGGCGTAGACGCAGACCTGGCGACCGTCAATCTTGCCAAAGCCGGTAACGACACCGTCGGTGTAGGGGCGGGCGTTTTCGATCCCCATACCCGTGGCGTGGTGCCGGTTCAGTAAGTCGAGCTCTTGGAAGGTGCCCTCGTCGAGCAGGTACTCGAGACGCTCACGTGCCGTCATGCGTCCGCGGTCGTGCTGACGGGCGATAGCGGCGTCGCCACCTGCCTTCAGGGCGTGCGCCTTGCGGTCTTGCAACTCAGCCAATAGGTGCGCCATCGTGTGTTCCATAGGTTCTAAGGCTACCTAGGTCGCCACCACCGGTGGGGTTGTCTTGAAGTTCTCCCTCTTACTGAGGAGTAGTCCTACGTGGGAATGAACTCGTTCACCAATCGGTACCGGGCGAGCCCGACCGACTGATCTGTTTCGATCTCGAGCACGTAGGCACTCGCCACCGGTGAACCATCACGGGCCGAACTCGGAAGTTCACCCGCCAAGGCGAAGAGCAGCTCGGTGACCGTAGGGTTGTGCGCCACCACGAGCAGCGAGGTGGTCACCGGGTCAATGGCCTGCAGGTCGATCAGCACGTCTTCGGCCGTCACGTCTCGACGGCCGTTGTAGATCAAGGAACTTGTTTCGTGGGACTGCACGAAGGGCGTCTCGTCGAACGACGCCAGAAAGGTCTGACGAGTCCGGGTGGCGGCCGACACCAGTGCGGTGCAGGGCCCGTAGGCGCCCAGAGCTGTCGCGTCGCTGGCCCACGTTCGCAACTGGGCGCACTGCTCGCGTCCTCGTTCGGTCAAGGAACGGTGGAAGTCGTCGCCATCGGGACCGGCGGGCGCCGCCTCCGCGTGGCGGACAATGGTGAGAAAACGCATGAGAGAACTTTACGGCCAGATGAGTGTTCACCAATGAGCGAGGGTTTAGCGTAGAGATATGGGTGTTTCTCTTTCGTATTTCCAGGCCATCATTCTTGGACTTCTCCAGGGCGTCACGGAGCTCTTTCCCGTCTCGAGTCTCGGCCACGGCGTTTTGGTTCCCGCCCTCTTCGGCTGGCACAACCTGGTGAGCTCGCAGTCGGCCAATCAGTCCTTCTTCTTGACGTTCCTCGTTGGACTCCACTTCGGGACCGCCGTTGGCCTCATCGTCTACTACCGAGCCACCTGGGGCCGCCTCCTCCGGGCTGGCCTCGCCCAGGTCACCAGCGCCCGAAGCAACGGCCTCACCACGCTCTGGCGCCTGGACGCGCCCGATATCTCGCGTGACTACCGCCTTCTCGCCTTACTCATCCTCGGCACGATCCCCGTCTCGGTGGTCGGACTCGTGATGGAAAAGCCGCTGCGGGAGCTCTTCGCGAAGCCGGAAGCCGCCGCCATCTTCTTGCTGATCAACGGCGTGATTCTCTGGGCGGCAGACCGTATGAAGTCTTCCCAGGGTCGACGCTCGCGCACCGTGCACGCCGAGGCCATGCCCACCCGCACCGCCGTCATTATTGGCTCGTCGCAAATCCTGTCGCTCTTGGCGGGTATCTCACGCAGTGGCATCTCCATGGTCTCGGGCATGTTCAACGGCCTTGATCACGAAGAGTCCGCCAACTTTGCCTTCTTGCTCGGCACCCCGGTGATCTTGCTGGCCGCCCTCTACAAGATTCCCTCGTTGTTAGGTGCAGCCGGGAACGGGGTACGCCTGCAGGCCCTCGTCGGCGCTTTGTGTGCGATGGTCGCGTCCTACGTGTCGGTGTCGTTCCTCGCCAAGTGGTTCACGACCAAGACCTTGCGCCCCTTCGCCTACTACTGCCTGATTGTCGGCGCGCTGTGCGCGCTGCGCTTCCTCTAGTCAGCGAGAACGCGTCTTCCCTCAATCGCTCGACTGAGCGTGAGGTCGTCGGCGAACTCTAAGTCGCCGCCGACGGGCAGGCCGTTGGCCGGCTGCGACACCACGAGTCCAGGGATCTGGAGCAGGCGGCTCAAATACATCGCCGTGGCGTCACCTTCGAGGTTCGCGTTGAAGCACAAGATGACTTCCTTGACCGGACCGTGCAGGCGCTTGATGAGTTCTTGAATGCGCAAGCGCTCCGGCGTCACGCCCTCGAGCGGATTCAACAGCCCGTGCAGCACGTGATACGTGCCCGTGAAGGCCCGTGAACGTTCGACTGCTTCCACGTCCGGTGGGCTCTCCACCACGCAGATGACACTCTGGTCACGACGTTCGTCATTGCACATCGGGCACAGTCCACCGGTTTCGGCAAAGTTGCAGCACCGCTCACAAAAACTCAAGTTCGCTTTCATGTCGAGCAGGGTCGCCGACAGGCGCGTCACGTCTTCCGATGGCTGTCGCATCAGCCAAAAGGCAATGCGCTGCGCTGACTTTTGCCCCACGCCAGGAAAGCGCCCCAGCTCATCGACCACTGCTTGCAGCGACGGTGGGTAACTCACGAAATTTCCGTAGCGCCGGGGAACATTTCCGAGATCAGGTGGCTGGCCACCGAGTTGACTTCGGTCTCGGGCGTTCCACTGTCTTCGTCCATGGTGTCGTCGTCATCGGTGTCACCGCTCACTGACGCAGTCGGACGTGACGGCGTGAGCGTCGCGGGCTCGGCCGCGGGGACCGCACCGTGGCCGACAACCCAGTGCAGAGTCATGGGCATCTTGAACTCGTGATCGAGAGCGCCCTTAACACCGCCGGAAATCTCTTCGGCGTGCTTGCGCACGTCTTCGTCAACGACCGACAGCGTGATCACGTTGTTGGCGAAGGCCACCACGGTGGCGGTGCGCAGCAGCATTTGTGCTCCACGCGACGTGCGGGGAATGACGTTCTGCACAAACCGGTCACGAACCTGGTCGAGAGACAGCGATCCCGTCTCCACCGGTGCCGCAGCGACTGGAGCTGGGGCAGGACCCGGCGCTGGTGCGGGTGCCGGCTGCGGCGTGGGAGATGGAGCAGGCGTCGGGGCGGGAGCCGGCGTTGGCTGTGGCGTGGCGGGAGCGGGGGTCGCCGGAGCGCCAATGGGCTTCAATGGTGCCGGAGCCGCCGGTGCGGGGGCCACCACTGGTGCGTGGGGGGTGCGCTCGAGTCGGGTGATGCGCTCGTCGAGGGCGTCAATGCTGTGATCCAGTTCCGGGCGCACCAGACGAACAATGGCGATCTCCAAAATGACGGTCTTGTCGGGCGCACTCTTCATTTCTCGCATCGCGCGCCCAACGGTCTCGAGGGAGCGCACCGTGCGCGCGAGTCCCAACGACTGGCCCCACTTCGCCAGACGCTCTCGATCATCACCGGTCACGTCAGCCACGTCAGCGGCCACCTGGAGCAGGAAGGATTGACGGACTTCGGCAGCGAAGTTCTCCGCCAGTTGTTCAGGGTCCCAGCCATCGTGGGCAAGTGATGCCAGCGCCCGCAACGCGAGGGCGGCATCGTTGGTCGCGAGCGCCTCAAAGAGGCCGTCGAAGTCCGGTGTGACCGATTCGCCGGCTCCGGTGGCCAGTAGCTGGTCCAGGGCACTGAGTGCGTCACGGGCCGAACCGCGACCCAAACGCACGGCGGTGTCAATGAGTTCATCCGTTGCGGCAAGTCCCGCGGCACCCTGCACGTCGTGGAGCAAGGTGTTGAGGGTGTCCCCCGCCAACAAGCGGAACTCGAGGTGCTGGGTGCGCGAGCGAATGGTGGGCAGGACCTTGTGGGGGTCGGTGGTCGCCAGCACAAAGACCACGTGCGCTGGTGGCTCTTCGAGCGTCTTGAGCAAGGCGGCCGAGGCGGCTTTAGTGAGCTGGTGGACTTCGTCGAAGATATAGACCTTCCAGCGACCCGGCGTACCGTGCCACGCGCCCGAGGTGATGTCACGAATGTCTTCGACGCCGTTGTTTGAGGCGGCGTCAAGCTCGGTCACGTCCAGTGACGATCCCCTGGTGATGGCGACACAGCTGGCACAGACGTTGCAGGCGTCACCATCGCGAGGCTGTTCGCAGTTGAGCGCCTTGGCGAGGATGCGAGCCGTTGTCGTTTTACCTGTACCGCGCGGACCGGAGAAGAGGTAGGCGTGGTTGACGCGGTCATTGGCGACGGCGCCCTGCAGGGCGCGCACGATGTGATCCTGGCCGCGGAGTTCAGCGAATCGACCGGGCCGAAAGCGGCGATAGAGCGACGTGACACCGTCGAGCGAGGTCGGCACCTGCGGAGTTGATTCCATGCGCCAATGCTAACGGCGAGGTGTACGGCCGGGGTTCAAAGCGATGGCCAGGCTGACCGTGGCACCCGGACAACTCGCTGAGAGCTGCTGGCTTCCACCCCTGACTCGGTTCACGAGGGCCCGTCGCACGGGACCCGACCATCGCTTTGAACCTCGGCTTTTCAAGGCTACAAGAAGTGGGCCCTCGTCTGTCGGGTAGCCTAGAAAGCCGGTACTGGTCTTCGCGACCAGGACTGATTCGGAGGAGTGCGAGAGCGGCCGAATCGGCACGCTTGGAAAGCGTGTGAAGGGCAACCTTCCGTGGGTTCGAATCCCACCTCCTCCGCCACCCGCGGCAATTCGTCAGCCCATTGACCTGCCCTACGGACGTATTAGCTGAGGCTCTCGCTGCCGAACTGAGCCAAACATCTGCGGCGTATCGCAGAACTCAGCGAACTCCTAGGTTCAATGTTGCACCCATGTGGCATGTTGCGTACGTGAAAGAGTCTCCCGATGTCCTTCTCCAGGCGCTACGAACTTTGACCGGGAAACCCACTGCGGACTTCCACCCCAGTCAACGTGAAGCGATTGAAAGTCTTGTAACTCGGCGGGAGCGACTCATCTTGGTTCAACGTACCGGATGGGGCAAGAGTGCGGTCTATTTCGTTGCGACGCACCTCCTTCGCTCTGAAGGACTCGGGGCCACCCTACTTATCTCTCCTCTCCTCTCACTCATGCGGAACCAAATCGATGCCGCAGAGCGCCTCGGGCTTCGAACGCTCAGCATCAATACTGACTCTGAAACAACCATTAGCGAACTCGCAACTCAGATCGAGGCAGACGATGTTGATCTGATTGTTATTTCGCCGGAGCGGTTGGCCAATCCTGAATTCGCTGACACTGTCATGCCACTCATTGGTCGCAGGCCGGGACTAACGGTTATCGACGAAGTCCACTGCATTTCAGATTGGGGGCACGATTTTCGTCCCGACTATCAGCGGATAGGACGCCTACTTAACTCGTATCCCGAAGGGCTCCCCATTCTCGGCTGCACCGCTACCGCAAACGCGCGCGTGATGGAGGATGCCCGCAGACAACTCGGAGATGCCGCGGTGGTTCAACGAGGCGCTCTCGTGCGAAATGGCCTCGCTTTGGGGGTTCTAAAACTACCGAATCAAGCAGATCGCCTCGCATGGCTTAGTGCACATATTCCAACCTTTCAAGGCTCCGGCATCATCTATTGCCTCACCACTCGCGACGTTGAATCCGTTACGAAATGGCTTGTTGATGCTGGGCTCAACGCACGGCGATACCACTCGCGACTTAGTTCACAGGAGAAGCAGGAGGCGGAGCAAGAACTCCTCAATGGCAGCCTGAAGATTCTTGTTGCCACGACAGCACTGGGGATGGGCTACGACAACCCAGCAATTGGCTTTGTCGTCCACTTCCAATCGCCGGGTTCAGTTGTGCAGTACTACCAACAAGTTGGTCGCGCCGGCCGAGCCCTCCAGCAATCACGCGGAGTTCTTCTGTGTGGCAGTGAGGACGAAGACATCCTCACGTGGTTTATCGACGAGGCATTTCCGAGTGAATTGCAAATTCGAGAGGTGCTTGACGTTCTCGACGCTGAAGAGCAGCCTGTAACGGTTCACCAGATTGGTGCATCCGTCAACATGAAGTTAGGTCTGATTGAACACGTGCTGAATCAACTTGACGTGGCCGGAGTGGTTCGACGCGTGGGCTGGCAGAAGTATGAGCGGACGTTAGCTACGTGGACATACCCAACAGAGCATGTGGCCGACATTGCGCGCATTCGGAGGTCCGAGCTCGCTCAAATGCGTGCATATGCCGACAGCGATGGCTGTCGCATGGCATTTCTCACGCGGGCACTTGACGATGACTCCCTCGCCGCCTGCGGCATCTGCGACAACTGCACGGGCACGCCGGTGTCTCGGGAACTCGATCCGGACGAGGTTCAACAAGCCAGTCAATTTCTAAACGAACAATACGGCGAAATCAAGCCCCAAGCCAGAGATGCGCACGGTAAGAGAATTCCAGAAAATGAGCGCATTGCAGAAGGCCGTTACCTTTGTCGGTGGGGAGATGCCGGTTACGGCGAGCTGGTTCGGCGCGGCAAGCAAACCGATGGCAGGTTCGCTGATGAACTCGTTGCAGCCTTAGCGCATCTGGTAGCCAGGTGGAATTTCGAGCTGGCTCCAGTGGGGGTGACCTATATTCCAAGCGATCGGCACCCACTCCTCGTTCCGGACCTTGCCGAACGGCTTGCCCGGATATTGGGGCTGCCCCTCTTCGATATTTTGGAAAAAACGCGACGAGTCGAACCCCAAAAAACGATGGCAAACAGCGCCCATCAGGGTCGCAATGTCGAAGGCGCATTTGCCCTACGGTCCTCCTCGGTATTGCCCGTAGAGTTAGGACCAGTGATTCTGCTTGATGACATCGTCGACTCTCGGTGGACTCTCACCGAGGCCGGACGAGTTTTGCGGCTCGAAGGATTTCCCACCGTGTACCCCTTGGCCTTAGCGAGCACTGCCCAATGAATCGATCTGTCGAATCCTTTACGCTTGCGCTCCTCACCAACCGCATCGTCGATATCGGCACCAAGCCAATGACTGCGCGAGAATTCTTTAAAACCTTTGGTTCGGTGAACAACCTGGTCGGAGTCGCAGACATGGACGTGAGTCAAATCTCCGCACATCTCCTGTGCACCCAAGAAGTTGCGATTCGTGTCCACTCACTCGTAGCAGCAAGCCGCGCGCTGGCCTTTGAACTCGAACGACTCGAGGAAGCGGGAATTCGCCTCCTCACGCTCCTCGATGACGAATTCCCTCATGGCCTCCGATCGCGCCTCGGCGACCAATGCCCCGCCACGTTGCTCGTTGCGGGGCCAGTCGAGTGGCTGTCACTGCCGAATGTTGGCATTGTTGGCTCGCGTGGCATGACTGAAGAAGCGGCGAATGTCGCTCGCCACGTTGCCCAAACCGCGTGCCGTGCCGACTTTGGCGTCTCCAGTGGCCTCGCCAAGGGGGTAGACCAAATGGCGATGGCAGCGGGCCTCGAACATCAAGGGCGTGTCTGTGGGATACCCACCGAAGGAATTCGCGTCATTGCGCGCAGAACTGATATCCGAAGTGCGGTCCACGATGGGGCGCTTGCCCTTGCGAGCCCGTTTGGCCCCGACGCACCGTTTTCGGTCGGCAACGCCATGGCGCGCAACAAACTCGTGTACGGATCGAGTGACGTCACCGTTGTCGTAGCCAGCGACGAGGGCACTGGGGGAACCTGGGCCGGTGCCACCGAGGCGCTCGAGCGAGGCTACGGACGTGTTGCGGTCTGGATGGGACTCGGAGCAGGTCGGGGGAATGCGGCCTTGGTCGAGAAGGGCGCCATTGCGATTACCGACCTCGATGACACCTCGTGGCTTTCACCTTCCCCCGAAAGTCAGCTCACCTCCGCCACATGGAACTTCGAAACTCCACGCCTTTTCTGAAAGCTCACCATCTCTGCGATCCTGTGACAGGGCATCACTGGAAGATGTCAGCCACTACTGGCTGAGGGTTGGGCCAAGAAGCACGAAACAGTCACAAGATATTTTCGTTTGCGTTACACGCAGGCGGTCTTTCTCTGCTCTACTCGTGGGGTGCGTTCGCACACCAAAGGAGCCACCATGACCACCCCCGACCACGACCTCGCTCACCAGCTGCTCACCGACGCGGGCACCGAACTCGACGGTGGCGACACCGCCACGGCCATCGCCAAGGCCGAAGAGGCCCTCGACCTGTTCTGGGAAGTCGACGAGCCCTGCCACGGCATCTCCGAGTCACTCTCACTGCTCGGCAGCGCCTACAGCGCGAGTGGCGACCTCGACGCCGCCCGTGATGCGCGCTTCAACAACCTGCTCAACTTCATCGGCGACGGTGACTACGACGAGATCACAGCCCTGATGGACGTGGCGCGTCAAAACGGTGACGACGGTGACCTGGTCGGACGTCGCACCCACTGGCTGGCTGCCGCGGGCGTCTGTCTGCAGATGGCCGGTGACGACGAGGAAGACACCACCAAGTACCTCGAGCTGGCCACGATGTGCATGAACGAGGCCAACGCCTACGAGCACGACGTCATCGTCGAAGACCTCATCGAGGTCGAAGAGGCCTAACGGCGCGCTTCAAAAAACGATCGCAGCAGTGCGGCCGACTCGGCCGCGGCGACGTCGTAGGTCAGTTCGGCCTCGTGCAACAGGCGCGGGTCCGACAAGACGTTGTAGCGAGAGCCCACGGCACCCGCCTTCTCATCGGTGGCGCCCATCACGACACGGGCAACGCGAGCGTTTAACAACGCCCCGGCACACATGACGCAGGGCTCCAGCGTGACGTAGACCGTGGCGCCATCGAGGCGGTGGCGGCCCAGGTGTGCGGCCGCTTGGCGAACGGCCACCACTTCCGCGTGGGCGGTGGGGTCGTGGTCGAGTTCGCGACGATTCTCACCCACGGCAATAACCGCGCCGTCGAGCACGATGACACACCCCACCGGCACATCGTCGTGGGCTGCAGCCAGCCGGGCCGCATCGAGCGCCAGTGCCATGTAGGTGGCGTCGAGCTCAGAGGTCATGTGCCCAGCCTACGGCAGCGTTTGCGGGCCTTATGGAGGGCTCCGGGAGAGGTTGTAGACTCGTCCACGGAGGAGTGCGAGAGCGGCCGAATCGGGCAGTCTCGAAAACTGCTGTGTCTACGGGCACCGTGGGTTCAAATCCCACCTCCTCCGCCACGCGGGAAACGAGTGACTTCGGTCACTCGTTTTTTGCGTTCTGAGCACTCGGCGAGGGTCGGGCGGTACGCTGGAAGCGATTCTCTCTACAAGGAGCCACCATGGTGTCATCGATCGAGTCCAGCGTCGGAACCGAGCGCAAAGTTGTCACGGCCCTCCCCGGACCAAAGTCCCAGGAGATGCACGCGCGCCGCAAGAACGTGGTGAGCGCCGGTGTGACCAACGGCTACCCCGTCTACATTGACCGCGCCGAAGGCGCCATCATCGTTGACATCGATGGCAACCACATCCTGGACCTCGGCTCGGGCATCGCGGTGACCACCATCGGTCACGCCGTGCCCGAACTCGTGGCCGCCGTCTCCGAACAGGTCGCCAAGTTCACCCACACCTGCTTCATGGTCACTCCCTACGAGGCCTATGTTCAGGTCTGCGAGGCCCTCAACGAACTCACCCCGGGCACCCACGAGAAGCGCTCGGCCCTGTTCAACTCCGGTGCCGAAGCAGTGGAGAATGCCGTAAAGATCGCCCGCCACGCCACGGGTCGTCAGGCCGTTGTGGTCTTCGACCACGCCTACCACGGTCGCACTAACTTGACCATGGCCCTGACCGCGAAGAACATGCCCTACCGCGACGGCTTTGGCCCCTTCGCCCCCGAGGTCTACCGCGTGCCAATGAGCTATCCCTACCGCGACGGTCTCAGTGGTGCCGAAGCGGCCGCCAAGGCCATCGCCCAGATCGAGATTCAGGTCGGCGCCAAGAATGTGGCGGCCGTCCTGATTGAGCCCATCCAGGGTGAGGGCGGCTTCGTCGTCCCCGCCGAGGGCTTCTTGCCCGCTCTCTCGAAGTGGACGACCGACAACGGTGTCGTCTTCATCGCCGACGAGATCCAGAGTGGCTTCGGCCGCACCGGTGCCTGGTTCGCCGTGGAGCACGAAGGTGTCGTTCCCGACATGATCACGACCGCCAAGGGTTTGGGTGGTGGCATGCCCATCTCCGGCGTGACCGGACGGGCCGAGCTCATGGACGCCGTTCACGAGGGTGGACTTGGTGGCACCTATGGCGGTAACCCGGTCACGGCCGTGGCCGCACTGGCCAGCATCAACTTCATGAAGGACCGCAACCTCTTGGGTCGCGCCGTCGAACTCGAGGGCATCATTAAGACCTTCTTGACCGACCTCGCCAAGGACGTGACCATCATTGGTGACATTCGTGGACGCGGCGCCATGGTCGCCATGGAGCTGGTCGAGGCCGGCACGACCACGCCGAACGCCGCTGCGGCCAAGGCCATCGTGAAGTACTGCAACGACCGTGGCGTTGTCGCCCTGGCCTGCGGTACGTACGGCAACGTCATCCGACTCTTGCCACCACTGGTCATCACCGACGCGCAGATTCTCGACGGACTCGGCGTCATCGCCGACGCCGTTCGTTCGCTCTAATTCACGCAGCGACCGCTACGCACCGTCACGGGTGAACTCGCCGCGAGATCGTGGCGCAGGGTTGCCAACGCCACGGCGTAGGCGACGTTGTGGTTCACGCTCGAGGGCGCGATAAGCATCGCCACGACCTGATGGTGAACAAGGACGGGGCTTCCACTCGAGGACGCCGTCGACGCCGTCGCCACCAGCGTGACCGGACGCAGAAAAAGGCCCTCGCTATAGATGCCGCGACTGGGGACGGTCAGGGTGGCGCCGATAAAGCCACTTCGTGACACTTGCCCGCCTGGGGTCGCGTCACCAATCACCGTGACGGGTGTCGTGGCCGACGCTGACGTCGTCGCCAGCGTGAATGGCACGTGTGGGCGCGCGGCCACCTGTAAGACGGCCACATCTTCTTGCGAATCGATGAAGGTCACGTGGGCACTGACGCCATCAACTGCGATCGACTGATAGCCCGCCACCAGGTGAGCAGTTGTGACAATCTGCGTCGGACCCACGTAAAAACCTGTTCCACGCGAGTCCGTGGCACACCCACCTCGACCAATCACCGTCACGACTGACGCGTTCTGCGAGGGTTGTGTCGGTGCGGCGCCACCCGTCAGTCCCGCCAGTGATGAGAAGTTCTCACTGGCAACCAGGGCCACCACGTTGGGAATGTGCAGGCCACTCAGCAGCGACTGGACGTCACCCACCGCTGCCGGTGGGGCCGGCAACACGCGCTGCAACGTTCGCAGCACCAACGACTGGTGCACGCGATCGGCGACACCACCCCACGTTACGACCGACAAGACACTGGCGACCAACCACAGCACGATGGCTGCTCCCACTACGGAAGTCGTCGCCCCAAGTCCCTTATCAAGTGCCCGAAGCCCAGACAGGGGAAGCGCCTTGGCGAGCAGCCGACCAAGTTCGCGTCCAATGGTGGCGCCGAGCACGGTACCCACGATGACCACAGCGACAGTCAGAGGGGTCCGCCATAGTGGCGAGCCAACGTGACGAACAATCTGGGGACCGTAGGTGACACCCGCGAGAAAACCAGCGATTCGCCCGACGATGGCACCGACTTGGCCGAGCACGCCAACCCGCCAGCCACGCCAGGCGGCAATCAGCAAAAGAGCGGCAAGCGCAATATCGACCCAGGGCACTCTGCCACGGTACCGGAGTGACCGCTCGGCGTCGGTGTGGGAAACTAGAAAGGTGAGCGAGCCTTCCCCCACTTCGGTACCCGCCGGCTGGTACCCCGACCCTTCGGGTGCGCCGCAGTGGCGCGTGTGGAACGGTCGCGAGTGGTCCCCGATCACCAAGGGCTACGGCACCGCCCCCGCTCGTGCTGCGATTATCACCCCCGTACCGTCACCCGACATCCTCTTCGTCGTGCGCCTCCTGAGCCGTATTGGGGTCCCCGCCTTCTTCGCGGGCTACGCCCTGGTACTAGGCACACTCGCCCACTGGGCCGACACCACGACTCGGTGGTCCGTCGCGGCCACCACGATGGGCGCCGGACTCATGCTCATTGGCTACGCCCTCGCCATGGTCGGCGTGCGCAGTTTCCAGGGTCACTGGTCGATCGACGCCTTCGTGCCTGGACTGAACATTCTGTCGATCAATGTCTTGTGCGCCCAGCGACTCGGGGTGCGCCGAATTGGCTCCACCCCGCTCTTTGAGGGACTGGTGCTGGTCGTCGTCGCGGCCGCCTATCGCAACCCAGTCGTCGTCTTTTTGCTTCTCGCTTCAGTTGCGCGAACCTACCTCATTCGCTTGCAGATGCTGCACGCCGCACTCGCAGAGGAGCGCTCATGACGTCGCCCTGGGGACCACTGGCCGGCCTCATTGGTGAGTGGGTGTCGGAGGCGACCGGTATCGACGTGTCGTTTCACAACGACAAGGGCAAGATCGGCGAAACCCACTACCGCGAAGAGACGAGCTTCGTCCCCTACGGCCCCGTGACGGTGGGCGGCCAGACGCTCTACGGCCTCGACTACCGCACCACCATGTGGCGCGACGGTGAGGACGAGCCCTTCAACCGTGAAGTGGGCTATTGGATGTGGGACGAGGCCAACAGTCAGGTGATGCGCTGTTTCATCGTGCCCCACGCCACCACGTTGATTGCCGGCGGCACCGTGACCAGCGACGCCACCACGTTCAAACTCTCGTCCGTGCTGGGATCAAACTCCTACGGCATCTTGTCAAACCAGTACCTCGACGCCCTGGCCAAGACCACGCGCTACGACGTGACAATCACCGTCGACGACGACACCTTCAGTTACGACCAGACCACGGTCGTGGAGTACCAACGCCACCCCACCGTGATTCTGCACACCGACCGCAATACCTTGCGTCGGCGCTAACTACTTGCCCCGGCGGGCCTTCACGATAAAGACGTAGAAGCACATCACCGCGACGGGCACCAAGACCACGATCACGCGAGCCGCCGGCAAGATCACGCCGTGGTGCGGATTGACCAGCGCGAGCACGGTCATGAACTCGCCTCGCGCAGGGCCTTCACGTCGGCGACCAGTGATTCCAGCCGCGTCACGATGTCCGAGATGGCCTGGTCCTGGGCTTCGAGGTGCTGCTGAATCTGCTCGGCCTCACTCAACACGGCTTCGGCATCGCGGTAGGTTTCTTCGGCCCGCTTGTCAGCGGCCGTGGCCTGAATGTTCTGCCCCACGATGATGATCGGCAAGAGCACCAGCTGCAAGAAGCTGCTCGAGAGCCAGACCACGACGAAGTAGGTACCCTGCTTGATCGCGTCGGGCAGCGCAAAGAGCGCCAGCCCAGTGAACAGATAGGCCGCCCACATCGTGCCGACCACCACCGTGACCTTGAGACCAACCTTGGCGTTAAACCGCGCAATAGCACTGGTGCGGTGCACGCCGGCCACGTCCGCCGTTTTCACCGGCGCGGACTGCCGCAGTTGTTCGGCGCGGGGGTGGCGCTGATAGGTAAAGAGAGAGCCCATATCGTTAGTTTCGCACGAGCCAAACGTCGCAACGACGACGGCGCATTACTTCACCAAGTCGGGGGCCGTCTCCATGCCCTTGTTCCACACCGAACGGGCCACAATCTTCGTCACGTCCGCACGCGAGGCGTACTTGTTGGCGATGTCGCGGGACTCCTCGAGCAGACCCTCGCTGAGCAACGTGGGGTTGAGGCCCAGGGCCACAAACTTGTCACGGCTGACGTTGAGGTCGTTCTCGGCCGCTTCCTTGCGGGGGTTGGGCAGGTTGGCGACTTCGACACCGGTGAGCTTGGAGATGAGCTCCGCCAACTCGCGCACGCGGTAGGTCTCGGTGACCTGATTGAAGACCTTGACCTGCTCGCCCGCCTGAGGTGGGTTCTCCAGGGCGATCTGGATGCAGCGCACCGTGTCGCGGATGTGGATGAAGGCGCGGGTCTGACCACCGGTGCCGTGCACCGTGAGGGGGTGACCAATAGCGGCCTGCATGAGGAAGCGGTTCAACACGGTGCCGTAGTCACCGTCGTAGTCGAAGCGGTTGATCAGGCGCTCGTCGAGAGCGGTCTGTGGCGTCTGGGTGCCCCACACGATGCCCTGGTGGAGGTCGGTAATGCGCATGTTGTCGTTCTTGGCGTAGAAGGCGAAGAGCAACTGGTCGAGGGTCTTGGTGAGGTGGTAGACCGAACCGGGGTTCGCGGGGTGCAGGATCTCACGGTCGATGTCACCGTCTGGCGTTGGGACCTTGACGGTGAGGTAGCCCTCGGGAATCGGGGCCGAACCGGACCAGCCGTAGCCGTAGACACCCATGGTGCCGAGGTGGACCAGGGCAATGTCGCGACCGGACTCCACGATGGCGGCCAGCACGTTGTGGGTACCGCGCACGTTGTTGTCCACGGTGTAGCGCTTGGCGTGGATGTTGCGCATGGAATAGGGAGCGGCACGCTGCTCACCGAAGTGGACGATGGCGTCGGGCTGCTCGTCGAGGAGCAACTGAGCGAACCGGTCGTACTCTTCGGCCAGGTCGAGGTTGACGAAGCCAATGGTCTTGCCCGTCAGTTCCTTCCAGACGCGAATGCGCTCGCCCATGGGGCGAATCGGGGTGAGGGAGTCGACTTCGAGCTCGAGGTCGATGGCCCGACGGCTCAGGTTGTCAACGACAATGACGTCGTGACCGATGTCCGACAAGTGCAGGCTGGTGGGCCAACCGCAGAATCCATCTCCACCCAGTACGAGAACCTTCATAATTGCTCCTTTGCGCAAGCCTTCGATAGTTAAAAAGGGCCCTTAGAGGGCCCCTTTGGTCTTCCTAAACCCTACCAGTGGCGTTCGGCACGCGTGTGCCACGAACGCCACTGGCGGGCAGAAGAGTGCTTAGAACGCGGTCTGCGTCCACTTCATGAACTTCAGCAGAGCCGAGTACGGCTTCGCGGGGCTGAATGGACCACAGAAGCCCAGGAAGATGTAGCCATTGACCACCCAGGCGTCGAGTCGCACCGCGCCAAGGTTCATCGTTGATCCCAGGCCGTCTTCCTTGCCGTTACCGAAGTCGAGGTAGTCCGTCGTGCCAGCCACGGGCGTCGCGCTCATGGCGCCCTGGGACTGCTGGACCATATAGGCCATGTACTGCTTGGCCGACGTCGACTTGGCGAGCTTGGCACTAGCGGCCAGCTTGGCGATGTCGGCGGGGCTGACGCAGCCCACTACGAGGGCCTTCGAACCGAAGTCCAACGTCGTGCCCAATGCGTTGGCGCTGTTCTTGTCAACGTTCGCGTAGTTATACGGCGTGACGACGGGACCCGTCGCACCAGCGAAACCAGCGCTCTGCACCACGGCTCGGGTGATCGACGCACACGTCGCACTCGAGGCGGCCGAGGCAGCCGTTGAGGACATCACGGTGACGGGGGCAAGGCTCGCCGCCACAAGTACTGCTCCAATGAATCGACGCATAATCGCTCCTGTTCGTTCAAAAACTCCGAAACGAAGCCTACGACTGCGCCGGCTCAAAAGGAACGGATGAGCGCTAATAATTTCCTAAGAGAACTAGTTGAGGCGAATGCCGCCAATGTTGATGCCGTTGCCACCGGGCTCATTCTGAGGAATGTAGGGGGCAATGGCGTGGGCCAAACCTGGCAGGGTCAACGTCTGGAGGTAGATCTTGCCCGGACCGGTCAGTTTGGCCAAGAAGATGGTGTCGGCACCGAAGAGCATGTTCTTGATGCCCTTCACTGCCTGAATCTCCATGGTGACCGAGGCCTCAAAGAGGCCGATGTGACCGGGGTGCACCATCATCGTTTCGCCCGGTGCGAGGTCGTACTCCACGAGCTCACCCGACAACTCAATCCATGCAGTTCCTTCGCCAGCCACGCGCTGCAGGATGAAACCGTTTCCCGAGAAAATGCCCACGCCCAGCTTCTGCTGAATGGCCATGTTCAACGTCACGTTGGGCGTCGCGGCCATGAAGCCGTGACGAGACACCATGTACTCACGCGAGGCGTTCACGGTGATGGGCTTAATGTGACCGGGCATCTTGGTGGCGAAGGCCACCACGCCGGTGCCACCTTGTGCGGTGTATTCCGACATGAAGATCGATCCACCAGAAAGGGCGCGCTTAAAGACGCCGCCCAGACCGGAGCCGCCCGCACCTGAGGTCTGGGTGCTCATGGCAATCGTCGGCGACATCCACGACATCTCGCCACCCTGGGAAATCACCGACTGACCGGGCTGGAGTTGGACCTCGAGCACCGGCATCGTGGTGCCGAGCACCCGGTGCGATACTCCCGAACTGTCCGTGTCGGCAAAGTCGGGCATGGTGTCGTCAGTGTGTTCGGTCATGGGCAATCCTTCGATCTCTCATCCCCTGGGCGGGACTCGTCACTAACCTAGTGCGCCCGACCCCAGAACTTTCGCACACACCTCAACGGAACGTGAAAAACCCCGGCCCATCACCCTCCTGCGAGGGATCAGGACCGGGGTTTCACCGATCAGAATCGACCTAGTTAGCAGCCCGTTGGGATGACAATCAGGTCGAGCAGCGTCGTGGCCTGGTTTTCAGTGCCCTGACCCGAGTACGAATCGCCACTGACCTGCAGAGCGAAACGAGTCCAGGCGTACTTACCGGCGTCGTAGGTACCAGCAACTGCTGGTGCCACTGACTGCTCGTCACCCTTGACAGGGTCAACGTCTTTTGACGTTGGCAACGTCGACATGTTGGTGGGGCAGGTGTTTGCGCCACCCTTCGCCAGGACGTTGGTGTTGACCAGCGTGAAGCTGATCTTGCCCGTTCCGTCCGTGGTACCAGCCAACGTTCCCTGGGTGCCGCCGTTGCACGACGTGGCCAGTGAGTTGTTCGAGTTCAGCGACGCAGTTGCCCACGTGACGCCGCCTTCGCAACCATAGGGAAGGTTAGAGTCCAGGGTCACTGCCTTGTTGGCCAATGGGCTGCCCGTGGAGTCCGTAACTGTCCAGTTCAACGTCACCGTTGCGCCGGCGTTAATGAAGCCCTGGAGCCACTTGTCCTGCGAGCCACCCTTTGGGAAGGAGTTACCGGGAGCCAACGTGGTGCTCTCGTAGTACTGGTTCAAGAACTCAGCGTTACCGTTCACCGTGTCGTCGATCAGGTTGGTGTTCGCCACCAAACCGGTCACCGACGTCAGCGCTGCAACATCAGGTGCAGCGAAGGTGGCGCTCGACGAGGTACCGGTGCCCGTTCCAGTGCCGGTGCCCGTACCGGTGCCGGTGCCGGTGGAAGTACCACCAGCAGGTGCCGTCCAGGTGCCAGCAGCTGAGCCAGCGGAGCAGTTCGATGGAATGATCAGCACGTCAGCCATGTCCGTCACCTGATTGGCACCCGACACAGTTGTGCTGGCACCAGCGGCAGTGAAGGTGTCGGTACCGACCTGGAGCAGGAAGCGGGTCCACTTGTAGATGCCTTCATTCGCGTTCACGAACGTTCCCTGGCCAGCCACTGCAGCGGCCGTCATCTGTGCTGCCGTGGGGCAGACACCTGAGGTCGCGGAGGTGTTCGTGTTGTGGATAGTGAAGGTGACGTTACCGTTGGCGTCCGTCGTGCCCGAGAGGTGACCGTTTGCACCGCCAGCATGGTCACAGGTAGCACCCGTGTTGGGGTTGACGTTGAGGCCAGTTTCCTGCCACGAGGTACCACAGCCACCGCCGTAGGCGATGTTGTCTTCCAAGGTGACGGCCTGGTTCGCCAGAGCGGCGCCGTTGGCGTCAGTGACGTGCCACGACAGGGTCGCCGTGCCGCTCGCGGGGATGAAGCCCGAGTAGGCCTTGTCGGCGGCACCGTAGTACTGCAGGATGAACCAGCCGTCAGCTGTCACCGTGTTGTCGATGAAGCCAGTACCGGTCGTCAGACCAGTTGCGGCGGTCAGGTTGGCCGAGGCAACGATTGGGACAGCGCCCGAACCGCTACCGCCACCGGTGCCACCACCATTGGCAGCGCCACCGGCGGGAACGGTCCAGGTGGAGCCGCTGCCGCTTGGTACGACGATGACGTCGACGAGGTCAGTGACCTGGTTGGCACCGGAAGCCGTCGGAGTCGATCCAGGAGCGGTGAAGATGTCGCCGCCAACCTGCAGCACAAAGCGACTCCAAGGGTAGGTCGCTTCGTTGCTCTCAGCACCACCAGTGGTGGTCATGTCTGTGGGGTTCGATCCCGTTGCGGTGTTGGTGTTCGTGAACGTGAACGTGACGTCACCGTTGCTGTCGGTCGTACCCGACATGGTGCCACCGTTGAAGTTGTTGCCCGACGAGTTCGGGTTGGCGTTCAAACCACTGACGCTCCATGACGTGCCCTGTGAGTTCGAGTACGACAGGTTGTCCGTCAGGGTGACTGCCTGGCCCACGAGCGGGGCGCCGTTGACGCCCGTGACGTGCCACTTCATCGTGACGGGAGCACCAGCGGTGACGTACGTCTCGTAGAAGCGGTCAGAAGGCTCGTAGTACTGCTGGAGGAAGTTGGCGAGCGCGAAGACACTGTCGTTGAGGCCCGTGCCGTTGTCCACACCAGTCATCGACACGAGAGACGCTGAGTCTGGTGATGCGTAGGTGGGGTTGTCGCTGCCAGGAGCGAAGGTGAAGGTCGCGGTGTCGGTCTGCTTCGCTGAGCTGCCGTTGGCGGCCTTCGTAGCGGTAACAACACACGTACCCGTAGCCGTGTCGGTCAACGCACCAGTGGCGGAAATCGCACAGCCGGTACCGGTAACGGCGTAGGTAACTGCGCCCGAACCCTGACCTGCAGTGACTGACACCTGTGTTGGCGAACCAACCGTGCCGTTCAAGTTCGTGTTGGAGATCTTCATTGGACCAGCCACGAATGTGAACTTGACGGGAGCGGAGACCGCGACGAGGTAACCCGTGCTTGCTGCCTTGGTGGCAGTCACGACGCACGTACCCGCTGCGCTGTTAGTGAGGTTTCCGTTCCCCGTGTTGATCTGGCAAGTGCCACTAATGGGGATGACGAAAGTCACACCACCGGCACCGGAGCCACCAGTTGTGGTCACCGTAACGATTGAGCCAACCGTGGTGCTCAACGTGGTGTTCGAAATCTTCAACGTGGCCTGCTTCAGCACCTGGAAGGCGACCGATACAGCCGAAGAGGAGATGGCGAGGTAGTTACCACTGGCGGCCTTCGTGGCAACGACCTTGCAGGTCGCTGCAGCCGCAGCAGTCAAGGCACCGGTTGACGAGTTCAAGGTGCAACCAGTGCCAGTGACCGCGAACGTCACCGCACCAGTACCGCTACCACCACTCACCGTTGCGCTCACTGACGATCCAGCCTGAGGCTTGAGGTTCGAATAGGTCACCTTCAGCGTCGCCTGCTTAGCGGCAACGGGTGTTGATGCGCTGGCGTTGGGAACAAGGCCCAGGCCGGCGAGAAGCGACAGTGACAGTGACACCGTCGCCAGCTTTGCGACACCCAGACGAGTGCGCTTCTTGAACGTAACGTTCACGATATTTCCCCCAAAAGTTTGTAATGCAGTTAGTTATTGCTATCACACATTTAACACGATTTTTGAACGAAATAGTCATGCTGCTAAAGGAAGAAGAGAGACAACGTTGCCTATGGCATCCACTCGACGTGAATGACATTTTGCGACTCGAACTCTGAGCAGATCAAACTCCCCGAGAAAAGAACGAACCCCCTCGACGCACCTTCCGGTGTGTCGAGGGGGTTCGCAGTTCTAGCGACAGAACGTCGTCGACTTATGCACCACATCCAGGAGCAACGGAAATCAAGTCCACGTTGTCGGTGGCCTGAGTGGCAGGCGTTCCGAAGTTGGAGATGATGTCAGTGTTGTTGCCGTTCC
>Ga0214180_1000100_pt1 | contig 35055 bp, 34 predicted proteins | sample TroBogEpilimnion_22_FD_153018 | JGI IMG/M metagenome (GOLD analysis project Ga0214180, IMG submission 153018) | Freshwater microbial communities from Trout Bog Lake, WI - 16OCT2007 epilimnion | ecosystem: Environmental > Aquatic > Freshwater > Lake > Epilimnion/Euphotic zone | place: Trout Bog... | reverse complement strand
AACGTTTTCGATGAACCCTTCGTTTCCTTCTTGGCGCTCATAGTGCAGTTTTCCACTTGTCAGCTCTTCCCCTTCCAGAACCCAAACCTTGATAGCTCGAGGCGGCTCGGGGCGACAAAAGGCGCCGTCGAGTTGGACCGCACGATTTCTAATCCGCACGATCTCGCCGGTTAAAAGTCGCCTAATGGCCTGGGCGTGGGACTTGGCGAACCGGGGGGCGGCGATAACCACGTTGTCGATGTGAACCACCTGCGAGACACTGGCGATATCGCGAGCTACAAGGTTGCCGCCGTAGAAATCCGAGAGTTCTACAAAAAGACCCATTGGAGCCGATGTCTTGCCCGAAAGTGAAGCCAAGGCTTCGAAGACCGAGTAATTAGTGCAGTCGTAAACACTGACGTTGCGCTGAGCAAATTCGGCGTAAGCCTCAACGTGTGAGAGCGGGGCTCGAAAGATGTTTAGCGACATGACTACAGAGTAGGTGTCGGCTTCTCGAGACGTTCAATGTTGACGTCACGGAAAGTAAGGATGCGCACGGAAGGCACGAATCGAACGGTGCGGTACATGTCCCACACCCACGCATCGCGAAGTGTTATCTCGACGAGAGTTGGCGAGGAATTTGAGAGAACCTCAACCCCAACTTCATTAGCTAGGTAGAAACGACGATCCGTTTCCACCGCGTATTGGAACATCGAAGCGACATCTTTGTATTCCTGCACGAGCGCAAGCTCGAGCGTAGACTCGTAGTCGTCGAGTTCCTCTTCGCCCAAGGCGATTAGGCGTTGTCGGTGCGAAGTTCTTTAATCTTCGCAGCCTTACCGCGCAAGTCGCGCAGGTAGTACAACTTGGCGCGACGAACATCTCCGCGGCTCTCAACTTCAATCTTCTGAATGGTTGGAGTGTGGAGTGGGAAGGTGCGCTCTACGCCAACACCGAAGCTGACCTTGCGGACGGTGAAGGTCTCTTGGAGGCCTGAGCCCTGGCGGCGGATAACGACGCCCTGGAACAACTGGACGCGCTCGCGGGTACCTTCAACAACACGTACGTGCACCTTCAAGGTGTCACCGGTACGGAAAGCAGGAATGTCGTCGCGGAGTGAGTCGCGGTCAATTAGATCGGTCGGATTCATGGTGCGGTCCCTTTCGGATCACTGGGTTACTTAGTTTAGCCCTTTTAGGCCTCTGGCTCCAAGGCGGGAAATTCCTCGAGAATTTGCTCCTCGGCGGGGGTCAATCCCCCACGTTTAGCCAGTAAATCGGGGCGCCGAGCCTGGGTGAGGCGGATGGCCTGGGCCAGGCGCCATCGAGCGATCCGAGCGTGGTCCCCCGAACGCAAGACCTCGGGAACGTCTATTCCGCGGTATTCGGCTGGCTTGGTGAAATGAGGGTATTCCAAGAGCCCTTCGGCGAACGACTCTTCCTCACTCGAGGAGTCATTACCGAGTGCGCCGGGCAACAAGCGCACGACCGACTCAATGACACACAGGGCAGCAAGTTCACCACCCGCGAGGACGAAATCGCCGACACTGATTTCGCGGTCCACCCCAAGGTCCAAGGCCCGCTGGTCAAAGCCCTCGTAACGACCACAGAGAAGGGTGAAGCCAGATGTGGCACTCAGCTCCTTAGCGATTGCGTGGCTCATTGGCTCGCCCGATGGGGTGAGAGCAATTACGGGCCGCGGAATGCTCGGGTCTGATTCGAGGGTGCGAAGAATTGGGTCGGCTCGCAGGACCATGCCCGCGCCGCCGCCGTACGGGGTGTCATCGACACTGCGGTGAACGTCATCGGTGAATTCGCGAAAGTCGTGGAGCCGCAGGTCCCAAATGCCCTTTTCGCGAGCCCGACCTAGGACAGAGGTGGTGGCGTAGTTTTCAATGGCTTCGGGGAAAAGCGTCAAGACATCAATACGCATCGTCATTCGAATAAACCTTCGGGTGCGTCGATCTCGACCCGCTCATTGGCGACCACGTTGGTGACAAAGGTCAGAGGCACCAAAAAGCCTGAGTCAAGGACCATGAGGTCACTGGCGGGCATTTCTTCGACCAGGGTGACCCGGCCCCGTTCAATCCCGTCTTGATCAACCACCACCGCCCCAAAGAGCTCGTCAACCCAAATGGCGTCGTCATCTTCCAGGCGAGTGGCCAAGAGCACCGTGCCCCGCCAACGCTCAGAGCCGTTGCGGTCAGTGATTTCTTTAAAAGTAACGAGGAACTTGTCCTGGTGTGCAGCACTGGAGACGACCGTGAGAGTTCCCTTGTCGCTCAAGAGCTCAGAGCCGGCGTCGAGTCGTTCGAGACGGTCGGTCCACAGGTCAACAATGACCTGACCCTTTAAACCGTGAGCCTTAACAATTCGACCCACTTCGAGCGTTTGACGCTCGTCGGTCATGACTAGTCGACGATGTCGACTGAGGTAGTTACCCCGTCGCGTGCGCCAGCTGCGGCTACGAGCGCGCGGATGGCTTGAGCGGTGCGTCCACGGCGTCCAATAATGCGGCCCATGTCATCGCCGCCAACTTGGAGCGAAAGCACAACCTTGCCCGAACGAGCTGAGGTTGAAACCGAAACGGCGTCCTTGTCGTCACAGAGTGACTGAGCGATGTACTCGAGAGTCGTAACCGCGGTGTCCGCGGAAACTTCCTCGTCTTGGTAGGAATCAACCGCGTTGATGTCGCCATCAACGTAGTCGTTTACCTCGCTCACTTGGCGGCCTTCGCCGCCTCAAAGGCGTCTAGTGCGCCGCTAGTCTTCAAGATCTTGGCTACGCGCTCAGTAGGTTGGGCGCCATTGCGCAACCAAGCCACTGCTTTGTCGTTGTCAATCTTGAGGACCGTCTCGGGATTCGCAGCACTCAGCCCACGGGGCTCGTAGGTGCCAATGATCTCGAGGAAGGCGCCTGAACGTGCACGGCGGCTTTCAGCAGCAACTACACGATAGGTAGGTTGCTTCTTTTTGCCCATGCGCACTAAGCGAAGTTTTACAGCCACGTCGAAATTCCCTTCATACCGGCGGTTCGGTCTCGAACCGGGCCAGATACCTGAATTGAAGAGTTTAGCGCTGTTTGGGAGGGGTCACCCTCCCGCCCTTCTTTTTCTTGTTGTTTCGCCCCCCAGCGGGTGGATTGGCCCGCTGGCCGGCCTGCATTCCCGCACTGAGCGCCTCGAGACCCGCTGGAACTTCCGCTCCCCGCGCCATCTGGGCCCGAGCCATGGCCCCTGAGAGTTTGCCCATTCCAGGCACTTGGGGCATTGCGCCGCCGCCCATCTGCTTCATCATCTTCTTCATTTGGGTGAATTGGTTGAGCAGCTGGTTAACGGCGTTAACGGAAGATCCCGAGCCCTTGGCGATTCGCGTACGGCGTGAACCGTCAATAATCACCGGATTCTGTCGTTCCTTCACCGTCATGGACTGGATGATTGCTTCGATTTTTGTGAGCTGACCCTCATCAACATTGCTCGCGGCGTTTCGCATCTCTTTGCTCATGCCCGGCATCATCTTCATGAGTCCCCCGAGTGAACCCATCTTGCGAATTTGATTGAGCTGCGCCATAAAGTCATCGAGCGTGAATTCACCGCTCATCATGCGCGACGCTTGTTCAGCCGCTACCGCGGGGTCAACATTCTTTTCCGCCTGTTCAATCAGGGTGAGGACGTCGCCCATACCCAAAATTCGCGAGGCCATGCGGTCTGGGTAGAAGAGATCAAAGTCAGTGATCTTCTCACCGGTGGCGGCAAAGACTACGGGTCGCCCCACAACACCGCGGGCCGAAAGGACCGCACCACCACGTGCGTCGTAGTCAAGTTTCGTAACGATGATTCCCGACAACGCCAAGGTGTCGTGAAAGGCCTTGGCGGTGTGCACCGCGTCTTGACCGGTAACCGAGTCAATCACCAAGAAGGTGTAGTGCGGCTCGGTAGTCTTAGAGATCTTTTTGACCTCGTTCATCAACTCTTGGTCAATGCTGAGGCGTCCCGCGGTGTCGATAATGACGACATCTCGACCAATGCGCGTGGCCTCTTTAAGACCCTTCTTAGCCACGTCCACGGGATTAGAGGTGTCGGAGTAGACATCCACACCAATGGACTTACCCAAAACGCGGAGCTGTTCAACCGCGGCAGGACGCTGCAAGTCAGCCGCAATCAAATAGGGCTGACGGCCCTGTTGCTTGAACCAATTGGCCAACTTGGCGGCGGTCGTAGTTTTACCCGCACCCTGGAGACCGGCCAAGAGGATGACCGTCGGTGGCTTCGAGGCGTAGGTGACCTTGAGAGCCTCGCCACCGAGAACCTCAATGAGTTGCTCGTGAACGGCCTTGATGACCTGTTGGCCTGGGCTGAGTGACTGCGAGAGTGCCTCACCCTGCAGCCGCTCTCGAACGGCCGCGATGAAGGCGGTAGCAACCGAGAGTTCTACGTCCGCTTCGAGCAACGCTTGACGCACATCGCCGAGGGCGGCGTCTAGGTCAGCGTCGCTGAGTCGACCCCGTGAGCGAAGGCCCGATGAGATTTTTTCGAGGCGGTCTGAGAGTGCGTCGAACATGAAACGAGGTTAGTCCTAGGCGCCGAGAAGTGAGTCCACGAAGGCGCTGGGCTCAAAGACCATAAGGTCGTCAGCCCCTTCGCCAACTCCGATGAACTTGACCGGAATGCCGAGTTCACGTTCAATGGCAATAACAATGCCCCCTCGCGCTGTTCCATCGAGTTTGGTCAAGACAATGCCAGTAACTCCCGCACTCGCCAAAAACTCCTTGGCCTGGCTTAATGCATTTTGCCCGGTCGTGGCATCGAGAACGAGGAAGGTTTCAACAACCTCGCCCGGTGTGCGGTCAGCGATTCGGCGTACCTTAGAAAGTTCATCGAGAAGGTTGGTCGAGTTGGCTCGACGTCCGGCGGTGTCGGCGAGAACGAGATCGAACTTGCGCGCGTGGGCACGACCAATGGCGTCGTGAATAACTGACCCAGGATCAGCTCCCTCACTCGCACGAACAATGTCAGATCCGGTGCGTTCGGCCCACTGCGTCAATTGATCAGCCGCAGCGGCGCGAAAGGTATCTCCCGCGGCCAAGACCACGCTCTTGCCCGCCTGGCGTTGTTGCTGAGCGAGTTTGCCAATCGTGGTGGTCTTTCCCACCCCGTTGACGCCAACGAAGAGCCACACTGGAACGTGGTCCGCCTTAGCGACAGTTTTTACTGAGCGATCGCGATTTAAATTCGCCAGCAGTGCCTTTCGCACGTGGTCCAGTACCGTCTCGCCGGCGGACATTTGACCGAGACTCTCAAGAATTTCTGTCGTGAGAGCTACGCCCACATCCGAACGCAGTAGAACCTCTTCAACGACCGAGAGCACTTCGGGGTTGGGCGCACCGCTAATGGTGCGGATTCGATCAAAGACTCCCCTGCTCGCTCCAAGCTTTGAACCCAAGTCGGCCAAACTGGGACGACTCTCAACCTCTTTAACCAACAAGGTGGGCATTGCTTCACGTTGTGGGGTGAACTGGACTCCGCGACTTTTTCGCGAGCGCCGGCGCAACAGAAAAATCATCAGAAGCAGCGCGATAACGCCAATGATCACAAAGGTCATTGAGCGTCCTCAGCGCTAGCGGTGAAAGGTCGCTCGGTGATGAGCTTCTCTTCAGGCTTTTCCTTTTCTTCAACAGTTCTCTTCACGCGTTGCGAGACAACCTTGGAACTCGCTCCAGGCACCATCGTCACTCCATAGAGTGCGTCGGCCGCTTCCATCGTGCGCTTTTGGTGCGTCACGATAACGAGCTGTGCCTCATCGCGGAATTCGTCGACCAACGCAATGAATCGCTGCAAGTTCACGTCGTCCAGTGCGGCTTCGACCTCGTCCATCATGTAGAAGGGAGAAGGGCGCGAACGGAAGACCGAGAAGAGGAAGGCCATGGCGGCCATGGAGCGCTCTCCACCACTCAAGAGGGAGATTCGTCTTACATTTCGGCCCATGGGTCGAACTTCAATTTCAACACCGGTATTGAGCGGGTCTTCCGGTTCGGTCAAGGTCAAGCGACCGTGTCCACCAGGGAATACTCGCCCAATGATGTCACTGAAGTGGTTGTTCACATCGGCGTAGGCCGAGGTGAAAGTCTGCATGATCTCATCGTCGAGGGCACGAATGACCTCGCGGAGTTCTTGGGCCGAGTGACGAACGTCACTGACCTGGCGGTCAAGTTCGGTGTAGCGCTCTTCGAGTTCGGCCAGCTCTTCTAGAGCCAAGGGGTTGATTGGTCCGAGTGACGTAATGCGTGCTTCGAGTTCAGCCACACGCTGCTCCAAGGTGATTCCCTCGGGCAATTCAACTTCGACTCGGCTGAGTGCACCGGGCTCGACGTTGAGGTCACGACGAATCGCTTCGTGCAAGTTCTCGATCTTAACGACCAACTCAGCCTGTTCGATCTCAAACTTGCGCTTGGAGTCAGACAGTTCGCTCAGGCGAATTTCAGCGGCGTGACGTGAGCGACGCACCTCTTCGAGTTTGTCGGCCGATGCTCGCGTGGCTTCGAGTTGTTCACGGTAGGTCGAGTCCATGGCGCCCTGAGCGACTCGGATCTCTTCGGTCGCGGTAACGACCATGCGAGCCAGTCGAGCCAGAGCGGCTAAGTCAAACTCAATTGCTTCACGGCGCTTGGCCGCTTCCGCACGCTCAGTAGAGCGACCCTCGAGACGAGCTTCAATTTCCCCACGGCGAGTTTCAATAATGCGTCGACGCTCACCAAACTCCGCTTCGCGGCGCGAGAGGCCGGTGGCCTGGTCCACTGCTTGTTCGCGCAAGCGCTCGACCTGCTGCTTGGCCGATTCAGCCAACTGGGCACGGGCGCTGGCGTCGGTGACGGCCGCTTGAAGTGCGGGAAGTTGTTGGCCAAGGGTCTCCAACTCTTGCTTCATTGGAGCAATCTGGTTGGCGATATCGGCGAGCTCCGACTCCAGAGTGGCGATGGCCTCGCCCAACTCGTGGCTCGTAAGACGGTGACGTTCGAGCGCGGACTGGTTCCGCTCAAAGTCACTGCGCGCTGCGTTGAGGGCATTTTGCGAATTCGTTAGGCGTAGGCGGGCCTGTGCGGCCGAGACATCGACACGCTCACGCTGTTCGGAAACTCGGGTGAGTTCAGTGGCGCCCTCGCGAGCAGCACGTTCGGCCTCTTCAACGGTGCCACGAGTAACCACCGCACGGCCAGAGGCCACGCGCCAGCCAGCCGAAGAGAATCGGTCTCCGTCGGCGGTGACCACGACCATCTCGGGGTTGGCCAGGGCGACTTCAATTCCCGCTTCCCAGTTGTCAGCGACAAAGGCACGAGCAAAGAGCGCGTCGAGAACTCGAGTTACGTGTGCGGGAGAGCCCGCACGAGCACGTACTTTTTCGCGCAAGGAAACGGTGCCCGCTGGAGCGGAGTTAACTCGGATCTCGTGTTCGCTGATTGGAAGAATCAGACCAGCGCCACCTTCGCGACGCAACGCTTCGAGGGCTTTGCGAGCAGACTGCTTGCCGTCAACGACCATGGCGCCAACACTCGCGCCAGCGGCGGACTCAACAGCACGTTCCCAACCATTGTCGATATCAATCAGGTCTAAGAAAGCACCGAGGACGCCTTCGAGGTTGCCAATAATGGCTCGACCACCGGCACCGGAGAACTCATCTAAAGCTCGAGCGAGCGCCTCGGCGCGCGCTTGAGTGCGAGCGGCGACTTCGGTGGCGCTACGCAGTGCCAGGTCACTGGCTTCACGCTTTTGCTCTTCTTCACCAGCGTGTACTTCAGCGGTACGCACCTCTTGTTCGGCAGCCTCTAGGCGAGAACCGATTTGATCGTGTTCCGCTTGCGCGGTAGAAAAGCCGTTGACCGCCAAGGCGTGACGTTCGCGAGTTTCGTTCAACCGAGCATTGGCTCGATCTTGCTGTTCATTGAGTGACCGAAGCGAACGCTCCAATAGGGCCAGACGCGACTGGATGCTCGAAAGGGCGACTTCGTCGCCTTCGAGAGATTGGTTGGCGTAGGTGGCGTCATATTCCTTGAGAGCCGCCTCGAATTCTCCGACGGCGGTTGCGACCGCTTGGCGCATGGAGGCCAGTTCGCGCTCTTCAATGGCGAGCTCTTCGAGGTCGACCTTCAGTTTGGCAGCGTCAGCTTCCAGGGTGGCAATAACGTTTTCGTCCGCCGAGGCAATGAGCGCCTGGCGAAGGGCCTTTTCGCGCTCGTTGATAACTTGCGCCAATCCACGCGAACGCTCAGACAAACCCTGAAGGGTTCCCAGGGCAGAAGCAAGCGTTTCTTCACGACGAGAAGCCATTTCCGCTGCCGCAGCCGTTGCTTGGGCGTCGAGAGTGGCCACTTCAGCGCGAAGCTTGCTCTCAGTGTCTGTCGAGCTTCCGAGTTCGCGTTCAATCTCTGCTTGACGATTAGTAAAGACATCAAGGCGTTGTGCGTAGAGCGCGTGACGAGCGGAGCGAAGCTGTGAATCAACTTCAGTAAAACTCTGCGCTGAAGCAGCTTGGCGCTCGAGGGGTCGCATTTGACGTCGAACCTCTCGAATGAGGTCGCCGAGTCGGTCGAGGTTTTCTTTGGCTTGATCGAGTCGACGCTCAGCGCGTTCTTTGCGACGGCGGTGCTTGAGCACACCCGCGGCCTCTTCGATGACGGCGCGACGGTTTTCTGGATTCGAATTAAGAATCGAGTCAAGTTGTCCTTGACCAATAATCATGTGCTGGTTTCGACCAACACCCGAGTCGCTTAAGAGTTCTTGGATGTCGAGCAAACGACAAGCGGTACCGTTAATTGCGTACTCCGATTCGCCGGTACGAAAGAGCGTGCGCGAGATCGTGACTTCGGCATTCTCAACGCCCAGGCGACCATCGGAGTTATCGAGAGTGAGTGCTACTTCCGCACGACCAAGTGCGGGCCGAGTCGCGGTACCCATGAAGATGACGTCGTCCATCTTCCCGGAACGAAGTGACTTAGCACTCTGAGCACCGAGTACCCAGGTAACGGCGTCGACGACATTGGACTTACCCGAACCGTTCGGCCCAACGACCGCCGTAACCCCGCGCTCGAGCTCGAGGACGGTGGCGTCAGCGAAGGACTTGAAGCCCTTCATGGATAATCGCTTCAGAAACACGGAAAGACGCTACCAAGTAGAGAGGCCGGCGCTAGGCCTGGCACTTCTCACAAAAAAAGGTGTCGTGGGTCTTGCTGGTGACGCGCTTAATTGGGGCCCGGCACTGGAAACAGGGCAGCCCTTCGCGCTTAAAGACCTGGACAAAGTTCTGGTAACTCCCCTTCTTGCCGTAGGGGTCGGTCCAGGGGACATCCTCAAAGCTCGTTCCCTCGTGCTTAATGGCGTCGGCCACAATTTCGAGGAAGCTCCGGTGGAGACGGCGAATTTCGATGGTCGTGAGCCCCTCCGCCGAGCGGTTGGGGTGAAGTCCCGCTGAGAAGAGAATCTCGTCGGCGTAGAGATCGCCGAGTCCAGCGAAGATCCGCTCGTCGGTCAAGACCTCCACGAGTGGCGTGGTGCGCGAGCGCATCACCGCGGCGAAGCGGTCCCAACCAATCTGGTCTTCGATCGCGTCAATTCCGACATCGGCGAGTTCATTGATGGCTTTGCGAAGCGCGAGTCCATCACCGCCCACGCTGAGTCGGGCAAACTTTGAAACTTCGGCGCCTTCACCCTCGGCCGGGGCTTTAGCGACAAATGCACGAGCGTCACCCTTGGGGTCAACTACGCGCAACTCCCCCGCCTTGTCGAAACTAATAACGAGTTGAGTGAACTTCGGCTTGGTGACCTTGGCGGTAGCGGCCATGAGGATCTGACCCGAACCAGCGTTGAGCACGAGGCGGTGACCATTGTCGAGCAAAAAGACCAAGTTGCGCCCCAAGCGTTGAGCTTCTTTAATGGCGTGACCTTCAATGGCCGTGCGGAATTCTTTGGCGCTCTTGTGGGGCTTCACCAATTTTCCCACCGTTACGGTGGCGAGCTTGACGCGGCGACCAACCAGGTCGCGCTGGAGCACACTGCGCATCGTCTCTACTTCAGGAATTTCATTCATTGTTTTTTCTCATTCCATGCCAACTGTGCGGCTTGCACTTCGGCACTCTTTCTCGATGTTCCGTGACCAGTGGCGACAACCTCGCCCTTAATCAAGACTTTGGCCTCGAATTGCACCGCGTGGCTGGGCCCTTCGGCGACGACTTCGTAGACGGGTTGACCGTGTCCGTGGGACTCTGACCACTTTCGCAACTGAGCCTTGGGGTCGGCGTGCGTGGGATGCGCTACCGCTTCGGCGATGGAATCGGCGAGGAGAGACAACACGATCTTGCTCGCGTGCTCGATCCCTCTTTCAAGATAGACCGCTGCGATGACCGCTTCAAAGGAATCAGCGAGAATCGAATCACGCTCTCGCCCACCTTCGCGCTCGACACCCTTGTTGACTCGAAGCAGTTGACCAAGGCCCAGGGTGCGGGCGAATCGCGCCAGCGCCGCCTCATTCACGACTTGGGAGCGGGCAATGGTGGCCTCGCCCTCGTCGATGCCCGGGTAGGTGCTGAAGAGGTGCTGGGCCACGATGAGGTCGACCACGGCGTCGCCCAAGAACTCCAAACGCTCGTTGGAGGTGGCGTGATGCTCTTTGGCGTAGCTCGAGTGAGTGAGGGCGACGGCGAGAAACTCGCTTTCTTCGCTAACTCCCAGTCGAGCGCTGAGCTCGGTGTTTGACACGGTCAGCAGGACCACAGACTCCTACGCGGCCAACTTGGCCGTTACGTAGTCAACGGCCTCTTGGACGGTGGTAAGGCCTTCGAGGTCTTCGTCGTCGATGTGGAATTCACCCACGATGGGGGTCAATTGCTCTTCGATGGCTTCCACCAGCTCAATGAGAGCCAGCGAGTCAGCGCCCAGAGCGGCGAAGGTGGCCGAGACGTCAATATCGCTCGGGGACTTTTCGAGGATCTCGGCCAGCTGGGTCTTAACTAGTTCGGTAACTGCGTCGCGAGACAGTGGTGAATCAGACATACTTCTTCTCCTCAAGTTGTAGGGAATAGCCTACTTTGAATCAACCAGAGCGTGCTGGTTTAGCCCTCTTGATCAGGACGAATAGCCAGTCGCATCTTGTTAACGACTCCCGCTTTGTCCATTTCGTCAGCCACTCGTAGAGCATTCATGATGGCGGTCGCGTTGGAAGATCCGTGAGAAATAATGCAGATGCCTTCGAGTCCGAGCAACATCGCCCCACCCTGGTTTTCTGGGGTGAGCATGTTCATGATTGGCAAGAGGTATGGCGCGAGGGTCTCGCCCGCCTTCTTGGTGTTCTCGTCTGTTCCCACGGCCGTCAGGAGTGCGGTGAACAAGAACTTCATTGATCCTTCAAGGGTCTTCAAAGCCACGTTGCCGGTAAAGCCATCGGTTACGACGACATCAACCGGTGAGGGAATTAAGTCGCGGCCCTCGACATTGCCAAAGAAGTTAAGGGTCGAGTCATTGGCCAACAACTCGTGAGTCTCTTTCACCAGTGGGGTTCCCTTGGAAGACTCTTCACCAATGGACAAAAGTCCAACCTTGGGTGAACTCAAATTGTGGTGAGCGTTCATGTAGGCGCTCGCGAGCTTGGCGAACTGCACCAACATCTCTGGGGTGCACTCCGAGTTAGCGCCAGCGTCAACGAGAGCGGTCGGGTTCTTACCCGGATTGGGAATCGGTGTCACGATGCACGGACGAATTACTCCAGGCAGGCGACCCATGCGCAGTAACGCTGAGGCCATCGTCGCTCCGGTATTACCCGCCGACACCATGGCGCTGGCTTTGCCGTCACGAACTAATTCAGCGGCGCGAACCAGCGAAGAATCTTTTTTCTTGCGAACCGATGAACCGGGATCGTCATCCATCTCGATGACTTCGGTGCAGGCGAAGGTTTCGAAGCCCGAGGTGTCACCCATACGTTCGGGGACGCCAACGAGAATGACTTCAAGTCCGAGTTCTTCTTTTGCGCGTCGAGCGCCAGCGACTATTTCACTGGGAGCAAAGTCGCCGCCCATGACGTCAAGGGCGATGGGCAAGCCCAAGATTAATTAACCTCTACGGCTACGCGACCCTTGTACCAACCGCAGTTGGGGCAGACCACGTGTGGGGTCTTAGAGGTCGAGCACTGTGGGCAAACGCTACGAGCGGGCAGGCCGAGCTTCCAGTTCGCAGCACGGCGCGAACGGCCGCGGGCTTTGGATTGCTTCCTCTTTGGTACTGGCATCGTTCTTCTCTTTCGGCGTCTCGGGCCTATTCGGCGCCGGGGGCGGGTTCTTCGTTATCAAAACGCAGAGAATCTAGTGTAGCCCATCTGGGATCGGTCTCTCCCTGGCACTCGCAACTGGCCTCATTCCGGTCAATTCCGCAGTAGGGGCAAAGACCCTTGCAGTCTGGGGAGCAGAGCGGAGCCAGCGGCAAATCCAGAAAAACCGCGTCGTGGACCATGGGCGCCAGGTCAATAAAGTCTTGGTCGATGGGGTAAAAATCCTCGGTCAGGTCCTCGGGGTCGACGAATCGCTCATTTAGAGAAATATGGCTAATTCCATCGATGGTCTTTGAGCACCGGCGACAGGTCCCGCGCCACGGAGCACTCAGACTCCCCTTTACCCGCAGTCCGCCCGAATAGCTCTCAATCTTTACCTGCAGGTCAATCGGCGCGTCCCAGGAAACATCAGTCTCGGCCTCACCCTTGGGGTCAAAGATCTTTTCTGCGTCAAAGGGAGCGCTGAAGGCGACCTCGGTAGACGCGGGCAGATCTCGGCGAAGTTTCGCCACGGCAATACGGTACGGCGAGCTCACCCTTAGTTCGGGTCCTGGTCAAAGAAGAAGTCCCCGCTCCAGTCATCGGCCGCCGCGGTGTTGGTCTGCGGTGCGACGTATGGCTGCGCGGGCTCTCCCCAATTCACTCCCGTAGGTGCGGGCTTAGGTGTGAGGGGACGGTCTTGACGCAACTGCGCCATGAAGTCGTCACTGCTGAGTGGCTCTTCGGCGTACGGTGGCGCGTCGGGCACGTAGTTGTCCACGCGTGGGGCAATCATCGAACGCAAGTTCTCCCGACCGGCTTGGGTCTGATCGAGCAACTTACCCAGCACAATTTCAAAGGTCGCCAACTTGGCGTCAATGAAGTCTTCGGTTTCGTTGATCATCGTGCGAGCCTTCGTTTGGGCTTCGGTAATGATGTCTTCGGCACGGAGTTTGGCCTGGCGAACAATTTCGTTCTTTTCGATCATTCGACTGGCTTCGGCGCGAACTTGGTCCATCACCGCTTGCGCGCGCTGGCGCTCTTGCTCCATCAGTTGCGCGCGGTCCTTTAGGTCCCAGCGGGCCTGACGAATCTCGTCGGGCAAGTTGCGGATGGCCGACAAGACAATCGCCACCACTTCGTCCTTGGAGACGCTGATGGTCGACGAGAGTGGCCGGGTCTTGGTGTTCTCGAAGAGGTCGAGAAGGTCTTGTAAGTCAGTCTCAATGCTGCGAGCTTGGCGCTGGGGCTGCTCGAAGTATTGGCCTTCGTCGTATGGTTGGAATCCGCTCATTGTGCTCCTCGGAACTTCTCTTGCAGCCGGACGGCGACCGGTGCGGGGACAAAATGCGAGACATCTCCACCATACCGAGCCACCTCGCGTAAAAGGCGACTTGCGATGAAGGAATGGTTCGAACTGGTGGGAATAAACAGGGTTTCCACGCCCGACAGCGAGCGATTCATCTGGGCCATCTGGAGCTCAGACTCGAAATCGGAAACCGCGCGAAGGCCCTTCACGATGGCCGTGGCGTTTACGTCACGCGCCACATTCACGAGCAGGGTGGCAATCGCCACGATGCGCACATTAGGAATGTGCTTGGTTGAATCGGCAATCATCTCTTGACGCTCTTCGAGTTCGAAGAGGGAGGCAGACTTTTGCGGATTGCGAATAGCGGCGACCACAATCTCATCGAAGATCAGTGCAGCGCGCTCAACCACCTCAAGGTGCCCATTGTGGAAGGGGTCGAAAGAACCGGGAATGAGGCCGACGGTCATGCGGATAATTCCTCCGAAGGTTCGAGAATGGTTACCAGCGTAGTGCCGTATCGCTTTTCCTTCATCACTTCCCAACCCAGGGGTGCTTCCATAAAACGGTCATTTTCAACGACCACTCTCTCAGCCACCACCCCGTGCAAGAGTGCGTTCAAGTCCATTGGCCCATAGGGCGGGTCAGCGAGGATGAGGTCGACCTCAGCGGGTGGGGTCCACAGGGGCAAGGTGGCGCGAACAAAATGCGCCTCGCCATCAACGTTCACTCCCTCGTAGTTTTCCTTCGCCGCGGCCAGACACTTGGGGTCGGAGTCGTAGAAGTAAACGTGAGCTGCGCCTCGGCTCAAAGCCTCGATACCGAGCGCTCCCGATCCACAGAAAAGATCGCAGACGACTAGACCATCGAGTCCGCCTCGGGCTTCGAGCATCGAGAAGATTGCCTCACGAGCAAAGTCGGTCGTCGGACGCACCTTTTCGGGCAACTTGGCCTTGAGTTGTTGGCCCCTCGCGCTTCCCGCTATTACTCTCACCCCTCAAGGGTATTGCCTAGGAGCGGAACAAATAGGTCGCTTCGTCCTCATCGACAAACAATCGCAACTCTTCTTCCATGCCCGCCAGGTCACCGGCTCTGACCATCTGCGAGGCCACCTCACGGGCCGCCTCTAAGAGGTCGAGGTCTTCCTGAAGTGAGGCCAAAATCAGGTCGCTTCGCCCGCGCTGACGTGCTCCCAGCAGGGTTCCCTCGCCTCGCAAGGCCAAGTCTGTTTCAGCGAGTGAGAAACCGTCGTTACTCGCCACCAGTGCCGAAAGACGAATAGCGGACTCGTCGCTCGGTGCGGGGCCGAGCAAGTAGCAATAACTTTGATCGCTGCCGCGGCCAACACGGCCTCGCAATTGGTGCAACTGAGCTAGACCAAATCGCCAGGCATCTTCAATCACGATCACCGTGGCCTCAGAAACATCAACGCCAACTTCGATAACGGTGGTCGCAACCAGTACTTGAATTTCGCCGGTCCGGAACTGTTGCATCACTAGTTCTTTTTCTTCGGGCTTCATCTGCCCGTGCAAGAGCCCCACGCTGAGGCCACGAAGCTCTCCCATGGCGAGGCGCGTTCGTTCTTCTGTCGCGCTCGTCGCTTCGACTTTGCTCGAACCCTCAACTAAGGGACAGACCACGTAGACACGATGACCGCTCTCAACCTCATCACGTACTCGTTGCCAACAACTGCTCTCTTGGTCCTCAGACTCGGCCCAAATGGTTTCAATTGGTAGACGCCCCACCGGCATCTCGTCAATGGTCGAGATATCAAGGTCGCCAAAGACGACCATGGCGGCAGTTCTTGGAATTGGAGTGGCGGTCATCACCAAAAGGTCAGGGTCAGCACTGGTACTCGAGTACGCCTTGGCGTTTTCTCGAAGTTTCGCGCGTTGCTCCACGCCAAAACGGTGTTGCTCGTCGATAACCACAAGCCCGAGTGACAGGAACTTGAGTTCTTCATTGAGCAGCGAGTGTGTTCCGACAAGTATGTCAATGCCACCAGAGCTAAGGCCTTCCAAGATTGCCTGACGCTCTTTCGCTTTAGTGCTGCCCGTTAAGAGCGCCACGTGGATTTCTCGAGAACCGCCTAAGACGCTGGGATCGGCAATCTTGAGTCCCGCCACGTCTCGCCGCAACGAAGTGGCGTGTTGTTCAGCCAATACTTCAGTCGGGGCCATGAGTGCACTTTGATGCCCTCCTCCCCTCACCGCCAGCATGGACGTAAGCGCAACGAGAGTTTTTCCTGAGCCAACGTCACCTTGGAGCAGACGGTGCATGGGTAAGTTGCTTCGTAAGTCTTCCGCAATCTCTTGCAACACTCGGCGCTGTGCGCCAGTGAGAGCAAAGCGGTGCTGGGAAATGAATTGACGCACGAGTGACGCGTCCGGTGTAAGAGCAGCACCCGGTGAGACAGCAAGGTCTGAGTCGAGGACTTGATGAGTGATTCCAGTTGCGCTCTCTTCGATTCGCTTGCGTCTGAGCGCGAGCAGTAATTGCAAACGCCAGAATTCGTCAAAAGCCAACCGACGGCGTGCGGGGCCAACATCGGACAGCTCTGCGGGCAGATGAATGTCGTGCATTGCCCGCGAACGATCAACAAGTCCGATTTCACTGCGACTCTTTTCATCGAGCGGGTCAGCGAGTTGTCCGGCGCGACGAAGTGACTCTTCAATGAATCCACCCATTTCCCAACTCGTCAGACCAGCCTTTCCCGAAGCGGGATAAATGGGAACGACCCGGCCAACACGACCCGGGTCACGGTCTTCACTTAACAGACCCACAATGACGTCGACCACTGGGTTCGTCATTTGGCGTTGGTCGCGGAATTCACCAACTTTGCCAAAGAACATTGCCTGTGTGCCAACAGGGAGTTGGCGTTCTCGCCAGGCTTGATTGAAGAAGACAACTCCGAGTTTGTGAGGGCCATCCTTTACTTCCAAGGTGACCATGGGCTTGCCATTTTTCATGCGAGCCGACCGACATTTCGTGACTTCGCCAAAAACTGCCGCTTCATCACCCACGGTCAGGTCACTCAGGTCAACTTGTTTGGTGCGGTCAATGTAGCGACGCGGATACCAGGTAAGCAGGTCGAAGACGTTGGTGATGCCAATTTCACCCAAAGCCGCAGTGCGCTTTACGCCGATGTTTCGGAGACGATCAACTGACACTTCAGCTAACGCTGCGAGTGGGCGCATCGACTCTTCCATGAAGCCAGCCTAAAGAATCGTGGTCTCATCAAGAGACCAGAATTTATTCAATCCCGAAATAATACGGATAGAGAGGTTGTCCACCACGGTGTACTTCAACTTCAAGTTCGGGGAACGCTTCACCCACGAATCGCAAGATTGCGGCGGTGTCATCGCCTTCGGCACCCGACCCTTCCACAATGGTCAAGATCTCACTGCTTGGTGTCACGATTGATTGCAACAAGGCAGTCGAGGCTGCCACCACCGAATCGCCAATCGAGGAAATCCCCTTGGGACCAAGTCCGATCCAGTCGCCAACGTGGACCTCGCCAACATCAGTGGCGGTATCACGGACTGACTGGGTGACTTCAGCGCTGATGACGTCGTCCTTGGCCGACTCCATATTTTTGGCGTTCTCGAGTAACTCGCCGTTAGGGCTATAGGCAATGAGCGCCGCGAGCCCCTCAACAACTGAGGTGGTTGGTACAACGGACACTTCGACATCCACGAGCCCATTGACCTGTTGGGCCACGGGGATGATGTTTTTGTTGTTAGGCAAAATCACCACAAACTTTGAACCGGTAGCGAGAACGGCGTCGACGAGATCAGCGGTCGAAGGGTTCATGGTTTGGCCGCCACTGACGACCTCTCTGGCTCCCATCGAGCTCATGAGTGCGGTAGTTCCCGCACCCAGGGCCACGGCGACAACTGCGGTGTGTGGAGCTGGGGTTCGAGTGTTGCCCTCAGCGACCCAACTCGCCTCTTCGTCAACTTCACTCAAATTAGTGATGCGAACGTCACTTAGAGTTCCCGCGGACTCTCCCGCCGCGACCGCAGCATCAACGTCGTCGGTGTGAATGTGGCAGTTGTAGAGTCCGTCGCCACCAACGATAACGATGGAGTCGCCAATTTCCGCCCAGGCGGCTCGAAAACTCGGCATCTGTGAATCGTCGGCGTTGAGCAAGAACATCACTTCGTGCGAGAGTTCCGCCACGCTGTAGCCAGTAGCGATGTCTTCAATATTTCGATTAATCGATGACACCGCCGGTGGTACGGGCAAGGGGTCCCCGTAGAGCACGTGCGCGAGCGCGTCAAAGAACAAAACCAAACCCGTACCGCCCGAGTCCACGACGCCAGCCTTCTTCAAGACATCAAGTTGTTCGGGGGTGTGGACCAAAGCCTTATTGGCTCCAGCGAGTGCGCCGCGCACCACGTCTTCGAGGGTCGAGGAGTTTTCTCGCGCGCCATCAACTGCGCCCAGGGCCACCGAAAGAATGGTTCCTTCTATGGGTCGAACAACGGCTTCGCGGGCCAATCGGTTGGCATTTGCCAGGGCTTCGAGCAGGTGGTCGGCGGTGACTTCGTCTTCGAAGTCGGCCACGAGGCCCCTGAGCAGCTGGCTCAAGATAACGCCCGAATTGCCTCTCGCTCCCATGAGCGATCCGTGGGCGATGGCCTTTTTCACCTCGGCCATGGGGGCACTGTCTGGAAGTTCTCCGAGGGCCTTGACGACCGAGGCCAGGGTGAGGGCCATATTGGTGCCGGTATCGCCGTCGGGTACGGGGTAGACATTCAGGTAATTAATTACCTCTTTATGGCTGTCCAAGAGCCTCGCGAAGCTCTCCATCAGTGCCCGAAGGTCACCGGCACCGAATTGATTGGACGTAGGCATTGGTGACGATGCTACAATGGCAAACCAGTCTTTCCGGCGAATGCCGGACTTTTAAGGAGAATGCACATGGCGTCAGTCTGCGAAATCTGCGGCAAGAAGCCCTCATTCGGCATGAACGTTTCGCACTCCCACCGACGCACCAAGCGCCGTTGGAACCCGAACATTCAGCGTGTGCGCGCCCTCGTAAATGGCACTCCCGTACGAGTAAACGTCTGCACCGGTTGCTTGCGCTCAGGCAAGATCACCAAGCCTTCACGCGGCAAGGCCAGCGTTAACGCTTAATTCCCTCGCGGGAACAACTCCACTTAGTCCCCGCCGGACTGAGCTTTGACTGCAAAGCTGGACTCACCTCTTTATTACAGCGAATGCTGCCATCCCCGTGGAGTTAGCGCTTTGCCCTCAAGAGTTCGGGTTCCGAAATCCTTTACGGTGCGCCCTATCAAAATTGGCTGAAGCTGCGAGCGCTCCTTTGAAAGATGCAGCAATGTTTCAGGGTCCGGAGTAACAATCAAGAGTTCGTAGTCCTCCCCGCCACTCAAGGCCTCTTCCAACGTCGCCCCCTCGGCCACCGGTACCTGGTCGAGCTCGAAGCCCACGCCCGATAGGTCGGCCATCCGGTTTAGATCGAGTGCGAGTCCATCGGAGAGATCCATCATCGCGCTCACGTTCGCATCACGAGCGGTCATGCCTTCACGCAGGCGTGGGTAGGGGCGGCATTGTGCTTGGACCAATTCATTGTCCATCCCCGCACCATCTCGTCGCAGGCGGAGTCCCGCCGCCGCACGACCGAGTGGACCGGTCACGAAAATGAACTCATCGGGTTTTGCGTTCGAGCGAAGAATTGGTTTTGAGTCGGGACACTGCCCAACGACCGTTACCGCGAGTGAGATGTCTTGTCCCGTACTGAGGTCACCACCCACTACCGGGCACGAGGTCATGAGTGCGGCTTCGGCGATTCCTTCGTGAATGGAAATTAAGTCAGTCCCTTTGGGAGCGGTTACAGCAATGACGCACGCTTCGGGCCGAGCACCCATCGCGGCTAAATCAGAGACGGCGGTGGCGACAGCTTTATAACCAAAGTCGTGGAGTGAAAAGAATTTAGGATCAAGGTGAATTCCCCAAACACTGACATCCGTTGAAATTACCGTGCTTCCGACCGTTGGTTCTAGTACCGCGGCGTCATCGCCAATGTGCACTTCACCAGCTGGAATGTGTGATGCCGAGACGATGCGGGAGATAGCCTTAAGAACGTCATCCTCACGCTGGCCAAATCCCTCCGGGGTCCCGCTAGTAGGAGGTGTGGCCGTCACAGTGAAGCACGGTGCAACGAGGCATCGCGCAGACCGAAGGGACACTTAGTGGCATACCCAACGAAGAACGAAAAGCTGATTGCCTGGGTGGAAGAAGTTGCGAAACTCACTACCCCCGATCGTATCTACTGGTGCGACGGCTCAGCGGAAGAATATGACCGTTTGTGCCAAGAATTGGTAGAAGCGGGAACTTTCACGAAGCTTAACGAGGCCAAAAGGCCCAATTCCTACTACGCCACCTCCGATCCGAGCGACGTCGCTCGCGTCGAGGACCGCACCTACATCTGCTCGGTGAACAAAGACGACGCTGGCCCCAACAACAACTGGGTCGACCCCACCGAGATGCGCGCCACCCTGAACGGCCTCTTCGCTGGCTCGATGAAGGGCCGCACGATGTACGTCGTGCCCTTCTCCATGGGTCCCCTCGGTTCAAACATCGCTCACATTGGTGTTGAAATCACCGACTCGGCCTACGTGGCCGTATCGATGAAGATCATGACCCGCATGGGTAAGGGTGCACTCGACGTACTCGGTGAGCACGGCGAGTTCGTTCCTTGCCTACACACCGTTGGAGCTCCCCTCGAACCAGGCCAGGCGGATGTCAAGTGGCCCTGCAACGACACGAAGTACATCGTGCACTTCCCCGAGACCAAGGAGATCATCTCCTACGGCTCAGGCTACGGCGGCAACGCGCTGTTGGGTAAGAAGTGCTTTGCCCTGCGCATCGCTTCAAACATGGCCCACACCGATGGCTGGCTCGCTGAGCACATGTTGATTTTGAAGTTGACCTCACCCCAAGGTGAGTCTCGCTACGTCGCCGCAGCCTTCCCTTCGGCTTGCGGCAAGACGAACCTCGCCATGTTGGTACCAACCTTGCCCGGTTGGAAGGTTGAAACTGTTGGCGACGACATTTGTTGGATGAAGCCAGGTGCCGACGGACGGCTCTACGCCATTAACCCTGAAGCGGGATTCTTTGGCGTGGCTCCGGGTACCAACATGCAGACGAACCCCAATGCCATGTTGTCCATTGAGGCCAACACCATTTTCACCAACACGGCACTCACTGCCGATGGCGATGTGTGGTGGGAGGGCATGGGTGAGGCCCCCGCTGGTCTCACCGACTGGAAGGGTCAAGCCTGGAGTCCTGAGCTCGGAACGCCCGCAGCCCACCCCAACTCTCGTTTCACCGCACCCGCTGGTCAGGACCCCGCAATTGCCCCCGAGTGGGAGGACCCCGCTGGGGTTCCCATCGACGCCATTTTGTTTGGTGGACGTCGTGCGAACACGATTCCTCTGGTCTTTCAGTCCAAGTCGTGGGACCACGGTGTATTCCTTGGATCCATCATGGCCTCCGAGACCACCGCGGCCGCGGCGGGAGCGGTTGGCAACTTGCGTCGTGACCCCTTCGCGATGCTCCCCTTCTGCGGATACAACTTTGGTGACTATTTCGCCCACTGGCTCACCTTCGCCAAGAAGTACGGCGAATCAGCTCTGCCGAAGATTTTCTACGTCAACTGGTTCCGCAAGGGCGACGATGGCCGCTGGCTCTGGCCTGGTTACGGCGAGAATAGCCGCGTCCTCGAGTGGGTCTTTGAGCGCAGCGCCGGTCGCGGTGACGCAATTGACACCGCAATTGGCTACGTGCCAACGCCTAACGCTATTGACGTGAGTGGCTTGGACGTGAGTGCCAAAGACATGGCCGAATTGTTGGCGGTCAACGAAGACGACTGGCGCGCTGAGGTTCCCCTTATTCGCGAACACTTTGGTCAATTCAAGGACCGTACTCCAGAGCGCTTGCACCAACTAGTCGACGAACTCGAGTCAGCACTGAAGTAAAGAAATAACCCGCCGCTCGGCTCTGTAGAGCTGGGCGGCGGGTTTTTCTATTCTGCGGTTTCGGCGTCGGCGACGATTAGTCGCGGCCCCGAGGGCCAGTCGAAGTAGCGCCAAGTCCAGTTGATAAGAACGCGGATTCGGTTTCTGAATCCAACTAGATACCAGAGGTGCAGGCCGAGCCAAGCGAGCCAACCGGCAGTTCCACGAATAATTCCGAGTCCCGGCACCTTCGCGATTGCCGCGTGACGACCAATGGTGGCCATAATGCCCTTGTTGCGGTACTTAAGCGGCTCAGTTGGCGTTCCGTTCACGATGGCCAATATGTTCTGCGCGCATCTCTTGCCGGACTGAATAGCGACTGGCGCGAGCTGCGGCAAGTAGCCAGTGGCGTCAGGAATTGCCGCCGCATCACCAACCGCCCAAACGTTGTGTGACCCGATCAATCGAAGGTCGGGCTCAACGAGCGCACGACCGCCGGGACCATGCTCTTCGCTCAACGTGTGAGCCAAGGTTCCCACGGTGGTCAAACCAGCCGCCCAAATTACCGCCGCCGCTTCGAGTTCCGTTCCGTCCGCAAAGCGCAATGAGTGATCGGTGACTTCCGTAACAATTCTGTCAAATTCCATCTCAACACCAATTCGGTCGAGTTCCATTCGAGCGTACGCCGAACCTCGCTCGGGGAAATTCAAGAGCAGGCGCTTTTCGCGGTCCACCAAAATAACGTGGACCGAAGCGGGGTCGACGCGAAGTCCATCGCGCTTAATCACCAGTCGAATCAACTCACTCAGCGCTCCGGCGGTCTCCACTCCGGTGGGCCCTCCTCCCACAACCACGAAGTTCAGAGTGATTGCGCCGTTGAGGGCTCGCACTTCAGCATCTTCGAGCGAGAGCAGGAGCCGGTTACGAAGTCGGCGAGCGTCGGCCAGGCTGTAGAGAGGGAGGGAATACTGTGAAGCGCCGGGAATCCCAAAAAATGCTGCGGTTCCGCCAGTTGCCACGACTAGGTGGTCGTACTCAATAACCGAATCATCTTCGAGCACGATTCGATTCTCAGAGTGATGCACCGCTTTGACTTTTCCGTGCCGGAAGTCAATGTTGGCAGCACTACCAAAGATGGTGCGAATGGGGTAAGCCACGTCGGCGGGCTCAAGTCCGGCAGTCGCTACCTGGTACAACAGGGGCAAGAAGGTGTGAAAGTTGTGCTTGTCAACGACCGTGACCCGTACGCCCCGGTCAGCTAAACCGCGAGCGGTGGCGATGCCACCGAACCCTCCACCGATGATGACGACGTGGGGTAAGTATTGAAGATCGCGAAGAGGCTTTTTCTTATTTCCGGGTGACATTGTCGTTCCAGCATAGGAGTTTTTTAATCTTTAGAGACTCGTTCGACGACCAAACGCGTACCAAATGGCACAGATCATCAACGCAATCGCCAAGATTCGGTCACCAAAACCAAACCCGAGTGGAACCGCGACCGGTACGAGCGCGCCCAAAACCCAGGCGAGTTGCTGACGAACAGCAAATCTTGCGAATGTTCTCCCCTGCGAGCCTTCCGCAATATTGCGCTGGGTCAAGGAGTCGAACGACGGTTGCAGAACTGAAGCCGTAATTCCGAGCCACCCAGCCAGAAGTACCTGAAAGCCAAGAAGTGGTTCGAATGAGGCCAACAGTGCGCCAGCACCCGCCAAGAGCAGCGAGGCGAACAACAACGCTGGTTCACTGCGCGCAGTGCGCATCCGCGTGACGAGTCCAAGCCCCAGCATTGAGCCAACACCACTCGCCGAAAGGGCCAAGGCGTAGAGCCCTAGATTGGCGTGTTCTCGGCGCAAACCGAAGGCCAAGAGAAACGTTGCGAAACCCACGGCAGCTCGCATCGCGGTCGTGGCAAAAAGCCCCCACGCCACTTCGGCGTTGCCCTTTGGATTGAGACGCAGATGATCTCTCTCTAACTGACTGAGTTCAGATCGTTCGGACTTCACCAGACTTGGCGAGACTAACCTCGCACTCACCGCAACGCTGGCACAGAAAATAACTGCCGCCAAGTACAGCACCCAACTCGCACCCGCAGTCTTTAAGATGCCGGCACCAATAAAACCAATGACAAAGCCAGCCAAGGTGCCGAGCAAGGTGAGCTGAGCATTGAACCCGGCGAAACCAGCCGGTCCATCGGGGTCAGAAGATGGCCATCCGGCACGAGAGAGCTTGGCTCGGTGTTGGGCGAATTGATCACTTCTCGCCATTTGAGGTACCAAGGCGCCACGAGTCACTACGTACAACTTTGATGAGACCAGGACAACAAAGGCCTCGGGGAAAAGCCACAGACTGTTGAGGTGTGTCGCCATACTGAAACAGAGAATGGCTCGAGCCCCAGCGGAAATTGCCACGAGGAATCTGCGTCCGTGCTGTGCGCGATCAATGAGCGGACCCAGCAACGGTGAAACGACGGCAAATGGCGCAATGGTCAGCGCCAAGTAGGCCAAGACTTTAATTTTTGCGGTATCGGGTGATACTGAGAAAAAGAGCGACCCGGCCAGAGAAATTGTGACCAGCGTGTCGCCCGCCATCATTAAAACGTGCACGAGCGCCAATCGACCAAAAGCCGTACCTTGATCAAAAAGGTCGACGAGAGCCGCACCAACTAATGAAAAGAATCCCCTAGTGCGTTTCATGGCACTCTTCTTAGTTGGAATTACAGCCCAATGTCCGAATTTTCTTCGGAACTATCGAAGTTGGGCAGTACGTTGCTCGATTGACCATCAGCCATCCGAGCGGCTGAAACTGCTCGAGTTCAGTCACCGAGAAGGAATGTTGTTTGTTGCCAATCGTGGCCCAGACGTACGCCCAGTTACCTTCGCAGCCGTAACCCCCTACCGACAGAACTTTAAATTCGCCGGACCAGCTCTTCGTAAGCCCCGCTGGATTACAGGCGGCTTGCGCGTCGGTCTGGGTGTTGGGGGTACCGAGGATTACGCCGATGCCGACCAGGGTCAGAATGACCGCTAGGGCCAGAACCCCTACGGCGACCTTGCCCGAGACCTTCACTGGCCTAGAGCTTAACTAGCGAGAGGAAGAGATACGTCGCCGCATCACGAAATTCCTCGTTGGAAAGTGGGTTTATGGAGATGTCATCCAAAACTCGACCGAGCAAGAAGACCTGCAAAACCACCGCCACTGAACGGGCCGGAACATCCTCTTTCACAACTCCTCGTTGCTGAAGTATTTCGAACAACTGGCTAATCTCTTCGGTCACTCGGTTTTGCGACAGGCCAATACTTACCTTCAGCTGTGGACGGGTTGCCGCGGCGGCGACAATACGAGCACGCATCATGCGACGGTTTGAGCGCTCTTCGGTCATGAAAGCCGTTTCGCCGAATTTGGCAAAAACACTTAACACGTCATCGGCATTCTTCACGTCTTCGATTGCCGATCGAATAAAGGCAATGTCCTCATCCATGAATTCGTTGAACATTTTGATGTAAGCAGCGTCGATAACACCTTCACGAGACCCGAAGTGGTGATACACCGAACCGTAATTGATTCCGGTCTCATCACAGATGTCCGGGATTCGAATCAGGCTTTCATCAGTCGTCATCAATCTCGCTTCAACAGCCTCTAGGACTGCCTGCATTACTGGAGTCGAGCGACCTTGCTTTACCATTACTCAATTTTACCCTTTTGCTCGAATTTTTTGCGGAAACAACCAGTTCGTTCTAATTCTAGGCCAAAACGCTTGATCGGCAGCATTGTCACACCCCTCTGGCATACTGTTCCCCTAACAAAATGAGGGGATTTCACTAATGGCCAAAGAGATGCAGAATCCAGTTGCGGCGAGCTACAGCAAAATCATTCGCAAGTTCAATAAGGGTGCAGGCAACCACACCTGGGCGCACCGCTATCACCGTGGAGACGACGCGCGAACCGACCTGATGCGTCTAGAGGGCAAGTTCAAGGTCGTGGCTACTTCGGTGGACACTAGGGACCGGACCACAACCTTGCGTTACTACCCCAAGACTGAGGTCTACGTCTTGTTCGATGAGTTCAACGACGACTCGGCCGTTCTCTCAATCAAGGCCAAAAGCCTGAAAACTCTCGTTAATTACTGCTCGATCCTCAATACGCCCGAGGTCGTTGAGGCACCCTAAATCCCCGACTCCGAAGTTCGCCTTGAGTATCCTTTATACCAATGAAGGGTTTGTCAGTGCGCCACCGAATTTTTCCTAGTTTTGCCGTAGCAGCGGTTGCCGTCCTTTCGGTATCTGGCCTGGCGGCAGCTTCGACATCGCACGTTGCCGCTACAACTAACCTCACCAACTGCCGATTCAGCGCGAACCAGGTTTTTGGCGGAATGTCTAATTTGACCGCCACTCGCCTGTACGCCAGTGACTTCCAGCCTCCGTTTGCTGATCACTTGCACCGCACCCTGACCTCGTCGGACCTGGCCAGCACTGACTATTTCGCGTTCGTGCCACTCGCCGCAAATCACTGGGCTCTCAATCTGTACAAGGGCAGTGGTGCCCTCAAGAGGACTATCGACTCCACCGGCGTTTTCCTCGCCGTAGGTACTGATTTTTACTACTACAACGGGGACGGTTCGTTCCGCACTGTTATTTCAACCCGTCAGGGTTACTTAAGCGGCGACGCCAGGAACTGGCCAATTGCTTTCCGCAATCCCACCAGTTCAATCCTCAATGGAATGAACAATTGCTCGGCTACCCCGCTGGCCGCTGGTGAGACGCTGAACAATGCTCACGGCACGACGTCAACGACAATGCACGTCACCACGACAACTTCGCACGTTACAACTACCACGAGTGGAACCCACGTGACCACAACCACGATGGCTCCAGCCACGACCACGACCTCTCAGCTAGCGCACACTGGTCTTAAGACCGACATCGCATTGGGTTCGGCCATGTGGCTCGTTGCCTTTGGAATGTTGTTGATGCTGGCCACGCAGTTACGTCGCCGTCGCGCCAACTAGTTACCAGATCCGCACGCGTTCTTTGGGAGACATCCACATTGGATCTCCATCGGTGACCCCAAAAGCGTCATAGAACACGTCAACGTTCTTAACAATTTGGTTCACGCGGAACTCCGGTGGAGAGTGCGGGTCAATAGCCAGCAGGCGTTCAGTCTCGGCTGGGCGTGACTGATACTTCCAAATCTGAGCCCACGAAAGAACGAAGCGCTCAGCGCCCGTTAAGCCGTCGATCACTGGCGGCTCTTGACCGTTCAGGGAAAGCACGTAGGCCTTCCACGCGATGCTCAATCCACCGAGGTCTCCGATGTTCTCCCCAATGGTGAGTGCACCATTCACAAACAATCCTGGGCATTCGCGAGGGCTCAGGGCGTTGAACTGATCAATCAATACCGAGGTTCGCTCTTCGAACGCCTTGCGGTCCTCTTCGGTCCACCAATCCTTGAGGCGACCCTGGCCGTCGTAACGCGAACCCTGGTCGTCAAAACCGTGACCAATTTCGTGGCCAATCACTCCACCAATCGCTCCATAGTTCGCAGCCGCATCGCGGTTTGGGTCAAAGAATGGCGCCTGCAGAATTGCTGCGGGAAACACAATCTCATTCATCCCCGGGTTGTAATACGCGTTGATAGTTTGAGGTGTCATGTGCCACTCACCACGGTCGACTGGCCCAGCGAGTTTCTTCATTTCGTAAGCGAGTTCAAATTCGTGACTGGCGAGGACGTTGGCAATCAAATCATCACCCGCGACCTTGAGCGAGCTGTAATCGCGCCACTTATCGGGGTGTCCGATTTTGGGTGTAAAGGCGTCGAGCTTCTCGAGGGCTCGCTGACGCGTCTCGGCTGACATCCAGTCGAGTTCGGTGATGCTCTCACGGTAGGCCTCGACGAGCATCTTCACCAGTTCATCCATCTTCGCCTTTGTTTCGGCTGGGTAGAACCTAGCGACATAGGCCTTGCCAATCTCTTCTCCCATGACACCTTCGGTGAATGAGATTGCCCGCTTCCAGCGGTCTCGAATAGCAGGAACGCCACTGAGGGTTCGACCGTAGAAATCAAAGTTGGCATTCACGAAGTCATCGCTGAGATAAGCGGCCAGAGACGTAACGACCTTCCACTCCATCCAGTTCTTCCATGACTCGAGGTCCGTGGAGTCAATCAATTTCCCAAAGTGCTCAATGAAGCTGGGTTGGCGAACAACGAGCTGCTGGACCAAGTTCGAAGGAATCTTGCCCGCCTCAAGCCACAAATTGAGCAGTTCGGAGTTGTTAGCCCACTGCCCAATGAATTCGCTCCAACTCTTTTGGTTGTAGGTCTTGGTCGCTTCACGCGAGGCCACATTGTCCCAGTGGCCAGCAGCAATCTGAGTCTCTAGCGCCAGGATGCCAGCCGCCTTAGTTTGAGGGTTCTCAATCTTGGCCAGCGTCAACATGGTTTCTACGTGCTTGGTGAACGCCTCAACAACAGGTGCGAATTGGGCTTCACGGTAGTAACTCTCATTGGGCAACGAGAGTCCGCCTTGTTCGACGAAGAGTCGGTAGATTTCAGTGTTCTCACGGTCGTTATCGACGTAGAGACCGATGAAACCACCGATGCCTTGACGCTGGAAGTCGCCAATCAAAGTGAAGAGTTCTTCTTTGGTAGCAACTTCACGAACTTTGGCCAACCAAGGTGCCAATGGCGCGGCGCCCAATGCCGAAATTCGATCGGTGTCCATGAAGGATGCGTAGAGGTCACCTACTTTGCGCTCGCTGGAACCTTCGGGGGCATTCTGGAACTCTTGAATAATTTGGCGAACCGCGAGTTCAGCCGCGTCGTGCAGTTCGTCGAAAACGCCAAAGCGGGCCTTGTCCTCGGGGATGGGCTTGGCTTTAACCCAACCTTCATTCGCAAAGCCGAAGAAATCTTGGGCGGGGGTGACCGACTCGCTGAAGTAGCTTCGATCGATTCCAGATGACAGGGTCTCGGACATGGAACTCCTTATTTAACTATGCGGTTGTATTTACTTCGTAGGGCCGGTGAGGATCGAACTCACAACCAAGGGATTATGAGTCCCCTGCTCTAACCATTGAGCTACGGCCCCCTTCGAGCGTGCCCAAGTCTAGGTCTCCATTAGTTGGCGCCGGGCTTGAGCACGATTTTCCAAATAGGATCCCGCCCAGCAACGTGTAACACAGTGGTGGCTCTGGGTGGTCAAGACAGGAAGCGGAATCGAAATCCCGAGACCACTAACTCAGGCATTTATCAACGAATTGAAGTGGCTCCCAGAGCAGGACTCGAACCTGCAACCTAGCGATTAACAGTCGCTTGCTCTGCCAATTGAGCTATCTGGGAATGACCCGTAGGTTCGAAAACCTTAGCACTTTAAAAGGGGGCTATTGGCGGGCAAACCAGGTGCGAAGCCTTGCGGCCTCTGGACTTGAGAGCACTCGGGAACGGCACTTATCAATTTTCTTTCGCATGGCCTGACGCGAAATACCGGCGCCCTTGGCAATCTCCTCGAGTGACATAGAGGTAAAGGTGTAGTCCCAGAAATAAGAAAAATCCTTGCCACAGAGTTCTCGCAAAACTTCAATCACCCACGCCGGAGGCTCAACGCCACCTGCGGGGAGGCGGACGTTTTTCGCTGCATCCAGTTCAACCACTCGCCCGCGGCGTTCAGCGAGCTCGCGGGCCAGCGACACCACTTCAGTGAGCTTGGCTTGGGTGATCTCCAGTCTTGCGGCAATCTCGCGCTTACTTAAAGTCGGGTATTCATTAGAGCGCTCTAATTTTTGAAACCTCAAAATGAGCCGCATCTCGGTGTCGGTCAACCCAGCCTGCTGTTGGATCGCCTGATTGACGAGTTTGGTAATCCAGTAATTGGCGTAGGTTGCGAAACGTGAGCCTTGAGACGGGTCAAACCGCTGCATGGCATTCACTAATGCCTCCACGCCCGCCGCCTCTAATTCTTCATTACCAAATCGGTAGCCCCGCTCTATGACGCGGAATCGCACTAGCCCCAAGGTGGAGCGAAGCAGTTGAGACTCCGCTTCTTGACCGGCTTGACGTTCGCGGTTCAACTTCCGACGCGTACTGGCGTCCAGTTGTCGGTTTCCCTCTAATCGCTTCGCTGCGGCCCGGCCAGCTTCAATGATGGGATAGAGCTCTCGCTCACGCTCGACCGAGAGCGGTTTGAGCGATGTCAGTCCGCCAATTGTTGCTGAGGCTTCTCTCACTGGGCGGAGACGCCGTTTCGCTCGGCTAGCCACTGGGTCAAGTTTTGCTCAGCGAGCTCGCCGTGGGGGCCATCCAGCAAAGCCAGGCGTTCTTTAACATCCCTGATGGTGTGCATCGCCGTGGTGGGATCCAGGGTCCCCTCGCGCAATTCTTTATCGACAAGACGAAGCTCTTCGCTACATGCAGAACGGATGAGTTGCGAGATGATTCCTGATACGTCCGCCGGACTCAAAAGTTGCTCTGTGTCAAGAATTGCTAGTTGCCCAAGTAACGAAGCTGCTTCGTCGCGGTCACGAGCCTGCAAATCATCCATGGCGCTGACCACGGAGATACCAGTACTCATGACTTCGTAGGCCTCGCGCTGAGCGTCATTAACAAAATGTGGCGCAATCAGTCGAGACTTAATGAGTTCGGGTTGGTTGATAAGCGCTCGCAGCGCTTCGTTTCCGGGTCGCGGAAGAGCCTGCAGATTCGCGGTCCGAGCCCGTGATTGAAAGATTGGCTTTGGCGGGGCCTCTTCAGCGGCTGACTTCTTGGGCGCTCGCAAGGTTTCCTCGAGTCGACGACGCAACATCCCAAGGTCCAGTTGCAAGGTATCGGCAACCTCTCGGAGATACTCGTCTCGTACCAATTCACTTGGGTGCTCGGCAATAATCGGTAACGCCTGCTCGGCCGTGCGAGCCCTCGACTCCGCGGTGTCGATCTTGGCGGACTCGAGTAGGCGATTCAGTCGGAACTTCAAGAATGGAACAGCTTCAGCAATTGCTCGACGTAAGGATTCAGGATCTTGCAGAGCAAGTTCAGCGGGGTCCACACCGGGTGGGAATTTTGCGACCGCGACGTCAACCTCGTACATCTTCTCCCATTGATAGACCGATGCGGCCGCCTTTTGTCCCGCGCTATCACCGTCGTAGGCCAGAACGATTCTCGAGGCGAAGTTCTTCATGGTGCGAAAGTGCTCTTCGCCCAGTGCTGTGCCACAGGTTGCTACCGCTCGGGGAAGCCCGGCTTGGAAGAACGCAATGACGTCGGTGTACCCTTCGCAGACAATGATTTCGCCAGTTTGAACAATGTTTTGTTTTGCTAGGTGCAACCCGTACAAAGTCTTTCGCTTGGTGTAAATCGGCGTTTCTGGTGAGTTTTTATATTTCGCGGGCGGAGTTCCGTCGGGTCCCAGTGGTGCATTGGGCATTACTCGCCCACCAATGGCGATCGGTTTACCGGTGGGATCACAAATTGGAAAGATGATTCGGGCACGTACGAAGTCCTGCTTGCGACCGCGCTTGTTGATGAAGCCCAATCCGGTTCCCTCTAATTGCTTTTGGTTTAGATCAAGTGCCGAAGACAGTGGGTCCCAACCATCTGGGGCCCATCCGATTTTGAATTGCTTGGCCACCTCAGAATTTATGCCGCGTGTCTTCAAATATTCACGAACTGGTCTGGCATTCAGATTGGACATGGACATCAGTTGTTCGTGATACCAATCAACCGCCTTGGCCATGACTTCGAGGAAGATCTTCTTGTCTCCACTGCCGGGTCCTGCGGGGGCATCGTCGTGGAGAGTGATCCCCGCACGGTCCGCGAGGAACCGCAGCGCATCCATAAAGTCAAGGTGTTGGGTTTCGCGAATCCACTTGATGGCGTCGCCGGTTACCTGGCAGCCGTAGCAGTGGTAGATGAGCTTTTCGGGGCTGACGTAAAAAGAGGGGGTCTTCTCGCCGTGGAAGGGACACGAACCCCGGAAGTCCTTACCCACGCGCTTGAGGGCAACCGACTCTCCCACCAGTGCAACGAGGTCCGTGGCCTCTCGAACCTGGTCTATCTCGCTGCGTGGAATTGCCATGCGAAAACGGTACCTGCTGACGGTGACCCCTGAAGCATTCTGGAAGATATTCGACCTACACTGTTGCTCTATGACCGAATTCGCGATCGAAGCCCACGACATCGTTAAAACCTTTAACGATGGGAAATTCACCGCTTTGGGCGGGGTTTCCCTCCAAGTGCCCAAAGGCCAGGTTTTTGGCCTTCTCGGACCCAACGGTTCGGGAAAAACCACAATGGTGAGAATTCTTTCGACCATTCTCGCCCCGAGTAGTGGAAGCGCCACCGTTAATGGTTATGACGTGTTCAAGCAGGCCGATGAGGTTCGAAAGTCCATTGGTCTGGCTGGTCAGTACGCCGCGGTTGATGAGAACTTGACTGGCTACGAGAACCTTCGCATGGTTGGTCTCTTGAACCACCTGGATAAGTCCTACGTTGACAAGCGCGCTCACGAGCTTCTAGCCAACTTTGGTTTAACTGACGCCGCCAACCGACGTACCAAGACGTACTCGGGTGGAATGCGCCGTCGCCTTGACCTCGCGGCCGCGCTGGTTGGGAATCCGCCAATTCTGTTCTTGGACGAGCCCACAACTGGTCTCGACCCCCAGAGTCGTCAAGACCTCTGGAACATCATCGAAAATTTGGTCGAGGGCGGCACCACCGTTCTCTTGACCACGCAGTACCTCGAAGAAGCCGACCGACTCGCCAAGCAACTCGTTGTGCTCGACCGCGGCAAGATCATTGCTCAGGGAACTTCTGCTGAACTTAAGGCCCAACTCGGGAATACCGTTCTAGTCCTCACCTTCCACTCACCATCCGACGCAACCAAGGCGGTAGACGTCATCAAGGACGTGTCCTCTAAGCCTGCCAATATCGAAGGTTCAGTAGTCGAAATGACCATTGACCAAGGTCCCGCCAGTGCTGCAGACGCCCTGCGCAAACTAGACGCTTCGGGCATTGACTTAGCTGGACTCGTGATGCGCGAACCAAGTCTTGACGATGTGTTCCTTAACCTCACGGGTCGCAAGGCAGAAGAAACTCCTGCCGAAGCACCCGCCACCGGTCGCCGTTCCAGAAAGGCTCGCTCATGACCATGACCATTCCAACTTCCAGTCGTTCCTCGCTTCGTTGGGCCATCAGTGACGTTCTCGTCCTCGCCCGACGCAACTTGATTGCACTCTTGCGCATTCCAATTGCCTTGGTCTTTTCGATCATTCAGCCGATCATGTTCGTGGTGCTCTTTCGCTACGTCTTTGGTGGCGCAATTCACACTGGCACCAACTACGTGAATTACCTCATCCCCGGAATCTTGGTTCAGACCACCATCTTTGGCTCGGTCTCGACTGCGATTGGACTGGCTGAGGACCTGCAAAAGGGACTTATCGAGCGATTCCGTGCCCTGCCCATGGCCCGCATGGCGGTCTTGGCGGGACGCACCATTTCTGACCTGGCTCGAAATGTCTTGGTGCTCTTAATCATTACCACCGTGGGCTTCGCAGTGGGCTTTAGGCCTGGTGGTGGCATCATTGCCTACGTGCAGGCCTCGTTGCTGATGCTCTCCTTCGCCTACGCCCTTTCGTGGGGCTTTGCCTTCATTGGTTTGGCCGCGCCAACTTCTGAAGCGGCTCAGGCCATGACCTTTCCGTTGATCTTCCCCATCACCTTCGCCTCCGCGATTTTTGTTCCGGTTCAGACTATGCCGAGCTGGCTTCAGGGATTCGCCTCTCACCAGCCGGTGAGCGTTACTGCTGAAGCGGTGCGTGGACTCATGTTGGGTATCCCACACGGCGCTGACTCTTACATCTCTCTGGCTTGGGCCCTGGGTGCAGTGGTCTTGCTCGGACCACTGGCGGTGCGCAAGTTCCGTCAAGCTATCAAGTAAGCGGTGAGAGATAAGAAGTTCGAACTTTCGAACTCTTTAATTTTCTTGATGGCGCTCGCCATCGGAGTCATTGTCGCCGATCTGTACTACTTGCAGCCTTTGCTGCACCAAGTATCGACTGAATTCTCGATCTCCTCATCCAAGGCTTCGCTCTTGATGACCTTGGTGCAAATTGGCTACGCCCTTGGTCTCGCTTTCGTCGTGCCGCTGGGCGACATCATCCCTCGCCGTCGTCTTCTAGTCAGTATTTACACTCTCGCGGCCATATTGATGGCGGGAGCGGCATCAATCCACTCCTTCAATCTTTTTGCGGTCATGAGCCTTTTCATTGGGCTCACCTCGGTTGGGGGGCAAGTGATCGTGCCCTTCGCCGCCGACTTCGCCAAAGAAGAGGAACGCAGCCGCGTAATCGCCAAGGTAATGACGGGGCTGCTGCTGGGCATTCTGTTCTCGAGGACATTTTCTGGAATCATGGCGCAAGCATTGGGCTGGCGCGCGGTGTACTGGATTGCCGCGGGGCTCCTGCTCGTCATCGCTCTCGTGCTCAGAATCGTGTTGCCCGAAGAAGAGCCCCGGGCGCACGTTCACTATCACGAACTCCTCTTTGACGCGCTGTCGTTCCTTCGTACGCATCATCACTTGCGTCGTCGTGCTTACTTCGGATTCTTGATGTTTGCCACATTCTCAGCTGTATGGACGGTCCTCAGTTTTCACTTGGCGATCGCCCCCTTCCACTACTCGAATGCAACGATCGGGCTTTTTGGCCTCTTCGGAGTTGCGGGGGTATTGGCGGCAAATCTCACTGGAACCCAGGCTGACAAGAACCGATTAGACCTGACCACCCGGATTGCTGGCCTCTTGATGCTGATCTCCTTTGCCGTTTTTTGGTTCGGCCGATACCAATTTCTCTCAATTGGCGCGGGGCTCATCTTGATTGACGCTGGCATGCAAGGAATGCAAATAAGCAATCAATCGATTATTTATTCCCTCGCACCGCAAAAGAGAAGCCGCATTAATTCCATTTACATGGTGAGTTGCTTCTTAGGCGCCTCTTCAGGTTCATACCTTGCTGGTCGTTTGTATCAGCAGTTCGATTGGGCTGGCGCTTGCGTGCTCGGTCTTGTATTAACCGTTGCGATATTGGTACCCACCTTTTTCTGGAAGGCCCCGAAGCGAGTTTTAGCTGAGGCTAGCGAGCCGCTCGTTTAGTCCAGCGACTACTTTTCGACACACCTCGGGAACTTCAGCCACTGAGTCGGTGAACATTGAAGGCTTGAAGCACATCGTTCGATACCCCTGGCGCAATTGGGTTAATGCCCCATCCATCGCTTCTTCGAGATTCGCGAGGTCGTCAGCCGAATGAAACTCACCTCGTATACCGCCCACCATTTCAATTTCGCTCATGGAACGGCCCGCCTCAGTTAGCCGAGCGGAAAGCTCCGCTAATTCCTCTGGCGTTGGCGAACCAAAGGGGTTAAAGCCAGATCCGTACTTCACCATGCGTGAAATGAGCGAATTGTGAACCGAAGAGCCACCAAACCAAAGAGTGGGCCCACCTGGTCGGTAGGCCTTGGGCTCGACG
>Ga0214180_1000097_pt1 | contig 35758 bp, 59 predicted proteins | sample TroBogEpilimnion_22_FD_153018 | JGI IMG/M metagenome (GOLD analysis project Ga0214180, IMG submission 153018) | Freshwater microbial communities from Trout Bog Lake, WI - 16OCT2007 epilimnion | ecosystem: Environmental > Aquatic > Freshwater > Lake > Epilimnion/Euphotic zone | place: Trout Bog... | reverse complement strand
ATACAGGCGTTCTTTGAAGGTAACTTGATACCTGAAGCTATGCCAATGTGTAGGCCAGTAGAACAGGCTATTAAAGACTTCTTTGGCGAACAATTATGGTTGCCGGAATTGTCTTTTGCTCACCCTATGGGATTTGGCGGTAAATCTGATTTGATTGCTAAATCGCGGCATGATTTTGCTGGAATCGTACTTGATGTAAAAACTAAAGAAACTACCGACATTAGCAAAGTTGATGTTTATCCCGAACACGGTATGCAATTAGCCGCTTACCGCCAGGGTTTCAATATGCCTACTGCCAGGGCCGCCAATGTATTTGTTGGTTACAAAATGGTTGATGGCGTTATTTGCTTTACTGGCGCCAAAGTTATTGAGCATGACCCAGCCGACATGGACCGTTACTGGCTAATGTTTACAAAACTGTTAGAATTTTGGCAGTTGAAAAACAATCACAAGTAACATTGGGCGAACGTGTAAAGAAACTAGTAGCCCACCTTACATGAGGGAAAGCGAGTGTTTTCATGCTTCACATACATGATTGCAAGTACCTCACCCCTATTAGGGCGTTAAGCCGCCAACGTAGGATGCAGTAATTGGGTAATTTTGCGGCTTTCTGACCCATTGATAGCAACTGCCAAATACGGCCTTGTTGCTTTTTTGCAACTAGGTATAAATCCTAGTAAAAAAGTTGTTGCATGGTAAAGATTTCTTTAGTAAATTACTAATACGGCAACGGTGCCGTGATTAGATAAAGGAATAAATCATGAAAGCAATTGACATTCAGTTAAGCAAAGTTGACCAATTGGGTATGTTAATGGCCCAAATTGCTGACTTGGAAAAACAAGCAGATGCAATCAAAAATGAACTTAAGCAACAAGAAGGCCACATTGAAGGCAATTTGTTCAAAGCTTGCGTTACCCTTTCACAACGTGCGACCGTTGACAATAAAGCCGTATTTGCTGAAGCAAATGTACCAGCAGAACTTATTGCTAAATACACAAAAACAACCGCAGTTATTACTCTTAAAGTAACTGCAAAATAATCAATGACGGGCCATTGACACTATTCGGCAACGGCTATACGAAGCGACTGTTATACAAAAAGACTTTGGCCCGTCACCCAACAAGGAAAACAAATGAAAGAATTTTTATTAGGTGGTTTATTGGGCGCGGCAATTGCCGTATTTTTAGTGGTTGTTTATGGCTTTGAAATAGGGGTGTACCATTTATGAAAGCATTTCCTTGTGGCAATGGCATGAAACCTTATGAATATGGAATGGATTTGCGTGATTATTTTGCAGCATCAGTAGCACCTACTTTGCTTCAAGGATTTACTTGGAATGAAGTTTGCAAAGATAGCGATGAAATGGCTAAAGCTTGTTATGCAATGGCTGATGCAATGATGGAAGCGAGAAAAAATGAAACGAATTGAAGAATTTAAAAAACAGTTTCCTAATGCTCCAAAAGGGGGTACGGCTCAAAAGCTTTGGGAATTAGCCTGGAATACGGCTATACATGAAGCAATTAAAAAGATTGATGATTATTCAAACGGCCATGAACCAACGGCCAGGGCTTATGCAATTAATATTACTGACGAACTTGAGGAAATATTATGAACGAACATATTTGGACGGCCGCTGGAACTGATATTACTATTCGCTGGCGTTTACTTGGCTGGGTGCCACCGTCAGAACTTCAAGAATATCGTGACAAATGGAAATACTATCAAAACCTTCCATTACGTCAATTGGACGACCACGCAAAAGAGCAATACGAACAAGTATTGCGCCGTGCTAAAGTCGCCCGTATTCGTTAATATTTACGCATATTAGGCAATGGGGCTTCCTTTTGGGATTTCCCATGTGCCTTGCTTGCTGGCAATGATTCGTGTTTTTTAAGCTTATCTTCTAAACGATGCAATTCGTTTTCAGTAGATTTTTCATGTTCACGCAAAACAATGTAATGTTCTTTTGGTGAATTACCCAATTTGCCGGTAACTTTAAAATTTGTAGCCATTTTTTATCCTTCCAAGATTTGTAATGCTTGATTAATTTTAGCAATTCTGTCGTTTAAACCCAACACTCCGCCGTTAATTTTTCTAGTAACTTCTTCCCAACCTGACACGTCAGCGGCAGAATTTAATCCTTTTTTATTCCAAAACCATCCAGCCGACATTGCGGCGTTCATTGGCTCTAACAATAGGTCAGGATTGTCCAATAATGGTAGTTTAAGCGCTTGTCCGCAAAAAGCATAGTTATCCTTGCCGGTTAACTGAATAACGCCCCTACCGTGGTATTTCCAGCCGTCCCCATCTTCATTGTTGCCCATTCTTCCGGCATACACTTTGTCAGCAATTTTTTGTGGATTTTGAGCATATTGTTCAGCCACATCAAGACTAGGAAATCTTGAGGGCCATGTACCCATAAGTCCAGCGGCAGAGTAATGAAGGTTCTCTTCCAAAGTTCGAAAGTTGTTTGATTCATGTTGGCATTGTCCTATAAATCCAGCCTGGCGTTTTGGCGTACTAATATCGTATTTTTGAAACACCGCATTTAATGGTTCAAGCCACTTTTGGTCAATTCCAAGGACAGTCAATTGCTCAACGTTCATCAATTTCGCCTATTTTGATGCCGGTAATTAAACCAATAAACCCACCTACAATTGTTTGAAAACTAGGTCCAACAATAGAAAATACAATTTTGTCATCAGTATTTGGGTCAATTACGGCATAAACAAACATAAAAACCATGGCCAAAATAATGGTCACTAATGAATAAGTGGCTACTTTAATAACGTGTTCTTTATGATTCATTTTGTTTCTGCGCTTTCAATAAGCCATTTTTGCAATTCCACCAACATTAGGGTTGTTTGGGAGCAATCTGTAACAAGTTGATTGTAGGCGGTTGTTGCATCAAAGAACTTGGCGGTGTTGGAAATGCCGGACACGTTGCTGGTATTGGGCTGGCGCACCCCGTTAGAATAATACTGACGGAGCAAAGCCAATTTCGCATCATATTCATCTTGTATTCCTTTTGTGACTAATTCGTGTTGCTTTTGGATTGATTCGACTTTTGCTTCTTGTTCCTTGGCGGCAATTTCAACCGACTTTTTGTACTCAATATATCGTGAATACCCCATCCAATAACCGGACCCAAAAATAACAACGCAAATAGCGCCAAGTATGCTAATTTTGACATAATCAATCATCTAAACCCCGATATTCTTGGTGAAAAAACAAAAGTAGCTTGCCATGTTTGCGGTTTAGGATTGACATTAACATCAACCAAACCACGTACATTCCACCCCAAATTAACATAAATACAACGGCTAAACCCAATAGGGGCAATAAACACAAATTGAAATAGTCCATTAGCGTGAACCAAACACCAGCCCGCTTTTGCATTGTCATTGTCCTTAATAGTAGGGTCGCCAGCTACGCTAGTGGTATATGGCATTGCTAAATACCGTAATGCAAAGCTATACGCAGGGTTGCGCCATAACCATTTAACTTTTGACCAATAGCTAGGTGGGTTTTGACTTTGAAAAGTAGCATCACCGTTTAACGTATTGTCAGGTGTATTAAACCAATTAAGCCAACTTGGCAAAACAGGACCAATAGCTTGGTATGAATGATTGTCGCACCACCATAATTTGTTTTTTTTAAATAAAACCATTAAAGGTGCTAAAACAACCCCTATAAACGTTATTAATAGACTAATAGGAACAAGTATCAAATAGATTAAATAAATCATTGCGGCTCTGACCCCGACATTTGTTTAGCGGCAACAGAAGCCGCACCTGAACCCGATACAATACCTAATGCACCAGCCAATTCTGTAAGACTTATTTCATGGCCGGCATAAATAAGGTATATAGCGGCACTAGCTACTACAAAGAATCCCAAAGCCCATGCCCATCTTGCAATGTCATGAGTTTGATTATCTTTGCCAGTAAGAATATGCGTTAATATTTCGTTCATTTTGAAGTGAAATAATGAGCAATAAAGCCAATTAAAGAACTGATACCTGATACCACCATCATTCCTACCCAAAAGCCACCACGGCCTTTATTAGCCATAGCAAGCAATTCTTTTACATCGGAACGCATTTCTGTCATTTCTCGTTCCATGGCTTCTACTTTTTGCCACATTACACCGACTTTAACTGGGTCAATTTCAACCATAATTTTACCCATTAAGTTTTCATGATGTACGCTAATGCGTAATAAAGTGGATTATTTGCACCAGTACCGCTTACACCAGCAGAAGCATTGGTTGTAGATGTTGCTACTGTAATGCCAGTTACTGCGGATTGAGTTGCCAATGGACTATTTCCACCGCTTGTTAATGCGCTACCAGCGCCACCACCATTAGGTGCTCCATTACCATAAGAATTATGGAAGTGTCCTGGGTCTGTAACAGTAGAAGTAGAAGTTGCAGTATGGGTATGGCTTACAACAATAGCATCCGCACTACCGCCTGTTTGTCCTACTGAATAAAGATTACCAGCGGCAACCACAAAACGGTCACGTAAGTCAGGGGTTGAGTTTGTACCGTCACAAATTACATAGCCTGAAGGAATAGAACCAATTGAGCCTGACCATAACAAAATAGCACCACTTGGCAATGCTGGTGATGTAGCTGGAGCATTTTGCAAAATTGGGTATAAATTGTCCAAAGTTTGCAATGTAGAACCGCCTGAAGTTTGAATAACAAACTTATAGCTATATCCTGATTGCATCCAAATTTCATTTGCTGGACGACCGCTTGCATCTAGAACAATAGGGTTAGCGTTAGCAATATTACCGTTAACAGTTGTATAAGTAGTCAACAAAGTGCTAGAACCAGCTTGGTAGGTGTAAATTAATCCACCGGACAAGGGTACGCCATTGTTATCAAAAAATTGTTGGCCGTTACCAACTGGGGATAAAAGTACACTTGCCATAATTATTTCCTAGAAGTTAATTCACTTAATTTTGTTTTTGCGGCTTGTTTGGCTTCAACTGCTTTTCTAGCAACTTGGCCACCTTTATACATTAATTCGCCCATTACTCTTGGGCTTTGGAATGGAATAGCTAACCCTGACAATGGTGTTAAATCGCCTGATAAAACACGTCCAGTAGTATATAAAGCGTTCATTCCCATGGCTGGACCAGCTAAACCGGATGGGTGCCATTCTTTTAATGATTGACCAGCCAATGCTTCCATTAAATTCTTACCGCCGGATTCTTCCAATTGACGTGTTAATTCACGTCTAAATTCATTACCCATGGTGGATGTTGGACCCATCATTGTTTTAAGACGGCGCAATGTAAGGTCAACAGAAGCTTTTGAACCAAGGCCTAAAGATTTTTCAATTTCACGTTCAGTAGCCAAAGCTTCTTCATATTCGGCCATTGTTTTTTCATAATTTTTGTCTTGCTTAACAATGGTGTCTTTTACTTTGTTACGAGTATTGGTAAGAACACGTTTTGCTTGATTTGTCATGCCCTGTGTGTAAACGTCATCAATACGTTGTTTAAGGTCATCTAATCCGCCAGCAGTATGAAGTTCAGGTTTATTTTCCCATTCGTCCAAAATGCCTTTAATTTCGTTAACTTTGGACATTGTTTCAGGACCAACTTTAGAAGCTTCTACGCCACCAACACCCCTAGATTTGAGAGTTTCAAGTGTCTTATTAAATTCTTCACGAATAGGTTTGAAATCCAAAAATACTTGATTGCCTTTGGTTGTAGCAATTCCTTCTTTATAAGCTTCGCTACGTGCATGACGTGTGTTTTCTAATGCAGAACGGAATTTTTCAACCAAATCTGCTGGTGATACATTGCCACGCATATTTTCAGCAAGTTCAGAAACACTACGTGGATTGGCGTAACCTGAACGTGCGGCTTCGCGTAATACTTCACCGCTTTTATCAATAGGAATACCCATTATGTCAGTTGCAATGTTTCCAATCGTTCCAGCTTTAACATTGCGACCAATTGTTTTATCAATTTCGGAAAGTGCATTTCCTGTTTTTTCTGCCGTTTTTGCAATCATACCGCCTAATGGTGTTCTAACTGCAAATTCAGGGTCATAAATTGCGCCTTTAAGAGTTTCACCAGCAAAACGTCCTGGATTTTCATAAATAGCTTTTGCAACATTAGAAATAGATTCACTAGGATGTTCTGCAAATGATTTAACCCCTTGTTTGGCGGCTTCATATTTTCCAATAAGATTAGCTTCTGCTTCTTTTTTCATTGCTTCATCGCCAATTATCGGCATACTGCCAGCGGTGTAAGCTATTATTGGTGCGGCTAAACTATTCTTTTTCCAATCTTCCATTGACATTTCATGCAATGGTTTTTTAAATTCTTCAAACCAATTTTTAGGTTTTTCGTAATTTTGGTCAACAAACTTTAATCCTGGAATTTCAATGTCATCACCAGTATTAGGTTCTACTTTAGATTCGTACGGTAAATCAGGATTGATTTGTACGTGAACTGGGTCTTTAGCGCCAAATGGACGATGCAAACCTACTTGTGCAAGTAATGAATCAGGAACACGTGGATGAATGTCAATTGCATCGCCTTTTTCGTGTCGGCTTTTACCAGGTTCAGCTACTAAATTAGGATTGCTTAAACGGTTCTTGTATTCTGCACGTTGTTGTTCTAGGGTTCTATAACCGCTAGTAATAGGCAAATCTTCGCCTTTAGGGTTTAGTTCTTTATTGTTTTTCCAAAGGTCTTTAAGCTTTGTTACACGGTCAAGAAGGTCAGGCTGAAGGTCAGCTACATCCGGCGCAGATTTAGGAGCAAATGCCGGTGTAGGCATATCCTTATATTTATCAGGTGCCGGTGCAATGGTGACATTAGAATCACCTAGGAATTTTAGTCCAGGGACTTCAATATCGTCTGACATTATCTAAACTTTCCTTGTTCCAAAGCATGAAGATTGGACCATTTGCGATTGAAATCTTCGCGCTGGTCTTTTGGTACAGTAGCATAAATTTCGTTTGCTTTAGTTTTTGCATCAGGCGCATTGGATTTGGATAAAGCATCAATTTGAGCCATGCGAACGTCATAATTGTCAGCCCAAGCAGATTTAAGTTTTTCTGCTTGAATGTAACCATTGACACCACGCTTTTCAATCAGTTTGTTATAAGCGCTATTAAACATAGTAGCGGCTTGAACTGTGGCATCAGCACGTGAAACAATATCGGCCAATGCTTTTTCAGTCAAATCGGTGCTACCGTTAATAATCTTGGCAGTTTCTCTAGAAGCATCAGTTTTGGCAGTTCCCATAACTTCAGAAGCGGCCGCCATACGTTCAATGTTCTTATTAAGCATTTCAAGTGTTGAATTGCCCAATAACCATTTGTTGCCTTGACGAACTAACTGACCAGGACGGCTACCGGCACTAGCGGCAATGTTTTCATATACGCCACGTGTATTGGCTTCTTGTTCTTTGGCGCCCATAGCCAAACGATTGCTTTCTTGAAGTAATTTCTTACCATTAGCCAAAGCATCTTTTTGTTCTTCAGTATAGTTAGCAAGCGCTGGATTGCCCTTATATTCAAGATATTGGTCATATTTAACCAAATCACGGTCTTTGGCGTTTGGTTTAGGCGCTTCAGTTGTGCCGCCACCACCAACTGCGTTTGCACCATTACCAAATTCAGTAGGCGTAATAGAAGGTTGACGGCCTTCAATTGAAGGTTGTTCAACAGTAGGTCTTTCTGCGCCACCAATAGTTCTAATATTGGCTTTAGGTGCAAATGCGGCTTGTTGTTCAGGTAATGTCATCATCTGATTGCTTGAACGTAAAGCTTGTTGCCATTGATGGTCGCCAGGGCCAGCTAACATAACGTTGCCCATTTTTGCTTCTGCCATTTTAATAATGTCAGGATTGCCTTTATATTGTGTTGCAATTGTTTTGTAAGCATCAAGATACGCTTTTGGGTCAGAAACTTTAGCTTGACCTAATGCGCCATCAACTTGTGCAAATACTTTGCGTTCATCATTAGTTAAACCCAATTTGGCGCTTTGAATATCTGTTTGGTTTTTAGCCAAAGCTTGAAGCTTTTCAAGATGTTTTGGACCAGTTAAAGGAGCAACGGCCATTAATGCTGGCGCTACCTTATCAGGGTCAAGCTTTCCATCGGTTGTGTAATTATCTGTATTAGCAAGCAAATTACGAACAGGGCCTAATTCTTTTAATTCTTGTTGTGCTTGATTTGCTTGAACACGGGCAATATTAGCTTCAGCCGAATAAAGGCCCATCTTCATCATGTCCCCAAGGGACATAGCATTTTGTTTTGGATTCAAATCCGCATTAAATTCAGCCATAATTAACCCATCTTATTCATGCCATACAACATAGCATAGTTACTGATATTGTTTAATGCGCCTGTTTGTGCATTTGCGGCGCCCATAATTCCTGAAGCTTGTGCATTACCAATACTTGAAAGCATATTTGAAACGTTAGAAGCAGTACCGGTACCAGCGTTTGAAACAGTTCCAAGTGCGTTCATGCCTACGTTGTTGGCATTAAATACGTTACTTGCAACGTTTTGACGGTTTGCTTGGTAATTGTTAAATGCGTTTTGCAATTGATTGCCAGCATAATCTTGGGCAAATTGTTGTCCGCCCTGAATAGCGTTACCGCTTACTGCGCCACCACTAGCATTTAATTGTGAATTAAATTGACCTAAACCTTGAGTTAATCCAAATTGATAATTTGGCATTAATGTAGTCAAATCATTCATTGTTGGCTGGGCAGTTAAATAGCCGTTACCAGTTGATGTACCGCCTTGAGCATTAGTATAAGTACCAGGAAGCATAGACTGTATTGCATTGTTAGCTTGTATTCCTGTTCCTGTATATGGCTGGGCTAAATTTTGAATTTGGTTATAAACGCCTTGGCTATAATTAATACCGTTTTGTGCGGCATTTGCGTAAGTATTAGCGGCGCTTTGGGCGGCATTTCCCCCAATAACTGAACTAGCTACGCTTGATGCGGCGACTGCGGCCGCTACCCATCCCATTGGCATGATTAATTCCTTTTTTCTAAATGTTTGTCCATCGTCCAGCCTTCAGGTGAAAACGGTACTCTATGGCCATTATCTAATCTAATACAAATAGTTAAAACAATATGGTCTGTATCGCCTTCATTAATTACCCAATGTGGCACGGTATTGCAAAACCAATGAACATCACCGGCTTTTTGCACCATCTTTTCATTTTCATAACAAAAAGCGGCTTTTTGATTGCTTTCTAGGCAAATATTGTATTTTTCAAAAGTTTCAGCGTGCCACCCTTGGTCAATATGAGAATGTATTTTTTCTCCTGGGCGTACACGATAAAGTAATACACCACCCAAAATTTCACCACCAACTGCGGCCATTAAATCTAATGAAAGCTTTTTGGCATAAGGAAGGTGGTCAACGGCTTTGTACCAAACAGGAATGTGTTCGTCACTAAAATCACTAAAGTCGCCTGTTTCAAAATTCTTTGTTTCGTCTTTGTATCGCAAAAATATATCGGATGTTTCATAGTGCGGACCACGTTTTGATAGTCTGCATGGGTTTTTATTCCACAAAAATGGCTGGCGTTGTAAATCCATTAATAATGGAAATACATTAACGTTAGCGGCCAATTGCGTAAAATTGTTCATTTTTCTATCAAAACTTCGTCAATTTTGTTAATATCAGTTTCTTCTGTTGCGTGAATACAAAACCATGTAGCATCTTCCAACGCTTCAATGGTGTGATTAATCCCAGCCTGAATATTTATACAGGCCGGTGCAACATATTCCCTATTATATTCGTCAGTACGCACAAAAACACGTCCTTTTGACAAAATACTTAAATGGGAATATTCATGCTTGTGCATACCAGCGGCATATCCTTTGGGAATGTGCATTTCTTTAGCATAAAGCCCATCTGAAAAATGATGTTGGGTACCCAAATCAATTTCAAAAATGCCTTCATTTTGCTGGAATTGTTCACTAGGTTTCATGGGTTGTAATAAGGCACTTTAAATGGTTGACCATTAACGGTTACGTTAATAAAACCTACTGGATTAGAAGGTAGCGTTTGGGAACCTTTTGTAGCAGTAGTAGCTGAAGAAAAGTTTAGCAGATTCAAAAAGTATTGTTGCCAAGCCCTTGTTGGGCGTTTGGTTTGCTCATCCATAATTGGGGATTGTGGATAAGGGTTATTTTGACTACTTGTCCAAATTCCATTATTAGCCATTAGTTGCTCCCAGCGCTTGCTTTAAGGTTTGCGGCAATGATTACGGCATTAATAGGGTCAGTTACTACTACTTCAAATACTCTATCCCTTGCCCAGCCCATTCTGCGCCAAATAGAACGGTTTTTATAGGCGCCTTGAGTACCAATAGATACCCAATGTTCATTTGACCATGTAGAGCCGCCATCATCTGACCAACGAAGCATAGCTTGTGGATTTTCATTAGCGGTTAAACCATTAGAAAGCCCTACGCCTGGTTGGAAATAAATTTGCAATTCATCAAAATATTGACGTTGGTAGTCACTAACCATATGCGGCGCACGGCGAATACGGCGAATTTCATTGCCATTATCGGTGTAATTTTGTGGGTCCAATTGATAAATAAGGCCATTTTGATAATCGCCTACCAAATTCATGTTTTGGAAGTTTGCATGGCAATTAGAACGATGTCTATGGAATACGTTTTGATTGTCAACGGATAGCCATTTATGCCACATTTGAGTAGAAACGTCATAAGCCCAAGTTAAATCTAGGGTTGGAAAGCTTACAACATAGACTTCATGGCCTTCCATCTGATAAGTATAGGCACGTGCATCTGAAATATATTGGTCAACTAATGTGTTTTCTACGGCATGAGTGCTAATTCTTGTGGGAATATAGCCATTCATCATCATAATTTGGGCTTGACCGCGAATATTACGGCTTACATAAGCAAATGAATTGCCAAGTCTTGCAACGCTAAATTTGGCCAAAATACCATGTTGAGTGTTTGTGCCTGGAATACGTTGGAATGGGAATGGGAATAATCCAGCATCAATCCAAACTTCTGAAGAAGCTTCACCCAATAAGAAAACTTCACGGTTGGAAACAACCATTGACACTAAATTGTCAGGCGAACCATCTTTAGAACTAAAGCTTAATTGTGAAGAAATTGGGGAAAGAATATTGGAACTTCCCCATTGCTGGGTATTGGGGCGGTTATAAACAAAATAGTTATCAACAATGTCAACAACATCCGCACCACTAAAACCACCATCGCTAGATGGCAAAACACTAAAGTTAAGCGCATATAAAGTTTCCGAACCTACGGTTTGAGTTCCGTTAACAACATAAGAGCCAGTACCGCCAGTACCAGTACCAAATGTTAATGTTAGGGTTAACCCTGTACCATTACCGCTAGTTGTTGTTGTGGCCGGTGTTCCTGGTTGCACGGTATAAACGCCATAACTTACGGCAGTTAAACCAGTAACCGCACCGCTACCACCAATAGAAGCAACGGTATAAGTAGCTTGTTGACTATATATACCGCCAGTAACCGTAATCGTGTCACCAACGGCATATCCTGTACCAGCGGCAGTAATGCTATAAGTAATAGCCGCAGAACCGCCTAGAGCCGTAATAATCGTTCCAGCGGTTACTCCAGTACCTTGAATGGTTTGGCCTGGGTATAAAGTTCCATTTGCAACGGCAGTTACAGTCAAAATATTGCCTGAAATAGAACCAGTTACTTTAGCGGCTACGGCAGAAGAATTAAATACTTCAGAAGCTTCTGTTTGGCTAATATTGACTGTATAAGTACCAACACCGCCTGTACCAGTTCCAAGGGCAGTAATAATAGTTTCAGGAGTTACGCCAATACCAAATAATGATTGTCCAGCGGCAATAGTACCTGACTTCATTAAACTAACTGTAAGAGTTGTCCCTGATATTGAGCCTACAAATTGAGCAGAAGATGGGTTAGAAATGCGCCATGTGTAACGATAAGAGCCGTCAACAATGTAAACGTTTGTGCCGTTATCTGCAATTCCAACAATACCGGAACTAGTGTTTAATGTTCCAATCAGGTTTGGAGTTAAGCTTGAATTTAACGCATAAACATATTGACCACAAACAACTACGCAATAGTTTCCGCCGGAAACAGTACGCATCCCACGAACTTCCGCAGAATTGAACATTTGAGCAACAGTTGTTAATCCAGGCGTAGGGTATAAAGCAACTACTCCATTTTGGCCAGGTTGCTTTAATGGGTCAATTTCAGGACGAAAATTAATACATTCCTGTGCATCTTGATAGATGGACGGGGCTTCGTATGATGGGCCTACAAATCCAAAATCCGGCATATAGCCCCTTTTATCTTAAGAAACCGCCGGTTAATATCCATCCAGCATCTTTTTGACGACCAACCAACAAAGCATCGCTAAATGTAGAAGCTTGAATTGGGCGCATATTAGTGCGTTTTAATGTCGCTTTTGCTTGTGCTGAATATTTGCTAATTAAAGCCATAGTAGCTGGGTCATTTTTGCCGTACATTGGCAATAAGCGTTCAGCAAGGCACCAACGCAAACATAACTCATAACCTTGTGGCAAAACAATGTTGTCATAAGGAGTTGCATAGCGAGTAAACAAAGTATCAGCAAATATGTGCATTTCGCCCTGTGAAGGGTTTGGCCATACAAAAATGTTACCTAATGGGTCAGAAGGTTGGTAATACAAAGACTTTGGCCATGGGCCGTTTAAAGTCTTTAAACCAATCATTTCATAGTTTTCTAAATTGAGAATGGCAACTGGGTAGTCAAGGCCCCCGTTAACAATAGGAGTACCGTTACTATTAGTATTAATACGCACAAAGCTAGACTGAATAGCAAGTGGGCGCTGATAGTAAGCATTAATGGCCGTTGAACTAACTGTTTGAGAAATATTAACGGTATATGTACCATTGTCATTAACGTTTCCGCCGGCGCCTGAACCAAACGCAGTAATAGTTGTGCCACTTGCAATTCCTGTTCCAGCTAGAGTTTGACCTAATGCCAATGCTCCTTGAGTAATACCAGTAACAGTTAATACATTTCCGCTAATAGAACCAGTAAAATTAGCGCCAATTGTGCCGCCTGGGCCGATTGTGTATTGAACTTGACCTGGTGTTACAGGAAATATGATTTCAGTCTTGTAGCTGACCATCATGGATTCATTTGACCATTGGTCAATCATGCCATTCATCATAGTTAAAGCATCTTGTACGGCTTCTGCGGTTGGTACTTCACCACCAGCTAAAGCGCCAATATCCTTTAATGCACCGCTAATAATATCAATAGGCTGGGTCATATTATTCTACCGTGAATGTTTTAGAGTTTAGCGCAGTAACCCATGGCAATTCTGTATTTTGCGGTGTAACTGGTGGATTGACAATAGAATTTATTTGCCCATTAATATTGGCATAGTAATTTTCTAAATTGTTGGTTGCTTCATTTATCCATTGCAAAATTATTTCTTGTGTCAGATTTGCATAAGGAATAACTGTTTCACCTTCTTTTGGTGAAAATTGGCAATTACCATCAATAGTTGCAGTATGAGTACCATCTGTTCCGCTAACAGTAAATAAGACATTGACTACATATCCATTATCAATAGTGGTTAATGAATTTATAGTTGTAGTGTATGTATTAGGCATTATTTTGTTCCTAATTGTGATTCTAGTGCGGTTACTTTTGCGTTGAGTTCTTGAATAGCTTTAATCATTGCTGGAACTAAAGCTGACGCATCCACTTGCCAAGGTTTATCAATAGAACCATCTTCATTATCAATTCCTTGTGTTACAGCTTCAGGTGCAACATCATTTAATTCTTGAGCAATAAGTCCAAAATCAACTTGTTGTTTATTTGAAATCCAGTCAAAACTGCGAATTTTTACATTTGCTAATTTTGCCAAGCCTGAACCAGCATCAACAATATTTTCTTTTAATCGTTGGTCAGAAGTTGCGTTGTAAAGTGTATTTGTTCCGTTGTAAGTAATAGAACCAACAGCACTAAATGTTGCTCCTGAACCAAAATAATGCAAATATCTTGTTCCAGATGTTCCTTGATTCCATGCTGTAAAACATTGAATTGCTGATGTTGCTGATGTTGAAGAAATGCCAGCACCACTACCAAAAACACCATTAACAAAGAAGGCACCATTATTATCAAAAATACCTCTAGGATTGCCAGCACCATCAGATAACACAATGTAGTTACTTGATGTACTGATGTTTAGACCGCCTTGATTGCCATTATAGCCACCAAGAACAGTATTGTATGAACCAGTTGTTACTGTATAACCAGCAGCACTATATCCTGAACTAACAAAACAGTTACCTACACCAGTTGTTAAGCTATAGCCAGCCGCTTCACCAATACAAGTATTGTAGTTTCCATTAGAAGTATATCCAGCTTGATAGCCAATAAATGTTTGACCTGTTGCAGTAGTATTTGTATAACCTGCCTGATAACCTACTGCTGTGTTGTTAGAAGCGGTGGTGTTGTTATATAAAGCTGTTGTTCCTACGGCAGTATTGTTAGAACCAGTAGTGTTGTAGCGCAATGAAGCAACACCAAAAGCAGAATTTTCACTACCAGTAGTATTAGCATAAAGCGTATTTACACCAAAAGCAGAAATATCTGTTCCACTTGTATTGGAATATAAAGCTCCACTACCAAATGCGTTTATTACCCCAGCGGTATTGCTATATCCAGCTTGATAGCCAACTGCAGTGTTGTTAGATAAGGTGGTGTTTGAGTAAAGGGCTTGATAACCAACTCCGACTGATGATGTCCCATTAGTGTTTGAATATAATGCTCTAGCGCCAACACCGACATTACCACCACTTGATGATGTTGCGTTGTATAAAACTTGATAACCTAGTCCTGTTTCATTTCCACCGCCGCCACCGAATAAAGTTTGATAACCAACCCCAGTTGTATTTCCATAAGGCGAAGTTGCTAATGCACTTACACCCAAAGCAGTATTTGTAGAAGTATTACCACCACCCTTACCAACAGTAAGACCTGATATAGAAGCATCGGCAGTTGTTTGGAATTGTCCGCCACTTGTAATTGTTGCGGCATCAGTAGCACCACCATTTACTACAAAGTGAATAGCATTAGAAGTTGTAGTTCCAATAGCTAAATCAGCAGTAGTAGAAGTTAAATAGACATTATTAGCTTGGTTAAATGCACCTGAACCAGTAAATCCACTACTGTTCATACCAAAATCACCATAATAGGTGGAATCAGTAGAATTTGAATTATTTACAATAAAGTCAGCAGAAGCAGTAGCTCCTGTGTTGCTATTTTGAAGAATAATTTGGTTGTAAGTAGATACTGAACTTTGTGAAGAAATAAGCGCATTAGCTGGTGTATAGGTAAGAGTACCAATATTTAAGTTAGTTGCAGTTGCAGAACCCAAAATTGGGGTCACAAGTGTAGGGCTTGTATTTAATACATTGCTACCTGAACCAGTTGAAGTAGTAACTCCTGTACCACCATTAGCTACATTCAATGTTCCGCTTAAAGTGACTGCACCAGTAGTAGCAGTTGAAGGTGTAAATCCAGTTGTACCAGCACTAAATGAAGAAACAATAGTTGGCAATGTAGTCCATGTTGGTACACCGGATGACAATGTTAAGTATTGACCATTTGTACCAGCGGCCAAGAAAGTTGTTGTATTAGCTGAACTTTGATAAGGCAATGAGCCAGCCGCACCACCCAACAGATTTGTTGTGTTTGTAGAATTAGTAACGGCAGTTGTACCGATTGCAGATACCAATTGTGCGGCAGTTGCTACTGTATGGGCGCTTGTTCCATTACCATAAAGAACGCCAGTTAATGTTCCAGCAACGCCTGTACCGCCATATAAAGCGCTAATAACGCTTGCGTTCCATGTACCAGCAGTTAGAGTACCAACGCCTGTAATTCCTGTGTATGAACCGCTAATATAGCTAGAACCAACAGTTCCACTAGTAATTTGATTGCCGTTAATAGCAATAGAAGTATTTGTAACGCTTGATACTTGACCGCTTGCATTAGTAGTAATTACAGGAACGCTAGAAGCAGAACCATAAGTTCCAGCAGTTCCTACTGGGGTAATGCTAAATTGATAGCCGGATAAAGTTAATCCAGTACCAGCGGTATATGTTGAAGAAACGCTAAAGTTGCTCCATGTCATTGCAGTTGTGCCAAGTGTTCCACCTGGTTGTGCCGTGCAATACCATGCTGAACCGGCTTGTCCACCGTATTCAACAAATACTAAAGCGCTTACATATTGAGCCCATGTTGTGCAACCAGTTGCATAAGTCCAGGCGCCAGCATTTACTTGATAAATACCGTTTTGTGAAGATGTAGTTTGGTTTTTAACCAATACTGTATTGCCAGCAACTACGGCCACGCCATCAATGGTTTGTGGGCCTGACAATGTAATGTTTGCAGTTGTAGCGGCGGTTACTGGGTTTTTCCAGCTAATTCCAGCGGCATAAGATTGCAAAGTTAACAAGTTAACAATGTCAGTTGCACCTGAAGCATTAGTGCTAATGGTTCCGGTCGTTGTGCTAAAGCTAGTAAATGCACCAGTTGACGGTGTAGTTGCTCCAATTGGACTTGAATCCAATGTGGAATTTGTTATGGTTAACCCTGATTGAACAGGATTGGAAGTCGCATAAAACGGCTTACCTTGACCAATAAAAGTATTAAAACTGCCGTCAGCGTTGAAATACGCTTGAACTGGCAGTAAATTCTGTACCGCAGAATTTGATGGACTAGTCATAACTGACCTTAATAAGCTAAAGCGTTAACTAAAATAACGTCACCGGCGGACATTGGTGAAGCGGCACCAGTTGTTACTGAAAAGCTAGTAAATGTTACAGAAGTTGTTGTGCTTCCTGTTAACTGTAAAAATAATGTGCTTCCACTTGTAACATCAGCGGCAAAAGCTAACCAACCATTAGTTGCAGTTGGTAATGTAATTGTTCCGTTTGCGGCGCCACCAGTACCAACAACAATTTTAAATACAAATGTGTTAACGGCAGAAATTGTAGGGCTTGTACCAAATCCTGAAGAAATCGTAGGTAATGTAGTAGTAGCGATTAAATTGCCACCCATAGACAATGTAGATGGGTTTTCTGCATTACCGCTTAATGGTGGTGAAAATACTTGACCGCCAGGACCAATCAAACCGGTACACACACCAGCAGAATTAAATGTAGCCTGTACGGGTACGATTTGAGTTGTTGAAGTGTTTGCGACTTGATTGGTACTGGACATGGTTATTTCCTTACGATTGGTCAGCCATTGGCATTACATACAAAGTAGTACCTGAAGTACCGATTGCAGTAATAGAAAACAATGGTGGAACTGCGATTACTGTTGGTTGTGACATGGTTACACCAAGCACAAATGATTGACTGCTATTTCCGCCAGTAGGCAAAACTGCGGCCGCGGCAGTACCAGTACCCTGAACAACTGGGGCAATGGTAACTGCAACCGGATTAGCTGAAGTGTTTAGAAAACCACAATAGTTAATTTGGTCATTACCGGCTGGGGTAATCGTAACCGCGGTTGAAGCCGTACCAGTAACGGTAATAGCCGTTGTAGGGCCTACGAACCGATATACTGATGTATTAGCCATGATTACACCGCCGTTGCTGGCAATGGGCCTTCAGCACGTGTAATTTGAATAATGTAATTACCGGTTGCTGGAGTTGCACTAGAACCAGTTGCATTAACCCATTGAACAGTCAATACGTTAGCGGCCAAACAATCAGCTTCAGCGGCAACAACACCAGCAGTTTGTGAACCAACAACGCCTTGAACAAATACTAGGTCAGTTGTTTGTAAGCCAGGCAAAGCATAAGTTTGTGATGCGCCAGCGGTTGCAACTGCGGTAGGCGTTAAAGGTACAGAAATGTAAAAAGTTTCGTGAGCATTGCCACGTGTAACGGTAGTAGATGACATGATTTTTCCTTTAAATTAGGATGATTAATTATATTCGTAAATAGGAAAAAAGCCACCCTTTTTGGGGGCGGCTTCCATCCTTTTACTGCATGGTATTACGAGTAGTTGCTAAAGTCGTAACCGTAAACATAAATATCTGCGGTAGCGGCTTGTGCAGTACCAATACGAACATATAAATACTGTTCAGCTTGGGTAGCAGTAGAAGCAACAGTCAATTGGTTAACTACTGTGGCACCAGTATTAGCTGATAGTGCAGTAGCGCCAGCAACAATAGCGGTACCTTGAGCATTAGCGGCTGGATATAGGCCAATAGTAGCCGATGACAAGCTTGTAGATGCGTTTGTAACGATAACGTTGCTAACTGAAAAGTTAGTTGTGTTTTGAACAGGGATTACCAAATCAGTATTGTTGCCTTGGCCCAAATTGGCGCCGACTAATACTGCAATCAAACGGATAGCTTGATTAGAAGCTAGATTTGATGGGTGAATCGTTTGGGTTGATGCTGGTCCTGGATTGCTCATGATTTATTCCTTAAAAATTGTTTAAAAAGTGGGGTTTTTAGGCCCCACGATTACCTATTAGGCGGCTACACGGCAAGCGAGTTCAGGATAGAGTGGTGCCCAACCATACAGAACGTCCAAACGAGTAGGAATACTATCGTTGTTAATTGTGTATTGACGAACAACACGCATTGACAAGCCAATTTCTTTGTCACTTGCACGACCAGCAAAATGAACGCCTTCAGGCAATTCAAGGTCCGCTACTGCCAAAGTAAAGGCATTGCGGTGCATGATGATGTTTTGTGGGGAAAGAATACCGGTGTTGTTAAATGGGTTAACAGTTTGTGAACCAGTAGCAGTAATGCTTACGTTTTGGAACTGACCAGCAGAAATCAATGCTGGGGAAACAGTAACAGAAGCAGTACTACCGGAACCGATAGCAGTAGTAGAAGTAACAACGAATGAACGGAGTTTACCTGAACCATAAGCTTGACGGTTTTGTGGGTTAACTGCATACACACCATTAATAGTGAATGTATCACCTTGGTTCAATGTAGCGGCGGCAGAAGTAGCACCAACAACGATTGTGGAAGTTTGAGCCCAACCGGAAGTCAAAATACCAGTAGTAGTTGTCAAGTTGCAAGACAATGTAGCACCGGAGTAGCTACCGAATGTTTGTGCTTGAACGTTTTGGTCCATCTTCCAGTTCATACCACCTGAATCACGACCCATCAAGCCCTTACGGTACTGTTCGCCAATTGCTTCTTGTGGAACGAACAAACCTTTTAAGCTATCAACGATAGTTGCAGATGTAAATGGCTCAACGATGCAAGAACGGCGACCGTCACGTGGTGCACCTTCAGAATCAAGGTAAGCGGCGGCAGTCAGATAAGTAATCAAACCAGTTGGGGGTGTACCGGCAGTACCAACGATGTTTGCAGTATTGTTTTTAGCCATAAACAAACCATCACGGTCGATTTTGTTGGCAATAGCGGCAACGGCTGGCTTCAATACACGGTCAGAGAACATATCTAAAGATAATGCCAAATCTTGTGTAGTGAACTGTGTGTCAACGTGGAACTGTGTTGACAATGTTACTGGTACAGAAGTTTCGTTAAAATCTTCAACGTTCAATGCTGGGCCAGTTGTACCGATGAAACGACCAGGACGGCGTACGTTTACAGTAGCACCGATTTTGCCGCCAACAACTGCAAATTGGTCGTCATAGTTACGGTCAACTTCAGAAGTAAATGTTAGTTCGTTTTCCAAAACCATTAACGCTTCGTTAGTGATTTTGCTAATGGTTAATAAATTATTTGGCATGATGCAAGTTCCTTTTAGGATTAAATTAAATTGTTACCTTAACGAATCTTTCCAGCTTTGCGGGCGGCTCTGTAAGCTTGATATTCCAGTTGTTCACCATCTGTATATACGCTTTGACTGCCGGTCCCACGAATAGGATTAATAGGTTTTGGTGCATTTGACTTCACCGCAACAGGCTTACTTTTAGCTGGTTCTTCGGCTTGCACCTCAAACTTCGCTTCCAACTTACCAATCATTTTCAAAGCTTGGGCAGTAGATAGGTTAGCAATTTTGGCGCCTAATTCATCGTCTGAAGCTAGTTCATACAGAATCCTAGGACCTACATCACTTTCCAAGATTGCATCACGCACCGCATCATTTACTGAAACTGTGCTACTTGCAACCATATCTTCGTAATCAGGTAATTCGCTTTTAACCGCATCAAGCTTTTGTTGCCAAGTCTTTAATACTTCTTGTTGCTTGGCCTGTTCGGCTTGTTGCTTAATTTCCTGTTCACGTCTTGCTACTGCTTCATTAGCTGACCATTCTGCTAACGCTTCAGCGTATTTAAACGCATCAGCATAGTCATCAGGACTTGGCTTTAAATTGACATTTTGTGCCCTTTGGGGCGCGCTTTGTCCTTCTAATGCCGCTAATCTAGCTTCCAAAGCTTCCCTGGCTTGACGTTCTTGTGCGGCTGATTCCTCTGCCGCTTTACGTGCCTTGGTTAACTCTGAAAACCGCTTTTCCAACTTTGGGTTGGGTTTCCGTTCCTCTGTTTCGGTCGTTTCCTGTTCAGTTACGGCTGGTTCACTCTCACCTTCTTCGGCTACTGGCTCTGTTACTGGAGTTTCCTCAACAGTTTCAGCCGCAGTATTGGCCGGTTCGGTAGCTAAACCTAACTTATTAACGTTCCATTCAACTAAATTTTCACTTGTTACTACGTTCGTTGCCAAACGTTCTGCTACATTTGCTTCTGCCATGGATAACTCCAAGATTTAACCCGCTGAACCCAACGGTAGGTTGTTACTATATTACAACAGTTTATTGCGGTTGTGCAAGATTTCCTTGTCCTAATTCGGCATTTGCTTCTTTAGCAAAACCGTATTGTTCTTCGTTTCTTGCCGCTATTTCTTTCTCTAAACGTCTTGTGTCCATGTGATGCAAGATTAAGTCAGTCAAAGCTTCAATTTCCATCTTGTTTTGGCTAGTAATTGACCTAGTATTTTGGTCATGAACTTTAACTTGGGCATTGAGCATGGCTCTTTGGTCCTCATGGGCTTGTTTAACTTGCTCAACGTCCTGACGTTGTTTAATAGCCATCTGCAATTGCTGGTTCTGTTGGGCCATTTGTTGTAATGCTTGTTGCATTTGCTGGATTTGCATTTGGGCTTGTGGCGGAACCTTGCTATCTTCGTCAATATTAGCCAATGGATTAATAGAAGCAAGACGGTCAGCAATGATTTCAGCGCCTGGGAAGTCCATATTACGGAATACCAAGTCACCAATCTGTCCAAATAGGTTTGGATTAGCAGTCAAAGCGGCCATCATAGATTCAACGGCTTCTTGGCGCTTGGTGCTATAACCAGGGCCGGTGTCCATAACAATGTCATATTCACCAATGGTTACGTCATTTAACACCCTATCAACGCCATTTTCACCAGTTGTTTTTTGATTAATGGTTACAATCTTTGGCTTTCCATCATCGCCAATGATTCGCATTACCCGTTCTTTGTCGTAAATCTTGGGGATAAGGTCAAGAATGATACGGCCAGTATGGGCAATAGAACGTGTCAGATTGTCGTAATAATGGTAATTAGTCATGTCAACTTGCATCTGTTGACCTTGTAATGCCTTACCGCTAATGTTGCCTTGTGGCAATTGATTAGGGTCAAAAATACCTACTACGGCCTGTAAATCTGCATTAATTCCACTCGCCGCCGCCATAATTCCAGCCGGCGGTTGTTCAGGTGCTTGGCGGATGGGGGGTGGTGCCGGTTGGCCATCGGTATCGGTTTGCTTGTAACGCAAATAGGACATTGTTTTGGTATTTGCTTGCGCCCATTCATTTTCGTGTCCTTCATCCTGTCCTTCAGCCATAATCCACTTTGCTTTTGGAGCAAGTGCCACGGATTCAGTAATGGATGTAACCCAAAAGTTATACATTCTTTGTGGGTCTTTAGCCATACGGACAAGGCCAAACTTCTTACGCTTGCCTTCAATGACTAATTGCTGGCCATAAGTAGGAATAACAGGAATGTGTTTGCCTACCCAACGGCCTTCTTCAAGGATTTGCATACCAGTTAGCTTGCACCAATGGATTTCTTTGCGCCAAGAACTACGGCGGCTAACCTCATAAATGCCATTAGCTTCTAATACCTTTTCGCTTGGCATCTCATCTTCATATACATGGGAGCCATCGGACAATAGGATTAAGTCAGCGTTTACTATCTTTGTGTAAAAATATTCAGCAAGACGAATATCTTCTTTCATTACCCATTCGGCATCAGAATCGCCTGTACCACGCTGGGTAAATCCGCTTCCATCTTCTGCATCAGGGTACATTGCCCTGAAATTAACTTTAGGGATTACCGTTGTGATTAACACTTTTTCAGCATCTGAACCGTCAGGTAGCACCGAATTGGGGTCAAAATATACGGTAAAAGGGTTGTCAATCGTATCAATGTAGATTTCTTGGTCAAATGACTTTTCGTTGACGTAACGTGTGTTTACACGCCAAAAACCCCATCCCATACGTACCGCTGATTCATACGCAGTATCGTAAGCATGGTCAGCATTAGATTGATTCTCAATATGACGGCAAATACCAGTAATAATGTCTGCCATTCGTTCGTCAGTTTCATTGTTCATCCCATGGGCTTTCATCCTTGGGCGTTGCTGACGTTGCTGGTTACATAGTTGACGGATATACGCATCAACTTTATTAATGGTTAAGCATGGGCGCGATTCCACGCTACGGCTATTTTGAATTTCTACTGGCCATTGGTCGCCACCGGCAAACTTAAGGTCATCTAATGCTTCTGAACGGTTGTTAGTATCGGCATCAGCCGCAAAGCGCAAAAACTCTTTTGCATCTTCAATTCTTGGGTCGTATTCGTACTCAACCATTTCAGCCATAATTTATCCCATCCAGCTAGATTGAACGTGGGGAATGGTCCTTTTAACCGTTTTCCTTGGTTCGTTAATCATTAAACCTATGTACCTAAACGCATCGGCCCCGTTTGAATAATGGTCATGCAATGGCTTTTGGCTAAATTGCTTGGTTTCAGGGTCAACTTCGTATCGGTAATGTCTTAAGCATTGTAAGCCTTCTTCAGTATTTTGCCTATCAAAATAGCATTTACTGAAGATTGTTCGTGCCGCATTAATTGAATCTGTAATCGGTACTCTATCTAAAACTTTTGTCATGTGGCCAGTTTGTCGTACAATTTCCTCTATGGAACGACCAGTTCCTAGGGACTTTGCTTTGGCATCGTGCGGCAACCATATGGTATCTATCATGTAACCGTATGATGAAATTTTTGCCATCCAATAGCTAATTGTCTGTTGCCTATCTTCTAAATACCGTATCAGCCTGGTTTCAGTTGGGAACAGTTGCACAAACCACACGGCCGTATGGTCATTCCAACCAAGGTCGAACACAATATGTACCCCTTTGGTTGCATCGTATGGCACATTGCATATACGGCCCTGTAATTCAGCCATAGTCATTTCTTTTGCAAAGATGGCACCATCTATCGTCTGACGTGGAATACCTTCCCATACGTTGTTATATGCCTCTATATCACGTGCTTGTAGTGTTCTGCGTTCCAAATCCAATACTTCAGGGAAATATGGGTTGTCGTTCCAGTTAAGTTTGGTGACTATTGCATTTTCAGGCGGATTTAGGACAAACCGCTTATAAGTTTCATCTGTCGGCAGTTCAGGGTTAAATGACACCCATATCTCTGAACCTTCTTTACGGATAGTAGGAATAAGAATATCCCAAGAATGGGCCGTAACGTTGTTGGCTTCCTCTACCCAGCAAATATCAATACCTTCGATAGATTTAAGGCCATTAATGTTGTTCTTAATGCCGGCAAAAATGAATTCCGTACCGTTTATGCCCCTAATCGTGGTTTGAGTTATCTCATAATGGGCTTCTAATCCCATGGCATAGATTTGGTCGCTTAATAGCTTATGTACCGAATCCTTAATACTGGTTTGGAACTCACGGGCGCATAGCACCCTAATGGTAGATTTAATGCCTTTAATAAGCAAAGCCCTTGAGATTCCCCAAGATTTTGAGCCGCCGCGCCCACCGTACAGGATTCTATACCGGCTACTTTTAGGTTCAAATAAACACTTTAATTTAGCCGGAAACCGTTCTCTGGCGATGGCATCTTTAATCTGTGGTGATGGTTCCATCAGGTTCCACAAATGTTATTTGTACGGCAGTTTTGAGTTCTGCACCATTAGGACCTTGCAGTTCTTGAATAGCAACCGCTTTACCGTCCATACGGTCAATTACTTCCTTTACTGCCCATGGTTCGCCTTCAATAGCCGCATCTACCAATTTCTCTGTGACTTGGCGTAGCTTTAGATGGTCATTCTGTATAAGGACCTTACGCAATGCTTCAGTAAAAAGCTTGCCCTTCTTGGCATTTTGATTACCAATTGGGGCTCCGCCTTTGTCAACTGTTGAATTAACGTCTAAACTCATGTTTTATAAAGATTTCTTCACTCATCCGCCATACTGTCAGAATTGGCTTCTGCTTCGTTTATATCTTCCTGTGTTGTTGGGCTATCTTCTATTGCCATAACCTCATTATAAAGTTCTGTTGGAACTCCTGGTTGGCTTATTAAAGCATTTATATCCGCTACCAGTTCATTTTGGTCTTGGGGAATAGGATAGGGAAGATATACGTTTGGAGTTGTCATTCTGCTGGCTTTTCAATAGTTACTTCCGCTGGAACTTCGGCGGCTGGTTGTTGCTCTGCAATATGCTGGTCAACTTGGGCTTTAGCAGAAATGTGTAATTTATTATACAAATCCAATACGGCTTCCATTGGAAGCTTACGCAATCCAGCAAGGATGATTTCCATTTCTTGTACGGAATGGGTGAATTGGAGTTCTAATTTAGTTAAATCCATTATTGAGGTCCTTTTTTTAAATATTCTAAAATTACATTTAAGTTTTTTTCCAGCCATCCTAGCCTGGTATTACATTGTTGACATAAAACACCACGATAAGTTTGTGGTTCTTTATGGTCAATGCACATTTTTGCTTCTTTTTTACCGCAAATTTCACAATTTTCTTGTCTTAATTTATCCGCTTTTTCTAATGTAATGCCATATTTCTTTTTTGCATCATATCTTCGTTGGTTTAATCTTAAATTAGCCGGCAAAGTACCATTGTTTGCAAACTTATTCATTTTTTTTTGGATTTGTTTTTTACTTCACGCTTAACTGCATATGCAATAGCTACGCTTTGTTTAACTGGCTTACCGGCCTTTATTTCTGTTTTAATGTTCTCTTTGAATGCTTTAGGACTTGCTGATTTTTTTAGCGGCATTTTTTGTTACCTTTCTAGTTGTAGCTTTTTTCAATGCTGGTTTCTTTTTAGGGGCCGGAAATGGTGGTAATTCCTCTTTCGGCGACTTTACAGTAAATATGTGGTTGATTTCTAGATTTTCAACTTGCATTTCTACCTTTTTGACCTTATACCAACCAAAATGGGCCATAATCTTTTCAATTAATGGTTCTTTTGAATCAAAAATATCAATATTCATGCTAATTCCTTATCAGTAGTAAAGCATACGTCTTGCCAAGACATAATTAAATAGCGTTCGCCTTTATCGTAAAACTCTTGAAATTTTAAGTATTCTTCTTTTGGGTCGTCATTCATGGTCCCAAAACGAATATAATCACCGACTTTTACCGGCATTGCTTCACGGCGCCCGTTAACCTTTTTGCCTGGTCCTACGGCAACAACGGTGCCCATATTATCTACTTCTTTGTTATCTACAATAATTACCGTGCTTAAAACACGTTTATCCGGACGAACAACAATTTTGTCATTCATCGGTTTCAATATAAAATCTACATCAGCCATTTAGTTCTCCGATTACTATTTGGTTAGAAGGGCTTACAAGTTTCACGTGCTTGTAGGCCCTTCGCTTTATTACTTTTGGTACCCAGCCCCGAATGTAAATGGCATATCATCACCATTTGTCATCCAGCTATCTGCAATTGGCGGTTTAGCCATTACTGCATCTGCGGCTGGGGTTGATGTTACTGCTTGTGGTTTAGTTTTAACGGCTTTTACACGGCTCATATAATCCTTTGTCTTAAGCAAATCAGTCAAACTGCTCTGATTAGACGTTGGATTTAGATTAGCAGTAAAGTCAGCCATGATTACATATCGTCTTGGTCGTGACCTACACGCTTATGGTCATAAACAACTGATTCACCCATGTGACCCTTGAACTCACCTAGGCGGCCATCATGCTTGCCCATGTGTGCGGCTGGACGTGCGCCCATACCATCTTCTAGGCCCATAGCTACACCACCATTGAGCTTCTCATGACGTTCGCCAGTAGAATCGCTTGATGTTGCACCTTTAGGAACTTTTTCACCGGTAGCACCAGGCATGAATTTGGTGGAATTTACACCCTTTTCAGAACCCTTTTTTTCGCCAGTACGGTCGTTTGCTTTAACACCTTTTGGAAAGCGTTCGCCGCTTTCGCCTTTTAATCCATAACCCATAATATTTCCTTTTTGCAAAAAGAACTAGAAAAGCCTAGTTTCGTTATTTTCGTCTATTTTACTACTATGTCAAGTCTATTCTGAAGGGTCATATCCAAATTCATGAATAGAGTTAGCATCGGTCCAAATGTGCTTTGCCGGCACGGTTTTTTCAAGTATATGATAACCATTCTCAAATCGTTGGCCATGTTGTTCAGCATAGTCTAAATTTGGTGTAACCCAATCGCCAGGGTATATATCCTCACCAGCGTGTTCTTTAGGAACGGCACGATACACTTTTAATTCTTGTTCGGGTTTACCCTTAACTGATTGCATAATGGACATTGTGTCCTTATCCATTGTTGTATTGCCGTGACCATAATATCTATGGGCATTAGGACCATATATGTCATCAGGAAATATTTTATCTAATTGATGGCCAGGGGCATTATCTTCGGTTTTATGGGGCGCAGTATGTTCGCCGCGATAATCATATTCTTGTGTATTGATTGAACTTGGATGTTTTGTAGTAACAATAGCTTCATCAGGATGAATGTCTAAACCATAACCAAATTCACCGGTGTGTTCATACGGAAAATGTTGTTCTCTACCTTGTTCTCCAAGGTGCATACGTCTTTGAACTAACCTAGCTTCAGCTTCTCCAGCATGATGAACATAATCTTCATAACCCATTTGTTCAGGATTAATATTTGTGTATTTTCTGCTTAATACATCACGTGACGTCATTAATTGACGATATTTGTCCATATTATCAGCTTTTAATGCTTCTTTCATTTGTCCATTCAAATCTTCAATATTGGACATAATGTTTTCTTGTTCTTTTACATATTTACGCACTTCCATACCGTAATTGGCGCCACGGTTCCACCCTTCTTTACCTTGAATTACGTGTTGAAGTTCATGTAATAAGGTTGATTTTGCTTGTTCAGGCGTTAAATCTTTATTAATACTAATAGTGTTTGTAGATTGTTTATAGGCGCCTTTATCCGATAAAGGACCTTCATGGGTTTTAATAAAAATATCACTTGCTAAATCTTTACTAAACAATCCTGGATAAGCTTTTTCAAGTTCATCATGGCTTAATACATCTTGTAATCCAACATAAGATTGTTTGTCGCCTACTTTTTGTTTGGCAGAATCATACAATTCGCCAAATGTTTTACTACCGCCAGGCGTTTCGTCCTTCATGTGTGACCATAAATCACTAATTTCAGTACGCCATTGTTGGTCCAAACCACGAACTAATCCAGTTTTGCTACGTATTTCTTGTGGCGATACACCTTTAGATTCCATCAATGAAGCTTTAAATTGTTTTTCAGGCTCCCAAATAGCTGATTCAGGACCAGCCATCATTGGCAACATACCGCCTGATTTAATCATGTAATTTTCAAGCTTTTGGTAAGCTTTTGGGGCGGCAAATTTAGCCGCTGAACCATATCCAGGTGCGGCCATAGCGGCAATTGCTACTGGTTCGCCTTGCTGATAACCTTCTTCGTAACCTTCATTTTTAGGGTTTAATATTCCACCGCCAAATGGGCTTTGGGGCGGCAATCCTGTGGCACCAGCGGCAAACCCTGTTTGCTTTGGCATAGGGTTATAACCAAATAACTCATTAAATGCCTGGGGATTGGTAACAAATCGCTGAATATTTTCAGGTAACTTGGTAACTGCATTTGCAATGCTTTGCAAAGTATCTGAACCTTCATTAAGTCCAATGTCAAAAAAATCAGAAAGATTAGCCATGGCTTATTTTAAAGGACTTCTATCATTACATCAACGCCGCCGCCCTTTCGGATTTCGCCACGTTGAATCATTAACACATCAATTTGTCCGTCATTGTCATAAACGCCGGCATCTTCTAAACCGTCTAAAACCGCTTTTAAGCGATTATCTAGGTCAGTTACTATTTTTGACCGTGGATATAACCATAACGTCACCTCAAGCCGTTTATCGCCAAATTTAGGTATGTTTTGAGCAACAACACATTCTGCTACTGCGGTTTTAAATTCGCGCCCAGCTTTACTTAAAACTGTATTGCCCCTAAAGTTCCGCCAATATGTATTGACCGATGGTGGATAAGGCAGTTTAATGGTTGTCATTTACAAGTATTTGATTATTAATAAAGTTTTGTTAGTATTGCACAAACTTCTTAAAAAGGTAAGTCATGGCAAACCCAGGGTTGAATAAACAACAAATGCAAGAAGCCGTCAATGCTTATGCTAAAACGGGCAATAAAGTAGAAGCGGCCAAATTAATTGGCATCAATGCAAATACTTATCATAGCCGGTACAAGTCTGCTATGAGTGCCGGAATTAAGCCAACAATTGAATCAATTAGCAAAGATAAAACGGCTTTGTTTGAAGCTTTAGATAAGATTAGGCAATTAGAATCTAGCATCAACGCACAAGAAGAAAATAAGTTGACTGCGGAATACATTAAAAATGTCATTTTAAAAATGTCAAAGGCAAAGGTGTCTGTCCCTAACTGGATGACAAAAACGCCTAAAAAGAAAGCAGTTGCCGGTGTTCCTACTCTTTTTGCTTCAGATTGGCATTGGGGTGAAGTTGTTGACCCAAATCAAATTAATAATGTAAATGAATTTAATGTGGCTATTGCCCAGGACCGCGCCCGTGTCATGATTGAAAAAACCATTGATTTGCTTAAAAATCATGTGGCCCATTCAGATTACCCTGGCATTGTGTTTGTGCTGGGTGGCGACATGGTATCAGGCGATATTCATGAAGAATTAATGGCTACAAACTCCATGGAAATTATGCCAACCGTTATAGATTTGTTTGGTGTATTGACTTGGTGTATTGAAACTTTGGCTAATGAGTTTGGAAATGTCTTTATTCCGTGCGTAAGTGGTAATCATGGGCGCAATACGCACAAAATCAGGGCAAAGGGCCGTAATTTCACTTCGTTTGATTGGTTATTGTATCAATTCCTATCCAAACGATTTGAGAAAGATAACCGTGTTCAATTTCATATACCCGATGGCCCTGATGCCTATTATTCAATCTACGGACACAAGTATTTACTTACACATGGCGACCAATTTCGTGGGGGTGACGGTGTTATTGGCGCTTTAGGTCCAATCATTCGTGGCGACCATCGTAAACGGTCTAGGAACGCCCAAATTGACATGGAATATGACACCATGTTGTTGGGCCATTGGCACCAGCTTATTCAGCTAGAACGTTTAATTGTTAACGGTAGCCTTAAAGGCTACGATGAGTACGCTTATAGCAACAACTTTGGATTTGAACCACCACGTCAAGCTTTATGGCTTACTCATCCTGAACATGGTTTGACATTTAGTATGCCGGTATATGTTGAAAGAAAACAAAAGCAACATAACAAAGATTGGATTACCTGGAAATGAAACTTACGCCTGAAGTGATACGTCATGCTTATGCAAGTTTAAGTACCTTGTACCCATTTACTAAATGGAAAATGCCGTTACCTGAAGAAGTAGAGTTTTTAATTGTGCCCGATACGGAAACAATGGGAACGTACCAGCTAGATACAGGCGGCGATTACGAACATACCATTACTATTAGTTCAGCCCGTTGTGGTCACTATTACACAATGCTTACTACGCTATCGCATGAAATGGTTCACATGAGTTTTCACCGGCAAAAAGGTGACAAATGGTTACATCATTCCAAGCAATTTCGTACCCGTTGCAAAATGGTAGCTTTTGAAATGGGATTTGATGGGCTGGAATTGTAAAGTTATCACTATACGATTGTAAAGTTATTTGGCCATTAAATAAGCCCCATAATTCGCAAAAGCATATCCAGCGTACATATAAGCCAATCCAGTATTTCCTTTAGCAAACTGTTCAATACAGATATAAGCATAAATAAGCCCTGTAACAATTATTAAATTAGAACTCATTTAGCAATTCCTTGGTTTGTACCAAAAGTTCTTCTTCTGTAATTTGGTGTTGTTTTTCCCAAAATTTGCGGCCGACTCCGTGAATACCGGCACTTGTTCCTCTATGGTGAAAGGGACAGAGCGGAATAATAGGCGAGCGGCTTCTAACGCCAGTTCGTCTAATGTGATGGAGTTCTGCTGGCGTTCCTTCGTTGCCTTGATGCCTACATAATGAGCATCCCAATTCAGCAATTTTTCTGTAACGTTCTTTTTCATTTTTTGTTGTCATGTTTTTGAATACTTGTAAACAAGTCATTCCAATTGTAAATTTTGTGAATCAAATCTTCGTTTTGTATCTCATAAGTATCAGCTTTTAATTCAAATGACGTATTGTTATTACGTTCCCTTATGGTACCTTTTGGGTAATGTTTTGCATAAAACAAAAAAGTTGCTTTTGGCAACCATCCGCAGATAGTGAATTTATTGTTTGTGGTGTTTAAACTAGCAAATACATATCCATCTACATTAAATTTAATTTGTGATGCAATTAAGTTATTAACGTAATCTAATTTTGGCGTAACAGTCCGGCCCATGGTTTTAATGTCAATCTTTTTGCGGCCAATTACAAAATCTACGCCGCCATCATGTGTTGTGGATGGTTGCATAAATGGTTGACCTAAAGCATAAGCCATCATATTTTGACCAATAACACCAACTAATTGCTGGTCTTTTGTGCCATTGGAGTTATCAGGCCTATGTCCCAAATTGTTATGTTCTACAAATTCTTTGCTTGCATCAATAACTTCTTGGGGAACTTGTACGCTAAACGCCACTATTTACCCAATGATTACGTAATTGTTTAATGCTGGCAATTTCTAATTTAATACTTTCGTCAGCTATTTCATGCGCTATTTTTGTTGCTAATTCTGCTTTGCCTTTAAGTTGTGCATTGTGATATTTTTTAATTAATTTTTGTATGTTTAAGTAAGGTTCGCAGTAATCGTTCATTTGGTTGTTCCGCCGTACACTTGTTGTTCTAAAAATCTAATCTGACTTCTTAATGTTTCGTTTTCTTGTTGAAGCAATTTGTATTCCATTATGTGTTTTAAAATAGGTTTCCATTCTTCAAACGCTTCATCAATTTTGCTAATACTTGCTCCAGTATCAACAATATGCGGAATGTTGTTCATTTAGTTAATCTTTCTAAATTACGGTTGCTTGCTTCTTGAGTGCGCCACGCTTCAAAACGTAATTTTGCACTTTCCAAACGGTATTTCCACATTTCTGTTTTATACGTTGCGGCGCCAATAGCTTTGCACAAGTCTTGATATTCTTGGCTGGCGTATGCTTCACGTTCTTGTGCGCCCAAAGATTGTTCGGACGATTGTTTCATTTTAATCGCTTTTAATGAACTTTTATATGCTTCAAGTTCAGCAAGTTCACCTTTAGCTTTAGCGTATTCCGGTGCGTATTCATAAAGGTAATCTACACAATCATTAGGGTCAACAACCCTGGTATCAGGTTTCATTTCTCTTGTGCCTTTTTTAGTATTTCTCTAGCATTATTAAATCCATCAATAAGACCTGTTATATACATATCCATATAACCGCTTTCTTCAGCATCTTTAACCAATTTATCCAAGTCTTGTTCTGTTAGTGCCTTTGCTGGGTGGGTGTAGAGTGGAATACAAGGCTGTTCAATATCAAAAGATATGTTTAATGCCGCACCCAAGCTATTAAAAAGCACTCCATCTACCATCCACGCTACTGGTTCATTATTCATAACAAATCCTCTTTTTTTATACCTTTGTCATACATTGCTTTATGAAATTTACGCAATGCGCTATTTAATATTTGAGCTACTCTTTGATGGCTTACACCTTCAATTAATGCTATTTGGTCAAGTGTCATTGGCTCATAGCCATTGTCCTGAAATGTTTCCACGATTGCCTTTTTTCCATTGGTCATAAAAGTCCCCAGCAAGTTTTTGTCTGCGGTTGTCAAAACTTTTGTTTTCAAAATATGCCCTGAAACCCACCAGCCCAAGTTGGGCACGGTATTTGAGCAGTTGTCTAACTTCGCACTCATACCGCCATCTTTCCAATGTGTTGTTGGATTCTTTGTCGGTACTGTCCCATAGATTCGCCGGCATAAGCATTTAGTCCCAATTCTCGGCCTTTGGCCATAGTCAATTCATCGGTACTATACCAAGGTAATGCTGGGCGCTTTACTTCTTTTGGGGTCATGTCTAATTCATCTTCCCAACGGCCCTGATTAAGCCAGGTACTTGCATGGGGGATAAAGTCTGATTCAGTACCTTTAAGTTTCCAGTAAGCCACGTGTTGTTCAATGGCTTCTACGGCCTGGGCTTGTTCGTCTTTAGTCAGGCGATTAAATGCCCCTTGGGCGGCGCGCTTGGCCACCTTCCGGGGATATAGTTTCCAAAAGGTGTCAAACATCAAATAACTCCAAAGCTAACTGCCATTGTTTCGGCAATAGATTTTTTAATTGTTACTTTGCAACCCTTGGCTTTGTGTTTTGCCGCTATTTGCTCGGCTCGTTCTTTGGTGTGAACTTGGTCAATAAACTTGCCGTCAGCTTTAACAACATAAACTGTAATTTTTTTCCATTCACTCATAACGCCCCCAATTAAAATTTGCTACGTGTTGGGTTTGTATTCCAAATAGCACGTTCAGCGGCTTGCCAGCTAGTGTTGCCAACTTGAACACGTTTGCCGGTTTTGGAATGAAGGTGCATTTCTTCTGTACCGTCATTGAACTGAACCAATGTTGCTACGTGGCCAGTTGACATTGTTAAATATTCTTCTTTGTAGTCAGGTTTTGTAACTGATTGGATGTTTGTAACTTTCATTTTTCTTTCCTTTTATCTATCACGGTCAATCACCGTATAAGTAATTTACTAAAGTTTTCTTTAGTTGTCAAATCTTTTTTATTAGGACTTTCCCTAATGTTGTTTTTATGCAATATGTATAGATTTACTGGATTTTTATACATATAGATATTGATATATATAAATTATTGCTTTTTGGTGGACAAACCTAGCCCACCTAGGTTGCCTTAATAAGTTTGCTTTTCGGAGCCACTTAACCCGTCAGTCGTTCAGGAAACCGGCACTAACTTCGCCACCGGCATTTGCGCTATTACATTCCTTATCCCCCAGTAGCGCTTCTATTCTGACCGCTGGTGGTGGTGAATCCCCAATCAGAACGACAGGGACAAAAACACAAAGGGCTTTAGGGGTAGCTTTGTGCTGAAACGGCTTAAGAAATGCCTCTAATCTCATTTCCTAAACCCACAAAACCACCCCTAAAGCCCTAATCCAAGTGTTTCAGTCCTTGATAGGCAAAACTATATCACATATTTTTTAATTCAGGCCACACAATCCACCAGTTGTTTGGAAACAACGTTTTTCTAGTTACTAATCCATGGCTTTCACGTTCAATGGTCGCGGCCATTATTGTTAAATGACCGTGTGGAATTGCATTGTTATTGCGCCATTGACATACCGCTTGAACTGTTACACCGCATAACTTTGCTACTTTTGCTGGTTTGCCCAATAGGTCAATGATTTGAGCATCATTCATTTATTTTCCTTTTTTTGCTAAATATTGCTTTACTTTTACTAAAGTTTACTTTAAATTTGTAAGTACGGCAATGGTGCCGTGATTGAATAAGGAAATAAAAATGGTTGATGAATTAAGCCAGTTAATGTTGGAACATGAAGAATTCCTAGAAAAAGCTTTGGATGACATGGAATTTAGTACCGAGTATTTAACCCAAGAACAAGTTGATTGCATCCGTCAAGCTTGTGGAAAACCTCGTAATAGCCACGTTAATCCATTGTTACGTGACGTGATTAATGAATTTGGAACAATTTTTGGAAAGTGAAGAAAAAATGATAGTTGCTAAAAGAAACAGTAGCGGTACAACAGAATTTAAGATTGCCCCAGCCGGCAGTTATTTGGCACGTCTATATCGCATTATTGATATTGGCACCCAAACAACAGAATGGATGGGCAAAAAGAAGATGCAACGCAAAATCATCTGTATGTTTGAATTGCACGGTGAAGATAATGACGGCAATCCATTAACAATGGACGATGGTAAGCCATTGGTCGTTTCAAAGCGTTATACGCTATCCCTAGACGAGAAAGCCACATTGCTTAAGGATTTACAAGCATGGCGTGGCAAAGACTTTACACAAGAAGAATTAGATGGTTTTAGCCTAGAAGTATTGCTTGGTAAGTTTTGCATGGTTGCTATTACTCATAGCGAATACCAGGATAAAACTTACGCCAACATTTCTAGCATTAGCCAGGTGCCAGCCGTATTGAAAAAGCTTGGCGAGCCACAAGGTATCAATGAAGCCATGATGTTCTCTATGGACCCATGGGATAAAGAAAAGTTTGAAAAGTTGTCTGAAGGGTTGCAAAACCTGATTAAAAAATCCGCTGAATACAGAAACACTTTTGATACACCAAGTGAATCAAGTTCAGTACCCCACGAATCAGAATTGGATGATATTCCGTTCTAGAAAGGAAATGTATGAAGCCGCTTGTTAAATGTATTTTGACTGACACATATACCCTGAAAACACATCAGGAAATTGGCCACGATGAAGAACGAGAAATAATCGGCTTCAGCATTGAAGATTTGTCGAAATATACACGTGCCATCGTAAGCGAATGTGCTTGCATGGTTCGTGATTCGACTGATAGGAATTTAATCCTTCAACAACTAGGTGAATAAATGAAATGTATTGATTGTAAGTTCTATGCTGGTCAAATAAGTGACCCGTATGGCTTATGTAAACGTTACCCCATTCCACAAAACAAAACCCAGCAAGATTGGTGCGGTGAATTTAGTAACAAATTTGTTATATCGGATGTATCTAGCATAACTATTAATGCTCCAACCGGTAATGTAACGTATGACATTACAACTGACGAATTTAAACCTAAACGTGGAAGAAAACCAAAAAATGCTAGTTAAGGAACGTCAATCGGAAAGTGGCCATTGGTATGACCGGCAAGGTAATCCAGCCTATACCGTGGTCGGTAAAAATGGCAAAGAAAGAGGAACTACGCTACGTGATGCACGTTCCTTAAATCTTTGTCCTAGTGTGACTACAATTTTGGGCGTGGCCGCAAAGCCAGGTCTTGATTTGTGGAAACAACAACAAGTTTTATTAAGTGCGCTGACATTACCTAAAGGCATTGAGGAATCGGAAAACTCATGGCTTGAAAGAGTAATGTTAGATTCCAAACAAACTGGACGGATTGCCGCGGACCGCGGTACGGCTA
>Ga0214180_1000096_pt1 | contig 35792 bp, 51 predicted proteins | sample TroBogEpilimnion_22_FD_153018 | JGI IMG/M metagenome (GOLD analysis project Ga0214180, IMG submission 153018) | Freshwater microbial communities from Trout Bog Lake, WI - 16OCT2007 epilimnion | ecosystem: Environmental > Aquatic > Freshwater > Lake > Epilimnion/Euphotic zone | place: Trout Bog... | reverse complement strand
GTGGGCTTGACTCACCGTATGGGTCAGTTGCGCAGTTGTCTTCAAATCCTGGCTCAACGAACATCTTTTCGATAACGCCATTCTTAACAACAGCAGCATAACGCCATGAGCGTGCACCAAAGCCAAGATTATCTTTCTTAACAAGCATCTTCATCTTCTTAGTGAAAACTCCGCTGCCGTCTGGAATAACTTTAACATTCTCAAGATTTTGGCTTTTTGCCCATGCATTCATAACGAAAGCATCATTAACAGACAAGCAGTAGATATCTTTAATACCGCATGCTTGAAACTCTGGGAACAACTTCTCATAATCTGGTAGTTGATAAGTTGAGCATGTTGGGGTGAAAGCACCTGGGAGTGAGAATAATACAACTCTCTTGCGCTTAAAATAGTCCTTGCTCTTTACATCTTCCCAACGGTATGGGTTTGGACCACCAATCGACTCATCACGAACACGAGTCTTAAACACCACATTCTGTGGGACTTTCTTACCTTCTAAATCGCTCATAATTAACTCCTTACAGCATAAAATGTTCCACGCATGTAACGTGGATATTCGTTTCTCAAAAATTCAGAAATGTTCTTAGAATTGAATTCCATGTGACACTGAGAGCTTCTCTTAGTCTTCACTTGTTCTTCAAAATGATCATACTGTTCTAATACAGTATTAAACCCGAGCATCTTTAATAAAGCAACCAGATCATTCTTATCAATCCAAAATGACTTAGATTGATCAAAAGAAGCCCAACGTGCTTCATCAAGTTGTTCCTTTGTTAGATTTTCAGGACGATCGCTAAACCATCGACCGAATAATCCCTCATGGAAAGTATTCTGCGACAAAGCACCATTATAGAATCCTTTTGGATCTAGATTCTCTAATGAGAAGTGTGTTTGTAGAATTAATACTTTCTTTGTCTTTACTGCAAGTTTCTCTAAAAACTCACGAGGATTATGTAAATGATACAATAAACCAGAACAATAGCTAATGTCAAATGCATCGTAATTAGAAATGTTCTGTACGTTATCTTGTACAAATTTTAGATTAGGAAGATTGCAATTATCTTTAACATATTGACAACATGCAAAGTTAGAGTCGCGAACTTCCATTCCTGTTACATTAAAGCCCATGCGAGCAAACTCAACAGAATATGCGCCCTCTAAACATCCAAGATCAACAAGACTAATCTTAGACTTGTTCTTTTGTGGATAAATTAAGTTTAACATATTCTTTACTGATTCGCTCCAGTACAATAGATCAGCATGTGATCCTTGAGCGAAGAATCCTTCAGGTGCATCAGGGCGAGTATATGTGCCGTCATCTAATCTGATATTGTGTGATGTGAATACAGGTTTCACTTTTTATCCTCAACTTGTCCAAATGGCACATAATCGGCTTGCGGTGAAGCACCTATCACTCTAGGAACAGTTTTCCAATTACTCATCGGAACTGTTTGTTCAGTTTGAAAAAAAGAATCTATAAACACACTCACTTCTCTGTATTGTAAATGTTCTTTAAGAGTCTCATCATCAATTAAAATTCTAAATTCGTAGCGCATGACTTATCCTAATTTAACAACTCTGTAGAATTTCCATCTTTGTTTGCCGAAGCTATCAGCTTCTTCTTGAGTATCAAATAGATTCTTATTTCCTGACGTTAAGTCACTATACCATTCCCATTCATCTTCATCAACCATAATTTGTAGACCATACTTGCCATTAAATGTGATTGCTGGAGCAGCATTTGTTGCTGCAACAGGAGCACCGCTTCTTAAAGCAGCGACTTGTTCTTGTAGTTCTTTAACAGCTGCCTCTAATGCAGCAATGCGATCACTCTGTTTCATTACTCTTTTCCTTTGAGTTGGTTTTTTCTTCGTTTTCAAGTCCTGAGAAGATGACGTTATGGAGGTCGAGGTAGTTGCATTCCATCCCAATACCGTACGAATCTGCTTCAAAATTGAACGTACCATACAATACTCCGCGATAACTTCTTCGATCTACTACATCACCCTCATAGATTCGTTTAACAACTGAATAGAATGCTCGCAGCTTATCATCGTATGGTAGCTGTTCCCACCATGCATCCATTTCTTGTCTTCGAGCTTCAACTGCTTCTTGCAGTTTTTCTCCAATATCATTAAGTCTTTGGAGAACATCTTCTTTAGATTTAGGATTTCCTAAATTATTTTCAGCCATATGAATACAAACTTCTTTATACTCATTAGGGCAAGTATTCTCATCTATGCAGCAATCAGGGTATGGGCACTTTTTCATAAAATCACTGGATACTTTTCCACGTGATATGCGTAGAACTGACGAATCTTATTGATAATTTCTAAGATCTGTTGATGAGATTGTGCAGCAATAAGTTCATTAGACAACTTGCGCATTGCTGTAACTTCTTCGATTGTGCCGAGCGGCATTACTTCAAAGTCATTGCTCTTTTTCATTTCAACTTCACGATTAAATTCATTAACCATAACAGCTCCATTTAATAATTAGAATATTATACCTTTATTCTCAAAAAAAGTAAAATCTTTTTCATAATATTTTCTTATTATGTTTTCACTTTCTTTTGTGAGAATTTCATCTTTAGAGTCGTTCTGTAATTTTACACTATCATTCATAACCCAGACTCTTCCATCATATCTCGAGCCGAGCATTACAATAAATCTTCTTAATTCGTTTTCATACCATCTATAATCTAACAACTCAACTTGCGGATGATCGAGCCAATCAGTTTGAGGTCTAAAAATAACCACAGGACCAATTACATTATGTATATCAATAGTGAAGTAATTACTCTTAATGAAATCATCTAGAGTTATTGTTTCAATTTTATCTTTTAAACGTTGTGGCAATTTATCATATCCGACTCTTTGGACTTCATTATAATCATAAGCCTCATAAGTGTCAGCATTATTGTATCCATAAAAAAAACCTAAGAACGAGAAATAATAATGTCTTTTATAATATCTATAAGCTGAGATTAATCTCTGAATAGGATTTCTAAAAAAACAATAAAATTTATAATCTTGTATGTCTTCAATGTATTGACCATGGGTTTGATAGAATGTGTCATAAGTCACATGATCAGGAACCCATGTTGATGGATCTGTTGGTTTAAAATTATTTCTATACAGAGTAATTGGAAGAGTTTTAGTCATTGCGACTTCTGTGAAGATTCTCATAGTTGTCACTGACGCAACTTTTGGATTAAAAAATAATCCAATCTTTTTTTCTTTGTGTATGATCATATTAAAATGTTAACTTTCTTCCTTCATAAGAATATTCAAATTCTTTAGTGAAGAACATTGATATTGTGAACCTATCGCCTTCTTGTATCTCATTAACACGATGAAAGCAGCCTGAGAAATATAAAACAACTGAACCCTTTTTTGGTTTGCTCAAATATGTTTTTGTATTTGAGATAAAAGGAGATTTCCATTTTCCTTCAGCAATGATAGTTTCACCGCCGACATAATCGTCATTCAAATACGTTATAGCTGTTACATTTCTAGTCAGTATTGACGAATTTGATTTATGGGCTTTTATTTGTTCTTCTGACATCATCTCTTGACTAAGAATATCTGGATGCCAGTCCATAGATGTGCCTTTTCTCCAGTAAACAGTATTTAAAGATTCTGGATAGTTTGTTTCTTTGTAACACTCTGAAACAACGGAGGCTAGATTGTCTCTGTATTCTGCAATTCTTTTTTTAAGATCTTCAGGATACTTTTCTAATTGATAGTCGTATGAGAATGGATCTTTATCTACATTAGCAGGATCATTATGATAAGATAGTAGATCAGTTTTTGTTTTAATGTGTTCTACTATCTCATCGCATAAACTATCATCTAGAATTTGATCGAATCGATAAATTAAATCAATTCCAGTATCCACCTGTATCATTATTATTTTCTTATGTTATAATTTCAACAGCGTTTGCGTTTGTTGTGAAGTAGATTGGTAGAGTGATCATGCTGTTTGCGCCAGAAGTCACAGTATTCACAGAGAACATACAATGGCTGTCAAACATGACAACTGTTCCCTTTGTTGGGGTCACTGTATATGTCTGTACATTAGCACCACGTGGAGCAACTTGAATTGAAACTTCACCACCAGTGAAACCATCATTTGTGAATGTTATTGACGAAACTTCTCTCATGAAGATTGATGAATTTACTGGAACAGTATTCGCATGTTCAGGTGCAATATTAGCAATATCAATTGCATCTGAATGTAGATACATTGAATTGTTATTTCTCCAATATAGTAACATAGAAGATTCTGGAGAAAATGAGTTTGCGAATGCAGTATTGGCAACGTTGACTAGATTGTTTCTATACTCAGTAATTAAGTGTCTAACATTAGAATCTGAAACTTGAGCGGTGGCAGTAGCATGTTCCCAAGCATTTGCAGTAGCATAAGCTGTATTGGTTGCCATGTCTGAGCCAGCGACCCATGCATTGATTAAGTCGCAGTTTGCGCTGTCTAATGCATTATTGTAAACGAAGATATATGGGCTACCTGTTGTTACTGGAGTCATCTGCTTATCCTTAATAGAGAGAGAATTCCTATTATTTATATCTTCTCTAGGCTACAATTCCGTGTTCTTCGCGTAAAATCTTCTTATATGGCTTACCTTCTTTCATTAAATCTCTGACAAGAATTAACTTATCAGAGATTTGAAAGCGACCAGCTCTAATTAATTCGTCAATAATTGCATCTAATTCATATTCATTAATAGGAAGATCCATAAGTCACCTATTGTTGTGGAGCTGGCTGCGGTTGAGGTTGTGGTTGAACAACAACTGATTGTTGTAATGGAACCCATTCTACATGACATTGTTGTTGATAAACTGGACGATTGTACATGTCAACGCCAATCATGACTTGGTTACATACAACTGTGCGAGTATATCCAGCTGGAGGTGCAGCATTAACATCAATCTCATGCATCACAATACCACCAATCACAACACCTGCTAGAACATCAAATGGTCCCCACCATCCACCATGATATGGTGCCCATCCGCGATGCTCGCCCCAAAAGGCACGAGGCTCATGAGCTGCAGCAATAGTAGTAACCAACGAAGTCGCTAATAATAAACCTGCAATAATTTTCTTCATTTTATCTCCTTTGTCTTTTATAACTATCATCATCATAATCTTTTCTTTTATCAAACTTGAACGATTTGTCACTGTCTTCACGATGTTTTTGTTTCTTTCTAGAGCTTTTTCTGTATTCGCTCCAATCATCATTCATCTCATCAAAATGTCTGTTGTCCATTTTATTTCTTCTCAGCACCTTTCATCTTAGTTATAAACATCTTATACAAACCCAACTCTCGACCATATGCTTCAATTTCCCAAGGTGCATCATAATATGCTTCTTGAACATTTTGATAACTATGATCAAAGTATGAGCCTTTATACTTTACACCACCACTAACATAGTCAAACATCTCACCGTTCAAATATTGTTTAACATGTACCAATTCATGACCAAGTCCGATTAATATCTTTTTATATTTTCTTAATGGTTCATTTACTTTTGAAATGTTTTTGGCATTCAATACAATTCTAAAATGTTTCTTTTCTTTAAACACTCCCAAGTATTGACACCATGCTTCGAGTTTCTTTAGATCATCAACATCGGCATAATGATCCAAGTCGTTCGCAGTAACAATTTCAATTTTAATGTTAACCTTGTCTAAGAGGCTCCCCTTAACAAACCTACTTATAACGAAATTAGAATAATCTCGAATAAGTTTTTTGTCTTTTTGGTCTAGATGTGGGGAAGATACAGTTATCATTTAACAATTCTTAATAAAACAGTATCTTTATTAATTCTACCATTCAATGCAACAGGCTTAGAATTGATAGTATCCATCAGCTTTCTTAACGTAACCTTACTTCCATTCAATACGTCAGTCAAAACCTTTTCAGGTTTTCTTACTGTCTTTGACACTGAAGTTTCTGTAAAGTTTAATATTGAAGAACCTTTTACATTTAATCCATCGATGTTCTTTGCAACATATAATCCAAGTTTACGAGTCTTAACGTTGAACACCCATAGATGTTCCGCGCCAATGATTAGTTCTGGATTAATGGACTGTAGTTTAAATTCAGCATGGTTCTTAAGATACTTGAGATTCTTAACAATCTTATCATGCGATAGGACTTTAGCCTTACGAGTCTTGCGTGTTTTCTTAATTGCACCTAGACGAGTCGCATCATTAATAATTGTTTCCATAACAGAGCGAATGCTCTTGATGCGTTTCTTACTCAAACCCTCATAGTATTCTTTATTCTTTTTGCTTGAGCTTTCTTCGTTAAAATTCTCTAGACGTTTTTCAAAATAATCAATAATGCCAGTGGCATGAACAGGCTTGACTTCATTCTTTTGAAACCACTCATAGGCATTAAATTCTTTTTCACCAACACCATATTCATCAAGCATACCTTCAAGTTCACCAATGTACACATTAGTTCTGTTAGCAATTCTTTCTTGAATATTCACAACGTTGTTGATGACATTGCCTTCTTCATCAAACTCAACAGTTTCTTTTTTGGCTTCATCAACTTTAGCCTTTAGAATTCTTTGTGCCTCTGCGATCCATAATTGATTCTTTTCATCAAAAATGAATCCTCTCTTTTTCAGAGTCAACATCCATGCAAGTGTTGGATTGGCAACTCTAGAGTCACAACCCAAAATCTTGGCGGCATCTTTTGTTGTTTTGTTTCGTGCATACCAATTAAGTGCACGACTAATATCTGATTCACTTACAGGTACAACACCACTGTAACTTGGTTCTGGATCAACCTGAACCTTAACTGCTGTCTTAGCCATTTAATGTAACTCTTTGTGCGCTTGCTGCTGCAGATAATTGTAATACTGACTCAGGTTTGAATGAGCGCCATTGACCAACATCGAGATCAAATACACGCAAAGCATTTCCTGCTTCGGTCAACATATTTCCCTTACCACGATATTGCTCAGGTAACATGTCATCTTTTAAAGTACATTTCATAACACGTTCAGTTCCATCTACTTTTGTAAACTTAACATGAGCAACATTACTTTTCAAAAAGTTATAAAGATCATTGTAATCATTAATGTTCATAACAAACCTCTAATTTTAAGAATTTAACACTTCACGGAAATATTGTACCGTATCATATAGCCCATTGTCAATTAATTTTTTGGGCTGCCAATTCAATGACATAGCGAGTCCAATATCAGGTCTGCGCTGTTTTGGATCATCTTGAGGCAGTGGTTGAAATGAAATATTAGATTTTGAATGTGTAATTCTAATAATCTTTTGAGCCAACTCTAACATTGTAAATTCTTGAGGATTACCAATGTTCACAGGAGTTGAAATATTAGAATTGAAAACAGCCAACATGCCTTCGATGTTATCGTCCACATAACAGAAGCTTCTTGTTTGAGAACCATCACCATAGATTGTGATGTCTTGATCTCTTAATGCTTGTACAATGAAGTTGCTTACGACACGACCATCGTTAACAGACATATTAGGACCGTAAGTATTAAATATGCGGATAATACGAGTATCGACATTGTGAATGCGTTTATAATCATAGAAAAGAGCTTCAGCGGCACGTTTACCCTCATCGTAACAAGCCCTCGGACCATAACTGTTAACGTGTCCCACATAGTGCTCATGTTGTGGGCTAATCTCGGGATCACCATATACTTCGGAAGTAGACGCTTGGAGAATTTTACTGCCATGATTCAATGCCAATTGTAATAAGTTGTTTGTTCCCACTACACAGGTGAGGGTGGTTTCGATTGGAATGTTTTGGTAATGGATTGGACTAGCTGGGCAAGCAAGATTAAAAATCCCATCGAAATTATAGTCGCGGAATAAACGAACGATGCCAGTATCGTTAATATCACGATTGACATAGCTGAAATTATTGTTTCTGAAAAACGGTTCAATATTTTTAATATTACCTGTACACAGGTTGTCAACCACTGTAACTTCATTGCCATCATCCAATAATCGTTTAGTTAAATGAGATCCCAAAAAGCCAGCAGCACCAGCCACCAAATAATGATTTTTCATACAGCCTCTGCAGTTCTCGGTGTTTTTATTCTGCCCTGCTTTAAAGCTTCAGCAAATTCACCCTTGAATATTTTATCCATTATTTCTTCAGATTTCTTACACTTCTTGACGATCAACCCTTCTTGATTGACGCGAACAAGACCCTTCACATAATGTTTCATATCACCAATAATTGCTTCAAATACTTCGGCTTCATCATCTTTATATAGTACAATTTGGTACATATATCCAAGTTCATGTTTATGAAAATCTCTGGATAAGTCGTCACTCAGTTTCATAATATTAAAGTCCCAAGCGATTTGATCTTCGTTGGTTTTGTCTTCATCGATACTAAATGAAATACCATCAACATCATCTTCTTTTATTTGAAGCTCTCTAATGTGGTTTAATTTACTGCCCATGAACGACTCCTTTTTGATTGATTTTATCGTAACCAAACTTGGCAATATAAAAACTATCTACAATGTCAGTCACTGGACTCCCAAGAGTCAAATTCTTATTCAATAACATACTATAATTTTCTCCAGTCTCATTACAAAATTGCTCATACATTTTGGCTTTATCAGCATTACCCTTACCTGTAGCGAATTTCTTCACTGTGGTCGGAGCAACTGTCTCAAATTTATATCCGACTTCCCAAAATTTGTATTTTAGTAAGCCAGCGTTTTCTGCGATATGGAAAACTTTACCTGTAGAACCGAATGAGTAATCTTCAATAAAGATATTTGGAACACCTTTGTCAAGGGGAATCTTATTCAAGAAATATTCAGCGATGTTATCATATCGCTCTTGTTCTGAATAGTATTCTTTGTGTAGTACTCCGATTGCGTTTTTGAATGTTCCAACTAACTTACTGCTAGAAGTCAAATAATAGAAAATACACTTATTGATATTGGGCTCTGCCATCACGCACATGGCAGGGGAAGTCAATGAATAATCTATTCCGATTACCATGACTCTTCGAGTTCTTCTTCATCTTCTTCATAATCATCATCCTGTTCAGGGATTTCATCCCCACAGAATGGGCAGTAATCAGGATCACCTTCAACATTACCAACTAAAAATTCTACTGCATATTGCGATTCACAATTAGGGCAAGATATTTGTACATATGGATCGTCAGTCATCATCATTCCTTTATAAACATATAATCCTCTATTGGAATGACGTCTCGATCAGAGCATTTCAAACGATCAATGGTTTCTCTATCCACTAAGTCTGGATGGACCCACCAATCTTCAAATGGAGCTGCTTCTGTAGGCGAAACGTTTCCAACAACCAATTCGTATCCTAACGATCTTAGATATTTTCTAGATTTATCACGATACGTTCCTGTCATGTCTATATAGTGATCATGTTCATAGGTGATGACAGCGAACTTATAGTTGTCGAATGGAATCGCCAACAATGCCTCAAAAGTGACATTGGGTGGTTCTATATCTAATTGCAAATAATCCACAACACCATTAACAGCTAAATTCTTAAGAATAGAATTATAGTCTGCAGTTGTTGCGTCTTGTTTTAATACTTTGTTTCTTCTCTCCGCATTGTACTGGTTTACAAAATCTTCTCTAATCTCAAACCCAATACCAGTCCATCCAAGTTTTTCTAATAGAGCGGTATTGTTACCATAAAATGGTCTTGCGCTACCGACTTCAACATATGTTCCATTTGTTTTACCGTTCAGACACTGTAATACAAACATATCTTGAAATACTTGAGAATAATTATATTCTATTTCATCTGATTTGTCAAATTTGTTTCTTAATTTAGAATGTTGAGACTTAACATATGGTCTTTTAGAGACATCTTCTGGTCCAGAACCCAAATTCATAAGATTGTTTTGAACGATGGTTTTATGCATATCGCTCATGACATCTTTGTAATTACTTTTCAATTGTAAGAATAACTTTCTGGCTTCCATACCTTTTCCCCAATACCATGAGGAAACGGCTTTCTCAAAAATAAGTCCATATTGACCTGGATAATCTACAGGATAAGGTAAAGGCTCAGAGTCTTCAATTACACCAAGAGCAATCTGAGCATAAACATAAGAGTCGACATGCTCGCTTTTCATTTCATACATTCTGCTGAGCATAAAGTATGCTTCTGGTCTTTTAGGAAGTAAACAGATTGCGTGTTTTAATAAAATGCTAACTGTGTGACTTCTATACCCTTGTTTTTCAAAACAAGTGGCGCATCTTAATAAGCAAACATATTGCATTAAAACGTCTTCATATCTTTCAGCCGCTCGCATATAGAATGTGTAAGCTGATGCAGTCTGCCCAATAGAATCGTATTCACAGGCTAATTTAAAATTCTTTTCTGGATCTTCAGGATTAGTTACATAATCCTTGATTAATGATGTTAGTTTATCCATTGATATAGTCCACAATAAATTTCATTGGCGCTTTTAGAACATAAGCAGCGTTATCTTGAACACCGAATGTGATTAATATATCACCATTATATTCTGTCATTCCTGCGCAGAATTCTATTTTAGAATCCATAAACGAAAACGGCTCACCGTATTTTACAATATTCCAATCTTTATCCCAAACAATGAAACAATGACGATAGATTGCATTCTTGTTTCCTTGTTCGCTCTTATACAAATAAGTTGTGTGTGTTAAGCAAACACGATATTCACCAACAGTAATAACATGTGAACCACCTCTATAGTCGTAAGGTCTTTGATATGCTGGACCAACATAAACCTGTTCGCATGTTCTATTTACTGGATCGACTTTAACAACTTCGGTGGGATTAGACCATTTAACAAAATGATATGGCATGTCAACGACAGGCATCCAGTTTTTCTCACAGTAACTGGTATCATCCCCTGGAGCAGGAATTCTAAATCTAGAAATCTCAACGCCATCCTCAGTTAGTTCAGAGAGTTCCATTCTGCCTTGACCATTTGTAGTTGTATCTCTACGAACACCACAAATGTACAGTTTACCATCCCAACGAATAGTTCTACCGTCTTCTAGTCCCTTGAAATCCCAAATTGGTGGAGTGTCCAGTTTAGAAGTGTTAACTTTATTAAACTTTTTAATCAGAAGATCATCACCAATCTCGCAAAGATAATTGGTTGTTGTTAGGCTAATATCATTCTCAGGGTTCATGTATGATAATGGACCCCACTGATGTTCAAACTTGCCTAATTCAGAGTGATAGATTGTGACTTGACAATGGCGAATGTTACAGAGTAACTTACCATTGTCGTTATAGATTGATGGATTGAAGATTCCTGTACCGTTGGTCAGTTCAGAGGGAATAATCAATGGCGCAATATCACCGCCAGCATCTAGCACTTGCTTAACGAAATTACTCACTATATTCCTCAGTAATAAATGACATCAATTTACTTTCGGTCATTGAACCAACATTGCGTTTGATTTCAAAACCTTCCTCATTTACCAATACAAACATTGGAATGGTTCTAACGCTATACTTCATAACTAAGTCTTGATTGTGTTCTTCATCAATATCGATGTTTTCAACAGGAACGGTAATCATGTCTCCCATTCTTTCCATCAACTTTGTCATTTGTTTACAAGGACCACACCAGTCTGCGTAGAATTTTAATAGTTTCATTATAAGCACCTTTCGTTAATTACGTTCCAGTCGATAATGTCCCAAATGTTCTTTAGATAGCTTTTCTTATCTGCTTGATAGTCTAATGCCCATGCATGCTCCCACCAGTCAATAAGAAGTACAATCTTCATATCATCATCGTATTCATGATTATGAATTGTATGAATGTTCATCTTATAATCGAGATAAACCCAACCGCTTCCTTGGATAGCCATTGCTTCTTTTTCGAAAGCATCTTTCAATCCATCTAAACTCCCATACTTGCGATTGACTTTCGCTTTAATAATTTTACCATATTGAGATGAATATGGTTTAGTGAATTGTTCAAAGAAGATATTATGAAGCATTGCGCCACCATAATTAAAATCAGGATCCCCTTCACCTTTATTATATCGCTCAAAGTATTTTGAAGCAAGTCCAATAAAATGATAGTTGATTGTAGCTTCGCTCATTATTGGGCTTAAATAACTCTTAGGGAAGTTTAAAGATTTCTGATAAATCTTTTCACGATTCTCATTTAAAAATTGATTGAATTTCATTTTTACCCCTTTGCCCAAACTTCTTCCCATGTGCCTGATAATGCACCTTTCGCATAGTCCGTTGCACGGTTCTCGAAGAAGTTTGTATGCGTTGGAGCATTGATCATTTCTTCAACCCATGGTAATGGATTCTTCTTGACTTTGAAGATACCTTTCATACCCATGCTAATCAAACGGCGATCAGCAATGTAACGGATGTATTGCTTTACTTCTTCAGCTGACAATTCTTTCATTGGTCCCATGCTGAAAGCAAGATCAATAAACTTATCTTCAAGCTCAACCATTTTTGTAGCAATGGTATAGATTTTACCTTTCAGCTCATCATTCCAAAGTTCACGATTTTCTTCAATGTATGTTCTAAACAATTTGATCATTGATTCGCAGTGCATTGTTTCATCAACAATAGACCATGTAACAATTTGTCCCATACCTTTCATTAGACCATGACGTGGGAAGTTCAACAACATAATGAAAGAACTAAACAACTGTAAACCTTCTGTAAATGCTGAGAACAATGCGATGTTTTCAGCAATAGAAGCATTAGAATTTAGAATATAGTCATGTTTATCTTTCATTTCTTGATATTGCAAGAATTCATTATAAGTTGAGTCAGGCATTCCCAATGTCTCAATAAGATGAGAATATGCAGCAATGTGTAATGCTTCACGAGCAGCAAAGCCAGCAAGCATCATACGAACTTCTGGTTGTGGGAAGTGTGGCAAATAGTTCTTTACATATCCACCAGCAACGTCAATGTCGCCTTGTGTGAAGAAACGAAAGATGTTGGTTAGAAACTTCTTTTCTGAATCATTTAGACGTTTCTTCCAATCCTTCACATCCTCAACCATTGGAACTTCTGTGTGTAACCAGTGAGCTTGTTCATGCTTCAACCAAGCATTATATGCCCATGGATAATTGAATGGTTTGAAGTATGATCTTTCTTCTGTTAGTTTTAAGTTTTTCTTTACCATCCTAATCCTCTCCCGATACCTTTAACTGCTTCGTATGTAATCACAGCAGCACCAATAAAAAGACCACTGACAACACCACCAATAAAAATTAGTACATATAACATTTTATCCCCCAATTAGCCTTCGCAAGTCTTTACCTGTGAGGACTAACCGCTACAAGCTAGACACTCTTCCCCTTCCGCAAGAGATCTTAAATCAATCTCTTTAATAATCTCTCTCTCAATTTTCTTAAACACCTTATCAGCCTTGCCTATTTTCTCAGATCTACAGTAATACATTGTCTTGAGCTGCAACCTCCAAGCCATAAAATGAACAGCATGTACATATTTTACATCGCTATCTGGACGGAAGAAAACATTTAGTGATTGTGCCTGATCAATATATTGTTGACGATCAGCTGCATGCTGAACAAGCCAACGCTGATCAATTTCCATTGCAGTTTTGAATACTGCCTTTTCTTCGTCAGTAAGAATATCTAGGTGAGCAACAGAACCATCGTTAGCCATGATGCTTGACCAAACATCTTGCAGTTCTTCTTCTTTGACTTTCGTCTTCAATAGTTTTTCTAAGAAACGATTCTTATTCAAATAAGCACCTGACAATGTATCTTGACGATAAGCATTAGCACGATATGGTTCAATACTTGGTGAAGTGTTGTTCATCAAAATACTTGAGCTTGCATTTGGAGCAATTGCTTGTGTATGTGAAAAACGACGACCAGTTCCAACAGCATCTGGCGCTTCACCACGTTCTTTACCCAATTCTAAATTGGCTTCATCAAGCTTCTTCTTAATATGCTTGAAGATCTTATGATTAGCACTTACCGCCAGAGCTGATTCCCAGGATAGATTATTTTTCTGAAGATATGCGTGCCATCCCAAAGCACCAATACCGATACTGCGTTCCCTGCTAGCAGAATACTTTGCTCTTGATATGCTGCTAGGAGCATGAGAAATGAAATACTCCAATACATTATCGAGCATCTCAGCCACGTCGCGAAGAAAAAGTTTGTTATTCTTCCATTCATCATAATATTCTAAATTTACAGAAGATAAACAACATACAGCAGTACGTTTCTTATCTGTCGGTAGAATAATCTCAGAGCAAAGATTAGATTGTTTGATTGACAAACCTAACTTCTTTTGAAACTCTGGCATTGCTTTATTAGAATGATCAATGAAATGTAAGTATGGTTCACCAGTCATCATTCTTGTTTCTAGGATGCGCTGCCATAATTCTTTAGCAGATACAACTTCACGAACAGTATGGTCATGTGGATCTTTTAGTTGCCAGCTGTCATCAGCAGCAGGATCCAACATACACTTTTCAATAATGTGCATAAAGTCATCGGTGATATTGATACCATGGTGCAAGTTCAATGCACGCATGTTAGGATCACCAGTTGGTTTACGCATTTCTAAGAAAAGAAGAATATCTGGATGAGAGACATCGAGATAAGCAGCATAGCTGCCACGACGAGTACGACCTTGTCTGTATGCCAATGACGAGGCATCATATGTACGAAGATGCGGCATAATACCCACAGACTTATCATCAGCAGAACGAATACCCAGTCCAATACCAACACCCCCTCCTAACATTGAAAGCCAATTAACTTCAGATAAACAATCCACTAATCCTTCAGCGGAGTCGTGGAGATATGGTAAGAAACAGCTAATTGGTAAGCCTCTCTTAGATCTACCAAATGATAAGATTGGAGTAGAGTAAGAAAGCCAATGTTTGCTGGAATAATCGTAGAGTCGTTGAGCGTGGTCTTGATTTGAAGCAAAGGCGTTTGATACATATGCGAATCTCTCCTGTGGTGATTGTTCACTTTCCATCATGTAAGACTCTCGCATACGCTTAAGTCCTAACTCATCAAAAAGGGAATCTCTACTTGAATCTATCTTTATATTATACTTATTCGACATTTATTTCTTTTCTCCTACATATTTCCCTAATTGCGGTGGTGTCCAACCCTCTGGTTTGAGGATCTTACCATCTTCTCTTTTTCTTACTTTGCCTGTAGTTGGGTCAACTTTACAAAGATTTGATAAAGCAACCTCACCCCATGCTCCACTAACATCATATCCTTTCATGTGGCAATAACCCAGAATAACCCAGATCATATCCATACAAGCATCTAATTGTTCAACATCATCATTCTCAGAAACAGCGTTTAGAAACTCTGTATATTCTTCAATTATTAGATTTTTATATAATTCTTGATTCTTTTCGTTTTTTTCTTGATCGCAAGCCTGTATGAAATTCACCACGTCATAAAACATATATTACACCTTTTCTACAAAATTTAAAATAATCGGAAAGACTGGGGCAATTGCCTCAGCACAAGCAACAGCAACTTCCATGTGTTCTTTTTGAGTTCCATTAGCACTGCGCAGTTGTATATAGTGTACCCATGAACGTAGTGTTCCAGACATGTATAAACGGCTCACCGTCAGACCTTCTGGTAGGACTGCTCTTGCTTGTTCTTTGGCGATTCCATTATCTATCGCCCACTTATATGCTGTTTTTGAGCTTTGAATAAGATCTCTTTGAATCTTATCCCAACCTGCTTGCACATATGGATCAACACCTTCGCTGATGCTGTTTTGACGATTCTTTAGATCTTGTAATCTTGCTTCTCTGGTGACGAAATCCAAGTCTTTGGTTGGATCAGCGTAACGTTGACTGAACTCTTGGAATGAGAAAGAACGATGTCTTAAAATTTGACGAGCGATATCTCTTGTTGTTTCTATTTCAAGAGTCGCATTTACCATCTCAAGCGGACTAAAATGTCTATTATCTAAAAGATATTTTATCAACTTATCAGCTGTTTGTTTATTCTTTTGATTGCTAGGATTTGAAACTCTAGCACAATATGCAACCAAATCGCTTGGCATAGTTGATCTCAAATCCATTGACATTTCATGAGTTGGTTGTGTGTATGAAATTAATTTTACTTTCATGATATATCCTCTATAAATTTATCCGCTGCATTCTTCCAAGTCAAATGCGTAACGCTATTATAAACGTTATTTCGATCTAAAGCAAAACATTTGTTTACTGCATTTGTTAAACTCATGCCCATGTAACCATTCAAACCATTGGTGATTTGATCGCGTGGACCAGTTACATCATAAGCAGCTACAGGTGTACCGCATGCCATTGCTTCTAGAATAACATTGCCGAAAGTATCTGTCTTGCTAGGGAAAATAAATACATCAGCACTTCTATAAAACTGAGCTAATTCGTGACCAAATTTATATCCAACAAAATTTACATCAGGATATTTTCTTTTGAGTCTCTTCTTGTCTGGACCATTTCCAACAACGATTTTATGTGTTCCTGGAATATAAATTCTACAGAAGTCTTCAACATTTTTCTCAGAAGAAACACGTCCAACATAAAGAAGAACTTTGGAATCTTTATTATAAAGTTTTTCATTTTGTCTTGGTGTAAAATGTTCGCCAACACCCTTGCCAATTATCTTCGTATTCCATTGCGGATTTTCATTAGCTACAGATTTAGAAGGCACAAAAACAAATCTTGATTTTTTATGGAAATGATCGATGTATCTTTTCGTCAATTTATGAGGAATCAACATCATTCTTTCTAGATATTCTGGAAACTTAGTGTGATATGCAGTTGTGTATCCAATTCCCATACTGTCTAATACTGTTTTTGCAGCATAGCCAATTGGTCCTTCAGTTGCGATATGGTAGCGATACACTACGCCAAGATCTTTAATGATTTCTCGCATTCTATTTTGAGTGCACCATGATAATTGGATTTCTTTATAGAATGGAATGTTGAATGTGCTAAACATAGATGGTTCAACAACATCAACATCATATATGTCATGATCAATGTGTTGTACAAGATTACTGTAAGTTGTAACCACGCCATTTACTTGTGGATACCAAGCATCTGTAAATATAACTATTTTCTTTTTCATAAGCAGTTTATAATCTCCCAAGTTCCATCATGATGCTCAACAAGAGCAGTGCATGATTCCACCCAATCACCATCATTCATATACATAATACCATTGATTTCTTTGATATCAGCTTTATGAATGTGACCGCAAATAATACCATCCGCATTGCGTTTCTTACAATAATCCGCTATCAATTCCTCAAAGTCTGACATGTAAGAAACAGCCTCTTTGGTTACACCTTTGAGGTATTTACTTAGGCTCCAATATTTGTAGCCGAATGACTTGCGGAAAAAGTTTACAACGACATTCAATCGTAATAGAACATCATATAAGAAGTCGCCTAGATGGTACAGCCATTTTAGTTTGTTGCGAATAGCAGTGTCAAACATATCACCATGAACGACAAGATATTTCTTACCGTCAACGCCAGTATGCATGTGTTGATTCTCGATTAGAATATTGCCGATAGAAATATCGTATCTTAAGAATTTTCTTAGAAATTCATCATGGTTGCCAGCAATGTATATCACATTAGTGTCACGTTTAGCTGCTGTGAGAAAGCGGCGAATCACGTTTGTGTGAGATTGTGGCCAATAGAAGTTGCGTTCTAATCTCCAACCATCGATAATGTCTCCGACTAGAAATAGATTCTCGCAACTATTATTCTTTAGAAAGTCGCAAAGCAATTCAGCTTTGCAACCTCGAGTTCCTAAGTGGACATCTGAAATAAAAATTGATTTATACTTTTTCAACATTTTCTCCAGTCTACAAACTTAAGTTTAGCAGTAAGCCCTTGAAACGTGTTTTCTTTCATAACACTCATAATTTCTTCAGAACTCATTCCACTCAAAATCATTTCATTAATATCTTTGCCTTCAATAGTATCAGGAAACAAAACAACAGCATAATCATTTTGAATTGCTTTGTTGATTTGTTTTACGATATCTTTATTTCTTGGCTCACGATCATAAACTAAAACTACTTCAGATGCATCAAGATAGTCTGCAGAACTGCCCAAATTACTATCGCCGCTGGCAACGCTATTCTCAATAAAGAAAGAATCGAATTGACCCTCGAGGACATAAACAGTTTTGTCGAACTGCAACCTGTGCAATCCGAACAGCTTTTTATCTTCTGTAATTTTGACCGTACAGTAACGGACTTTAGACTGACCAAGTGCTCGACCTGTGACATTGGTGATGTTGCCTTCCTTGTCCGTGTAAAACAATACGATACGATCATCATTAGGAATATCTTCTTTTCCGTGATCAGGAAAAGCAGTGTCCATGAAGTCCTTATATTTTTCAGTGTAAAAGACTTCATTCCAGAATTGCTCTGGAATCTTCCTACCTTCTATATATTTCCGAGCGTAGTGTTCAGGCTCTAGTTTATCTACGCTAACCAGACCTGGGAAGGAGCAGTTTCTGATATTAACACGACTTTCCCGTTCGTTATCTTGTAAATCAGCTCTTTCTCCAGAAAATACCTCTGATGCTTTGGGTCCTGCGAGGTCAAAATTTGGCTTTGTGTAATTTGAATGTCCGTTCTCTCCGTTGGAGTAACGTTCGAGTGTGTATTGTGAGTAGGTGTGACTGTCGATGTGCTTGAGGAACTTTGAGAATGTCGTTCCGAGATGGCAGTTGTGGCATGTATAGAAGTAATCATTGTTTTTCCTAAAAACATATCCTCTGGCTTTTAATTTGTTCTTTTTAGAATCGCCGCAAAAGGGGCATCTGAAATTAAACAGATCATCTTTCTTTTGTGCGAATCTTTCAAGTCTCGATGAGACTAGCAAAAGATATTTTCGATCAATGTAAACTGACATAATATAAACCAAAGAATAAAGTGACACATACGTCTAGTATGCGCCGTCACAACTGTAAAAGCAAATTATTTGTGAGTCATAAACTCAATTGATTTTGAAATAACCCAAGAAATGACTGCAACGCCACCAATTACAAACCAACGCCATCTATTTAATTCGTCGATCTTTTTATTTTCTATAATGTGTTGTTTTGCCATTTCTTCACGCAAAGATTTAATTTCCCTCATAATATTATCTTGAAGAACTGACATCATTTCATTGATTTCTTTGCGATCTTCTAATTGACGTTCGTCTAGTTTGTCAAGAGTTTTATCGAACTTCTCATAAATGACATTGAAGAAAGAAATCTTCTCTCTCATTCCAGCCAACTCAGCTTCTATTTTACCTAATCGACTTTCGAAGTCTACCATTTGTTATTCTCTTTATTGGTTATCTTGAGTTATTTATTATTTTACAGAATCAAAGTTTTGTTTCTGTTGAACATACCAATCTTGCCAACCATTCAATAAATTAACGCAATGATAATACTGAGTGTAATTTGTTGTAACTGTTTTTAAAAACTCGCTAAAAACAACTTGTTGCTTATCAATTGTCTGTAAATTTCCGCATTTTTCCATAAGTTCTTTTGGTGCTTCTGGAAAATGGCGTTCTACTGGAACTGTAGCGCAACCTGATAAGATCAATAATAGTGGGATTATTTTTTTCATTTTGGCACCGCCGCTGCATTATGAGCTGAAGTATCTACAACTGTACTTGGTGTTAATGGCTGTTCTACATCAAGCGATTGATTAAGAGCAGCAGCATTATGCACTTTAATTACAACTTCTGGTATAGTACAAGTGCTATCAACTTTTGTAACTTCGCGATCGATATACTTAATGATTTGATCACCTTTCTCTTTAATAACTTTATCTTGAGTTACAACTTTCTCTACAATCTCAGTATTAATCGTAGCAGCTTTCGCTTCTGATTCTTTGATCTTATCTTGTAGAGCAGCAACTTGTGCTTCCCATGCTTGTTGTGTAAGCAAGCAACCTTCTAGGAATAATCCTAAAGCAACTGCTGCGATTCCACCCCATTTTAAAACTATTTTATATGGCACGAATGGAATAAACGACAGTGCAACTGCTAATAATGCCAGACCCATGAAACCATGAATCAACATTGCAGGTAAAAACTTTAATAACCAGAACAACATATTACTTATCCTTTTTAGTTGAGGATATCCATGTAAAAGCAACAATCGCCACGACTAATAACGCAGCCATTATGTTATACAAACTATTCATTAACATTTTACTTTCCTTTGAATTTTCTATGAACAATCCAAGCAACGTCAGGATGCTTTTTGATTATCTCATTTATTAATGAGATGAGATAACCAATGGTGTAAGCCATCTTGATATTGTTATTACCTTTCTTCTCTTCCAACTTTTCCATTACCAAATCTTGAATAGAATGTGTCATTTTGAGGTAGCTCTATAGACGCCATCCCAATTTTCTGGAGGATTTCCTTCCATTCTCTCAAGCATCATGTCATAATATTTAGCCATCTGACCGCCCCATGCAGTTTTCAATCCATCGTTCTTCATGCCATTAATATAAAACTTGGCACCTTTCCAGTCACCTTTTCTATATGCTTTTAGGAATTTAACATGCATTGCATCAGCCATGCTATCATTAGATGGTGCTAAAGTATAAATTTTAACTGGTTCAGTCTTACCCTTAACAGCAAGTAAGTCTAACTCAATTACTGGGAATTCGTCTTTGACCAATTCAGCAGTTCTTGGTCCAAGAACAATCTTAACACCATATGGTTTTGATTGACCTTCTAGTCTGCTTGCTAAATTTACTCCATCACCAAGGCAAGTATAGTCAAAACGTTGACTACTACCCATATTGCCCACGACAACAACATCAGTATTAATACCAAGACCCATCCCAAAAGCAGGAACTCCTTCTTTAGCAATTTCCTCATTAAAATTCTCCAAGTCGGTCATCATAGCAATCGCAGTTCTTACAGCATTCTTTGCGTGTTCTGCGTCATCAAGTGGAGCATTCCAAAAAGCCATTTGAGCATCACCAATGTACTTGTCAAGAGTTCCGTTGTTCTCTAAAATCTTGGCAGTCATTGCTGTCATATAACGATTCATGATCTTTGTTAGACCTTGAACGTCTTTACCATAATGTTCGCTGATAGTTGTGAAGCCGCGAACATCAGTAAACATAATTGACAGTTCTCTTGATTCGCCGCCAAGTGCTAACAACTCTGGATTCTTTTGTAACTTCTCAACCATTGCTGGCGACAAGTAAGTGCCGAACTGTTTCTTTATTTGTTGCTTCTGCAAAAATTCTGAGACAAACTTGACACCATAGGCGTGGAGTGACACAAGGATTGTCGCTGCGATGGGGAGAGTGATATCAAATAGTAAAAGATGATTACTAAAAGCATAGTGGCTGCCATACGCAGCACCACCAACGATAACAACAATCGATCCCAAACCGACATAAGTCCACCTTGTTAGAACTAATAATAGTATACCTGAAATAGCAACGAATAGCAACTCTAATCCGTCAGCGTAGTCTGGTCTTGAAATTACAACACCATTCATCATGGTTGCTGCAACTTGTGCTTGTAAATAATGCGGATAAACAGCGCCAACGGCAGTAGGAACTGGGTTAGCAATACCTGCAGCAGTTGGTCCAACGATTACAATACTGTTGCCGAAATCTTTTGGTAGATTTGTAAGTGAAGTTGTTTTAATTGGTGTAGAGAAGTCTACCCAAATACGACCAAGATTATCTGTGGTGATTGGACCAAATGCTGGCACTCGCATTTTCTCAACACCAAGCTCATTTAATTTAATTTGTGTTGTGCTGTCACCTGAAGCAGCACGAATAATTTCCATACCCAATGATGGATATAGATTACCATTGACACTTGTGATCAAAGGAACACGGCGATTGACGCCATCAATTTCAGGAAGTGTGTTGATTGTACCAACACCAAATGCATATTGTTCTAGCAATGGAATATTAGCAATAATCCCTGGATACTTTACGATGCGATCTTGGAAGTCGCTGTTGATTACAGCAGTTCCAGGTTTCTTTGGAGTATTCTTAGTTTTATCGCTCGGTACATTTACCAATACAACTGGATGTTGAATCATAACAGAAGCCAAAGCACTGTCGCCATTTAAACGATCTTGTTCGCTAAACATAACGTCAAGAACAACAAGTCCTGCGTTACGAGCATACAATTCATTTACGATCTTAGCGTATTCAGTACGAGGTAATGGCCATTGACCATATTTGTTCAATGCATCTTCGTCAATGTTGACGATGTTGATTGGAACTTCTTCGGGAGAGGGTTTCTTATTGGTAATCAGTGTATCGAAATATCTTAATCGAACACTTTCTACGAAAGTTGGATCTACAACGCGAACTGCCAACATTACAGCTAAAGTAATTAAGGCTGTCCAAGGACTTAACAATATCTTCTTCATATTAGTTTCCTTGTCTTACAGTAACGGTGCCACAGCCTCCTGCAGTTACACAAGTTGTGCTTATGCTATAAACCTGCCCACCAGTTTGGGTTAAATTGACACTGCCTGGACCGCCCGCATTTGTTATACTTATTGTTGCTTTATTTTGTGTGGTCCCACTTTGATTGACAATAGCTGAGTTCCCGTCACCAGAAAGCGTAATGTCAAGAAAGTTTCCAGCAGCTCCAGTCTGCATTGTATTTATAGTATTACTGTTACCATTTATCATAGAGAACAATTGATGATTGAATCCTGTTTGGACCATAATTTGTGTATTATTGTTCCCAGTGATGTTCACTTCACCATATTGACTTTGACCTTCTTGCTGTGTTGTGACATTGTTCGCAGAACCATTTATTGAAACATATTGATAATGTCCACCCATATCAGTGCCAGTATAGTTTCCATTTGTATCGTATCCTTGATTGAGGTTCAATGTATTTGAACTTCCCAAGACACTCAAATCAATTAGATTGTTACCATATAAAGCAACAGGATCACCTTGATTGACTGTTACGATATTACCGCCACCTTGTATTTGCGCATTTTGTTGATTAATACCATCAACGCTTTCTTTCTTACCATTCTGTATGACGCTTACAATATTCCCACCACCAGAGGATTGTGAGATGTAAATGCTATCTCCGCTTAAAGCATTGAGGCGAGCTTCAGCTGCATTGTATCTTGTTTGCTCAGCAGATGTAATTACACTTGTATATGTTGGTGTAGGTGTATATGTTTGACCAGTACCCAGTGGCTGTGTGTTGGTTGGAGTGTATGACTGCATATAACTGTTAGAAGGATTACTTACAGTAACTGTCCAGCTTCCACTTCCACCGATAGCGTATCCCTGTAAAGTTGTAAACAACGTCCCCCACATTCCTGCACCATTATAAAATATCGCGCCATTTGCCAATGCAGTAAATGTTCCAGTGTTATCTAATACTCTAACTAGATTTCCGTTAGGATCATAAACGCCTAAACCATAAGTTCCAGGATTAGTTGTACTGTGAAAGAATGCGATATAATCGCCAGCATTGGCATATGCTGCTGTTTGACTTGAAGTCAATCTAGCATTAGAAGGTTGGCTGGCAAAAAGATAATTGAAACTTGAAGCATGCAATACACCGCCGCTGATGTACCATTGTACGTCAAAGACTTGACTGAAACTAAAATGTTCGTTAGTAATATCTGCTTTGGCAGGAAAACAAATCAATAATAGTAATGCTGCAAATAATCTTTTCATTAGTTCTGTCTCAATGTTATAATTGTACTTTTACCACTATTTACTCTATTTTTAATAGTAACACCGTCTTGTACTTGTACAAGCAATGTATTTTGATCTTTCGGCACATAAACACATTGAACGTTGCTGCCGTCATTTCTACATAGATCTACTTCTAATGTGGTTACTTGTTTTGTAACTAAACTTTCTTTAAACCAGTCAGGTAATAATTGATTTTCAGGATTCAATAAATTCGCTAACAACTCAGAGTTATCTTGCAATAACTGTTTAGACAAAATATCAAATATGTCTTCTAGAAAGCTCTGTTGTAACAATGGTTGTGTTAGAGGATTATCACCAAAAAAATTCTGCGCTAATTCGTTCTTTAGGAAGTCTTGTTTTAGAAAATCAACTTCAAGCATGTCACCAGCGTGGTAGCTTTTTTGTTCACCTTTATCTTTCTTATCTTTTTGAGTTAGTTCTTGTGGTGGAGAAACAATCAAAAGATTATTAATCTGGTCCGCTGTTAGATTCAAAGTAGTTGGCTTTAATGGAGGCATGTTACGATTAACAACTTTAGTTCCTTGAAATGGTTTATCAAGTGTAACTAAACCTGCGTCATTGTACACATCAATGATTCCTGTTTTACAATCGCGTTCAATGTCTACCCAATTCTTAGGGCAGCTTGGCAATAGAATAATTGTGCTTTCACCGAACTCATCAACAGTTGCTGAGAAGTCAGTACCACGAACACCAATTGTGGCTGATGGAGTGTTCAACTTTACACTGCTTGGATCATTATGAGCAATTGCACCTGAAGCATAGCGCATAGTTCCCTGTGCGAATTTCAATCCAAGTTTGCCACCTGATTTGCTTTTTGGATCGTAAACGAAATCGTCAATGACTAATTTGGAGTGTTCATTAATTTCTACGCGAGTTTGATCCTCGAATAATATTCCAAGTTTTCCGATTTGAGTTTGAACAGAATCATTCATTTCAATCGGAGAACCTTTTACTCCAGAAATAATTTGATTTGATCTTTTTATTGTCCCAGGAGAATTTGTTTGTTCAGTAATAGAACCTATTCCTGCGAAAGAAGCATAACTCACAGAAGCAAACAGAAGGAGTAGAATTAATACCCCTCTGTTCATTTTAGTGAGCGTTCGTGTGTAATGTGAACGAGTTATTTGAACCGACACTTGTCAAACTGATTGTTGTGTTGCCAATAGCTGCATTTTGTAAAATATTCACACTATTGCCTGAACCAGTTAATGAAATAGTTGCTGTGTCAGTAAACCCTGTGCTACCTGTTTGGCCAATGTCAACGGTATTGCTTGCTCCAGATACAGTTAAATTAACAGTACCATTATAGCTAAATTGTGCAGATTGTAATCCACCCAATGCTGAACCGCCAATACCTTGTTCAATGTTGATTGTGTTGTTGCCACCACCAGAAACATTAATTGTGTCATTATTGTTATTACCGTTTTGAGTCGCAGTTACACTGTTATATGAGCCACCAGCAGTAGTCACATTTAAAACGTTAGCTGTTCCTAGAACATTAGCATTAAAATATGAATTGTTGCCAGTTTGTGTTGCAGTAATGGAGTTACTTGCGCTTACGCCCAAACCATTAGCATTACTGTCGATGTATGCATTCGAGTTGTTGCCTGTTACAGAATAGTTAAAAATGTTTCCACCACTAATTCCGTTAGCAACAGAAGTTTGAACACCAAGACTCAAAGTGTCGCCTGTACCTGTTTGTGTAACATTTACAGTGTTGTTATTACCATTAATAAGTGCTGGGTTTGTTGAACCAGAACCTACGCTTGGAACACCTTGAATAATGTTGCCTGCCCCATCTTGTGTCATATTTACAGTGGCATTGTCACCAGCTTGTTGAATATAAATGCTGTTATCTCCAGCAAGTACATTAAAAGCAATTATTATACCCATAACGAAGGTAATTAATTTACTTGTTTTCATCTTACTTTACCTTTGCGTGTGATAAATCCCATTCATCATATTTCCACCAAGGAGTGGGACTTGGAGCAGGATACTTGAAGTCCCAGACTTCTTTCTTCGCTCCTTCCTTGATTAATTCAACAACGGCAGCTTCCACAGTTGCTTTTACTGCCAATGTTCCTGGCTCATTTATTGTCAAGCCAGTCTCAGCTTCAAATGCGGCAGTGCCGTCTTTGAAGAATTTTAGCGCTGCGATTGAATCCGCAGTCGAATAAATTGTTTTCTGTACTGTTACAGATGCAAGAACTTTACCGCTGTTTACTGATACAGCTCTTAGTGAAACAGTTACAATGTCTTTTGAGTACTGTGTTTGTGGACCAATTCCTAACCATTTGTATGCCATTCCACCTGATTCAGTAGAACTATCATATCCCACGATTCCACCTTCTATAATAATTCCAGCGAATTGTAGTGGAGGCAATGGTTTTGCATCTTTACCATCATAAGCATCGCGCATTTGTTTGATGATTGTTCTTTCTTTGATCAAATCATCAACGTTTGTTCTTTCTACAACTTCAAACCATTCGCCTTTGCTTACTTCTTGTAAAGCATGGATTAAGAATGGTTCAGCGCCTTGAGTGACTGCTGTTGAGAAACTAGCAAAGTTTGCTGAGGTCTTACGTTGTCCTGTTAGATCTTGAAACTTGTAAACTGCAACAGTAACTTTTGGACCAGCTGGTGGTGGAAGAATATCAAATTCTTTTTGTAACTTTTCTTGTGCTACTTGAGGTTTAAATTCATGACCAGTTGCTTGTCCAAGTTTTTGAAATCCTGCGCAACCCGACAGCAGCGAAAGCGCCGCAACTATTATCAGTTTATTCATTTTATCCCCCAGTTCCTGACGATAGGATATTCCATTGTCCAAGAGGAATATTAATTGTAGTGACATTACCCAAAGCGTCAGTTACTTGCAATGTAATTTCTTTACCGTCATTCTGCCAGAAGATTGTGTTGCCTTGAAAGTTCATTGTGCCAGATGTTCCTGAACCACCAGCAAACATAGCTGTGGCAAGATTCTGACTAATCTGCGCAAGAATGCGAGACTCTAAGTTTGTTAGGAATTGATTTAGTGGAGTGTTAGCGGCATCGTTTTTAGCTTGCTGTTGAGCAGCCAACAATGCTTGTTGGATTTGTTGTTGGCGTGTATATTCTTCGTTCTCAATTGTTAGAACGTATGTGCCGTAACCATTACCGTTGAATGATGGACTTTTAAATGCAAAGTCTGGTAGTGGAGCTGCGAATGCACTAAGACTTGTTGTCAGTAGCAGCAACAGGCTTAGGTGTATCTTTTTGTTCATCCTTTTTCTCCTTGTTATCAGAAGAAAGAGAGAACTCAAGAGTGACAACCTTTAACACTTCAAGTTTTAGGTTTATCTGCATTATTTCTATCCTCTTTCATCTGCAAAACAACACTCACTTTTTGTTGTAGTCTAATGAGATCATTGTCTAGCATACGAATTCGGTCAATCAAAGCAATCAGAGTTACATTCGTCTCGGCAACTAAAGGCATCAGCTTGCCAGTGACGAATTTATAAATGAAGTAAACAAAATAACTCATACCTACAGCAGCAACTGTTGGAAAGCCATATTGTTTAACTAATTGTGATGCTTGTACAGGGTCAAATTGCATTTTTAATCTCTACGAGCATCGTTCTTACCATCCGCTCTAGCGATTCTTTCCAAGTCTGGACGTAATCCTAAAGCAGTACTAACCACAGCATCTACACGAACAATATCGTGATTCATTGTTTTCACGCGATTGTCCAATGCTGTAATAATTCCTTGTAAACCCCTGATAGCTTTCAAAGCACTCTCAAGGATGTACGAAATAACGAAATGGACGAATATACCTGCGGCAAATGCACCAACAACAGGTGCACCCAAATCGCCAATCAGTTGAAATATTACATCAAAATCCATTTCTAATCCTATTATTTAGGTGAAAACTTCTCTGAAGCGGTCGCTGCAAGTCCACCCAATGTGATAGACATCATTGAATTGTACATATATTCAGCAACTTTTATGCCCCAAAAGAGATTAGCAACGAAAGCAACTGCGCATAATAAAAATGAAATAGTTGTGACGACTCTTTTTGAAGAAACAGAGCCGTCTCTTCCATCTTTATGAATGGACGCAATGACTTCCAAGAAAGACATTACACACTGCCTAATACTTGTATTGCTTCTGTAATTAAACGAACTGCAATTTCAGCATCAGCAGTTCCTAAAGCTGCTTGAACATCTTTCAGTTCATTTAAAAATTCAACAGCTTCTGCTGATGTTAATTCGTTATTGGCTAATTGAGCCTTAACTCCATCAATTTGATTTTGAATATCTTGTTCTACTGACATTATCTACCACTCCATGCTGTGTTGAGAACTTCTAAACGTAATTTTGCGATCTTTAAAAAATTATCGCAGACTACTGGTGACTTGCCATAAGCTGAGTTTAAATTCTTTTCTATTGATTCGGCATTATCAGCTTGTGGATCTTTTCTGAATTTTGAATACTCGGCTAATTTGTGAGCATCGAAACTAGCAATCTTCCATTTTTCTGGAATAGTTTCTTCTTTGCAACTCAAATCATTAATTTCTATTTTTAATCCTATGAACATATTTCCCATTACAGGATCATATGGTCTTGGCATCAACTTCATTACTGAAGAGCAGCCGCTCAAATATAATAGTGAAACCATTAATATTTTTTTCATAAATTACTCCTCACAATGCCAGCGTCTTAGTGACATTGCCTTTCTTGTTGGACGACCTTTACTATCTTTCATTGGTCCTTTCACACCAGACATTCTGGCACAAAATGACTTGCGACGATTCCATGCTTTGCTGCCTTTCTTCAATTTAGAAGGTTCTTTTGTAACAGCTGTTGATAATTTTGATCCTGGATTCTCACGGCGATATTTCATAACACCAGCACGAGTCAAACCAGCACCTTTTTCTGTTGGGCGCTTATATTTGTTAGCACCACGTTCATCTAACTGTTCGACTTCTTCTTTTGTCACTTTACTGTGGTGAGCTTTAACAATTCTATCACCATATTTACCTGAACCATATTTACCTGAATCCAATTTAACATAAACATGTTCGCCTTCAATTTTATGAACAGTACCTTTAAAACCAGCACCACCCTTTTGACCAAGTCCAGCATGAACTTCATCACCAACTTTTACATGATCCTCATCAATACTTTCTTTCGAAAGTTCAACAGCTTTCTCATGATGTTGTTCTGCTTTTTCAGCGTGTTTATCTGCAGAAGCAGAACGACCCTTATCTTCATGCCATTGAGACATTGAATCGTGGTGATCAGCCATATGACCATGGAATGCTAGTTTATCACCTTTAGCATCAGCGTCATTTGCTTTAGACAAATGGTCTTCAGCATCTTCATAATGACCTTCTTGAATCATTTCTTCTTTCATTTTGCTGTCTGCTTTGGCAGCACCTGCTGTACGTGAAGCAGCCTTTTTGTATTGGCTTGGAGCAAATGCTCTTTCGTCACGGTCGCTAGCATATCGGTCGCCTTCAGCATCATGATACTTAGCTGATGCTTTTGCTTTATCAGAATATGATTTCAACGTATCGTTGCTTAGTTCACTGATTCTAGTTTCTTTGACATCGTATTCTTTGCCACCAACTTGCTTGTAACCTTTCCAGCAAGCTTCGTTTATTTCTTCTCTTAGTTCTGAAAATGTTTTCATTGTTTTCCCTTCGGTTTCTTACCTGCTTTCTCCATAGCAATAGCAATTGCTGCTTGTTGTGCTGCATTCGCTGCTTCGCTCTTAGTTCCCCAATTCTTTGCGCCTCTTTTACGACACTTAACTAAAGCACCGCTGGCATATGCGCTTGGCCATACTTTATAACGACTCTTTACTTTATCAGTACAAGCATCTTCATTCTTTGTAGTAGGAACGTTGATTGCTTTTCCACGACGATTTGGGTTTGGATCTTCTCTGCGCTTTCTTGCTGCTGCACTAGCACGACCTTTTTTACCAAGAGCATATGCTTTTGCTTGAGGTAAACATTTAGGTTTGCCTTCTCCTGGTTCACGAGAACATGGTCCTTTGATATTTCCTTTGGTGTCCATGCGCACCCATTTTTCTTTTGTGAACCAGTCGTGTAGACTTTCACGTAATTTATTTTTTATGGCTTCGCCTGATTTCTTAATATCTTTAGCTTGAACTTTCATCACGTTCAAGTAACGATCAGTTGCTTTCTTACCTTTTAATTCTCCAGCAGATGTTCTTGCTTTTGCGATATAAGAGGATCTTGCTGCTGGAGTATCCAATACTTCGTTCATAATCCATGTATCTGGAATCTGCTTATATTTCTTGACCCACATATCATGTAATTTTTGACCGCTTAAGCCATGAGACTTTGCGATTCTTGTCATTATCTTATCAATAATGCCATACACTTCCTTTTCACTGGCATTATTGATCTTTTCTTTATTGGCCATTAAAGCAGCGTGGAGTTCTGGGACAGCTTGGGAATCCTTGCTGTGATCCATATTCTCCACGACAAATGCTTTAAATGTTTTCATTATTCAGCCGATAGAACTTCTTTAGCTTTATGATAAAGAGCAGTTCTTTCTTCTAAACCAATAGTTCCACCGTTGATCTTCTTAGTCATATGAAGAACATCATCGGTGTCTGCTAACATGCTCAAGTTATGAGCATTCCAGAACCATAGTGCTGACTTTAATGCACCTTCTGGAGTTGTTAGATAATCTGGATCCATAGTTAGATCCTTACCGATTGCATGTCCGCATTTGGTATAGTTATCTTTACCAGTCAACTGAATGAATCCACGACCACGATATTTGTATCCATCACCAGAAGCTTCGTCACCATTACCCATGCGATTAGCATAAATGCGGTTGGCAATCTTTTCTGGTTGATGTTCGTACATTGAAGCATGTAACTCATCTGGGAAATATTTTGGAAATACGTGCATTAAACCAGCAGCTTTGTAATTTAAATTTTCTGCAGCATGGCAGAAATTTCCAGATTCATGAGCACATTGTGCGATGAATCCAGCTTGACGGTTTACAGTATTTAATTGGTTGCTTTCGTCAGCGAAAACTTCATTCATATCATTACATAGAACATCTAGATCGATATTGCTATGCTTTGCGCCTGGGACGATTGCTAATAATTTCTCTTTTGTCAACATAAAATAAACTCCTATTTTTTACTTTTAACACCATATGGTTTTGATGTATCAACATCTTTATGATTTTCTGAACTTAATGTTACAGCTCCACGAGGATTTGCAGTCTCATGAGCTCCACCCATATAGATAGAAACTCTATGCACTTCCATTCTTTTACCTGTTTTCCTATGATTTCCAATAACAGCAACAGAACTTTGTCCAGGTGTATGCTGAACATTTAAATTATGGAAATGACTTAAATAATTGTTAACATGATGTTCTATATCTCCAGTTTGCGTTGAATGACCTTCACCGCTACCAGTTGAAGTTTTAGCAAAAACATGAGGTAAATGTGTTTTACCTTGTTCAACATTTCCACCTGGAGTGTGTCCATGTCCACCAACAGATCTTCTAATGTACTCTTTTAAATTTTCATCTTGTTTATTTTGAGTTTTATGGTGAAGCTTTTCACTAAGACCATCAGCATAACTATAAGCCATATTCTGAGCCATTTTTTTGCTGCTTGCTTCTATTTCTTTTCGTTTAGGATGAGTTTTATATTCTTCGTGAGAAGGATTTCCTAATTTATTTAATAATTTTTTGTGTTCTTCTGTATGGTGAGTTAATTTAGTACTGCTTAAATTCTCTAGAGTTTTTACTCCAGGATTGCTGTAATTTGTTTTCTTCAACTTTCCAAATTTTAAGCTCACCGCGACTTTCTTACCTTTACGGTGATCGCCTTTATGTTTGCCTGTAACGATAAGATCAGCTTTGTTTAGTGGATCATCAACACCAGTTTCTTTCTTATGGTCTGATTTTTGAGATGTCCAAGCAACTCTTCCAATTTCTGAAATTCCATGATGTTTCTTTAAATGTTCTCTAATGTGCTGCGCAGCTTGTTTAGCTGCCTCATGCATTTTTAGAAATTCAGGATGCTTATGATAGTTTTTACCAAACAATGCTGATGCATGTTGATGTAAAATGTGTTCAGGCTTTTTGCCTTCAACTCTATAATCTTCAGCATGATTCTTATTGTTTAAATGATAGGCGGTTAGAAGTTCATGAATTTTTCCTCTAGAATCTGCTGGATTTTTAGCTGAGGCTGCTTTGGCTTCAGCTAAAAATGATTTAAAATTCATTAAAGTTTCCATAATTGGTCTTTTTCTTCTTAACATTTTTTTCTTCTTCTTTTGAGTTGCATAAGGAATATTAGGATCGTTATATTGAGAACCTGGAGTTTGATTAACACCAGCTACCATCCCGCCCGCTGCGCTTCCAGCAGCACCTCCACCACCAGCTACTCCATCTTCGTGGACATATGCTGCTTGATGAATTTTTGAATATTTGTCTTTTTTTGAACTGTCCGGACTGTCCCAAATTCCAGATTGTCCACTAGAAACTTCTTTTGGAACACTAGCTAATTTATGTGGATTTGATCCTGGAACCAATTTGGTTTTCTTTATATGTTCTTTTATTTCTTTAAATTTCTTAAACATTCTATTGCTCTTTGGTCCAGTTGTATTTCATCAGTGTTAATATCTCTACCATTAATTCCTTTTACCACTTTAGGTAAAAAGTTTAAAAAAATTAAAAATGGTTTTATCACTTCATAATCTTTTTGTTCTAATTTTACAAACAATAATCTAGTCGCCGCTTCAATCCCAAATACATTATAAAGTAATACAATATGATTCATTATTAAACGATCTTTCAAAACACCAGTCGTATGATACTTTGTCAATAATCGTTTAAGATATAATATTCTATTATAGTCCTCTTCAAATTCACTCATTATTGCCGAGGGTTTCTCGTAAACCTTAGCAGCATATAACATCACATTATCATCAGTTAAATTCTCAAACATAGTTCTACAATTAAATGTTTCCTGTGTGTCTCTGTAACAATGTCCAGTGTGATGGATAATCAGGAAGTGTTGGAACTTCATGCTCATGAGCATGAACCACTCCGTGAAGAGCAGCTAAACCGCCTGCATCAACCATCTGAACGAATGCGTCATATTGACCACGTCCGTCACGTTCAATTGCAATGTAAACGAAAGCATCTGTTCCTGTTTGTGAATGGATATGAAGAACAAATACTTCGCTGCGACCACTTGGATCCATTACTGGGCAGTTAATGCTGAATCTTTCTAAGATTGCTGCAACTGCATTTACAATTAAGTATGGATTTGCAAACTTATTGCGGAATACGTTATCGAACTGATAGTTGATACGATCAACTTCATGTTCGCGGCTGTATTTTGGATCATTGTCTTGACCCATTTCAATGCCAGCTTCATTGATTCTTGATTTTGCTTTTTCTAAAACTTTTTTAACACTCATTGGCTTTCCTTTTGATTCGCTGGCTCCACCACTACTTTGAGCAAATCCTGGTGCACCGCCTCTGTTTCCGACAATCATCAACTTCTTTGCTGAGAGATCAGCAGGAATATCCACTTCATACATCCCATCTCCACCGCTGCGTTGTGAGCCAGCTTGTGGATTTTTACTAGGAGGTTTGATAATTTCCAAATAACTTACTGTTGAACTCATCTATGTAAAATCCTAAGTTTTTTAATTTCATGACAGTGCTGGCAGCATCATGGTGCATCACACCAATCCCTCCAGCTTTTCGCCATTCTTGTATATTTAGGCTATAATCATCTATGAGGACATTAGGTCTGCCTTCTGGACTTACAGCAAATAACTGCTTTTCAGCTCTTCCAACGCAGAAAAAACGATTGGCTGGGACCTTTGTATACTTTAAATTCCACAACCATTTCTCTTCAACACATTCATCTTTATCCCATTCTGCATATGCAGTTAGAATATTAGCGTGTAATGGTCCAATAAAGCTCCATAATGTACTGTAATCTGCCATTGGAGGAAGATCTCTCCAGAAGTTTGGATGCTGTCTGATAAGTTCTTTCTTTTCTTCGCCTCTATTGTGCCATTCTTCTGGGTCGTAGGATTTACCAAGAACATTTCTCATGCCCTTGTGTAAATCCACTAGAACACCATCGTAATCGCAATAAATTTCATAAGGTTTTATCATACTTTAACGTTACCGATTTCTGGATTAATCACAACTTTATGCACTTTCTCACCAGTCAATGTCATTTTCTTGTTTTCATATTTCTTTTTAACTTTGCTCTTTTGTGCAATCTTTTTCACTTTGTCTTTTTTCTTATCACCTTCATGATCATCAACCATATCAGTGTTTAGTTCTTCATGCATCTTTTTACCAATCTTATGGATTTGTTTGATGTTTTGATGAACTCTTTGTAGATGAGGTGGAATTAATGCATTTATTATCTTATCTTTAAATTCTTTTTTTTTAACATGGTATAAACCAGTCATATAATCGCCTAAACCTTCTTCAATTTTACCAGTTAATTTTTTTGTAGTATCACTTGGCTTTTTCTTTTCAGCAGCTTTCTTTTCTGCTTTAGCTGCATCAAGTTCAGCAGGAGATGCACCAGCACCTTTGGCTGGTTTTTCTTTAACTCTTGATAATGCAGTATCTAATGGAGAAACATTAGCTGCGCCTTTACCGCCACCACCAACGCCACTGGTTGCATGTTTAGCAGAAGCTGCTTTACGTGCATTGTGAAGCATATCTAATGCAGCTTTAGTTGATAATTCGCGACGTTTAAATGACTTCTTTACTTTGTCAACTTCCGCAGTTGTATACTTATGACCGCGATGAATGTAATGGTCACCATCTGTTTCTGGTTTAGATTCAGGAGCAGATGGTTTTTCACCAGCTAATCTTCTTTTAAATTCCTGATAATCAGGATTGTTAGCATGACGAGCATCTAAGTTTTTACGTGAAGCCTTAGAACCCTTATTGTGCACATTGTGCCAAGCTCTTAGAGTTGCTGCGTCTGCTTCTTCATTTAAAAAAAAAGATTCGTCGAGCACTTGAGCAAGTTCTTCTTCTGAAGAAATTACAACTGCTTCCTTTTTAAATAATGATTTCATTCTATCACCAAAACTTGGTTTATCTAGAGGATTTTTAATAGTACTCTTAGGTGCTTTTGGCATTGGATGTTTTTCTGGTTGTACTACTTTTACTCCAGATTTAGTCATATAATCTTCGTGCATATGCTTCTTAGCATTATAGTATGCACCTAATGCCATACGAATACGTTCTTTCTTTGACTTGCCATGGAATTTAGGATTGTCTGAGTGAACGAAATCATGAATGTATTTTGATGCACCCATTGATGGATCTAATACTTCTTCTAGATCTTTTACAGCTGTATGTTTTTCAACATGTGCTAATTTAAAATCTTTGTAGCGATCTGATTGTGCTAATTCATGTGCTTGCTTTACAGCATCATCATCAGACTTAGCTGTAATTAAAGCCATTCCTGACCAGTTACCTTTATGATCATGGAAGTGAGCAGCGTGAGTGTGGTCTCTTTCTGCTGCTGAATCTTCATGCATCTTTCCTGCATAAGCAAGAGATTTCTTTAACTTCTCAAAACCCATATACTTTTCTTGCACTTTACCAACTTTGACTTTTTCTTCTTTCTTCATACATGCGCATTTTGTTTCTGCCATTCCGCATTCATTGCACATTGCTTCTAATACTTTAAAAGTTTTATTACCAAGTTTAAAACTTGGTTCGTCGTGTGCTTTAGCTTGTCTTGCAGCATGTGCAAATTGACCAGCATGTTCTTCTTCTTTCTTTTTCTTTAATACTTTAGCAGCTTCTGTAACTTGATTTCTTACAGAAACAGCGTTCATGTAACGATGAGCGACTGGTAATCCAATCTTATTATTAAGATACCAATTTGCGTCGCCTGTTGATTCTCTTAAGTAGTCAACAATTTCTTTATAGGTGATGTCGCTCATTTT
>Ga0214180_1000091_pt1 | contig 36760 bp, 41 predicted proteins | sample TroBogEpilimnion_22_FD_153018 | JGI IMG/M metagenome (GOLD analysis project Ga0214180, IMG submission 153018) | Freshwater microbial communities from Trout Bog Lake, WI - 16OCT2007 epilimnion | ecosystem: Environmental > Aquatic > Freshwater > Lake > Epilimnion/Euphotic zone | place: Trout Bog... | reverse complement strand
CGGGGGTGTGGATTTCGTCCGCCAGCACGATCTTGCCGTTGGCGTCAGTGCCGAACTCGTATTTCGTGTCCACCAGGATCAGGCCGCGTTCCGCCGCCATCGCTTGGCCGCGGGCGAACAGCGCCAGCGCGTATTCCGTCACTGCCTGCCACTGCGATGCCGGCAATATGCCGCCGGAGACGATTTCCTCGGACGTCAGCGGCATGTCGTGACCGCCATCGGCCGCCTTCGTCGTCGGTGTGATGATCGGATGCGGCAGAATCTGATTGTCGCGCATGCCGTCCGGCATTGTGACACCGTAAAGCGTCCGTTCGCCGCGTTTGTACATCGGCAGGATCGAAGTTCCGGTCGTACCCGCGAGGTAGCCGCGCACGACGATCTCCACCGGCAGAATCTCCAACCGCTGGCCGATGACGACGTTGGGATCCGGATATTCGAGCACATGGTTCGGGCAGATATCGCCCGTCGCCTGGAACCAATGGCGCGCCGTTTGGGTCAGCACCTGCCCCTTGCAGGGGATGGAGGCCAGATTGATGTCGAACGCACTGATGCGATCCGACGTGATCAGAATGCGCCGCCCGTCCGGCAGATCGTAATTGTCTCGGACCTTACCACGGTAGTGGTTCGGCAGTTCCGGGATCGTCGCCTCGGTCAGGGTAAGGTGGGCGCGGGCGCGCAGTGCATCGGCGATCATCGCGCCGGCCTGTTACTCGCGGCGCCGATCCAGACTTCCCGGTACAACGCCACGATCTCGGCCGCGTCGGGGACGATCGGGTTATTGTTCGGGCTGCCGGAGGCCAGGGCCTGTTGCGCCATCAGCTCCATTTTCCCGGTCCAATCGGCTTCCGAGATGCCGAAATCGGCGGGCGTGGGCACTTTCAGTTCCTTGTTCCAGGCTTCCAGTCCGGCGATCAGTTTCGCCCCGGCCACCGCATCTGAGTCACCTTGCTCCGCGAATCCCACACGGCGCGATGCCTCGGCATAACGCGCGGGTGCACCGGTCAACGAGAATCGCGTGATCGCGGGCATCAGCATGGCGTTCGACAATCCGTGAGGCACATGGAAATGCGCCCCGATCGGCCGGGACATCCCGTGCACCAGCGCGACCGAACTGTTGGAGAACGCCAGCCCGGCTTGGGTGGCGCCGATCATCATCCCCTCCCGTGCCGCGGCGTTGCGCGGTTCGGCATAGGCTGTGCGCAGGTTGCGCCCGATTAGTTCCATCGCCGCGAGCGCATAAGCGTCGGAGAATGGGTTCGCACGCTTGGAAACATACGCTTCAAGCGCATGGGTAAAACTGTCGATACCGGTATCGGCCGTGGTGCGCGCCGGGACGGAGAAGGTCAGTTCGTAATCGACGATCGCCGCCAGCGGCAGACAGCCGAAGCCTGCGATCAGCATCTTCTCGTCGCGTTCGTGATCGGTGATGACGGTGAAACGCGTGCACTCGCTGCCGGTGCCGGCGGTGGTCGGAATGGCGATGACCGGCATTGCCGCGGAATCGGCAGCGAACGGCACCTTGTAGTCGCGCATCTTGCCGCCGCCCTGACCCAGAACCGCCATCGCCTTGGCGGTGTCGATGGGGGAGCCGCCGCCGAAGCCGATCAGGCAGTCGTAGGAACCCTGGTTCATCGCCGCGACCCCGCGCTCGATCACGGTGTCGTCCGGTTCCGGCACGGTGTCGGAAAATACGGCTGGTTTCAGTCCGGCGGCCTCCAGCGGGTCCAGGCATGCCCTGACCAATCCCAGTTTCACCATCATCGGGTCCGTCACGACCAGCGGCCGGGACAAGCCGAACTTGGCCAGGACGTCGGCGACCTGCTTCACCGCGCCGCCGGCGACGAGCAGCATGCGGGGGGAGGCGATATTGGCGTTCACGGCAGTCATGGGGGATCACTTCGAGCGAGTGGTTGGTGCAAATCGGCGGGGATCATGGCATCGGAGCGCCGCGTTGGAACGCCCGAGCGGTGTCATTCCTGGGCGAACAAATTGTCCTTGGCGGCATATTGCACGACCACATCGGCAGGGTCGGCCAAGCCGATCATGGCGCGCGCGCGCTCATCCAAAGTGTCGGGGTCGAGGTGGTTCGCCCGCAGACCGGCGACCCTGCGTGCCCAGCCATCCCTCTCCGTCCGGGCGGAAAGGTTATCCTGACGCACTTGGCGCAGCATGTCCTGGCGTTCCGCATTGGCCCGCAGGCCATGGTTGCCCTGCGTCACGTTCCACCCGAAATAGGCGGCAACGCTTAGGAACAAGGCCGGTGTCAAAGCCGCCCTCGCGCGTTTTCTGACGTCCTGCCGGAAACTCATGCCCCAGTCCCTTTACCAGAGTCCGATATCTAGACCGAACCGAACCCGATTGGGAAGCAAACTCCCCACTGTTTCTTGGACTTGGTCGTTAAATCGCAGCCTCATAAGCCGCCCAGGCGCTCGGCGCCTCCCGCAGCAGGATTTTCAAGCCGGTCACCGAGCGGCCGCCTTCGCCCAAGCGGCCGTCTTTGCACGCCGCGGCCAGCAAACCGTGGATGTAAAACGCCACGTATTCCGTCGTGGTGTTCTTGCCCGCGAACGCGGGGAGCTCGTCCAGGTTGCGATAGTCGATCGGCTCCAACAGCGCCCGCAGCACGGTTTTCGCAAGCCCGATATCCACTAGCAACTGATGCGCATCCAGTGCGGGCGCGCGAAACTCCGCTTCGATGGCATAGGTCGCGCCGTGCATCCTTTGCGCCGGGCCGAATTCCTCGCCCTGGAAGCTGTGGGCGATCATGATGTGGTCGCAGACGGTCAGGCTGAACATGGGTCCGATCCATAGGTGATAACGTGGCAAAGGCCACCGGGTGCGAGGATGGCTGGCATGGCGGTCGCCATCGCCTCGAAAGGGGTGGGGCCTTCGAGCAAGGCGTCATAGGTGGGATCGGCGAGTAAATCGAGCGCCATGGCGAGCCGTTCCCCGTGGCTCCGCCGCCCGCGCATTGGCGCCGCGACCGATCCCACCTGAGATGACGTCAAGCGCAGACGCTTCGCATGAAAATCCTCGCCTAGCGGAACGGACGGTGCCCGGTCGCCATACCAGCTCGCCTCGACAATTCGCCCCTCAAACGCTGCATGGGACAGAGCGAGCCGCAGTCCCGCCTCGCTGGCGGATGCGTGGACGATCAACTCCTGCTCGTGTGGAGCATCGGACGGCAACGCGAAGCGACAGCCGAAGCGTGTCGCCAAAGCAGCGCGCGCAGGATCGAGATCGACGACGGCGACACATGTTCCGGGTACTCGCACCAACAACGACGCGACAAGCAGCCCAACCACGCCGGCGCCGATGACCAGAATACGTTCGCCGGCAAGTGGCGCGGCGTCCCAGGCAATGTTCAGCGCCGTTTCCATGTTTGCGGCCAGGACGGCCCGGTTGCTGGGCACCCTGTCCGGAACGGGCACGCACATGGACGGGGGCGCATAGAACACGTCCTGATGCGGATTTAGAACAAACACCCGATCGTTATTCGGAAGGCGGCCAACCGCACTGTACCCGTATTTCACCGGAAAGGGGAATGTTCCGGCCATCAGCGGGGCGCGCATTGCCTCGAACTGGTTGGCTGGTACGCGCCCGGCGAACACCAGCGATTCCGTTCCGCGCGACACGCCGGTCGCAATGGTTCGCACCAGCAACCCGTCGGATGTCGAGAGTGTCTCGGTCCGGATCGCCCCGACGCCGGGACCGATCGTCCAAAACGCACGCGCTTGGGTCATATCCGCCGCGTCAGCGGGATATCGAGCAAGATGTCCGCCCCCATGCTGTGCGCCGTCCAGGAAAAGCGCGGGCCATCGGACAAGCGGTTGACCGGGGCCAATGCAAAGGCCGGAACCCCGCCGCCCATCAACAGGGGTGCCACGGTCACATGCATCCGGTCCAAAGCGCCAGCCTTGAGAAACCGGGCGACGGTGATGCCACCGCCCTCGATCAGGATTCGTCGTAGGCCCAACCGCGCGAGTGTCTCGATGATGGCTTCAAGGTCCAGTCCGGTCGAGCCACGGCGTACCCGGACGGCTTCTGCGCAGCCGACACGCGCGTCGCCGGGGGCATCGGGCGCACAAAATACCAATGTCGTCGGGCCGCTCTTGAACACACGGTAGTGTGAGGAAAGGCGACGATCCGTATCCAGGACGACGCGAACGGGATTTGCACCGGTTACCATCCGCGTGGTCAGTAGCGGATCGTCGGCGCGTACGGTCGCGGATCCGACAACCACCGCATCGCACAGCGCGCGTAAGCGGTGCGTATGAGTCCGGTCCTCCGGCCCGCTGATCCAAGAGGATTCGCCATCCCGCGTCGCGATATACCCATCCAGCGACTGCGCCGCCCGGCCGATCAGAAAACAGCCGTCCGGCGCTGTGGGGGCGGCGAGCAGCGGTCCATAAAGAGGCTCACCCGCATCCGTCGAGGAGCGACTGTCCGGTTGAGGGGCGAGATCCGAGTGCGGCCGATCCATGAGAGGCCACTAACATGGCGCGCCCCTGTCTGGAAGCGCGGTGCACGGTCAGGCCCGCGCGACGAGCGACCAGGCGGTTGGCCGTGTCGCCGCGGAACGTTGGTGCGCACGCGGGTAGCGCGTTTGGGCCTCGCGTTGCGGCAGCGCGCTGGCGACGATCGCGATGACCCGGCTTTGCGCGTGAAGCGCACGTTCCAGTAGGCGACGGTTCTCGCCTACCAACCTGCGAAGTCTGCCTAGTGCGGCCTCCATCGCCGGACGCTGGTCGGCAGGCAGCCCAGCGGTATCGGTAGTCCGGAGAATTTCCAGCGCCGAACGTTTGGCCGGCAGCAGGGCAATGGCGCCCGACAGGTCCATGGCATCCAGCGCCGCATTTTCTCGTGCCAGGATGTCGACGAGTTGGATCGTGACGGCGAGGGGGGCGGGCGTCATCGTGTGGACCTCATGGTTCGCGTTGAGTGGGTTTCCTGCATGCGCAGCATGGCGCCGGTGACCTGTTCGGTCAGGCCGAAGCCGCCTTGGGCGGCGATATGTTTGCCGAACTCGGCGATCAGCATCGGTTTCCATGTTTCCTCGGCGGCGCCGCCACCGAACATGCCCTTGGCGGTGTCGACGGTTTCGAACATAGGTGCGAGCAACGCGCCGATGGCCGTTGCGACAAACGACTGTGCCGTCGCTCGGACCTTGGCTTCGTCTGGTGCGGACGGAACGTTCGCGGGAGGCGAAATGTGCATCAACGGATCTCCAAATCGGCATGCAGCGCGCCCTGAGCCTTGATGGCTGCCAGGATGCTGATCAGATCGCGAGGACCGACGCCCAGTGCGTTCAGACCGGCGACCAGATCGCGCAGCGTCGTGCCCGATTCCAGGATGCCGAGTTTGCGATCGTGCTGGTCGTCGATCTGGATCTGGGTGCGCGGAACCGTTGTGGTGGTACCGTTCGAGAATGCGCCGGGTTGGCTCACTTGCGGCGTCTCGGTGACGCGAATGGTCAAATTGCCCTGTGCGATCGCTACCGTGCTGATACGCACATTGGCGCCCATGACGATCGTACCACTTGCTTCGTCGACGATCACCCGTGCCTCATTGTCCGGAACAACCGGCAGGTTCTCGATGGCGGCCAGGGTGTCGATCAGGTCGCGGGATGCCAGCGCGATGCTGACGGTCCGGGGATCGGTCGCACGTGCGATCGGCGACCCCAGGGTCCCGTTGATGGCGGTGGCGATCCGCCGAGCAGTCGTGAGATCGGGGTTCCGCAGTCCGAGGCGCAGCGAATTGGCTTTGTCGAGCTGGTAGGCGACCTCCTTTTCCACGGTCGCGCCGTTCGCGATGCGGGCAGATGTCGGCACGCCGCGAGTAACCGAACTCGCGGCACCCCGTGCGGAGACCGCGCTGCTGGAAAGCGGACCTTGTCCGACGGCGTATACCTCGCCGTCAGCGCCCAGCAGGGGCGTCACCAGAAGGGTGCCGCCAGTCAGATTGGTCGCATCGCCCAGCGCGGAGACCGCGATGTCGATATGACTGCCGCTGCGCGCGAAAGCCGGCAGTTGCGCGGTGACCATCACCGCCGCGACGTTCTTGGTAGAAAGGTTGGTGACCTGATCGCGAGTGTTCACGCCCAGCCGTTCCAACATGCCGATCAGCGACTCGCGGGTGAAGACGTTGTTGTTGAGCTTGTCGCCCGTTCCGTTCAACCCGACGACCAGGCCATAGCCGATCAGCTGGTTCTGGCGTACGCCCTCGACATCGGTGATATCCTTGATCCGGACCTGCGCCGCCGCCGGCGACACGCAGGTGCCGAGAAGGGCGAGCAGCACGATAATCAGTGGTCCGGGACACGATTTCATCGGAACGTTAACACTTTATTAAGGGTTTCGTGGCATTCTCGGCTTACGCACAGCAAATCGCGTGCCACGCACCGGGCGAGAAAAAGCGCCTGTTTCGTGCCGGAGGTGCCGGCAAAATATGCCGGTCGGAACGAAGGAGACATCGCATGACGGATGTGGAACCTGTTCGAACAACCCGTCTGGCTGGTCCCCGGACACGGAAACTGTCCCCAACTGGGTCTGGTTTCGTGCTGCATCATGAGGACACGCGTGCCCACCGCGCGCCGTTGCTGGGCGGTCCGACGACGGTGGGCGACTTACCGCCCATGCCCAATGCCACGACTGAGACTCCGGACGACGCGCCGGTCCATCGCCAGGTCGGGGCGATGCTCTCCGAATTGACGGCCTTGCAGCGAGCAATGTTGGGTCTCGGCGACCCGGCTTCCGCGCTGGGCCGGCTCGCGGAAATGACGGATGCTATGCCTCGTGGCGGTTCGCGTGGGCTCGCCGGGTTGCTGGCCGCCGTCCGCCTGCGCGCGCGCGTAGAACTGGTACGACGATAATCGTTTTATTGCAGGCGTTTGAAACAGCGCCTTGTCCCCTTGGCCTGGGCGAAGCACGCCGCTATAAGCCCGCCCGTTCAAGGTGCGAGCGCCACTCCGAAGCGCGATGCCATGAACAGCCGTACGACGCGTGACCAACGAACATGGCGGGATCAGCAAGAATGATGGTGAGTCTGCCCCCGGATTATCGGCCCATGAACGATGAAGAGTTCATGAACCCCCTTCAGGTGGAATATTTCCGCCAGAAACTGCTGCGTTGGCGCATGGATTTGATCCGTGAAGCCGACGGGACTCTGGCTAGCCTGTCCGAAGGTGGCATTCTGGAACCCGATATCACCGACCGAGCCAGCGTGGAGACCGACCGAGCGCTGGAATTGCGAACTAGGGATCGGGCTCGAAAGCTGGTTTCGAAGATCGATCAGGCGCTACAGCGGATCGAGAATGGCAGCTACGGCTATTGCGAGGAAACCGGTGAACCCATCGGCCTACGTCGTCTCGAGGCTCGGCCGATCGCGACGATGTCGATCGAGGCGCAGGAACGGCACGAGCGGATGGAACGGGTTCACCGCGACGATTGAGCACCTTTGTCTCCGCGCGGCCACAGCATCCAGGACGCGCACAGGGCCTGTGCCACCACCGACAGACCCATGGCCCAGCCGTAGGCCGGAGCGCTCCATCCGCCCGATGCGGTGCGGGGCCAGAGGTCCAGTACCCAGCCGATGGCGTTTTGCAACACGAACACCAGCAGCAGCATGCTGAAATTCATCAGCGTGCCAACCCGCCCCGCGATTTCCGCAGGAAATCGCTGCGCCAGTGCCGCATAGGCCGAAGGGCCGGACGAACTGACGAAAGCGAACACGCACCAGAGCGTGCCGATCGCCGCGGCGCCATGCCAGGGAAGCAGGATCAGAAGGCATTGCGCGATCCAAAGCCCCGCCATACCGATACCGGGAATGAGCATGGGGTCGTGGCCGCGGCGGGTAAACCAGGACGCCGCTTGGCCGGTCAGCAGACTGCCGGACGTCATGCCCACGGCGAAGCACATCAGCAGCCATGCTCGCGGTGTGCCCTCGAAATGTCCGACATCGCGCAGCCAGGGGCCGGCCCACAGGCTGCCGTATGTGAAGTTCAGGCCCGACAACAACATGATCGACGGGGCGCATCGTACGAATATCGGGTGCCGGACGATGCGGCCGTATTCCACGATCTCCGCCATCAGGCCCCGTTTGGGGGCCATGGGGGCCGGCCGCTCGGGGACGCTGACGCCGATCCAGACCGACACCAGAACCGAGATGGCGGCGAGGATCCAGAACAGTCCGCGCCAGCCGGTAAACGGCAGCAGTTGTTGCGCCGGCAGTGTGGCCGCCATGCCGCCGAAGGACGCGACGAAGACGCCCAAGCCGGTCATGCCGGCGACCTTGTGGCGGGGGAGCCATTGGGTGTGCGCGGTCAGCATCGCGATCATGCCGACGCTGACACCGAAGCCGGTGACGAAGCGGCCCAGTGCAAGGCCAAGGATCGAGGAAGACAGCGCGCTGAGGGCGAAGCCGATTCCGGCGACCAACACCAGCGCCATTTGAACACGGCGGACGCCGAACAGGTCCATCCCAAGTCCCGCCGGCAGTTGCGCCATGGCGTAGGACGCGAAGAATGTCGCGGAGAGGAGACCGAGTTCGGTGGCAGAGAGCCCGAATTCAAGGGCCAGAACAGGACCGATGGTCGCCATTAAGGCTCGCGACGCCTGGTTTACGACGTTGACCCAGGACAGCGGTAAGGTGAGCCGGAAAAACAGCGATACGGTGGGGACGGGGGCTTGCATCCGGGGTTCTTAGGCGCCGCCGGGGGCGTGTCACCCGAACCCCGGTTGCTGGCGATTATTCGCCTTCGGCGCGGGTAACCTGATTCTTCTGGTCCCAGAACAAGGTGATGGCCTCGTACTGGCAGAGGTCCACGTTACCCCACTCGGCTTTGTCGCCGTCTTCGTACTTCACCTTTATGTCGAAATGGCAGGCGCCATTACCATGCGGGAAGGTAATCTTCACGTTGCGTCCGTTTTCGAGCGAACCCGAGCCCATGATGTCCTTGCCCCAGCTGTCGCTGGAGTGGCGGCTTACATAGACTTCGTCGATTTGGTAACCGGTGCGGTTTTTCAGGACGAAATCGGCGTCGTTAGCGAACGCGACGTTGGGGGCGGCGAAGCTGGCGACAGCGACCCCAACGGCGGCGAGGAACGAAAGTTTCATGGTGTGCATGGGGGGCTCCATCGGAAAAACCGCCAGCCTCCTAACGAACTGACGGAATAATGTCAAATATCATACGAGCCTATGTGCGCGGATCGCGACACCCGATCGCCGTTGACTCGCGCCGAACCCGCGTTCAACTCTGGGCCACCGCATCGGGAGAAAACGCATGAGCAAGCACGACAGCCAGCCGGACAAACGCCTCCGCTCCCGCCGGTGGTTCGACGATCCCGCCGACCCGGCGATGACGGCGTTGTACCTCGAACGCTACATGAATTACGGCATCACGCCGGACGAACTGCGCGGCGGTAAGCCGATCATCGGCATAGCGCAGACCGGATCGGACCTGTCGCCCTGCAACCGGCATCATATCGAGTTGGCATCGCGTATCCGCGACGGCATCCGCGACGCGGGCGGGGTGCCGCTGGAATTCCCGGTTCATCCGATCCAGGAAACCGGCAAACGCCCCACAGCGGCGCTGGACCGCAACCTCGCTTATCTGTCGCTGGTGGAAATCCTGCACGGCTATCCGCTGGATGGCGTCGTGTTGACCACGGGGTGCGACAAGACCACGCCCGCCATGCTGATGGGCGCCGCCACGGTCAACATCCCCGCCATTGTGCTGTCGGGCGGTCCGATGCTGGATGGCTGGTGGCAGGGACGCCTGTCCGGCTCCGGTACCATCGTCTGGGAAGGCCGCAAACTCTTCGCCGAGGGCAAGATCGGCTACGACGAGTTCATGCAAATGGTGTCGTCGTCCGCGCCGTCTGTCGGGCACTGCAACACCATGGGCACCGCCTCCTCGATGAACGGTCTCGCCGAGGCGCTCGGCATGTCATTGCCGGGTTGCTCCGCCATTCCGGCACCGTACCGGGAGCGTGGCTGGATGGCGTTCGAAACCGGGCGGCGGATCGTGGGCATGGTGAAGGAAAACCTCCGCCCGTCCGACATCATGACCAAGGCGGCTTTCGAGAATGCCGTGGTCGCGGCGGCGGCGTTGGGTGCGTCGTCCAACTGCCCGATCCACATGGTCGCCATCGCCCGGCACATGGGTGTGGACCATTCGCTGGATGACTGGCAGCGGCTCGGGCCGTCGGTGCCGTTGCTGTGCGACGTGCAGCCGGCGGGGCGCTTCTTGGGCGAGAAATTCCATCGCGCCGGCGGCGTGCCGGCCGTGATGAAGGAACTGCTGGGCGCGGGGAAACTGAATGCCGGCGCGATGACCGTGACCGGGAAGACCATCGCCGAGAACCTCGCCGGCGTGGCGGACGGCGACCGAGAGGTCATTCGCTCCTATGCCAACCCGATGAAGGAAGCGGCTGGCTATGTCGTCATGTCCGGCAACATCTTCGACAACGCGGTGATGAAGATCAGCGTTATCGATCAGGATTTCCGGTCCCGGTTCCTGTCGAACCCGGATCGTCCCAACGTGTTCGAAGGCAAGGCCGTCGTGTTCGAGGGGCCGGAGGATTACCACGAGCGGATCGAGGATCCGGCACTGGATATCCAGGAACAATCGGTCCTGATCATCCGCAACTGCGGCCCGGTCGGTTATCCCGGCAGCGCCGAGGTCGTTAACATGCAGCCGCCTGCCTATCTGATGAAAAAGGGCGTGATGACGTTGCCGACCATGGGCGACGGGCGGCAATCCGGCACCTCGGGTTCGCCGTCGATTCTGAACATCTCGCCGGAGGCCGCGATCGGGGGCAACCTCGCTTTGCTGAAAACCGGGGATACGATCCGCATCGATCTGAACACGCGGAAGGTGGATGTGGTGCTGCCGGAGGGCGAACTGGCCGCCCGTCGCGCCGCCTACAAGGCGCCGGAATTGCTGAGCAAAACGCCTTGGGAGGAGATCTATCGCTCCATGGTCGGGCAGATGGGCACCGGGGCGTGTCTGGAACCGGCAACCTTGTATCTCAATGTGATCGAGACGCGGGGGGAGAGCCGGAACAACCACTGACCGGTTGTCATCGTACGGTAGCTAAACCGACACATTACATGCGGGGTCCCCCCGGTATCAGCCGGGGGGTATGAGCGCGGCAAGCACCACACCGAATTTGGCGTCCCTGGCGCCGTCCATCGTCGCGGACCGCCGACGTATACCGACGGCATGGGCAGCCTATGCCCTGTTGGCACCGTCCGCTGTTTTCCTGTTGACCTTCACCTACTGGCCGGTCGTTCAGGTCCTGTTCGGTTCATTGACCGTGAAGGGTTTCCAGGGCGCGGCCCATTGGGGTGTCGACAATTTCGCGCGGCTGTTCGCCGACCCGCATTTCGCGCATGCCGTTCGCAACAACCTTGTTTATGCGGCCGGTACGATCGTGCCGAGCTTGGTGCTGGCACTGGGGTTCGCGGTCGGGTTGAGCGAAACGACGCGGCTGTCCAGCGCGTTGCGCACCGCGATCGCCATGCCGATGCTGATACCGCTGGTCGCCGCGGCATCTTTGTTCGTTTTTATCTTCCTGCCGAACGCGGGTTTGTTGGACCATTATCTCGCGTACTTCGGAATTGCCGAAACGAACTGGTTGGGCGATCCGTCCGTGGCATTGGGTTCGATCGTCGCCATCACGGTATGGAAAAACACAGGCTACTACATGTTGTTTTTCTTGGCTGGTCTCGCTGGCATTCCGCAGGACCTGCTGGATGCCGCGAAAATCGACGGCGCCAACGCCATTCAGCGGTTCCTGCGCATCACCCTCCCGTTGCTGGGGCCGACGTGCAGCTTCGTGTTGATTATCGCGCTGCTGAATGTGCTGACGCAGGTGGACCATGTCATCGTGATGACCCAGGGCGGCCCGTCGGACGCGACGTCGATGTTGCTGTTCTACATCTATCAGCAGGCGCATCAGAATTACGATGTGGGTTTGGCCTCCGCGGCGACGGTCGTCAGCGTGGGGTTTCTGTTCGCGCTGTCGGTCGTGTCGCTGCGCAGCCTCGAACGCGGCATCCATCATGAGGTCTAGCCGCTTCTGGCCGCTGTTGCTGACCGCCGCGGCGGTATTGTGGGCGGTGCCGTTTCTGTGGATGGCCGTCGCGAGCATGCGGCCGGGCGGGGCAGGGGCCGTGGACATCGCGTCCCTGCTGCCCGCCGGTCCGTTCGGGTTGGACAATTTTCGCGATGCGTGGAGCTCCGGCCATTTCCCGTTGTGGTACCTCAACACCGTCTTGCTTTGCGGCGGGCTGCTGGCGGTGCAGTGCGTCACCGTCAGCCTCGCCGGCTATGCCTTCGCTCGCATGCGGTTTCCCGGCCGGGATGCGCTGTTCTACGCGTTCCTGCTGCAACTGATGCTGGTGCCGCCGATCCTGATCGTGCCGAACCTGAGCACGCTGGTCGCGCTGCACTTGTACGACACGCTGGCCGGCGTCGCCGCGCCTTACTGTGCGTCGGCCTTCGGGGTGTTCCTGATGCGCCAGACGTTCCGCACCCTGCCGGCGGCGTACGAGGAAGCGGCGCTGGTCGATGGCGCATCCCGCCTGCAAATCATCGTCCATGTCCTGCTGCCTTTGGCGCGTCCCGGGCTCACGGCCTTCGCGATCGTTTCGGTCACCTCGCACTGGAATGAGTTCCTGTGGCCGCTGATGGCGACGTCTTCGCCATCCACACAGGTTCTGACCGTCGGCCTCGCCAGCTTCACCGCCGGGGCGGAGGCGGGGTCCGAATGGGGCGTCATCGCCGCTGGTACTTTCTTCGTCGCCGCCCCGCTGCTGATCGCGTTCGTCGCGTTCCAGCGCCAGTTCGTTTCGTCGTTCACCTTCTCCGGCATCAAATAACCAGGAGTTTCCCATGCGCCTGCTGCACGTCGCCACAGTGGCAATGACCTTGATAACAGGGGCCGCTCAGGCGGCTACCGAACTGGATCTGTTCTTCCCGGTGCCCGTACAGGGCAAGCTGGCGAATGAGATGCAGCGCCTGATCGAGCAGTTCGACGCTACCCATCCCGACATCCACGTCACCGCCGTCTACACCGGCAGCTACGACGACACCAACTTGAAGACGCGGGCGGCCATCCAGGCCGGCAAATCGCCGGGCGCGGTGATCATGAGCGCCAATTTCGTCCGGGAATACGCGATCAACGACGACGCGATCCCGCTGGATTCCATCATCGCCAATGGCGCCGAAACCAAGGGGCAAACGCCCGCGCAGTTCATGGACCGCTTCTGGCCGGCGCTGCGGATCAACGCGATGGAACAAGGGCACGTCTACGGGGTGCCGTTCCACAACTCGACCCCGCTGATGTACTACAGCGTCGACGCATTCAAGGATGCCGGCCTCGATCCCGAACACCCGCCCGCGACGTGGCAGGAATGGGTGGACGCGCTGCGGAAGCTGACCAAACGCGAAGGCGACAAGACCACGCGCTGGGGCGTGATGTTCCCCGGTACTTATGACTACCTCGGCTGGATCGTCAGCGGCTTGGCGATGGCCAATGGCGGCGAGTACTACAACCCCGGCTACGGCGGGGAGGTCTATTACACCGCCCCGTCCACCGTCGGTGCTGTGACGCTGGTCGATAAATTCATCCATGCCTGGAAGGTGATGCCGGAGGGCGTGAGCGACGCCAACGCCGTTACGACCGCGTTCTTCCAGGGCCGGACGGCGACGATGCTGTTGTCCACGGGGTCGCTGTCCTTCGTCCGCGACAACATGAAAACGCCCTACAAGGTGGCGTTCCTGCCGCGCCAACTGGTCAACGCCGCCCCGATCGGCGGGGCCAGCCTGATCATTCCGCGCGGCAACTCCCCGGAACGGCAGGCCGCCGCCTGGACGTTGATCAACTGGCTCACCAGCCCGGAAATCGCCGGCGGCTGGAGCCGTTTCACCGGCTACTTCGCCCCGCGCATCGCCGCCTACGATCTGCCGGAGATGAAAACCTACCTCGCCGAACACCCGGACGCGAAAGTGGCGCTCGATCAGCTCGCCTACGCGCGCGGATGGTTCGCGACCTACAACGTCGTCGGCGTGCGCAAGGCGATGGAAGACGGCGTGCAGGCGGTGCTGTCCGGCAAGGCCACGCCGGAGGCCGCGATGGCGCAGGCGCAAAAGGAAGCCGAGGCGCTGCTGCGTCCCTACGTCGAACAAACCGCGCTGAAACTGCCGCAATAAGGAGCGTGCCATGCTGATCTGTCAACTGACCGATTTGCACGTGCGCGCGCCCGGCGTGGCGGCGTCGCGTGTGTCGGAAACGAACATGCTGACGGAGCGTGCGTTTCGCCGTGTCGCGGACATGCGGCCCGCGCCGGACGTCGTGATCCTGACGGGCGATCTGACAGAGGTCGGGGGCGTCGCGGAATATGCCAATCTCGCCCGCCTGATCCGCACGCATCTGACGGTCCCGGTCTTCCTGGTGCCGGGCAATCACGACCGTCGCGAAAACCTTCGCGCGGCCCTGCCGGGGCCATCCGCCGATCCGGTGTATCTGCAATACGCGGTGAACGATTATCCGGTGCGGCTGGTCATGCTCGACACCGTCGTGCCGGGTGCCGGTCACGGCGAGCTACGCCCCGAGCAGCTGGAATGGCTCGACCGGGCGCTGGCGGAGGCGCCGAACAAACCGACACTGATCGGTATGCACCATCCGCCGTTCGGGTGCGGCATCGCTCATATGGATCAGATCGGCCTGCGCGACCCCGCTGCCTTCGCCGCGGTGATCGCGCGCCACAAGCAGGTCGAACGCATCGTGTGCGGCCATCATCACCGTCCGATCTTCGGTCGGGTCGCGCATGCGATTGCGTCGGTTGGGCCGTCGGTCGCGCATCAGGTGGAGTTCACCCTCGATCCCAACGATCCCGGCGCATTCCTGTTCGAGCCCGCCGCGTTCCACTTGCACCGATGGACCGCGGAGGATGGGATCGTATCCCACATGGTCTATGTCGAGGCCTTCCCAGGGCCATATCCGTTTTTGACGGATTCCGATTATCCCGGAAAAACCTGAACACCATCGTCTGTGGCGTTCATCTCTCGTTAACCTTTGCGCTTTAGGACAGGGGCTTCGCAACGCGGAGTACCCTGCCATTGTATGTTACCGGAACGATCCTCGTTTCCCTGTTCGCCGCGGTCGGCGCCAACGGGTTGGTTCTCGCAGTCGGCCGGTCGCGACAGCGGGCGCGACGGTACGCCTATCCTCCATGGGTTACGGACATCTCGAACTAGGGACCCGATGTCGTTCTGGATACCGAACTGCGCACCGCCGCCGCGCAAGCGTTGGGGGAAGCCGCGCCTCGTGTCGCGCGGGTGGAGTTCGCGGTCCGGGAAGGACTGACTTTGCGCACCAACAGGTCCTCGTTGCGCGCCGCGCTGACCGACGTGGTCGGCTGCGCGTTACGCGATCCCTCCTGCGGGCGGGTCCTGCTGGCGGCCACGCGGCAAGCGGGGCGGGTGCGCATCGCGGTGACCGACGACAGCATCGCCACGCCGAAGACCGCGCGAGAGGCAATGTTACGCGGGGTCAGCGAAACCATCGCGCTGCAGGGGGGCTCGATGCACATCGATGTCCGGCCTGGGGAGGGCACCACCGTGGCCCTGCATTTCCCCATCCCGTTGGCCGCCATCACGCACCGGATGAACCGGCGGCGCGACATGGCACCGGCGATGGAGGAGGACGAACTGGTCGACTCGTAACCGGGCCTAGCCGAACCGGGAAAAATCCGGCTTCCGCTTCTCGACGAATGCCGCGAACGCTTCCGCGGCTTCGGGGGCGGACAGGCGTTCGCGGAACAGGACCAGTTCTTCCGCGATGCGTGCGGTGACGTCCGGGGCACCGTGGCGGATCAGGTGTTTGGTCTGACGCACGGCCCGCGGCGGCAGCGCTGCCATCCGCCGAGCGAGGCCGCGCGCGGTATCCATCAGCGCCTCGGGTTCGACGAGTTGGTTGACGAAGCCCCATTCCAGTGCCGCTTCCGCCGTCAGGGGTTCGCCCAACAACAGCAGCGCACTTGCCCGCTGGTTGCCCAGCAGGCGAGGGAACAGCAACGAACTGCCGGCTTCCGGTACCAAGCCCAGGCTGGTGAACGGCATAACGAATCGCGCGGTGCGCGATGCCACGATCAGATCGCAATGCGCCAGCATCGTCGTGCCGACGCCGATGGCCGCGCCGTTCACCGCCCCGATCAGCGGTTTTTGCATCGTGGACAATGCCGTTAGAAACGGCGAAGCGGGACTTTCGTTGCCGGCCGCCGCGCGGACCTGAAAATCCTTGATGTCGTTGCCGGAGGTGAAGATGTCTCCGGCGCCCGTCAGGATGGCGACCCTGACCTCGGGATCGGTATCCGCGGCCGACAGTGCGTCCACCACCGCGGCATACATGGCTCGGGTTAGGGCGTTTTTCTTCTCCGGACGGTTGAAGACGATTTCCATCACCCCGCCGTCTCGGGTCACAACCACGTTCTCGGTCATCGAATTACCCCGGCAAATGCTGCCCGATATAAGGTGGCAGGTTGAACGCACCCACATGGATCTCCGGCGTCCAGTAGCGTGTGGTGCCCAGAATTCCCGCCGCCGCCGCCCGGGCGCGAATGTCGGCTACGGAAACCGAGGTCAGGCCGGCATCTTTCGCCGCCCAGCCCAACGTCATGAAGCCGCCGACATAGGTCGGGACCGCCGCGACATAGGCCGTGACATGGGAGAAGAACTGCTTACGGCGGGCGCTGGTTTCCCGCAGCTCGTCGGCCTGCATGAAGGGCACGCCGCATTGGTTCACGATCAAGCCGCTGGGCGTCAGGATGCGTGCGCAATTGCTGTAAAACTCGTCGGTGAACAGCACCTCTCCCACGCCGATGGGATCGGTGGAATCGACGATGATCGCGTCGAACGATGCATTCGGCGCGCGTTTCACGTAATCGATGCCATCGCCGACAATCACGTCCGCGCGCGGATCGTTCCAGGCATCCCCGGCGATCCCAGGCAGGAATTCCTTGCACAGGCGGATCACTTCGCCATCGATCTCGACCATGACGGCGCGTTTGACGTTGTTGTGTTGCAGCACCCGCCGCAGCACGCCGCCGTCGCCCGCACCGATGATCAGCACGTTCGCCGCCGCACCGTGGGCCAGCAGCGGCACATGCGTCAGCATTTCCTGGTAAACGAATTCGTCCCGTTCGGTGATCTGAATGACCCCGTCCAGCACCATAACGCGCCCGTGCGAGGAGCTTTCGAAAATCACGATATCCTGGAAGTCGCTTTTCACCCGAGCGAGCTCGCGCGTCACCAGAAAGCGCTGGCCCCAGTCGGGATAGAGGGATTCGTTGATCCAGCTGTCGGTTGTCATGCGTCCCCCGTTATGGCCGGGCAGAACCCGGCCATCTCAGGCCAATGAGAAAAAGACGGCCGGGACAGGCCCGGCCATGACGATATAGGTGGCTTAGACCACCAACCCGCGCCGTTGTTCGCCCAGATTGATCGAGGACGGCTTGAACGCCTCTTTCAACGCTGGGATGCCCTTGTACGGATTGCACTCCCCGCACATGAACACGTCGATCGCGGCGAAGTCCCGTTCCGGCCACGTATGGATGGAGATGTGGCTCTCGGCCAGCACCAGCACACCGCTGACGCCGCCATTGGGCGAGAAATGATGGAAATGCCCATGCAGAATCGTCGCACCGGCAGCTTCGGCGGCTTCCCGCAGCGCGCGATCGATATGCGCGGGATCGCCCAGATTCGTAGCGCCCCAAAGATCGATCAACAGATGCGTACCCGCGAACTTCACCCCGTCCTTTTCGACGAAGTAGTCCTTTTGAGCTTCCGTACTCTCTTCCACATTTGCCCGAGCAAGATCGGACGACGACTGGTTGCTGCTCGGGAAATCCGAGACCATCCCCAGTGGGCTGAGTGCGTTCATAGCGTACCCCTTCCTACCAGTAGACGGCCTGTTGGACCGCATCGGCTAAGCCGGCACGGTCCCCTGGGGCCAAGGCGGCGGAAAATGGTGAAAAGGGGGGGGGAGCGCAAGTGTTATTATGCCCCGGGTGCACAAAAAATCGCATAACGGGGGCGCGAAAGTGTGGGGTGCCCCATGCTACCGCGCTTTGAGCGCCGTGGCCGCCGCCGGAACCGCGTGCGCCAGCCCGAGCTCGCGCTCTGATCGCGGCAAATCGGACGTGTTGCGTACTGGTTCGGCGGTCAAAAGCCGGATCGTGTCGGCCGCGGCGCTCGAACCTAAACGGGTATCCAGAGTAGCGCGAAGCGCGCTGAGGGTATTGCGGTCGCCCGCCCGTTCCGCGGCGGTGGCCAGACGTAAAACCAACTGCAATTGCGGTTCCGTCAATGCGCCCGATTCGGGCAGCGAATTTCCGACGGCGTTCACCAACACTGCCGTGGCACCCTGCCAGTCCCCAGCTTGTTCGTAAATTGTCGCCCGCGCTGTGTCGGCGCTCAGGCCGCTCAGTCCTTCCAACGCCTGAATGGCCCCACCGGTATCGTGAAGACGAGCCTTCGCGGCTGATAACGCGGTTGCCCGCCGCTCCGCCAACGCGGGGTCGAGCTCCGAAGCTGCCGATGCCGCGAGGGCAGCAATCGCACTCTGAGCATCCTCCTCATTTAGCCGCAATTCTGCGAGGCGCGCACCGAAAGCAGCCCGATCGACCGGAGATGGAGCTGTGGATACCAGCTTTTCCAGCAACGGTGCTGCCCGGGATGGAAGGTCGAGCGCCAACAGACGATCGGCCAAACGTGCCGTCAGTTCCGGATTGTCGGGCATCGTCTTGAACAGATCGGCGTTCTCATCCACCAACGCGACCAATTCCAGCGGTTCCAGCGAATCTATCGCATCGCCGTACAGCATTGTGATGAACATGCCCATCAGATGCGCATGCACCGCCGCTGCATGATCGGGAAACTCCTTCTCCGCCACGCGGAGCTCGCCCAACGCGGCGCGCCAGTTGCCTGCACGTTGCCTTAAGTCGGCGATCCGTTCTCGCAATGCCAGTTCCCGCCGGTCACCCCGCCAGGCGACCCGCAATTTGTCCATCGCATCAGCAGCCCGTCCCGCGTCCAACTGTCCGCCGGCCAATCGCAACTCAATCGCGCGTGTCGCTGCCCGAACGCGGTCCCGTTGGTCATGGCCGGCAGCGAGGGCGTCGAGCATCGCCAAGGCGCCCGGCACGTCGCCGTCGGCCTGTTTCGACAGAGCTTTCGCGAATCCTAAGCCGGGGTCATCGCCAGCGAGGGTGATTAGCCGTTTCCCAGCGGCCGCAGACCCGCCCAACACCATGGTTTCCGCCGCCAGCGGCAGAATTTGCTCTCGAACGCCGCGCGGGTAAAGCAAAATGAGCGGCGCGGTCGCCCCGAATACAGCCGCGGCTGATGGCGAATCTTCCTTGGTCGCGGCATCTCTAACAGCACGCCATAGGGCCACGTCGTCGGTTCCGGTCAGTCGGTCATCGTCGATGCCTTGGGCATCGGCGAAACGGTTGGCCAGCATGGCCCCGATAGCCGTAAGGCCTATCGTATCAGGAGATGTCGCCTCCTTGGGGTCCAGGGCGGCCGTAGTGAGAAGCAGCGCCTGCGCTTCTGCACCCATGCCCAAGGCCAGCATTGTACTGGCGACCGCACGTCGTTGCGGTGCACGCGCAAGGGGTGGCGTCGCGGCGGCATCGGCGATGCCCTGAGACAGACGCCGAGCCAGTGCATCGGTCGGCAGGTTCGGGATATTGAAACGTCGGGTCAGATGTGCCGCCGCCGCCGAAGCGGTCGTTTGTGGAGTGGGTGTGGTGAGTGCCAAACCGCCCGAACCGCCGCTGAGAACGAAACCGCTGGAAGTGGTACGAAGTGTTACGTTGTCGGCAATCGGTTCCACCACGACGCCCAGAACGGCCGACACCATTAAGAATTCGGCGGCTTTCCGGCCTGACAACATGGCCTGCCCGGGAGCCAGCATTGTGCCGACCAGCAAGGAAGCTCCGGTCGTCGGGTCGGCCATACTCACAACTGTGCCGGGCGCATCCGCCGGCAACTCCAATCGCCCGTCTTTGGGTGAGAAGGGGATCAGGTGGGCGGCTTTGACTTCCGGTTGAATTGCGATCTTCCATCCGGCACCCAGTTTCGAGAGTGCAACGCCCCAGCTGGGCGGCGGTTTGAGCACGATCAGCGTCCCGGTCTGTAGCTCTTGCACCGCGGCGTCTTTGAACAGCGGGCTGCCTCGCAAAGCAGAGACATCGATGCTGCGGCGTTGGTCAAACACAACGTAAAAGGTTCCGGTGTGTCGAAAGACCGCCGCGCCGACGCGCGGCCCAAATGGCACGGTGAATGCCGCGCCCTCGGGGGAAATAGGGAATGGTGCCGGGGTCGGAATGGCGTTGGCGGTTCTCGCTGCCGTGGACACTTGTTGCTCCGGTCCGTGGGATACGTATCTGTCTGTCTCCCTCGGTGGCGTTGCAGCCACCGCTGCGGAATGTTCCGCTGCTTCATGGCCTTCGGTTGGTGCCGGAGAGTCAACGGCCTCGGCTTTGTGCGCCTTTTCGGTCGGATTGTCGGGAATGGTTTGTGCCTGCTCCTGAGAACGACGGGCATCGCGTGAAACCGCGCCTGCTGTGGTGCCAGGAAGGCGCGGCTTTTGCTGCTTGTCTTGAGCACGGCTGACCATAGTCTGAGCGTCAACGGCGGATTTGGCTTTGGCCGGTGGCGATGGGCTGTCCGGATCGAGTATATCGATCACAACGTGTCCGCCTAGCCGCGCTTCCCGCAGGTTCGTAGCCGGTGTGAGAACGAAGGTGGCCTGCGCGCCTTCGGTCCGTAGCGACAGAATATTCCTGGGCGCGGATGGTGCTGCCGCCAAAATCGTCGGTGCCAGGAATTCGATGGTTACCCGTTCGCCATCGCGTCGCAGTTTGTAGCTTGCGTCCGGCGGCGTGTCGAATACGACCCGTCCGAATTTCGGATGACTGCCCGAGCGTACCGATACTGCTGGTGGGCCGTCGCCCGCTAGGGCGGGGCCAGCCAGTACTACCGCGAACCAGATGAAAGCGGCGTGTTTCAATCGAAGCTGGCCATCAGTTTGTCGATATCCGACTGATCCATGGCCTCGCGCGGTAGCTGCGGACCGTTCAAAAGCTCCTCCCCCGGAGTCAGTTCCGGCTTTGGCGCCGTCGGAATATCGGCGACCTTCGGGCCGAACGTCGCGATGATGCGCGCGACTTTGTCCTCGATAGTCTTTAGTGTGGCAACGATCTTCGTAATTCGTTGCCCCGTGATGTCCTGGAAGCTGCAAGCTTCGTAGATGCGCGTGGTCGCGTTTTGAAGATTCGCCGCCATTGCGCCCGTCGCGGTGGCGGCTACGTTGTCCAGGGTTTCGCAACTTTCTAGGATCGCGTTCGTGGCGGCCGCCGTATGCGACACGATCGCATCCAACTCGTCGGTCGCGAACGGAATATGGCTGCCATTGATGTCGTCTACTTTCAGCGCCGCGATTTCGATCTTGGCGTTGGCGATGGTACGCCCCAACTCTTCCACTTCCAGAAGCAGGGCAGTGTCGTGGATCGTTAGGTCTTCGCTCATGGTCGTCAGCACGGCACGTATGACCTCCGATACGATGTGTGGCTCCACATTCGGCCGGTTGGCTCGGATTTCCGCGAGCCGGTGGGCCAAAAGAAACTCGTTTTCCCTGGACGGTTTAGGCATGCCCTAACACCTTCTCGATCTTTTCTTTGAGCGTTTCCGCATTGAACGGCTTCACGATGTAGTTCGACACCCCGGCCTGCTTCGCCGCGACTACATTTTCTGTCTTGCTTTCCGCCGTGATCATGATGAAAGGTGTTTGCTTCAAGCGATTGTCCGCCCTGACCTCCTGTAACAATTGAAGGCCGGTCATCGGCGCCATGTTCCAGTCGCTGATGACCAATCCGAAATTGCCGCCGCGCAGTTTGGCGAGTGCCTCAGCGCCGTCGGAGGCTTCCTCGACATTATTGAATTCGATTTGCTTCGGCAAATTCCTGATGATGCGCAGCATCGTTTTGTAGTCATCAACGATGAGAACGTTCATCGACTTGTCGATTGGCATAGATCGGTTCCTTTTCAGCTTTTCGTGGGAGGGAGCCGCGAGGGATTCGCGGGTTCGGGTTTATCCGCTGCTGGCGCATTCTGCGGGCCATGGGATTTCGCCAATTGTGTGGTCACTTCGCGTGCTCGGTCGGGCAACATCGCGGCAAGGATAGCGGCAGCTTTGCTCTCTTTCATGCGGCCAACCACTGGGAGGAGTATCGACATAGAGAGGTCGTTGAAAATCGCCGCTGCGTCGCGGGGTTTCATCGTTTCGTACAGCTTGACTAAGCCTTGCCAGTCGGCGTCCTCGCGCTTTTTCCGCTCTGTATCGAAGGAACCGAGCTGCGCTTGCAGGAGCTTGAGTTCAGCCACCCGCGCCGCGATTTTCTGTTCGGCGGCAGTCAGTACGGACTCACGGGCCGCGACTGACATATCGCGTTTTTCCAGCTCCAGGCGGCGCTGTCGTAACTCCAACAAGACCGCTCGTTCGCTGCCGGTGACTGGCGGCGGGTCGGGTGGTGCGGCGGGTTCGCGCGGTGGCGATGAGGAACCTTCATTGGTGTGGATTTCGCCAGCAGCCGCTTTTGTCGCATGGCCGGCGGCTTCGCGATGTTCGGTTTCTGTAGGCTTGTGCCCGCTTGCCGCGGGCTCGCCGGCCAGAGCGGTGGTCACCATCGTGATTTTTACGCCCTCATACCAGCCGTACAGGAGCCAATGCGTCTTCGCGATCAGCAACAAGCCAAGCACGCTGACGGTCGCCGGCAGAAGCCGAAGTCCTAGGAGGCGCACCGTCATCGTACCATCCTTAACGCTTTAAGCAGATCGCGTTCCGCCTGACTTCTGAGGTTTGGCGAGGCAGAAGCGTCGCTGGTGCCCGGATCGTTGGCCGTGGCCGCCATTGGTTCTGCGGTGAGCGGGCGCACGGTGCGGATTAAGGCGTCCAACCGGTCGGCCAAGTGATTCCCGCGTTCGGTCAGAAGCGCGAGATCGTGCTTCAGTGCCATGGCCGCATCGACCCGCTGACCGATGTCGCTACCAGCAACCTCGGTCGTCTCCCTTAAGCAGGCAATGCTGGCTTCTGCCTGAGCCGTACTGACGTTGAAACCAGCCACCAAAGTTTCCATCGCAATGCGGTCCCGTCGCATGCCGCCAAGTGCCCGCTCCAGCCGTAAGCTGTGGAACAAGGTGGCGACCAGGAGGCCGGTCAGAGCGAGTTCCAGGATCCATTCCATGCCGGGCATTTCGCGTGCGCTTTCATAAAAAGGTAAACGGGATCAACTTCTGTCACTCTGTTGGGTGCGCGGGATTTCACGCTCGATCCGCACGGCTATCCGGCTTTTTCGTCTACCGACTCTCCCCTCGAACAGGCGGACCGAACCGCAACTGATCTGAACTGTCGATCCGGGTGGCGAGTTCAGCGCGATCTTGGATCCGGGGACCAAGTTGACGACCTCCGACAAACGGACAGTTTGTTCGTCCAATACGACCTCCAGCTCGATATCGGTCAGCCACAGTTCTTCGGCCAGGTGAGTTTCCCAGATTGAATCGCGTCCGAATTTCTCACCCATGAATTGCTGAAGCAGAAGCTCTCGCACGGGTTCGAGCGTCGCATAGGGGAGTAACAGCGCCATGCTGCCACCGCGATCTTCCATATCGATACGCAATCTTGCCAGTATCGCGGCATTCGAGAGCCGGCTTATGGTGGCGAAGCGGGGGTTAACCTCCAGGCGTTCGAACCGGAATGTCACCGGGCAGATCGGATCGAAGCTGGCGGATAGGTCCGCCAATACCACGGTGATTAAACGTTCTACCAAGGTCCTCTCGATTGTCGTGTAAGGGCGTCCCTCGATGCGCATCGCCGCGGTCCCTCGTCTTCCGCCCAGCAATACGTCGACGATGGAGTAGATCAGAGCCGAATCGACGACCATCAGGCCAAAATTATCCCATTCGTCGGCCTTGAAAACAGCCAGCATGGCAGGTAATGGGATGGAGTTTAAATAATCACCAAAACGTAAACTAACGATATTGTCTATGCCTAACTCTACGTTATCTGAGGTGAAGTTCCGCAACGAAGTAGACATGATACGGACCAGGCGATCGTACACGATCTCCAGCATCGGCAGCCGCTCGTAAGATACCAAACCAGAACTGATGATCCGCTGCATGCCGCTACGCGAATCACCGCCGGCCGGGCCGTCGTCGAATCCCAACAGGCTGTCGATTTCGGCCTGGTTCAAGACCCTGGCGGGCTGTGCCGTTTCAACTGGAAGCTCGGTATCGGTTTCCGCGCCCCAGGCGGCGGCGAGGTCTTCATCCGATTGTGTGTCCGAGCCGCTCATTGGATGAGTATCTGCGTGAATAGCACGTCCAGTACCCTGGCGGGCACGACGGCGACGTTGGCACGGGCGATGAGTTCCTCGCGCAGGCGATAGGTGCCGGCGGAGCCGCGCAGTTCCTCGGGACGCATTTCTCGCAGATAGGTCTGGAACAGGTCCAATACCCGTGGCATGGCCTGTTTCACCTTCTCGACATCTTCGGCCGAGTACACCTCCAAACGGGATTGAAGCTTCAAATAGCTGGGATGTCGGGGGTCGCCATTCAGGTTGGCTACCATGTCCGGCAATTCGACATAAACCGGCGCTTTGGGCTTTGCGGCCTCTTCTCGGGGTGGTTCTCCATGTTTCAGGCCCAGCAGGTTGGGCAGCACGCCGGTAAACCACAGGCCGGCCGCGCCACCCAACAGTCCAACCACCGCCGCAGCGAGCAAAATCAGCTTCTTCTTGCCCGACTTCGGCGGTGCTGTGCCGGGATCGTCAGGCGCGGGGGAGGGGGGAGGCGGCTTGCTCATGCGGCACACCCTGACAGCTAAAGGTTAACAAAAAGTGAAGAAAACCGGCCTTGGGCGGTATTTTTTGCCGGGAACGCGATTTTGCCGGCCGAGCGGCGCGGCCGGCTCGCCTCACAGGGACCTCTCTCTGTCCGAAATCCCGGAGGAAGGCCGTATTCCGATGCCGTGGAGGCTGGCACGCCATTTGCTGTTTGCTGCATGGATTTCACCGGGAGCATGCCATGGACATCAACAGCACGGTCGCCGTCTCCCGTTTGGTTGCCCAGCAACGGGCAATGGCGGTGACGGCTAACAACATAGCGAACGCCAATACCCCGGGCTTCAAGTACGAACGGGTACAGTTCGCCGACTGGTTGAGTCGCCAGGCGGGCGCCGATACACCGCGTGGCGGCGCGACGATTACCTATGCTCAGGACCGAGCTACTTGGCGCGACCTACAGCCGGGGTCGTTGTCGGAAACCGGGAATACCTTCGACGTCGCTCTGACGGGCGATGGATTCTTCACCGTCTCCACACAGCGCGGTATCCGCCTGACGCGGGACGGGCGGTTCGGCCTGACAACGGACGGCACCGTGGTCGACAGCAACGGCAATCCTTTGCTGGACCCCAACGGGCAGCCGCTGCGTATGCCGCCGAACGCCCAACAAGTCACCATTGCGGGCGATGGGACGATTTCCACCGATGCCGGGCAAGCCGGCAGAATAGCGGTCGTTAGCCCGAATGACCCCGGGCGGTTACAGGCGGAAGGGACCACACTAATGAATGCACCGACCGGGGTGACCGCAGTTGCTCGACCACGGATCGTACAAGGTGCGTTGGAGGAGGCGAATGTTCAGCCGGTCCTGGAGCTAACGCAAATGCTGAACGATGCCAAGGAGTTCCAGTTTGTTACTCAATTCCTCCAGGCGGAGTCGGATCGCCAACAAGGTGCCATCGACAAGTTGCTCCCGGCCACGAACTAAAAGAAGGCGGTACCCATGAGATCGCTCGACATCGCCGGCACGGGAATGCAGGCGCAGCAAACCAACGTCGAAGTCATTTCCAACAACATCGCGAACATGACCACCACGGGCTTTAAACGACGGCGTGCGGAGTTTCAGGATTTGATGTACCAGAACCTGCGCCGTGTCGGGTCTTCGAGTTCCGAATCCGGCAGCGTTCTACCGTCCGGAGCACAGGTTGGGTTGGGGGTTAAAACGGCCGCGATCTACCGGATCAACGAGCAGGGAAACCTACAGCAGACATCGAACTCGCTCGATCTGGCGGTGCAGGGCAACGGGTACTTCCAGGTGACACTGCCGAGCGGGGAGACCGCGTACACCCGGGATGGCACGTTCGGATTGGCGGCAGACGGCACCATCGTCACCGCCGATGGTTATGCGGTGCAACCGGGGCTGCAAATACCGACGGGGGCCACCAGCGTGACGGTCAACACGTCCGGTCAGGTCCAGGTGACGCTTGCCGGGCAGACCGCGCCCCAGACCATCGGTCAGTTACAGTTGGCCGCGTTTCCGAATGAGGTCGGATTGGACGCGATAGGCGACAATCTGTTCCTACAGACCGCCGCATCCGGCGCTCCGGTGACCGGCAACCCCTCGTCGACCGGCTTTGGATCGATGATGCAGGGTTTCATCGAAACCTCCAACGTCAACGTGGTGACCGAGATCACCAACCTCATCACGGCTCAACGGGCGTACGAGATGAACAGCCGGGTCATCACAACAAGCAATGACATGCTGTCCACTCTGACCAACCTGCGGTGATCCCATGCGCAATCTTATCGCCCTATGTCTGATCGGCGCGTCGTTTCCGGCGTACGCCGCCTCATTGAGGCCCACGACGATTCTGCATGGGCCCATTGTGCTGCTTCGCGATCTGTTCGACGATTCCGGCGCGGAGGCCGATCGCGTGCTGGGGCCCGGTCCAGCCCCAGGCGACCGCATCGTCGTGGAAGCAGCCCAACTGCGTGCGATTGCCCGGCAGTTCGACGTCGATTGGCGTCCAGCGTCCTCCGCCGACAGAGCGGTCCTGGAGCGACCAGGGCAGCCGATGAACCGCGATGAGGCAGTGTCCGCGATTCGAACCGCCTTGGTTGCCGCCGGAGCTTCCCCGGACTGTGTCGTCGAATTGGCGGGATTCTCAGGCCCCCTCATCCCGCTCGGTACAACCCCGCGCGCCGTGGTGTCGCAACTTGATTATGACGGCAGGCTGGGGCGTTTCACTGCGCTGCTGTCCGTGGCCGGCGAGGGCATGGACCCCACCAATTTACGGGTGGTTGGGCAAGTGCGCGAAATGGTCGAACTGCCCGTCGCATCCGCCCGGTTGCCGGCCGGCACCATCCTCGGCCAGGAAGACGTGCATATGGCGCGTGTCAGCGTCGGAAGCGTTCGGGGTGAGGTGGTTCGCGTGATGGAGCAGATCGTCGGCATGCAACTGATGCGCGGCGTCCAACCCGATCAGCCTCTGACCATGGGCGATCTGGCGCGTCCGATCATGGTGCGACGCGGCGCCTTGGTGCGGTTGCGACTCGAAAGCGCCGGCCTTTCCGTAACAGGCCAAGGCGTCGCGCTCGAAGCGGGATCGGAAGGTGAGCGAATCAGGGTGCAGAACCCCGGATCCCGCACCACACTGGAGGGGATCGTGATTGGTCCGAACCTGATACGTGTGTCCCCGAACACAAGCCCGGAAGCGGCCGCGGCGCGCGGCGACGACGTGTACCGGCAATGAGGCGCCATATTGTTTGGGGCACGCTGGTGCTTTTATCCGGCTGCGGGGCCTTGAGCAGGTTGTCCGAAGTCGGGCGCCCGCCCGCGATGACGCCGTCCGCCGATCCAACAAAAGAGCCGGCCTGGCGCCCCATCACAATGCCGATGCCGAGGCGGGAGAGTACGCCGAACGAAGCGAACGCGCTCTGGCGGCCGGGATCCCGGGCGTTCTTTAAGGATCAACGGGCGGCGCAGGTCGGCGACATCGTCACCGTTTTGGTCACCATGAACGATTCTGCGAACATGAGTAACGGCACTACCGCCACCCGTACCGGCGCCGAATCCGCGGGCATGCCGAACCTGTTCGGTCTCGAGGCGTTGTTGCCGAAGACGATCGTCGATCCGTCCAAATTGCTAACTTCCAGTTCGACAAACAGCAATACGGCGACGGGACAGATCAAGCGGGCCGAGGCCGTGACGCTGCGCTTGGCCGGCGTCGTCACCCAAGTGTTGCCCAATGGCAATCTGGTGATCTCGGCTCGGCAGGAGGTCCGGGTCAACAGCGAACTGCGGGAGTTGCAGGTCACCGGCGTCATTCGGCCGCAGGATATCGCGTCGGATAACACGGTGCTTCACGATCGTATGGCCGAGGCGCGAATTGCTTACGGCGGCCGCGGACAATTGATGGATGTGCAGACCCCGCGTTGGGGGCAGCAGATCATGGATATCGTTCTGCCATTCTGATGGTGGGCTGTCGGTGGCATGAAAGGCCCCCAACCTTGCATCCCCCCCCCAACCCTCCTAACTATCCTTCTCCCACTACCAATCACCAACCAACTCCACTCGGGAGAAAGCCATGTTCAAGGGATCGCTTGTCGCGTTGATCACCCCCATGCGGGCGGATGGGTCGGTCGATGAGAAAGCATATGCCGATTTCGTGGACTGGCAGATCAAGGAAGGCACCCACGGCGTCATCCCCGTCGGGACTACCGGCGAAAGCCCCACCCTCTCCCACGACGAGCACAAGCGCGTGGTCGAAATCGCCATCGAGGTCTCCCACGGCCGAGTCCCCGTCATCGCCGGCGCGGGCTCCAACAGCACGGCGGAAGCCATCGAACTCGCTCGCCACGCAAAGGAAGCCGGCGCCGACGCCACGTTGGTCGTGACCCCCTATTATAACAAGCCAACGCAGGAAGGCATGTTCCTGCACTTCTCCGCCATCGCCGACGCGGTGGACATCCCCATGATCATCTACAACATCCCCCCGCGCTCCGTCGTGGACATGTCGGTGGAGACAATGGCGCGCCTCGCCAAGCACAAGAACATCGTCGGCGTGAAAGACGCGACCGCCAATTTGGTCCGCCCGCTGCACACCGCGCTCGCGTGCGGCGACGATTTCTGCATGTTGTCCGGCGAAGATCATACGGCTTTGTCGTTCAACGCCGCCGGCGGCGTCGGCTGCATCAGCGTCACGGCCAACGTCGCACCGCGTTTGTGCAGCGAGATGCAGCTTGCCTGGGCCGAGGGTCGCATCGCCGACGCGCAAAAGATCCAGAACCGTCTGGTCCCGTTGCACGATGCCCTGTTCTCCGAAACCTCCCCCGGCCCCGTGAAATTCGCGGCGTCGCTGCTGGGTAAAACGTCGGAACATTGCCGCTTGCCGTTGGCGCCGCTGATGGGCCCGACCCGGGATCGCGTCCGCGCCGCCATGACCGCCGTCGGGCTGCTGAACTGAGGACGTATGGCTGAGGTCAAGACGAAGAAGGGCCTGATCTCGCACGGCCTCGCGGCACAAAACCGCAAGGCCCGCTACGACTACACGATCAAGGAAACGGTGGAAGCCGGCGTGGTGCTGAAAGGCCCCGAGGTGAAGTCGCTGCGCCTCGGCCGTGCGACCATCACCGAGGCTTGGGCCGGGGAACGCGACGGGGAGATGTTTCTCTTCAACGTCTACATTCCCGAATACCAGGGCGGGGTCCTGTCCCGCTTCGACCCGCGCGCGCCCCGCAAGCTGCTGCTGAAGAAAAAGCAGATCGACAAGCTCCTGGGAGAGATCGCGCGCCAGGGTAACAGCGTCGTCCCCCTGGACATCCACTTCAACGACGAAGGACGGGCGAAAGTGCTGCTCGGCGTCGGCGTTGGGCGGAAAAAATCCGACAAACGCCACGCTATCGCCGAACGCGATTGGGCCCGCGACAAGGCGCGCATGATGAGCTCGCGGCGGCAGTAACCACAGCAGGAGAGCCCGGATGGCGGATGCCATGAATGAAAAGCTGATCGAGGCCAAGAAGGCCTGGGCCCGCGACGGCCGCCTGATGACCGGCACGATGGCCGACCCGGAGCAAGACCGCCTGCCACCGGGACAGCGACTGGTGCGCGACTGGCCGATCCTGGACCTGGGCATCGAACCGGATGTCAGCCCGCAGAAATTCCGCCTGGATCTGGATGGCGCGGTCGAAAACCGCCTGAGCCTGAACTACGACGAGTACATGGCGCTGCCGTTCACGGAAAGCGTGTCGGACATGCACTGCGTCACGCAATGGTCGCGTTACGACAACCATTGGAAGGGCGTGTCGGCCCGCACTATCCTGGAGATGGCGAAGCCGCAAAAGGAAGCGAAATTCGTCATCTTCCACGCCGTCGACGGCTACACCACCAACATCCGTTTGGACCAGTTCGACCAACCGGATGTGTTTCTGGTGCACGAATGGGAAGGCAAACCGATCAACCGCGCGCATGGCGGCCCGGTGCGCATGCTGGTGCCGCGGCTGTATTTGTGGAAATCCGCGAAATGGCTGCGCCGGATTCAATTCACCATTAGCGACCATCCCGGATTCTGGGAAACCCGCGGCTATCATAACAACGGCGATCCCTGGCTGGAAGAACGCTATGGCTGACACGGGACGGCGAGAATTTTTGGCAATCGCGGCAGGGGGATTGGTCATGGCGGCAACCGGCGAAACCACGGCCTGGGGCTTTGGGTTCCCTTCCATCGAGGGTGGCAGATTGGACTTCGCGACCCTGAAGGGCAGGGCGCTTCTGGTTGTGAATACCGCGAGCTTCTGCGGCTACACCTACCAGTACGAAGCGTTGGAAAAACTCCATAAAGCGCGGGAGGCCGACGGTCTGACCGTCATTGGCGTTCCGAGCCAAGATTTCAATCAGGAGTCCGCGGAAAACGCCACGGTGAAAACCTTCTGCGAGACCCGTTTCGGCATCGATTTCCCTTTGGCCGCCGTATCTCATGTCAAAGGCGCGCAGGCCGCACCGTTCTACGCGTGGGTAAAACAGCAACGCGGTTGGGAACCGTCCTGGAATTTCAACAAGGTCTTGATCGGTCGCGACGGACGCGTCGCGGCAACATTCGGTTCCGGCGACGAACCCGACGGCCCCGCCGTGACCAATGCCATCGCCGGCGTGCTGTAGCCGACGAAATCGCCGGCGAAGCCCGCATCCAGCAGGACTGCATCGATGCCCGTGGCTATTGGAGGGGGGCGAGCGCGCCTTCTCGAGATGCGGCAAGATCTATTTGACCGTCAGAGCACGCCATAACGCGATCAACTCCGCCGCCGCCGGATCTCCGGATGCTTTCAAGCGGACAGCCGTATGCACCAGCACCGTCCGCGAGACCGGATCGACGAAAATCGCCTGCCCGTGAATGCCCAGCAGCGCGAATTGCCGCCCGTCGCCCGGCAACAACCAAACCTGGTATCCGTAACCGTAGAATTTCGTCGCCGCCCCCGGCTGCAAAAATGCCGCTTGCGCGGTAGTCATCTCCAGCACCCATTGCCGCGGCACAATCTGCCGCCCGTTCCAGGCTCCGTCGTGGGCCAGCAGCAGTCCGACCCGAGCCCAGTCGCGCAGCACGGCATTGAAGCAACAATAGGCGACTTCCTGGCCGGTATTGTCGACGGTCCAGGATCCATCCGCTTCGGCGCCCATGGGTTGCCAGACCCGGCTGCGCAAATAATCGGCCAGAGGCATCTTCACGGCGGCGGTCACTGCCAGCCCCAGCACCTCCGTCTCGGCCCCGGCATAATTGAACCGCGTATCGGGCGGGACATCGCGCGTATCGAAACTGGCGACGGCCCGCGCCGGCCCTGGGCCCGAGGCGCCGAACAGCATCTGCCCCAGCCGCGCGTTGTCGCTGCCGGGCGTATCGTAAACTTCCCGGAACGCCACGCCGGACGCCATGTGCAGCAGCGCCCGCAGCGGCGTTCGGCCATACTCCGTTCCCGCCAGATCGGGCACGTAATCCGCCGCGGGCTGGTCGATGGACCGGATGGCGCCTTCCTGCACCGCTATGCCGACCAGCATCGCCACGATCGTCTTGGCCATCGATTGCGACAGCAATTTGTCCCTGTCGGTCCGTCCATATCGGTAACGCTCGAACAGGATGGTATCGTTGCGGGCGATCAGCAGGCCGGTCGCGGGATGTCGCGACAGATAATCCGCCAGATCGTGCGCTTGCCCCCGAAACGTATAGGACAAGGCCAATTCGCCCTGCGTGCGCCGCAACACCGAGGGCACCGCCGCATGGGACACCGCGCGCTGCGGGTATTTTTCAGCCCAATGACTGTAAGTCCCAACCATGAATTCCTGAGGCAGCAGCGCCAAACGCGGCCCGATCGGATACCCCGCCAAGGCCCCGTATGCGGTTGCATCCGGCCCCGTATCGGAAAACACCGGCTCGGCGCCCCGCGCCGCGGCGCCGAACACCAGCAGCAGAAGGATACCAAGCCGGATCATGCGACCGAGCGGATCGCGGTTCCGCAAAGCGTCTGTGTTTCGCCGGCCGGCCACGGCAGTCCCGCGATATCGACCTCTGCCAGTCCTTCGCCCCGCCCGTCGGCGACCGGAACGAACCGAATAATCCCGCTATCCAACGCGATGGCGCCATCCCGCGCGGGCTGCCGCAGGATGTCCGCCCACCGGGAAGCCAGCGCGGCGGGATCGTCCGTCTGCACCGTCGCGCCAACGATCGCGGGCGATGCCGGGCCGCCCCGCCACGCCGATCCGGCCGGGTGATAGGTGCCGGGCGCCGACCAGTTGATCTCCAGCAGCGGCCCGCCGGTATCGCGCGGATTCAGTTGCAGGCCGCGATATGCACCGGGGTAATCCAAATCCGCCGCCACCCGCACGCCAACGGATGCCATGTGTCCAATCCAGGGCGCGATATCGTCGGTCTCCAGGATAATCATGTAGCCGCCTTCACCCTTGCGGCGGGTCAGATAGCGTCCCGCGGCGGTGCCATCCTGAAACGGCGCGACCACCTCCAGAAACGTTTCTCCGAGCGGCATGACGGCGTTTTCCAGTCCGTATTTCGCGACGTTCGGGTCCCGGTAGAAGACGGTCGTGCCTAGCGCACCGCACAGGTTGCCGACCGCCGGTTCCAGTGTCGGGGCGACGAGGCAGATCTGGCGCAGGCGCAGGCTCATGGTTTCCTCCGTTTCCATCCGGTGCCAGACTGCGGCGAAACCGGAGGAAACAGCAATGCCTACACTTCCCATCCCGTCCGCCATTTCCATGCAGGGCAAGCGCGTCCTGGTGACCGGCGCCGCCAGCGGCATCGGCAAGGCGACCGCCATCGTACTCGCCGAACTCGGCGCCGAGTTGGTGTTGTGCGACCTGTCGGCGATGGGCGCCACGCGCGATGAGGTTCAGTCCCGTGGTGCCACCTGCACCACCGCCATGGGCGATCTGACCGACGGTGCTTTCATGTCCGGCCTGTTCGCGGGCGAGCGCCTGCACGCGGTCGCCCACTGCGCCGGCATCCTGATGGGCCGCCCGTGGAATGAGGACGCCAATTGGAACGCCCGCTTCCACCGGATGATGGACGTCAACGTCCGCGTGCCGCTGGAACTGGCTTTTGCCGCCACGGAACACATGGCGGGGCATGGGGGCGGCCACATCGTCCTGGTCGGTTCCGTCGCCGGCAAAACCGGCGGCACGTCGCTGAGCACGCCGCCCGACTATTCCGCGTCGAAAGGGGCAGTGCACGCGCTGGTGAAATGGATGTCGCGCAACGCCGTCGGCCGCGGTGTCATGGTCAACGCCGTCGCGCCTGGCCCGGTGCAAACCGCCATGACCCGCAATTCCAACATGGGTCCGACGCTTCCGCTGGGACGGATGGGCCACCCGGAGGAGTTGGCATGGCCGATCGCGTTCCTGTGCTCCTCCGCCGCCAGCTATATGTCGGGCGCGATCCTGGATGTGAATGGTGGCGCGTTCGTGGGTTAGTGTCCTGGGTTGGCCTTCGCGAAAGCCGCCTTCTGTTCGGCGGTCGCTTCCTTCTGGTACTTCGCCTGCCACTCCTTATAAGGCATTCCGTAGACGATCTCCCGAGCATCCGGATCGGCGAGCGGGATGCCTTTGGCCTCCGCGCCTTCGCGGTACCAGCGGCTGAGGCAGTTCCGGCAGAACCCCGCCAAGTTCATCATGTCGATGTTCTGCACGTCGGTCCGCTCACGCAGATGCGCGACCAAACGCCGGAACGCGGCGGCTTCCAGCTCGGTCTGAGTGGCGGTGTCGATATCGGGCATGGCTCTGTCTCCCTTGTTCATACAACCAAGATGGCGTCTTCGCCCCGGTTTCGCCATACTCCCCGCGACAAAACATGGGAAGAAGTCCACCGATGTCCTTCGACGACGCGCGTGCACGTTTGGCGCTGCGAGCCATCTTCGACGCCGCGGTCGCCGCGGCCGACCCGCGTGTGGTGCTGGCAGCGCATTTGCCGCCGAAACCGACGCAAGGCCGGGTCGTCGTCGTCGGGGGCGGGAAGTCCGCAGCGGTCATGGCCGCCGCGCTGGAGGACGCTTGGCCCGACGTGAAGATGACCGGCGTTGTCGTCACCCGCTACGGCCACGCCGTCCCCACCAGACGGATCGAGGTCATCGAGGCCTCCCACCCCGTCCCAGACGCCAACAGCCAAAAAGGCGCCGAACGCCTGCTTGCCGCTGTCAGAAACCTGACGGGAGACGATCTGGTCATCGCCCTGATGTCCGGCGGCGCCTCGGCTCTGCTTGCCGCGCCCGCGCCGGGCCTGACGTTGGCCGACAAGCAGGCGATCAATCGCGATTTACTGGCCTGCGGTGCCAATATCACCGAGATGAATGCCGTCCGAAAGCATCTGTCGGCGATCAAAGGCGGCCGCTTGGCCGCCGCCGCCGCGCCAGCGCGCGTGGTCACGCTGGCGATCAGCGATGTCCCGGGAGACGATCCGGCGGTGATCGGTTCCGGCCCTACCGTACCCGACCGCACGACCTTCGCCGACGCCCGAGCGTTAATCGCCCGCTACGGTATCGCGCCGTCCCCAGCGGTCATGGCCCGTTTGGCGCAGGACGCCGACGAAACCCCGAAGCCCGGCAGCTTGCCGCACACCGAATTCCGCATGATCGCGACGCCTCTGATGGCCCTGAAAGCCGCCGCTAACACCGCGATGGGCCTCGGTCTGATGCCGATGATCCTGGGCGACGCCCTGGAAGGGGAGGCCAAGGAAATGGGCACCGCCATGGCCGGCATCGCCCGTTCCATCCGCGACCACGGGCATCCGTTCCAAGCTCCGGCGGTGCTGCTGAGCGGCGGCGAAACCACCGTCACACTGGGCAGCAGCGCGCACGGCCGCGGCGGGCGCAACACGGAATTCCTCGCTGGCCTCGCCGTCGCGCTGGACGGTGCTGCTGGCATCTGGGCCATGGCCGGCGATACCGACGGCGTCGACGGCATGGACGAAATCGCCGGTGCCATCTTGGCCCCCGACACAATCGCCCGTCTGAAGGCCCGAGGCCTGGACGCCCGAGCGATGCTGGCGCGCCATGACAGCCACACTTTGTTCGAATCTGTGGGTGACACAATCGTCACAGGCCCTACACTGACCAATGTTAACGATATCAGAGCCGTTTTGATCGGCTAAAGGGACACTTCCATGGCCGTCCAGCCCAAAATCCGCCGCCGCCGCCGCACCAAGATCATCGCCACGCTCGGCCCCGCCAGCGGCACGCTGGAGATTCTGACCCGCCTGTTCCAAGCTGGCGCCGACGTATTCCGCCTGAACTTCTCCCACGGGAATCATGAGAGTCATGCCGAACGCTTCGCCATGATTCGCGAACTGGAAGCGAAATTCGGCCGCCCGATCGGCATCCTCTGCGATGTGCAGGGACCCAAATTGCGAGTCGGTCGCTTCGCCGGCGGGCGCGTCCATCTGCAAGCCGGCCAAACGCTGCGCCTGGACCTAAACCCCACGCCCGGCAGCGCCCAACGGGTGAACTTGCCCCACCCGGAGATCGTCGAGGCTGCCTCGATCGGCGCAACCTTGCTGCTGGACGACGGCAAACTGCGGCTGCGCGTCATTCGCAAGCACGCCGACGCTTTGGATACGGAGGTCGTGGTCGGTGGTCCCCTGTCCGACAACAAGGGCGTGAACGTCCCAGACGTGGTCCTGCCGATCCCGGCGCTGACCGCGAAAGACCGGGAGGATCTGGAATTCGCCTGCCAACATGGCGCCAACTACATCGGCTTGTCCTTCGTGCAGCGGCCCGAGGACGTGGCGGAAGCCAAGGAACTGATCGCCGGCCGCGCCTGGACGATGGTGAAGCTGGAAAAGCCGCAGGCGCTGGATAATCTGGACGCCATCATGGCGCTGACCGACACCGTCATGGTCGCGCGCGGCGATCTGGGTGTGGAATTGCCGCCCGAGGAAGTCCCCCTAGCGCAAAAACGCATTGTCCGCCTCGCGCGCCAGTTGGGCAAACCCGTCGTGGTCGCCACCCAGATGCTGGAAAGCATGATCTCCGCCCCCGCGCCAACACGCGCCGAAGCCTCCGACGTGGCCACCGCCGTGTTCGATGGTGCCGACGCGGTGATGCTGTCGGGGGAGACCGCCGCCGGCCAATACCCCTACGAAGCCGTCAACATGATGGACCGCATCGTCGCGCGGGTGGAGCAGGACTCCGGCTGGCGGTCGATGATCGATGCATCCCGCGGCGACCCCGCAGCCACTGCCGCGGGCGCCATTGCCGCTGCCGCGCGTCAGGTCGGGCATACGATCGGTGCGAAATCGATTGTGGCTTTCACCGCGTCCGGCAGCACCGCGCTGCATGTGGCTCGGGAGCGGCCAGACAGCCC
>Ga0214180_1000089_pt1 | contig 36869 bp, 49 predicted proteins | sample TroBogEpilimnion_22_FD_153018 | JGI IMG/M metagenome (GOLD analysis project Ga0214180, IMG submission 153018) | Freshwater microbial communities from Trout Bog Lake, WI - 16OCT2007 epilimnion | ecosystem: Environmental > Aquatic > Freshwater > Lake > Epilimnion/Euphotic zone | place: Trout Bog... | reverse complement strand
TTTGAAATGGAAATCCATCATCGTCACAATGCCCAGAACGAACAATTTCTCCTGTGACGGGGTTGTAGATTGTGTAATACTTCATATTAAAGGTTGGAAAAAAGTTGTTTCAACTCTAGTAAAAAATGGCGTTCCGTATCCAACTATATTAAAGCTAGTATCGTGAAAAGTTGCAGTTGCAGAAACAGAGTATGTATAACTATTTGCAGGAATTGCTCCAGCCAAAGGAACAGCCACTTGGCATCCACACTTAGCCGTACCTAACTCAATGAATGTTGGTATAACTAAAACAGTTTCATAAACTGGGCCACCAAAACCTGTCAAATAAAAAATCATATCAATCGTACAAGACACTGCTGAAGAAGCAGAAGCAAGTGACGCAGATAGAAATCCTGTTGTATTTATAATTGCAGGATAAGATGCATTGTTTGCTGATACAGAAAAAGTAAGCAAAGTAATTGGAGATGATATATTTCCGCCTGCAATTGAAGCTGCAGTGTTCTGGGTAAATCCATTAATAAACACACCTGATGCTGAATTGGTAATGTTTGATGATGAATTACCAAAAGCAAAGTATCCAGTAGGGTATAAAACACCTCCAGAACCTGTCATCCCAGTTCCACTTAATGCAGCAGTATTTGCTTGAAATGTTCCAGTTACATTTAAATTTCCAGTATTTGTTGAAACCGCACTTAAATTTGTAACATTTAATGCACTGGCAGTGATTGTGCCAGTGTTAATATTTCCACCATTGATAAATGTGGTACCAGTTGATGTTGCCAAATTGGTAAATGAAACCAATCCATTGAAATTTGTCCAGTTGTAAACTGTACTGATGGTCACTGTCTGTGCACCACCATATGTGGTTTCAATCACATAATAAGTGGCTGCCCAAAATTGAGTGGTATATGTTGCAGTTGGTGCAGTAAATGTAGTTGACCAGCCTGATGTAAGACTTGAAAATGTTCCAGTTGAAAAATTGTATCCGCTGGCCGTTGGTGTAGCTGGTGCAGTTGAACTTGAATTTGCATAATAAAGTTGACCAATGGCAGTCCTTGGGCCAGTGGCTCCTGTGCCTGAACTGCCAGAAAAACCACTATAACCTGACGCTCCACTATACCCTGACACGCCTGACATTCCGACTGGTGCCCAGGCAAATCCAGCACTGATTGGACTCAATGGTGTTGATGTTTTTTCATTTCCAACTGTGTATGCAAAATAATATGTTGCAGCTGGCAGCACAATGTCCACAAATGTATAGTATGTGTTGTTTGGAGCTGGCAAACTGTTTGCCGTTTGTGCGTTTGACCAGACTTTCCAATCCGATCCTGATGGTGTGGCCACTGTCGTATAGTACAGTGTTGAATTGGTCACACGCCCAGTGACTGGAATAAAAATTTGAACATTGAAATATGGAATATTTGCAGTCTCATAATGTGCAGTCACAGTCGGTGCAGTCAATGCTGAAAAGAAATTAGGTGATGCTAATCCACTTCTTGGAGTTGGATGATATTGAGTAATATCTGAAGTTGCATAAACATTTGAATCATAAGCAATCAGCTGCAATGCAGCTCCCAAAGAACCATCTGGCAATGATGCTTCTTTGACTTGCATCACTCTGAACTGTTGATTTGTCCATCCATAGTAACTATTGGTCACTGTTACTACATCACCAGCATTGACTTGAATGCCAGTGTAATTGGTGGAAAAATTAACCACCAAATCAAGCCTGTTTTGTTCCAATGTTCGATTTGCCAAATATTGGGCCATCACAGAATTGTTGACCAAATCATAAGACACTGTGAATTTATTCACTGGCTCATTTTGATATATCAAATTGGCTGGTGTTTGTAAATTTACATAACCAGCTTGATCTCTATTGGTTGAATCATTAAATTTGGCCTCAATTTGGTTGATCATTTGAGTAATGTCCAACTCGCCAACTGTAATTGATCCAACAATATTTGTATCATCAAATGCAAATGATGGTGTAATCGATTGATTGATTACCACTTCCCAATATCCAGTGGCTGCTTGATAGGCTTGCCAACAATCGCAGCAAGTCATCATCAAATCAATATTTGATAAAACTGTTTGGCCAGTATCCAAAACACCATTGAATCTGTATCTAGGTGTTGTTTGTGGATTACCATTTGAATCAATATAATTGATCAATTGATCAGAATATGTATTCAATGCAGTGGCTGATGCAGAGCTGACAAATGATGGATCAACTGCACCACCATAGATTGGATTGGTCAAATAGTCATACCAAACATCACCAGGTTTTGCACACCCAGTGGAATTCAAATAATGGCTGACATAGAAAGTCACTGGCTGCAATGAGGTCGTGCCTGGTGAATTGTTGTTGTAATTCAATCTGATAATTGCAAACGCCAAGCCATTCATTTGCCTATTAGTTGTTGCCCATTGCTGGCCAGATGGACAAGTATTTGGATTTGATGGATCGTATGTCATCACATCAGATGGCATCAATGTTGTATTGACTGGTGTGATCACACCACTTGCTGATGATGTATACAAGTAAATATAAAGTTTACTTGAACCATCATCATTCATAATTGATGTATCAACATTACCAGCACCATCTATCAAATTCACTACTTTGGTTTGATCTGTTGTATCAAATGTGATTGTTTGATCTGAATAATAAAACTGTGATGCAGTTGGTGGAGTTGCTGCAGCTGGCAAATTGTAAATAAATTGGCCATTTGGACTGATGTTTGAAATGACCATTACATAAAACATCGATTTTTGATCTTGCGTCAAAACCGCATCGCAAAATCTTCCGCCTGTATATGCATCTCCATAAACCAATGGAATGCCAGCCGTTGGGTCTGGTGGTACTTGTTGCCTAATGTTATTTTGCTGGGCTTGTGGAACATTTGGAGCAAAGATTCTTGATGCCACAACTGACACTGCAAACGTGACTGCCATTTGTGTGGCCAATCCAGCTCCAGCATACCATGTGGAAAATGTTTCCCACGCCAGAATTACGTCTTCAATCATAATTGTTCTCTGAAAAATGTTGTATGCAGTTTTTGAAATCCACGTTTTGAATAATCAATGTCTGGGCTTGTTGCCATCAATGATGTCATCACCACATCGACCCTCTTTTCATCCAATAGCTTTTGAGCCTGTTTGTTAAATTCTAGCCACAATTTGCCCCCAAGCAATCCATTTCTTTCCTCTGGTGAAACCCACCATGCCAATTCATTTAAAACATTGGTTTTAGGACACCAAACATTGGGGGTGATCATGGCAATCATCATGCCTTTTAAATCTTCATCCATCACAATAAAACCACGACCCAAAATAATGTTGTAAAGCAAATTTCCAACATATTTTTTATCCCAAAGTGTTTGATCTTTGTATTTTTGAATCAATGTTTCTTTCGAAAATTCTTCAATCAATGCAATCAAAATTGGAACATCAAATTTGTTTGCAAGCCTGATCATTGGACAAAATGCACAATTGCAGCTGGATTGCTGGATGTTGATCCAATGACCTTAGTGGCAGAGCCTGGTATTGGATTTTGACCAAAATTGAAATATGTGGATGCAATCACTGGCACTCGATCCATGCTTGTATCATTGGCATATAAAAATCTCCAATTTGATGGATTGGTTTTAATGCCAGCAATTCTTGAATCTAGTACCAATCGCATCGATGCACATGAAACAACACAAACAACTGTGCGTTCACGTTTTTTTTCATCAAATGTTTCATTGATGGCCACATTGTTCACAATACCTTGGTATCTTTGGAAAAACTGCTGCACACCGCCAATGGTTTGAATTTGATTGTTGGAATCAAGAAATCCACGCCAAATTTTCATGGAACTGCCTTTTACATTGGCTTCCAATATCAATGCAACAATATTGATGTCCAATCCAGACAATGACACTTTAATATCAACACTTGATGCTTTCATATCTTGTTGAATTTCACTGATACCTAAAAAGTTACCAGCTCCAACAAATGTAATGCCATTTACTGTAATGGCTGATGCAGCATTGCAAAATGTATATGTTTGTTGCGCTTTACCAGTGCCTGTTCCACTTCCTGTTGCAGTAAATGTTACTCCAACTGTATTTGATAATGCTCCAATAGCAGTGAAGTCTGTTGTTCCAACAACAAAAATTGTGTAAGACTGTCCAACAACAAAATCACCAGCAAATGTGGTGATAATGATTTCTACAAATTCAGCATATCGAATTGAACTTGAACTCAATGCAGCCATTGCAGTTGACATAATTTTTATCCTGTAATGTATTCTCTAAAAACAAAAGGACCAGACCATTCTACCCATGCGCCATTGGTCATTGGATTCAATGTATATGTTGGCAATTGTTCAGCCAATACATAAAAGCTGCAATTATTGCCAAGCAATACTGGTGCAGTTGATGTTGGTGATCCAATCAATGGTCGATTGATATTGATCACCGACCCAGCTGAATCCGCAGTCACTTTGTAAACATATCCATTGATTGAAATGAAGTCCCCAGCCAACAATGTACCATTTGATGTGATGTTAATGGTTTGACTGTTTGGTGTTGGTGTTCCACTTAAACTTGCCACTGTGGCCGTTCCACGCATGGCCGTGAACCATTTTAAATCATTTGATTGAAAAGTAATGTAATCTGGCAGCTGCCGATCCAAATTGTCGATGGCTTGGATCACATCTCTGACTTGTGGATAATACAAAAAATTGTGTGGAGTAATGGTAAACACCCATGGCACTGTTGTCAGATATTGGGCCACTGTAATTTGACCTGATCGAGAAACCTGTTGACCAACAGTGCGTCTGTTGTTTACATTCATTTTTTGTTGAATTTCAACAATGTTTTGAAAGCCAGCCATTATGTTCGGCTCCTAGTTGTTGCAATGTTTTTGGTTGCATATTGATTGGCTGCCCAAATCGCACCAGAGCTGCCATATATCCTGTCTTCAAATGATTTGGTGTCAATGGCTTGGATGTTGTAATTGGTGACGTTTTGGACTGTTTGACCGCCCATACCGCCCAGCTGATTGTTCGGTATCACTGTGGAATTGCCTCGAGGCACAATCACCTCTGGGCCATTTTCACCAACAATGGATGGTTGGCCAGCATCGAGTGGACCACCTGTGGCATTTGAAACCATGATGGGTGTGGCCGTTTCCACTGGAGCTGGTCCAGTTGACCCACCAAAAATACCCCCACCAAATCCACTAAACATATTGCTAAACAATTGAGTGGCCTGTGCCTTGATTTGAATTGCAATCAAGTCAGCAATAATGCTTTTTGCTAAATCAGAAAAATTCAATTTCCCTGTTTTTACAAAAGTTTCCAATGCTGAAGACATTTGATCAACAACAGTGGTAAATGATTTTTTCCCAACATCGGCCATGGTTTCAGCATTTTCTTTGTATTGTGCAAATGCCTCATTCCATCCAGTTTCAAATTTTGTCCTGGCCTCTTGATTGGCTGCCACCACTTTTTGTGTTTGTTGCACATAATAATCTGTGGAAACCTGAACCAGTGTTTTTTGTCTTTCCAGCTCTGCTTGAAGTGCGCCAGCACCAGGCCGTCTTTTATCGATTTGACTCATCTTTTGATCGATGGCATCCAATTCTTTTTGTTGATTGTTCAAAACTGCATTAACTGCATTTTGCATTTCAACTTCATTTTTGGTGAGCATTTTGTCTTTTTCTTTTTGGCTCAACATTTCCAAATTTAATTGTTCTCGATTTTGATAGGCAGCAAATAATTCTTTTTCTGCTAATAATTGTTTTGAATAAGATTCAATAACTGGTCTGTTTATATCTTCTTTTTTAGGTTTTTCTTTTTCTTCTGTTTTAGGTGGGTTTAAGATATTTGACTCAAAAGTGGCAATGTTTTTTGCCATTTCCTCGACTTCTTTTTCATATCTTTTATTGTCTGCAATTGCAGCGTCAATGCCTTGGGTGAATAGAATTTTTGCATTTTCAAATGTATGCTGAATTTCCATTCCAATGGCTTTAAATGTGTTTAAAACCCTTTCACCCAAAATAGTGACTGTTTCCATGCCAATGCGTAAAGCCTCAAAAAACACATGACTTACACCATTGCTTTTGGTCATTTCATTATAAAAAGCCAACAAACTGGGTATCACTGCATTGGTGAAATTCAACGACATCTCTTTGCCAGCTGCAGTTAATTTCAAACTTAATTCATGTGCTTTTTCAACTGATGCAGCATATTCATCCATTGATCCTTTGCCTTCTTGGATAGATTTGGCCAATCCAGCCAAATCCACGCCTCGAATTGATCGACCCAATGTTTCAAAAGCCAATCCATTTCTTTCGGCTGCATCTTTCATATTGCCAAGAGAATTGATAACTTTTTCAAACAAATCTTGCTCAGACAAATGCCTCAAGTCATTTAATGTGACTCCAAGTTTTGCAAATGATTCTTGGGCTTTGGCATTTCCTTGTACTGCAGATTCCATTTTTTGGGTAAAGCCAGAATAAATTCTGCTGGTATCTTCTGCATTTCCACCATTTTCCTCAAGTGCTTTGGACAATTCCAAAACTGATGCAGTGGCCACTTCATTGGCTTTGGCAGTTTCCACAATCCTATCTGAAAACTCCAAAGCTGATTTTGTCATTTCATAAAAACCAGCCACGCTCAATACTTCAGGCAAATATTCTTTTAATTCTCTAAGAGAATTTTTAGCCTCAGCAATTCCTTTTTTGAATTCTGTTGTATCCAGCCCAAGTTGCGCACCTAGTCCAGCAATAATATTGGCCATTATGTTCCCTCAAAAAGAATCGATGGGGCATTTGGAGCCATGGCCATGAAAGCCAAAAGTCTCTGATTTGTTAACTCTTTCCGATCTTCATCGGTCATCGGATAAAGATATTCAAATGCCTTTGGAATTATATCCTCGAGTGTATATGGGGACTTGCCTTTGGGCAACATTTTATTGAATTGACCAGCGGTCAAACTGCCCAAAACCTCCAAAATCCCACGATTTCCAATCAATCCATCTGCATACATAACCGCAATGTCAGTGAATGTGCCCTCGTCAATTGATGCTGGATCGGCCCCATGGGCCGTTAAATAGGCTTTGACTTGCCTTCTGACCGATCCAGTTATTTTCCCTTTGTGGCCGTGTAATTGGGTGAAATGGTAGAGTTAATGTAGTCCAGCAGCTCCAGTTGAACACTGAATGGGAACAATTCTTCAATGTCTGCATATGTGATGGTGTTCATGTCAAAGTCTTTATTCTCTGGCACCAACATTTTAAAAGCCTCAACCAATCTGTTTTCTGTCAAAACTTTGTTTCTAGTGGTTTCCCTAATGGATCGATCTTTGATTAAAACATCGTTTTCAAGATATTTGACTTCAGGATCATTTTCATATTTGGCCCGATTATCAAGAAATTCTTTGGCCATGTCCTGATAGTATTTTTCTGCTTTGTCTTCATCGACCACTTTGGCTCGCTCAAACATGGCCTCAGTTTCAATTGTCAAAGGCACTTTGACTTTAAATGTGTGACCGCCAAATTTGAATGATCTGATTCTGAGTGAGTCTTTTTGCTCCATGAATTTGGAGCCAAATGCGTTTGCCAAGTTTGTCATGTTTTATTTTCCTGTTGTCATGTGTCTTGATTTGTATTTCATCAATGCGTCTTTCAATGAATCCACCAATGAATCTGTCACTCGTTGGGAGTTTGATTCCAAAGCTGGTCGAATGAATGGCATTCCCTCGCCTTTCAGCCATCTGGCAGTGCCAAATTCAATGGCAAAAGCCCTTGCATCACTGATCATGTGCTGCATTACTTTTGTTTTTTTGTTTTTAAATTTTCCGCTTAATAGCTTCTTTTCTGTCCTGGCATTTTTTCCAATATCACCTTTTAATTTTGGATGATCCCAGTCTGGTATGAATTTTTTACCTGGTGCGACTGTCACTCTAGAAATCATCACCATTGTTGGTGTGGAGTAACGTGATCGTTTGTCTCTCGATGTTGGTTTTCTTGCCTCGACTTGCAATGATTCCAACAATTGACCAGTTTCAATGTTGTCATGTGTTAAAAGCAATCCTCTGGCTGCTTGCAGAACTGGCAGCATTGCTTCTCGACAAGCATTTCTCAAAATATTTTTTGCGTCTTTTTCACCAAAATCATCATTGATCTGATCGAGCAAATCCTCGAATTCCTTGAATCCAGACCATTGCATGGTGATGTCTGTTTCCATTTAATTCAATTTTCCAATGATGATTTTCTTGAAAATTAAAGAATTAAGCTGCAGCACATAATCGACCACTTCCTCTGGTGTCATCGAGCTGGCATGGTTTTTTGCAATGTCAAAGGCCAAATTGATACCTGTGATTTTCTGTTGAGAAAAGCCAAACCAGTCTTTTTTACCAGACTCGGCTTGGCTTACTAGGTATCCCAAAAGATCATTGCTATTTTGTATTATTGTCATTTTGTCGTGTTTTGTTTAAGTGTTGTTGGACCAGCCGTATTGGTTGCCCCTGGGATGCACTGTAAATTTGCACTTTGCCTCGGCATTTGGTGCAGCATCAACTGTGAATTCAGAAACACGACCAGTGAAAGCATAAGCCACTGTGTTTGCGCCTGATGTGGCAGCAATCACAAAAGTGCGATCAATGATGCCTGAATATGCATCGCCTCTAATCAACAAAAGGCCAGCATCAGCTGGATTCCAAGCTGCAGTGATTGTCAATGATGTGGGCTTGGATTGTGTGGGAATAATGTCCGATTGACGAGCACCAGCCACTGCAAATGATGCTGATGCATCATCTTGGCCAAATGCTGGAATTGCCTCGACATTGAGCTGCTCACCAGCAGAGCCAGTGCCATTGGCTGCAGTGCCAACAATGTTTGCAACTTCAGCAGTCCATGTGGACAATTGAGTCAATGTGAGTGGTGTGGGTGTTGCACCTGTTTGGCACCAGAGTGATGCACTAAAGCCAGGTAAGACTTGATTGGGTAATGCCATGATTAAATCCTTTGAGAAAAATTAAACAACTTGTTTTGTTTTATCAACATGGGATGTCCATCCGACAATCCAAGATTATTTGGTGCAATTTTACTTGATCATCATATGTGTTGTATAGCATAGAAATGTCAATTTTCGACACATACACACCAGCAAATGAGCCTTTCACGCCCAAAAATCCATTATACCCATGCAAAGCCTGAGTGATCGTATTGGACAAACCAAAGCAATCATTCATGTTTTGTGCAAATATTGAACATTGAAAAATTGGTGTATCAATGCCTTTGTTTGCCTGATTCACGCCAGTGTAGACTGGCTGGTGTACATTCCGCAGCTGCCAGGTCACAAAACTCGGCTCTGCAGCAAAATTCCTGTTGAAGTTTGCGTACACTGGAACTGGTGACACTGCAGCAGCCAAACCATTTTGAATGGCTTGGGCATAATTGACAATGTTTTGCTGGACTGTCATACGCTCACCGCTGGGTCGTTTCTATAGCATAAGAATGACACATTCATGCGGTCATTGGATTCCATCACATCATTGATCCGATATTCCTGACCACGCCAAGTGATCGAATACAGATTTTGATGCTCAGACATTTGCAATGTATTGGGTGTGAAATTCAACACAAACTTGACGTTTTTTGTGTACGTCCGATCATCTTTGCCAATTTGTGCTGCATCACGCACATCTTGAACCAATGCTCGAGTCTGAAACCACAATGTGATGGTTGTGGTTTGTTGGCCAATCGTGTCCACACTATTGGTGACATTGTTGACATTGATTTGCTCAAAACGTGCAATTGCCATTAAAGCACCAAAGGTTTATAGGGTCTGAGCAATGCAGCTGCGCCCATGGGAATCTCTTTCAGATTCGTTGATGTGGTGTTTGATCTGTTGTTATACAAATGCGTGAGGATCATCAGTCCAGCTTGCTGGATCACTGGGTATGCAGCATATGGGCTTGAATTGGATGTGTAAACCACAACAATCGGATTTGTAATAGCTTGATTGATTTCACTTGGAATACTGTTGCAAATGACTTTATTACCAGTTGGATCGTAAAAATAAGTGGTGGGATCAACAATTGTAAAAACTGGTGGTGTGCTCGAGTCCCAGTATCCAACTTGATTGATCACAACTCCAGCACCATATTGTGTGGACTGGCTAACCTCGGGCAAGTCCAATGATGCTTGAGTACCGCTTTCGCCATTGTATGCGCCATAATAGACACGATACTGCGTTGGGAATATGCTCATCCCCAAAAAGTCCTCAACCGCCATTCTGGTGGCCAGCTCTAGCCCTTGCAAATAGGAATCCTGAGATTCATCACCAAACAAATTTAATTGATTGGTGATCTGATCGAGAGTCAACCATGGAGTTGAAACATCTCGATCAATCTGCTCCACTTTTTCATAAGAAAATGGATTTCTATTTGTGCCCAAAAATGGGCCATTGGTGTAACTGTCCAGAGCCATTTTGAGCCTTTAAGTTGAAAGTCTCACGCCACCAAATACATCTCGAATTGTGCTGCAAACACGCTTTTCAGCAAAGAGTGTCAAAAAGCCTGGTGCAGTTTGCTCAAACCACTGGAATGACATTTCTTCATTGTCCACAATGGTCATAAATCTGCCCCAAGCTGCCAAATAAACTGGCAGTTTGCCTGAACCAATTTCATCCATGTATGTATTGGGAATCACTGGATGGCCAAAGATATTGCCAATTGAATATCCATCTTTGTCACCGATTTCCAAGAATAATGGCATACCTGATGAGTCTCTCAAAGTCCTCAGATAATCAATTGTGCTGGGATGCATCATCCATGCGCAAGTGGGGTCATTGTAGTATTGGGGGGGCAATGCAGCATTCAATGCAGCAATGTCGTTGTAAGCAATAGCACCGCCAGTTGTTGCAGTCACTGTCAATACTGTGTGAATTCCATTTGTGATGGCTGAACCATTTGTGCCAAATGCTGCAGTTGATCCGCTGGTGTAACTATTCAAGCCACGCAATCCCAATGTGCCACCATAAGTGGTGGTGGTTGTTCCAGACTGGTCATTGTTCAGCATCATTGAAAGTGACTCTTGCTGAGAAAACTCAAGCATAACGTCTTCAATGATTGTTTCATTTAATGCATTTACATCACTCAAAACCGCAGTACGCACTGGGACTTGAGCTGCAATGGCTCTCATTGGCAATTGCCAAAAAGAAATTGCCTCGTTTGGTGTGCCCACATTGGGTGTGAATGTGTAGCCCCATGGGTTTGTGGGATTGGTAACATTACCAGTCTTGACCACAAAAGCCTCATCTGATCCGATCGATTTGATTTCCCTTGCGCCAGCTGCTCTCAAAGGGTTATACAAACGCAATGCAGCAAATGCATCGTCATAAATAACTCGACCACCGACACCAGAGCCTGAGCCAGTGAGTGCTGATGCCTCTTTCAAATTAACTGTCACACGCTTTTGCTTGTTCAGTGATTTTTGAATGGCCTCAAGAATGATGTTTGTGCTCATAAATAAATCCAAAAAAATAAAATGAAAAAAAGGTGGGGGCAAATGCCCCCACTCTTTTAGTTTGCTGCAGTAGCAGTTGAACGATAGGCAATGATAGAGAAAGGATCGACATTGGATGCAGCCAAACGCTTCTCACCGAAGAATGTGATGTATCCAGGCAATGTCTGATCGTATCTACGCAAAACCATGTTCAACCTGTCTACGATTGTATGGCCGCGTTGGAAATCTCCAAAATACATTGGGAACTTGTTCAATGTACCAGCTGATGCAGTGGTTGTTTGTGAGGGATTATCAAGATACTTGTTAACCACAACATCAAAGCCAAGCAATGTGCCAACAATACCAGTGCCAGGGCCATTATCCAAGGGATGCATACGCTCGAAAATTGGTGTGCCGTTGGAATCTTTCAAGCCTCTGATTTGTCCCAACATGAAAGGATTCACCAAAAACTTAGCAGTTGGTGTCCAGTATTGTTGTGGCAATGCATAGATGAAGTTGATCACATCGGTATATGTCACATTGGCTGCACCAACAGTGTTGCCGTTGGTAGTCAACTGATCATAAACTGCCAAACTGTTCAAGCCATTGCTAGTGGAAATGCCTGATGAACCGAATGCAGCAGTTGTGATTGCTCCACCAGTGTATGTGCCAGCTGCGCCATTGTTTGCATATTGATTCAAACCACGCAAACCTTGTGTACCACCATATGTATTGGGAGTGTCAGTTTGGTCGTTATTTTGGATCATTGATTGACCCTCAACTTGGCTGAATTCCATCAACATATCGTCAACAACGTTGGCTTCTAAACCATCGATGTCATCGAGTGCAGCAGTACGGATAGGGAATTGCACGTTCAAATCTTGCAATACCAATTGCCAAATGTTGGTGTTTTCAGTTGTTGCTGAACCATTGTTTTGAATGGAATAGCCCCATGTTGCACCAGCATTTCCAACTTTAGCTCTGAACTGATAGGTGGAGCCTTCAGTTGTCACGTTGCGAGACAAACCACGCATGGGGTTAATCAAACGCAATGTGTGAAATACTGGATCATAAGCAGTACGTCCACCAACGTTGTAACCGCCACCTGTCAAAGATGAACTTTCCATCAAATATGCTTGATACTGATCATCAGACTCAAACAACTTGATTTCTTTTTCCATTTTGCCTTTTTTGACAAACTTGGACAATTGCTCACGCACCATTTTATTGACATCGCCCTTGATGGTTTTGGATGGCTTGATGATGGATGGTGCAGTGTTGATCTCAGACAATTTGGCCTCGATGGCTGCCAATTTTTCTGTGGTTGCAACAGAAATTTCTTCAACTTTTGCAAGAGTCTCGGCTTTTACTTCCTCGATTTTTGCAACATTTGATGCCTCGATGGCATCGACTTTTTCAAGAATTTTTTCGACTGACATAATGATTTCCTTATTTAAGACGCTTTGAAAGTGCTTTCAACAATTCTCTTTCCTCTAGGGCTTTCAGAATTGAATCGGCCTCGTTGACCACCGCATCCGATTCGCTCGGTTTTGGGGTTTCCTGAATGACTTCCTCAGAAACATCACGTTTCTCGAGTATTTTCTTCAGAATTGAAGATGCAGTGGTCGCATCTTTTCTTGAAAGCCCAGCATCACGCAGTGCTTTCTCGATCACTCTTGGATTTGCATGGCCATTGCCATCAAAATATTCCAAATTCATCACTTCAGCTTTGGGATTGTTTGGGTACATCACCACTGATACTTCACGCAATCCACCTTTGGTGATTTGAAAATATGATTCTTCATCATCGTCATCACATGGATTACCATCAGAATCAACCATTTGGGCCTCATCGGCATATGCACCGACTGAAACGCCACCAAATAAGCTGGGGGATTCTTTTAAAACATTGTAGAGATCAGAGCCACCGACTGTGCTGAGAAACAATTTCCCTTCAGCGGTCATGCCATCATCGTCAAATTGGAATTCATTCCATTCACCGACTGGCATGCCCATGTCGTTGTGATTTAAAAACATTGGCAATGGATTGCCAGCTTTGGCAAACTCATTGGCCCATTCCATGAATCCATCTGGCTGATAATTGAATTTTCTGCCGTCTTCACCTTCTCTGGCTCCCCAGGTCGTGACTCGTGCAGAAATTTTTCCACTAGGATTTGCTTTTTGGTCTGCCTCTTTTTTTAGGCTGACTTTGGCCTCGCAAATTAGACTCAAATTTTTCATTGACTACCCCATTGTGTATGGATTGATTATTATCTTGTAATATTGTATGGGTTTTGTCATCAGTTTTCGGTAGTGTAACACCACTCGATTTGACTTGTGAAGACAAAATCCGAATTATTTTTTTTGTGTTGTTCATTATTTTGCAGTATTGATTGCCATCTTGGGTGATGTGCTGCCTCCACCGCCACCAGTATCCTGTGGACTGGACCCAGCAATTGGATCAATTTTGGCCACTGGCTTGCCACTGATTGGCACATTGGTTTTGGAAATATTCATTGGGTCCAAAGCTGGCAATTGATCGCCCCCATCAACTTTGGGCATATTCAAATATTCTCTGGCCTCATTGGGTGTGAATATTCCAGCTGAAACACCAGCGGTCACAAAATTCATTTGATCCAATGCTGCGCCCTTCAAAAAGTCTTTGGTGTCAAATCTGATGCAAAGATTAGGGTATCCACGCAGCAGCTGCTTGGTGAATTTTTGCTCGATGTTGATAATCATCGGATACATTGTTGTTTTGTAAAACTCATCGAGCAAAGTTTGGGTGTTGTTGTATTTGCCCATTTCCAAGCCCAGCAGCTGCGATGGAACACCAAACAATGCACAAATTCGCTTGGTTGTTTGGTCTTTCAATTTGGCTGCATCAGCATCTTGCAACGTCAACATTTTCACAGTCTCAAATGTCATGCCCTGATCCAGCAGCATTCCTTGGCCTGGCTTGCTGGTGTCGGTGGGCTTTGAGCCAGTCATCGATGCCCAAGCTTCTTTCAGCCTGGCAGCAATTTCTTTGTACTTGGCATCTGGAATGACTTGATCTGTCTTGAACAATCCGCTTGGTTTTGCACCATTTTGCATTACATAGTTGGCATACAAGTCAATGTCTGTATCCAATGCCACCAATTCAGTGGCCAAAATGCCTTTGTTAAAACCAGCAGAGCCTTGCCACGCTGCCTCAGTAATATGGATTACCTGGTATGGCAGCAATGGCTCATCCATGTTAAAACCATATGTTGGTGTGCTCATGCGATAGCTCGGATACCTCAAATTGGTCATCTGAACTGTGATCAATGTGGCATCCAAGTTGTACATCTCGATGGGGGTTTGCATCGAGTCTTTGTTGTCTTTTCTCAGCAACAATGTAAAACATTCGCCAGCCAAATCTTGCCACATACACCACTGATACCAAAACTCATATGCGTTTTGGAAGTTGTTTGGGTCTTGCAGCAAATTCATCACTTGCTTGGCTTTGGCTTTGTCTCTGCTGCCAACTTTGTCTGACTGCAGCGCATTGACAAAAGTGCCATCATCCATCTTGCACATGATGTTCACGCTGCACTGGGCCAATGCTCTGGCTTTGACTCCTACACACGACATAATTGTCGAATTTCTCGACAATACCGACATATCGACAATGCGACCAGCGTTTGTGACGCTGCTGGTGGTCACATAAAGCAGCTGGAATGCAGAGCCTTGCTGGCCATTTTGATTGGTGCGGACAATTTGATTGCCCAGCTGGGTCTGGCCAAAAAGCGTATTTGATTCGCCTTTTACGCCTTTATTGTTTCTGAAAAAGTCAAATATTCCCATGTTTTTCCCCCATTTGGGTCACATAGTATCACTAAAACGATCTAAATCCAAACGAACTTGACGCATATGGATTGTCCAAGCTGCAATGAGCTGCAATGATCATGGCAATAATGCCATCAACTTTGGCTGCTTTGTCTGCCTCATTTTTTCGCACTTTGATGTTGCCATTGACATCCTCATAAACCTCGCAGTTTGACAATTGCCATCCCACAAATGGATTGCCATCATGCTTGATTTGCTTGTTCAGTATAAGTTTCTCCACATATTTCGATGGATTTGATAACACGCCCATGCCCTGACCAACTTTTTTAACTGGGATGCCAGACTCATGCAGCCTGGCCACCAAACTCGCTGCATTGTATGCATCGTATCCAACTTCCTTGACATTGTATTTTTCACATTGCTGCTTGATGTAATCGCTCACTTCTCGATCATCCATCACATTACCTTCAGTAATTTTCAAAATGCCAGATTTGACTGCCACTCTAAAAATATCTGCATAATGCTTGGGAATCAACTCCAAACCAGCCTCTGGCAAAAAGAATTTGAATTCGGCTCGGTAGTCTAACTCGCCATATCGTTTCAATGTGCAGACTGCATTCAAATCTCGAGTGGCTGCCAAGTCAAATCCAATGAACACATCCTCTGGTGTTCGATCATCCTCAATTTGTGCAGCCTCATCCCAAAATGTCCGATCCAGCCAGGCACTTTGAGCTGACACAAAAATGTTCAGCGTTTTGCACAAAAACTCATTGAGTGCAGCTGGCTTGTGCTTGGCCTCCTCGGCCCTTTGCGCAATGGCCTCCTCAAACACTGAAATGCCATGCATTGGATTTGCCTTGGCCCAGACTGCTGAATCACGCCAATCATCTTTGGCATCCAGCGCATAAAGCAGCCCAAACCATCTTGGATTGTCGTTGGCCTCACCATATAACATGGATTGGTACATTGACATATCCTCATAAAACTTGGTGTCTTTGGTAAATGACGCAGTTGTAATGTAAATCCTCAAAGGATTCTGTCTGGCCACCATACCTGAGTGCAGTACCTCGATGGAATTCCTGTCCACAATCTGTGCAGCCTCATCGATGATCACGCAGCTGGGATTCTTACCATCACCTGTCTTTTTTGTGTCTCGGCTCAAAGCCTTAAACATTGATTGACTGTCTCCAGCTTTTTTGACTTCATATTTACTGGGATTGAATCGATCAGCCAATTCTTTGGGCATATGCTCAATGAATCCTTTAGCCGAATCAAAAACAATGGTGGCCTGTTCCCTGTTGGTGGCCAATGTAAATACCTCTGGTCCAGCCTCGCCAAATTGCAGCTCATATAAACCCAAAATGGCCGTGATGGTCGATTTGCCAGCTTTCCTTGGAATGAACAAAATCACATCTGTGACCATTCTCTTTGTTCGATTTTTTTTGGACCTAAAACCATAAATGGCACAAATCAACAAAATCTGAAATGGCTCGAGCAAAATCGGATCGCCAGCATTGGGACCCTTGGTGTGTTTCAATGTGGCTGCAAAATTTAAAACGTGTTGAGGATAATCCTCATCAAAAATCCATTCCCAATCTTTGTTTTCATATTGATTGATAAATCGCTGACACGCCAGCCTGACATCCTGGCAAACATTGATTTCACCTCGGCTGACTTGCGTTGCATAAAGAATTCCATCTTGCCAATTCATGCAGCTTTTGGCCCTCTAAGTAATGTGTCAATTGAACTGGATTCTTTGGTTGCCTTTCCAGACAATCTGGCTTTGGGGGTTAACCCCAATTCACCCATCAATCGAATGCATTGCTCCAAAGCCTTGGCCCTGATATTGACCAATGGATTAATGGCTGCAGTTTTGCCATCATTGTGCCAAATCATCAGCTGGTCGTTTGTGAGCTGCATATTGCAGCTGACGTACATTTCCATGGTGTCGGCCAGCATTCCCAATGTGTGTCGATTCTGGTTATCCCCAATCCCATAAACATCAAACAAAAAATCTGATGCCTCTTTGACAAATTGCTTTTTGTCAAATTTTTCTGGATGGTCATGCCATTCCGCAAATGGCATTCTGGTTTTCAGCTCGGCTGGGATGGCTGCTGGTTTCCCAGACTTACGCACCATGCGTGTGCCTTCAACTGCGTGTAACTCGGCTGGTTTTTTCATAATAGTTTTTTCCTATCAGTTTGGGGAAACCAATTGATCCCCCCTATTTGTTTTGCAGAAAATTGGGGACCGCGCTTGCTTGTTTTCGGCCCACCAAAATTTAAGTTTTCAGGATTTCGCCCAACCCATGCGCTGCACCGACCTCATTGGCTGAATCAACTGACGCAATCCCCATGGCTGATTGGTAATCACTCAGTTGATAGTCAGTCACTGGCACTGTGTAGTGACGATATATCCCATCACGTTCCAACTGCGTCTTCTCAGCATGGCAGCTGGCACACAAACATTGAAACACATTCCGATAGAATGCATCCTTCCCAATGGCACTCCAACTGAACAAATGATCGACCATTGATGCTGGTGAAATTATGCCTGACCCTAGGCACGCCTGGCAAATCGGCTGCGCTGACAATTTCGCCTTCCTTAGTTTCTTCCATGATGATGAGTCATACATTGAATTGAAAGATTTTCTTTCAATAGTTTTTTTGGCCACATAAGTATCTCGACCGCCATGCTTTATGCAAAATGTTGATAATCTCGATCGATTTTCTTTGCATCCCAAGCTGGCACATTTCACATTATGTGGACTAACTGGCATGATTATTCGCCAGGGTCTTGAATGATGTGGATTGGATTATTATCAATCCAAACATCAATATCAATTCCATGTTCATCACAATATGGTTTCTTGGCTGCACCATCAGTTAATACCACATTATCTTTGCCGATTATCTTGCCGATTGATTTATATAATTCATCGATCTCATCTGCATCGGTCGAATGTGAAACGCAAAGCAATTTATCTTTGCGCAAATAAACCAACTGAATAAACACATTCCAAAATTTTGGATCAGCTGAATATGTCTTGTGATAATCCAAAGCAAACGTCAATTTGCCTTGTTTTTTTTCTTTGACCTGTGTTGATTCTTCATCAGCACCAGCTGCATGAGCTGCTTGGCCGACTTGAACTGCTTTTTGCTTGGTATCAAATGGGCCTTGATTTCCCCACCACCATCCTTTTGAATCTTTTCTAATCGGCATGATTATCCTTAATGAGTCCAGCCATATATTAGCATCAGAGCAAACATAACGCCAATTGCAATCATTCCAAGCCATTCATTCAATTTATATCCAAACATTTTTTCAGCTCCAAAGTTAATTTCGAACACTGTAACATAAATTTGTGAAATTTTGTGAACTGTTGTGAATCAGCACACATAGTCAGTGATCAAATCGATTGCAGTTTCTGGTGACCTGGCCACATAGACCAAATAATTACGCTTTTGCAATAAAAGTCTGATTTTCTTTTGATCATGTGATTCGACACCTTCTTGTGTTTTCAATTCAATGAACAAACCGCTGAAACCATGCCTGGATTCAGCGACAAAAATGTCAGGAATGCCAGCGGTCAAACCTTCCAAAAACAACATCAATCGATTTTTGGCCGATGTTGCTGATCCATTTGGAATGGCAAAAATCAACACATCTGGGAAAAATGTCCGAATATGTTGGATCACTTTGACTTGGATTTTGTGTTCTTTCATTCCCAAAATTTTTGGTTTTTGGGTGTTTTTTTCTTGAATAGTGTGCATCTGTTTTTTATCCCAAGTATGTATGTCTGACCAGCTTCACATTTTAAATACCAATTCTTTGACACAAAATGCTCACATTCATCACAAAAAATGCGGTCATCAAAGTCATCTTTTTCGCCATTTTCTAATTCATCTTTATTCATAATTCTAAACCTTTTGTACTATTGGTTCCCATTGGTTCCCATTGGTTCCCGATTCCTCGGAACCGATACCAATAGTACCACTTAGGTACTATTGGTTCCCCATATTTTTCCTTAGGGGAACCAATGGTTTGGGAACCAATTGAATTTAATCATTTTGTATTACCATCAAAATCCATTGGTTCCCGACAAATTGGGAACCAATGAAGTCCGTTTTGCACCGACTTTTAATTCAGCTGGCAGATCAACTTCCATGATTAAACCATCATCAATCAGTGCATCGATGATGGCTCCAATTTCCTCGGTTCGGCCAGACACCAAATTCCTGACTGATCGTTTGGTTGGATATTTGCCAGCTGCAATCTCTGAATTCAAAATGTCAATGATTTCGGTTTTTCTGGATTGTTTGGCTGATTCCATCTTTTCTTCTTTGGCCAATTCTTTGGCCTCGATCCGCTTGGACTCCATGGATTTGGCTGGGATGGCCCAGCGCACTGACAATTCAACTGGTCCACGCAATGGATCGGTCACAAACTCTGTGTAAATGTTGGTTTCAAATGCAACTTCATCAAAATCAGCCTGGTATCGATGTTTCCCAAGTTTTAAGAATCTTTCCTCGAGTCCATCCTCTTGGAACAAATAAGCCACACAATTGGCATCCCCTTCCCATGCTCCAGCCCCCCTGGCACTGAAATCCCTGACATCAGCACGCTTTAAAGCCTTTGGTGTATGGGTAATCACCCAAACTGGAAATCCTCTCCCTATAAGACCTTCCTTGATGGCACTGATGTATTTGGCAATCTCAGCATTGTCGTTCTCTGATTCCACGTTAAATGACGCTGATGCCGTGTCAATAACGATCAATGGCTTGATCTGGGCATCATGTCCTGAATAGTCTTTGAACACTGTTTCATGCTTGGCAGCCAAAATGGCCAATTTGGCAATATCTGACGCACTGGATCGCTTGGTGGCCACAACTTTGAACCAATCGGCAATCTCTGGCCATCCAAACTCAGAATCGCCATGAGTGCGCCTGATTCGCTTTTGTAGGGCATATTGAATGCGCTGGACCTGTCCAGTGTCCTCGCTTAAATAAATCACTTTACGTCTGATTAAAACGCCTACATTTGAAAAATGACTGCTGAATCCAGCCACTTGCATGGCCAGTGGGACAATGGCTGATGTTTTGCCCACGCCTGGTGCGCCAGCAATCAATGTCAATCCATCTGCCAAAAACCCATCAATCACCCAATTTGGACTGGTCAATACAGTCATTGGGTCGATTATTCGGCTTTCCCAAATATCCTTGATAATAATCTCACCAGTTTCAGAATCAATAATCCTGTCAAAATCTCCACTGCTTGGATTATTAACAAAATCATCTTCAGGATTATTGAAAGCACTAATTTCGCCTTGAAAACCATGATTTTTTGCCAGTTTTAATAATTGCCTGATACCAATTCCATCATCTTTTTTAAATGATTCCCACTTGGTTGACATAATAAATGGGTCATATTTATCTGATTTTCTCGACCATTGATCCCACAACTCAAATCCCAATTCAGCCAGCTCTTTTTTCAATATCATGCCAACTGAAATCCAATCGGTATAATCATCAGCATCGATGAATGATAATAATAATTTGACATCATCAGATTTGGAATTGGATGGCATTTGATCCATGATGTTGACCTCAAGCAATTGGCCACAATAATCCCAATCTGTCAAAAGAATGTTTTTCTTTTGACCAGTAAATCCTGAAAAGAATTCAATTTGCCTGTTTTCAGACAATGTAATGCATTTAGGGATTTTGTTTTGGTGCATCAAAACCCAATAATGAGCACCATGGCCAGACAATGATGTCTCATAGGCTGCCCCAAGTTTATTGAGATAAGTCATCAGCATCAGCTGCTCAGTATGTGGCTGATAGTCTTTAGCATTCTTCCAATCGAGATCGATGCAGACCAAAAATAAGTCTGGCTGCACTTCAAATGGTTTTAATAGAGACAATCCCACATATGGATGGCTCAGAGCCTTGGCTTGGTCATATGTGCCCAATTTGCCTGATGTAGCAGCTTCTGCAATGCCCATCACGCCATCGATGCCCACTGGCCGTTTCTGATCTGTAAAACCGCAAAAAATGGGTTTATCACCAAATTGCATCCAAAATGGATGTTCAGTGTCGTTTTGTTTTATAATGGTTTCGGCCATTTCTTTCCTTTGAGGGTTTGTAAGGGTTAAGGGCAGCTTTCACCAGCTGCCCTTTTTTTATTATTCTTTGATCCTAGTGAGTGATGGGGCAGAATGGGTTTCGATGATAGCACCATCGGGAATCTCAATCTTCAACTTTTTAACTGCAGCTGGTGTTTTCAGCTCATAAGCCTCGGCTGGCCAGTCGTGTTTAAACTCTGGATTCCATTTGGTCATCTTGCGGCCAGCTTGGAGTGACCAGCCTTGGATTTCACCGCCATTGCCTAAATATTGTTTTGCAGCATCTTGCACTGCATCAGCCCACACCTTGCACAACTCGGCTTTATCCAATAGCTCATGCATAGGTTTGGTTGTTTTTTCAAAATCAATTTGTGCAGCTTTGACTGCAGCATCTTTGATGGATGGGCAAATTGCTTTGGCTCGGCAGTATTTGCATTGTTTTGCGCCAGCAATCTTTGGGGCAGTTGGCTCATTGGCCATCTTGGCAATAATGACCAACTCCTCCTCAAATTTTTCCATGTCATCAAATGACACATAGTATGGTTGGCAGTTATTGTGTGGCTGAAATATGTGCAAATATATGTGTGTGACTCTGATGTCTTTTTTTATGCACATCATCAATGCGCCAAGTGCATACATCATCAGCTGCTTATTGTTGGCTGGATCAACTTTGATTCGGCCAGTTTTTAAGTCCACCACATGAAGTGCATTGTCGATCACAAACACTGCATCAGCAGTGCCCCCCAAGTCTGGATGAATCCTTGACAAATGTGGAGTCAAATTCAGCTCGAGAAAAATAAACCTGGCTGCAGCTGATGCCTTTTTAAGATAGGTCACATAGTCAATGGCAATTTGTACCATTTCGGCATCAAATTCATTGTAGTCAATGGCCATTTCATTCCACATCAAATCGGCCAATTCATGGATGCTCGTGCCACGTTGAGCAGCTGCATTGGTTGGATTGGGCAAATCTTTCTCGAGCAAATATGAGCCAGGGCAAAGAATGATTCGTTCGAGTTTTGATGCTGATATTGGTGCGTGTGTTGTCATGTTTAATTCCTTTGGTTAATGGGTGGGAGTCAATTTGGTCGTTTTCTTAATGGGGCAGAAACCAGAAAAATTCCCCAAATCCGACATCCTTGATTGTCTGGTTAACCTCCCAAAAATTTACTTTGATAATATTGGTCTTGCTCTTTTCTGTGTCAAACATTGATTGACATAATTGGTGGCCACCTCGATGTCCTTGACTGTTGCTGCCTTGAGTTGTTCATCATGCAGCTGCATTACAAAATTGATTGCTTTCAGCTCTGGGCCTTTGACGATAAATCGGTAATTCATCTCAACGCCACGTTTTGCGCATTCATACAATGCGTCTTGAGCTGCTTTGATTTCCTGTTGGTATTCATCTCCAATCTTTTGTTTGGCCAATGCCTCTGTGATGTTGAATGCTGAAATCAATGTATCAATGTCATTTTTGGTGGCTTTTCCCATTCGCAAATCATCCAATGCAAAATGATTTTTCAATTGCAATGAAACCAACTTATTTTTGAGATTCACCATTGGCATCATGCCAGACATAACATAAGCCATGTTGTCCAAAATCACTGGCTTTGGCCGATACTTGGACCGCTTACGCATTGTCTCCCCTTGCTCGGATTGCGTTTGCACACATCTCAGGCGTAGGCCAATCGCCACACGCTTCTTCGCCTGTGTAGATTTCCTCGCATATCTTTGCACATTCCTCACGTTCTTTTTCTGCTACCAGTTTGGCAAAGGCTTCAAGACCACAATATGTTATTTCCATAACATCGTATTTATCTGGGTTTCGAGAAAATCTTCCACCAGCCTGTTTAGCCATTTTTATGATTTCATCGTTAGTCATTCTTGTCCCCTTGCTCGGATTGTTTCAGCAATAGTTTTTGATGGGTGTGGATAAGCAAGCACCCATTCATCTGCAAGCCTTGCACATCGCTCACGTTCTATTTTTATTGATAAATTGGCAAAATAAGCCAGACAATATATAAATTCTTCATTCGTTTTATAAAGATAAAGCCCAGACAACTCAGCCATTTCTTCTATTTCATCTTTAGTCATTGCATTGGCCTCCATTGTGTCCTCGGCTCATTGCAATGCTTGATATAAAAATGAACTAAAAATGCAAACACTTGCACATAAGTCATTTTCACACCACTGTCTGCAGCCAGTTTGTCCCTGATCAAATCAATTTGCTCTGGCACATACAAAGTTATACGTTTGGTTTTGCTCATTGCTCATTTTCCCTTTTGGTGATTTCATCCTGAATGTACCAAATTGCCTTTTTTAAATCCTCGATGGCATCTTGCTTGAGATCACACCGCCAAATGTATTTGACTGCATTACCCAAGTTAAATCCCATGTGCCTGGTGATCTCGATGCACTCGATGCCTGATGGATGGTCTGTGTAATGTGGTGGATGATTGATTAAATCTGGTTTCTTTCTCATATGTTTTTCTCCTTTAATTCAATTGTTGGTTTTATTAAAAATTCAGCTCTTTTAACTTGTATATGCAATAACTTTAAAGTTACCTCTGATATTTTTTCATAAAAAAAAGAATTGTTATGTTTTAAGCAACTTCCTTTCTCAATCATGATTTCTAAATATTTATCAATGGCAATTTGTAGTTGTTGGCTGTTCATGCTGCAGTCCTTTCATTGGTTGGTAATTTCTTTTTTTCTTTGGTCAAATAACGCTCGAGTAAATCTTGGAATCGATCAATCAATTCCCAGTTGACATCCTCGGGTTTTGATTCGACAAGATGATCGATGATTCTTGCTGCTTGTTTTAAGAGTATTTTTTCCATAGGATTAAATGATTTGGTTAATGACATTTTGTTTTTTGAGGATTTTTGAAAGAATGGTGTGATCCAATGAATTGGAAATTGTGAGCAAATAAATGAGTGGAGCCGATCCAGTTTTATTGATATTTTCCACTCTGGAACTGGCTTGCTGCAGAGCTGATGTTTGCCATGTGGCCTCAACAAAAATGACTGTATCGGCTGCAGATAGGTCAATCCCTTCCTGACACGCTGCCAAATTGCCAATGAATAGTTTTGTTGTGCCATTTTGAAAGTCCTCGATGAGTTTTTGTCGTGCAGCTGCTGGTGTGTCTCCTGTGATAATGGATGGTTTGTGATCTTTAAGAATTGTGGCTAATTGATGCACCACATCTTTGTGATGGGCAAAAACGATCACTGGCTCATCGGCCAACTTAGACTCGATGAACTCTGCAGCTGGTTTGACTTTACGCATTCCAGCCTCTTTCATTACCTCTGATAAACCCTCAAAAGCCAGCATAGGATTTGGGTGTTCGATCAGTGCATCAGCGTTGAATTCTTTTTCACGCTTATCAATTGGCAAATCAAATGTGATCAGTGAAGTGATTGGCTGCTGGTAATTGGTAAAAATATCAGCTTTTGTGCGTCTGAAAATCACTGGCTGCATAATGGATCGCAGCTCTGGCAAATTACTGGCTCCTGACGTATCCAGACCCCATGGTGCATTCCATAATTTGGCATATCGCAAACCAAAGTCATACCATCCCCCCCGATAGACTCCCAGGCCATGCAGCAATGGCCACAACTCGATGGGCCTGTTTGGGATGGGTGTGCCTGATAGGGCATAAACTCTGCGAATGCGTTTCATCCATTTGAGTGCAGCAATGGTGCGTATGGTTTTGGGGGATTTGATTCTGTGGCTTTCATCCAGCACCAGAGTTTGATATTGGCCAAGCTCATTGAGTGAGGCTAAAACATCATAATTGATGATGGTGACCCCATCATTTTTTGCATTCTGTGCACTCACTTTGCCATTGACAACTGTGACATTTCCATGGTATCCAAGTTTCTCAAATGCAGCTTTCCAGACATTTTTCACAATGGCTGGGCAAATGATCAGAGCTGGCAAATGCTCGAGTGCTGCAGCTGCCGTTGGCAATGTTTTGCCCACTCTTGGCTCATCGGCCAGGATGGCTCGCTTGGTGTTTAAGAGAAAATCTCTCGATATTTCTTGATGGGGGAAAAGCATTTTTGATCCAGTTTTCAGTTAATGAATCCTCAGTATATATTAAATTTTGTGAAATTGTGGGAAATTTTGAGAATTTATGTTATAGTGATTCCACCCACACAATTCTGTGTCGGTATTTTTTAAACTGTAAACTGGAGTAAATATGTCAAAATTTGTAACTGGCAAAGGCCGTTTTTCTTTCCTCAATTGGGCCAGTCCCAAGATCAATGAATTGTCTGGAAAAGAAGAATTTTCCACTGAATTCATCATACCCAAAGGTGACACACAAACCATTGCTGTCCTCAAAACTGCAATGAAAGGTGCACTTGATAAAAAATGGAATGGTAAATATCCAGCCAATCTGCGCAATCCTTTGCGTGATGGAGACACTGAAACAAAGCAAGATGGCACACCATTGCCTGATCAGTACAAAGGCAGTTATTTCATTCGATGCAAGTCCAATGAAAAGCCTGGTGTCATCGATGCCGAGGGCCAGCCCATCCTGGCTGCCAATGATTTTGTCTCTGGTGACTGGGGCCGTGTATCTGTGACTGCTTATGCATATTCCCAAGCTGGGAACAATGGTGTAGCATTTTGGCTGAACAACATCCAGCTGCTCGAGAAAGGTGATGCACTAGGGTCAAAAGCCTCGGCAGTGGATGATTTTGGAGTGGCCAAAACCGCTTTCCAAGATTCTAATATTCCTTTCTAAACCAATATGTATCAATATCTGCTGAATCAATTTGGTGTTCGTTTAACTCTCGATGAAGTGGCTGGAGTGCTGAAAGTGCCAATTGGTACGATCTATAACAAACGCTCAAAAAATGAGCTGAGTTTTCGCACATACAAAGATGGACTCAGAGTGTTTGTGGACACCAAAGATTTGGCAGATTACTTGGACAAAACAAAATGAAATTCCCAAATATAAAACAATACACACCAGCTGATAAAACCGATGTAATGACCACATGGAAACGATTCGGTTTTATCCCTCCAAGTGAAGATGCCAATTACCAGCGCAAATGGACACTGTATAAGTATTCAATCAACGCTGCTGATTACAATATCAAAAATGTTTGATTGGTTTAATATTTTTATGTGGGCAATCGTTCTCGGCTTGCTGAGTTTGATTGCTTTCATTTTCAGCACCATTGGATTGATGGTTTATTTATATCTGAAAGAGCATTAGGCTCCACAGATTCTTTCGCATTGGTGCATCACTGCAATGCGCTGTTCTGCACCAAACAATCCCCCATTGATGATTTCTGTGAGTTTGTTGTAATTTTTGGCCTGTGCAGCCTCATTGCACTTATGCGTTTTCCAATACCAGCCACCAATTTGTGCAGCATATTTGGGTGTGCGTGCCAGGTCAGGATTGTGTACCAAATCGATGCCCAATGCTTGGCCAGCATGGTAAAAATTATCGTGTCCAGTCAATTGACAAATTGCTGATCCTCTGAACCTCCAGCCATCTCCTGATGCCTCATCTCGATTACCCATACGATTTGAGTAAATGTGATTGGCAATTTTTTCTGGCTGATGGGCATACTTTAAAGCCTCATCCATTGATGGAAACCGCTTTGGCCACAATTTCATCAGCGTCTCTGGCCGATAATTTAAATTCTCACTCAAATCTTTAAAGTGATTTGACTCATATGAGAATTGGCCAATGAAACACGCCTGTTCTTCAATCGTTGAAATGTCCCATCGATCAAATGTGTCATTGAGTGGAATCGTCCAAACTGAATCGATCTTCAGCTCGATCAGCTGCTCTGATGTGATCATTTCACGCCCCCATTGACTGTTTGCATCACTTGGTTATAGGTGGCAATGCAACTGTTGAGCTGGATGATTGCATTGTCTCCATCTGCTGCGATTTGGACAATATCTTTAAGAGCCTGTCTTGTAGACTCGGCTCCATTGGTTGTATTTCCGCTGGCAATGGTGGCATCTGAATTGGCTTGTAAGGCACAACTGGTGGGGAGCTGCAGCCGACCAGCATCGATGTCAGCATCAATGCTGCTTTGCTTAGATTTGTTTTCATCTTTTGATTTCCTGAGTGCTGCGCCAGTTTGCGTCAGCTTTTTGTTCAACTCGGATTCTTTGGCTCTTGCTTCTTGATTAAGCCTGTCAATTTCGACTTGATCTTCAGCCATGCGTCTTTGATAACCATGATGATCGCTGACATAATAACCCCCTGTAATGACCAAAAAAATTCCAAGCACTTTTAATATAAGTGCATGGGCCTTCAACATTGGTAGAAACCCCACCAAATATGAAAGAGTGTATGCAATCACTCCACCGATCAGTGCAATGATTGCAATGTAATAAAACAAATCATCAAAAAACCATGAAAGCCAACTAAACATTTTTTGTGCTTTCTCGAGCCTGGGCAGTCCTCAAACGTTCCTCTTGGTCTTCCAATGTTGGTGGCCCAGCTGGTGGTGGTGGTGCAGTCCAATTGGTTGATGGGGCCATCATAACCACTGGTGGTGGAGGAGGAGCCACATATGCAGCAGTATTGCCTTTGGCTGCATTCATCATGTTGGTGGCCTCATTGCTGATGCCTTTGGTCATAATACCGCCAATGCCCCCCACAATCAAAAGCACGATGTCATTGAGCATTTTGGTGAATGCCTGGTCAATTGGGGCCATGGCTTTGATTGGCTGGCTCACAAACATCACGCTATAAATCAGCGTGACCACAATAAAAAACAAAATCAAAGTCACAACAATGACTACAAATGCCCTGACTCTGACATCGATGTCATCTGCACTGAGTCTGTCCTTGGGACTGTTGAGTAATGCCAGCAGTATTTCCTTCAATTTTCTTCTCCAATATTGGGGCCACTAAATAATCTGGACAATCTTGATCAAACTCACATCTTGGCCTTTGACAAACATCCTTGCTGAAGTTTTCAGGGTCTTGGCAAAAATACCGATATTGATCATGGCAGCCAGCCAACAACATCAAAACAATCAAAATCAGATATTTCATTTTCCCTCAATTCTGGTCAAAGCCTTATCAACTCGAATTTCCATTTTTCTGACATCGGTATACATCCACGCCAGCAATGGCAAAAAAAGCAAAATCACGATGAGCAAAATCACAATCAATATTAAAGCTGGTGTGTCAGACTTAGAATCATTCCCCACATCCACAGAATCATTAGAACTGTAATTGCTGAAACCACCATTCGATTTTTGATTAAATCCGCTTTTTGGTTTCGTTGCCATTGTGCTTTCCTCTTTGCCAACAACTCCTCTCGTCTTGCAAGTGCTTGGACATTCGCAATGTGCCCAATTTGTTCATTGACCCTTGAATACAAATCTTTCAACTCACTTGGCACATGATAGACCATGTAATTTGAAAGCTCAGAATTCAATTTTTCCATTTGTAAATCAGCAATGACCAACTTGATGGCAATTTCGTTGCCTTCCTCGTTGGTGGCGTGCAATGCCAGCTCCTCTTGTTCTTTTTTATAGTTTTTTAGGCCATTGTAGGCTTGAAAGAATTTGATCAATGCATCACTCACTTGCTGGTAAATGAGATTTTCATCAAATTCTGGCGGTGGTTCTTTCTTCTTTTTAACCTTCTTGGCGGGTTGAGCAACTTGTGGTTGCTCTTCCTCTTTCTTGCCAAATACGGCGCTCAAGAACCCAAGAAGACCTTTGGCTTTCTTTTGTACTGTCTTAACATCTTTGACAACTCCATCAACTTCCTTGGCAATGTCAGTAACAATTTGCCGTCCTTCTTTGTACATCTCACAAGCATCTTTGCAGAGTTTAAAAGCTCCACTTGCAAGTGCGACAAGGGTAAATGGATCAATTTTTAGAACCCAAACAATTTATGGAAAAAGGTGGCTGCCACGCCTGGCCCAAGTAACACCAAAGCCATCACTGTATAAAGCAAATACTCAATCTTGGTCATTCTCTTTTCACCAGCCGTCAAATGCTCTTGGATGATTCTGTATCTCTCAGCACATACTGCCTCATGCACTGCCAGTCTTTTGTCGGTTTCAGCGTCCATTGTCCACCCTTAAATGATGGCCAATTTTAAAACAATTCCAATGCCTTGACCACCTCATCAGGATCGACAAATGCATCATGTTTGTATTCTTGATCTTCCCACCACAAAAACTGGTCTTTGACCAGATAATCCCGACTTTTAATCAAATTGACATTCTCTGGATGGCCAAAGATCAATGGGTCCGATACTGACCAAAGCACAATGCCAGGCTTTTTCTCGATGTATCCCAAATGCTGAAAGAATGAATCGCATGAAATCCATGTTCGACATTGCTGCAGCAGCTGCTTTAACTCAGACAATGGCAAATCTGGTCTGAAATCTGGCCATATTTGCTTTTCACCACTGACCCCAATTTGTATCACTTTTTCTTTAATTTCCATCAATAAAACTGACCAATATGGGTAATTTTTAGGGTTTTCCCGACCATTCATCAGCTTTTTTGAGTATGGAGAAACAATGATCATAAGTACATCTTTCTGAATGCCTCATTGAGTGAGCCTGTCCACTTCCATTGAGCCATTTTCAAATATATGTTCCACTGGTCAATGTCCCCAAACAATGCTTTGGCTGCAGCAATCGATTCGCCAGCAATAATTTCTGGATAGCAAGTAAACACAATTGGGTTTTTGATATAAGGCAATATTTCAGAAAATACCAAATGATCCCCCATTCCACAATTCAATATAACAATTGTGTTATTTTTAAACTTTTGAAAGTTTTGAAATATTTGCTCATCATGCGCATACATTGATTGATCAGTCTCTGACCTGATGCCACCATTTGGATTTTTTAAATGCCAAGTGACCGCATTGGGCACCACATAAAGATCATATCCTTTTTGATGTAAAGCATTGCTAAACAATGTTTCTTCCCTGTGGGCCACTTTTGAAAGCCCCAAATGATAATCCACAATGCCAGCTCGATATAAAAATGAGCAATGCAAATGCTCGACCTTTTTGCGTTTGTGAATATATTTCCATTGGATGTTTGGCTCTGCATCGATGTTGGCCATGGTGGCCGTTGGAAATGATTCCTCAAACTGCAATGGTGGTGTCAATATCGATCCACCAACTGCGCCCAAATTGGGATCATGCAACGTCCAGCTGAACAATTCATGCAGCACATTGGCCTCTGGAATGGCATCATCATCCATGCGCCAAACCCATTTGTATCCCATGGTGTTGGCCGCCTGGTGGTTGTGGTGCGTGCCCTTTTTAGCAGCAAACCTCCATTCCCATTCGATGCCTTTGATGTCCATCATTTGAAACAGATTTTTATAAATCAGCTCATTTCTGACATCCCTTGGATTTTCATTGTCATCAAAAATGACCACTTTGTCTGGCCGTTTGGTCTGATTGATGATGGCAGCCAAAGACAATGGCAGCGTTGTGTCATATCGGCCTCGAGTGCCAATGCTGCATAAAACCTTATCCACGATCCCACCTCAGAATCATCAAATTGAATCGATTGTGTTCAGTCAATGATCTTGGCTCTGATGTGATGGCTCCATGCTCGCTGATGTATTCCACATCAAAATCAAAGAAATTGGTTTCATTAAGGCCATGCAATTTGTGGTGTTCGCCCCAAAATCCTGGTGGCTCATTCCATGGCACTGTGATCAGCAATCGATTGCAATGCTTTTTTAGCTTTTCCACAATGTCCAAGCCATTGTCCAAATGCTCGATCACTTCAAAAGCAATAATGGTGTCAAACTGTGCCAGCTGAATTTCATTGATGTCTGCGCATGAAAATTTTATGGTTTCACCCCAATGCTGATCTTGAGCCACATCGATGATGATTGGGTCATAATCCAATCCCAAATATTCAATGTCATTGGGTAGAAATTGAGTGCCAAATCCAGTGCTGCAGCCAATTTCCAAAATCTTTTTGCCACGCAGATTTCGATTGGCCCACATATATCGTGTTGCTTCTCGAGGATAAACTGGATCGCCTTTCAGGAAAACTGCACGTTCATAATTGTTTGTGAGTTTCCATCTGTAATATTCTGGATTGTGCTGCTTGGCAAAATTCAGCTCATTGATCAAGAGCATTTGCTCCCATGTTTTATTTTGTATTGTCATTTTGTTTTATTGTGGTGGTTGACTTTATGCCTTAGAAAAAAGCAAAGAAATTTGAATTTTGACCTGTGGGGGGCGCGGTAAAAATCCAGCCCGTATTATTGCTTACATTGGTTGAATTTGCACCTGCGTACCAGCTTGCGCCACCAGTAGCCGCAGAATCTTGAATCGACAAATAGTTGACGCTAACAGTTCCACTTGATTTGGACACCGTTGCCCGTGTGCCGCTTGTTGAACTGTTGATGGTGATTAGGTTGCCAGCAGTGCCCGACAAGCTAAAGTTTGTAAATGTGTTGGTTGTGCTTGCGGGAAACGTGATCGTGGCAGGTTGAACCGTATTAGTGATGTTGGTGAATGTATTTGCGCCTTGGATGGTCAAAGCACCAGAGCCGCCTTGATTTAATGTTGGAAAAGTTGCGCCGCCTCCAGCAAAAGTTTTGGCTGATGCACTTGTCATGCTAATTGTGCCTGTGCCAACCGTAATTGTTAAGTTTGTTTTTGTTGCGGTTGTAAAAGCCGTTCCAGAACCCGTACAAGTAATTTGTCCAGAACCAAAAGTAATTGCTCTTGTGTTTGAATTGCTAGATGAAAACAAACCCGTAGAAAAAGTATAGTTGCCAGCACCACCATTAGTTAAGTCTAGTGTTCCGTAGGTAAGTGTAGATGTTAAAGTTGTTGCATAAGTTGTAAAATTACCGTTAATTGCTACGGTTCCACCAATTGCATTGATGGTAATGCCAAACATTTGAACACCATTGCTGGTAATTGTTTGAGTCTTGTTTCTTCCGTTAAATGGAACAGGGCTTGAACCACCAATTGTGACCCCTGTACCGTTTGACCAATCACCATAAACAATAGCAAGCGAAGTGTAGGTAAAAGTCATTGCACTTGTTCGTGCAGACATATTTACGGTTCCTACGTTCCAAACGTAATCCATTGTTAGCGTAGTAATTGCGCTGTTTTGGTCAACAATTGCCGTATCTTGAGCCAACGGAAAATTCGCAGCGGCAGGTGTGCCACCCGATGATGTAGCCCAACCTGTTGCAGACCAGTTTTGTGAACCTGCCAAGTTCCAATAAACAGTCTTTGCGCCAGTAAAAGTGATGCCGGAATTTCCACCACAGTCGCCTAACGATGTGCCTGACCATGTGCCAGCACCTGCGCCTGTAATGTCTCTAAAGTCTGCGTACGAAACCGAAACAGTTGCGGCAGTAATAGTGAATGCAGTCCCTAAAGTATTAGACTGAATAAGCATTCGGTTAGTGTAGGAACCGCCGTTTGCTGTAAATGTGCCAGTTATTGTTTGATTTGCTGAAAAGTTTACTGGCCTTACTCCAGTTCCTCCAGGTGTTGCAATTGTTAGATTTGCAAAAGTATTAGACCCAGTAATACCAATACTTGAATTATTTATTGTTGAATTAAAATTTACATTATTGTAAGTAAGCCCACCAAATGCGAATGTTATACCTGTGTTTGATAAATTTATAGTAGATGTGCCAGCGTTAAATGTCAGGCCTGTTGTAGTGCCAAAAGACCAGCCATTTGTATTAGCAAGTGTAATTGTTGAACTTCCCAAAGAAACTGATGTTGTACCAGTTCCAGAGTTTGTCCATACTGTACCCGTACAATTATAATTTCCTGTGCTAAATGTTCCGTTGGTAAATGTAACAGTAGTATTAGTAAGTGCACTTCCAAGCGTCCAACCACCACCAGAACCATTAAAAACAATTGGTGTACTAGTTAAACTAATACCATTGGTCGTTATGGTGTTGCCTGTGCTGGTAGATGCAAAAGTAATTGTTCCACTATATGACCAAGTAATGCCCGATGCTGGTAGCGTAAAACTACCGTAGACAGACCATGCAGTTGTGCCAGAAAACGTGACGTTGCCCGATGCAGGGCCAGCAACAGTAACAGAACGGCATACAGTAGCGCCACCAGAAATTGTTACTGTGTAGGCAGTTGCATTAGATGCAGAGTTAAAAATAACATCGTCAGCAGACGTAGGCGCAGAAGCACCACCCGCACCACCAGAACTGGCAGACCAGTTAGTTGTGGTCGTGCCGTCCCAAGTTCCCGAACCACCTACCCAATATCTAGCCATGCTTTACTCCTGTGGAGCTTCAACAGGAGGAGCGGTAACAACGGCAATCCAGTTCGTCAGCCGTTGCTGTTTCATGGCCTCAATGTCAGCGTCAGATGGTGCAGGTTGATCGTCAGGATACCAAATAGCATCGGCAAATGTGCCGTATTGCGTATCAAATGAAAAGTCGATTTTCATGTGTTCTCCTTAAACCTGTGTTGTTACTGCAATCACATCCCAACGACTGTTATTGACGTTGTAAATACAGCCCACATACGTTGTTTTGCTTGCTGTTGTAGTTGTTGGTAATGTCACGCCAATCACGGTAAATGTGGCGTTCCAAGACAGCGTTTGTGGGGTTCCATTGTCCAAGATGCGAAAGATCAGTTTATTGCCGTCTACTGGCGTTCCTGTGGGGGCGTTGATCGTCAGCGTTGCAGCTTGTGCCGTCCATGCGTATTCATCATACGCGCTAATGTCTGGTGTTACAGCAGAAGCAGAAGATGTCGTAACCGATACACGCGGATTATTACGTCCATACCATGTACCGTTTGTATATGTGCCAGCCCATGAAAGCGTATTAGTTGACCAAGAAACATTTGAAGGTGCTTGGTAATGGTAATCCCATGAACCTGCAGCAATTGAATTGCTTAAAAGAATAATTTCAACAAAACTGCCAGACTGAACAGTAACAATTGTAGTTCCAGAGTTATTCTTTACAACAATCGTTCCAGAGGATTGATTATTGTTAAACGTGTATATAGCACCAGATGGCAACGTAGTTGCATCAGGAAATTGGTACGTCTGACCACCAGATCCAGTCACCACAAAGTTTGGTGTAGAACTGGCAGTCAAAGTTGTAGTTGTACCTGCGGCAGCTACGTTTGTAAAACCTTCATAAAAATCATTTGCTGTTACGTTTTGATTTGCATCTCTCAAAACAACAGAATTGGCTCCTGATGTTCCATAAGATGACCCCCAAGCAGAACCAGTAGATACTGCTATCCCTGCGCCAGGATATGTTGTTGGCCCTTGCGCACCACTGAAACCTGACCAGCCTGAAATTCCGCTAAAACCTGACGTCCCTGACGCCCCTACTTGGCCAGACCAACCGCTAAAACCTGACGCCCCTGACGCCCCCGAATAGCCTGACCAACCAGACACGCCTGACCCGCTATAGCCTGACGTCCCTGACCAGCCCGAAATCCCACTATAACCTGATGTCCCTTGCGCCCCCGAATAGCCTGACCAACCAGACACGCCTGACCCGCTATAGCCACTAAAACCCGACCAGCCAGACACGCCTGACCCGCTATAGCCACTAAACCCCGACCAGCCAGACACGCCTGACCCGCTATAGCCACTAAACCCCGACCAGCCCGAAATGCCAGACCAACCTGACGCCCCTGACGCCCCCACTTGGCCAGACCAACCAGACGTCCCGCTAAAACCTGACCAGCCAGACACGCCTGAACCACTATATCCCGACCAGCCTGATATACCTGAACCGCTAAAGCCTGACCAACCTGACGTCCCGCTATAACCGCTAAAACCTGACGTCCCCGATTGGCCAGCTGGGCCAACTATTTGTCCAACATTGTTCCAGGTCGTTCCACTCCAAACGTACAAATCGCCATTGGATGAAACAATGTATGCATCATTGGGATTGTTGCCTGTCGCTGGCAAATTGGCTGGTGTGGCCACTGTGCCTTTGATGTTGATCGATGTCCCTTGCTGGCCTGAGTACCCGCTAAATCCCGAGTACCCTGAAATTCCTGACCCGCTATAGCCACTGATCCCACTGAAACCAGACCAACCTGACGTCCCTGACGTCCCCACCGCCCCGCTGAAACCAGACCAGCCTGACGTCCCTGACGTCCCTACTTGGCCAGACCAACCCGAAGTCCCGCTAAAACCTGACGTCCCTTGCGCCCCTGAATAGCCTGACCAGCCAGACGTCCCAGAGCCTGAATAGCCTGAAATACCTGACCCGCTATAACCGCTAAAGCCCGAATACCCACTAAATCCAGACACCCCAAAACTGGATTTGTTTACATTGATGATTTGATTGGGTGGTGGTGTGACCTGAATATTGACATTGTTGTCATTGATGACTGTGACTTTTGTATTCATGTTTACTCCACCACAATGCCATCAGACCGCACAATGAAGAATAAAAAGACAATGATGTCTTCAGCTGGGGTCGATCCATTGGCTGGAAAACTGATCTTAATTCGGCCTGAATAGCCAATGCCATTGGGGTCTGCAATGTCCAATCCTGGATCAGTGGCCATCAGCCCCCAAGCACTGTCATCAATTACCAAAGTGAATGAGCCACCTGTGTAATTGATGTTTGTGACTGTCAGTGTAATGGGTGTGGGTGTTGGAGTGTAATCGCCAATGGTGAATGTCAAACCATTCCTGGTGTCAATCACATTGGTTAAAACTCTGCGAATGATTTGGGCATCGATGGTGGCACCAGTTAATGGCAAAACACCAGCATCGTTGGTCATAAAGAGATTCCAGAATGCTTTCTGCTCCCAGACCAATTCGCCAGACAAAATCGGATTGTCAAACCCAGATACTTGGGTCAATGAATTTTTGTTGAAAACTGTCATTACATTCCCTTACTAGGTAGTGACGCTGCCAATGTACTCACTGGCCCCGAATGTTTTGTCTTGTTTTGAATATTTTAACCAATAATTGATTTTTTACAATCAATTTGTTGTTGGTGGAATTGGCCAAACCACATTAAATGGATACCCTGATTGAGTGGTTACATCTCTTAGGGCTTGTCTGTATGTTTTCCAGTCAGTAGGGATTGGAACCCCTTGGTCGGTAGCCCGAACGACTATCCAGTCAGAAATGGATAATAAGTTATCCCTTTTTGCTCCAACGGCAACAATTTGATCTGCCCGTAGCTGGTCTGTGGTTCTCGTATCTACATAGGTAAATGAAGTATTACTCCATTCCATATAGGGCGGTTGAACCTGATTTTTCAAAGTTTTTTGAGAAGGTGTGTATGTTTGAATTTGTTTATTCAAAACATAATTGGAAAGATAATTACTTTCCCCTTCTATGGTTTCACAGCCAGGTTCCGTTTGAAATGGAAATCCATCATCGTCACAATGCCCAGAACGAACAATTTCTCCTGTGACGGGGTTGTAGATTGTGTAATACTTCATATTAAAGGTTGGAA